>JAAUXU010012457.1_pt1 | contig 71013 bp, 68 predicted proteins | sample 7278151 | NCBI WGS metagenome assembly JAAUXU01 (sample SAMN14350113, study PRJNA611818) | marine sediment metagenome | isolation source: surface marine sediment (1.8m) | place: French Polynesia: Moorea | collected 2018-08
CCCGAGTACAGTGCTTGGCACCATTTGGGGCTTAGTGGCAGCTGATTCAGCTGTGGACTTTGCGTTCCACGTTCGACGGGCGAGAGTATAAAGGAAGCGCGTTCTTCTTCCCTCTTTTCTACGGGACTGTCCCGTCGATTCGCCGCGACAGCAAAGGGGAGAATACTCTCTATTGACTCAGTTGGGAAATCTCGATCTGCATCGCTACTGCAGAGTCTGATCAGGATGACCTTCTCTCGCTACTGCCAATGACGGCAGTTCAGACTGCCATCTCTCACTCCTGCTGAAGGTAGTCCTGATCAGACTCAGAAGTAGCGAGAGAAGGCAGTCCGAACTCCGGAGCTTTGGTGACCTGATCAGCCTGCAACGTAAATCAGCCCTGTCAAAGATGGAAATCAGCTGAGCAAAAGTAGGAGATCGTCCATGGACATACATACAGACAAACAAACAAAAGGCACTTGTGCTTTTTGTGCTAGATTTGAATAAAAGCGAAGTCTTAATTTATCAGTGAGCATAATTGGGAAGATCTGCATCTAAAAGTTTCCTAATCTACCTGAAAATGTCACCGATCTGTCACATGCAGTTGCTGTTCAACTTTAATATACTGCTGAGATATAGTAATATAATGTCAACTTTTGATATGGTAAGCCTCTGGCTGGGATAACAGGCAACAAAGTTCATGACAGCGAGAATTTCATATTTAGCAAGAGTAAAAACTTAAAGCATAAGAAGCCAAGATGCTGCATTCTTACGTGATGGTATATCTTATAAGGATAGTATGATGAGAAAACTTTAAAATATTGCACCAGGTGGGGTTTTTTATACACTAAGATCTGGTTAATTGGTTACTAAATTGACTTGATTGATTTATGTGGGTATTTAATATATTACTGCTAGAGTTAATTTTGATGCAGCTTTACTACATCAAGAGTTCACAATGAAGAGTTGTTGCCTGAAGCATAACTTTTAGAATGAGGGACAGTCAAAAGAACCCGGCAGCTTCTCCTGGCTCAAGCTGTTGTCCTCCATTGCCAAGAAGACACGCAGGCAGAAAGTCAAAAATGACTGAGATTATATGCTATTTCTTCCAATGTATCTTTTTGACGCTCTGCATGTGCTCTACCCGTTATCATCAATTATGATCAGCCTTCTAATCAATTCTCATTCCTTCAGAAAAGGGGAAAATGAGGTAAAAACTGCAGCAACTAAAGTTGAAGCTAACTCTCACGCATCATATAGAGAAGAACATGCAGCACGCACAAGGCTGTACTCGCTGCCGCGCACTGTGAGTCAAAAAAAAGTTTCGTCCCTTTTTTTACAGCTCATTGACCACTTTCCGGTTTGTGCTTTCGTCACCTTTCATCCCCGTCATTCCTGTCGACTTTCTCCACAATCCTGACCAGTGTTATATTGGCCTCTTGCCCATCAACCACGGCTTTCCTGTCAGACATGCTGCGCATTTTGTTGCACTCACACTGTACGGAACAGAGTGGAACAGTGGACCATTGCTTTACCTGTTGCCGCTTTGCCGAGGTCAGCATTGGCCAGAAGAACAACTTTGTCCCAACCTCCACCCAGAGAAAAGAGAGAAGTCTCTCTTTTCTCTGCCTCCACCACCCTAAAAGAATGCAACTTGTCTGCATCTCCTTCACTGGTGACCAGGCCATCCTTCACCGATCTCGACGTCAACAAGATGCACAACTTGTGGTCGTTTGCGAGCTTCCATTCGTTTGTCCTGTTTTTTTTTTACCATGACCTCAGACTTTACCCTGGACTCAATCCCTCCCTCCTCATGCTTTTAGGATCAAGCTGAAGCTGGCTTGATCAAGCCTCTCCCTACCATGCAAATTCATGTACTTCTGCAATGAGTTTATTTCCTTTAAGAAGCTTGTGGAAATGCTCTTTCAAAGTCTCTTATTAGGGAAGTAGGAAATGGCAGAAATTTACTCCGGCCAAGCCACTCCGTCAGCCTCAAGTCCCAATCAAGCGAGGTGATTTTCATTTAGGATTTTCAGCTCTCAAGAAATATTTTTGTTACTTTCATTTATCAGAGGTCAAGCTTTCAAGCTTTTTCGTCCAGCCTGAAGACCCGTCAAGCCTTCCAAAAGTCGAGCTTTTTTTTCAAGCTTTCGAGCTCAAGTCTAGGCTTGAACCCACCCCTACCTCGCTCGTGTGCCTCCGTGCACCCTGCTTAGTAAATAGACGCGTATAAAGTATGAGAAGTGAACAGGACCACAAAAACGTCACTTGCAGCCCCAAGATTGCAATGGTTTTGCAGTGAGCCCCATTCTACAAATGTCCATGACGTGAAGACAGGTTGCATTGAACTGCTTGATCGCCCTTGCATCACTCTGTGAATTACAGTGTGTTTCAAAATAGGGTGCTGACTCTCTCCTCACCGCTGTGTCGCGGCCGCATAAAGATTACAAGCTGTCTCATTCTCGGGCTTTCTTCCAGCAATAAAAAACTAACTTTGCTCTTTCCTGTAAAAAAAAACCCTAACTGAATAGATTTTACTTTTTCTCCTCCAGACAGCGCTGACACGAACAGGTGTGATGTTGCCTTATGACTTATATTTTTTTTTAGAGCTTTTTTTACAGCTTTTTTTTCATTGTAGCTGAGATAATTTGACTCGTTCAAGGGGGGTATCTCGGGCGCAGTTAAATACCCGAGAACAGGTTTAATGCCGAGGATTCAATGACGAAACAACGAGCTAAATGAAGACCTCGTATGCTGAGGCAATTTGTAGATCGGCGTACACCATTTCGCTTTACTTTTCACTCCTTCCTAAAAAAGGCCAGGGACGAGACGTGCAAGGCCCCTCATGGCTGCCCTAGGACGCTGGTGATTGACGAGGTTGACGAGATGAGGTTAGATAACGTCGACATTCCAGTGTATAAATACACTTCTTTTCCGAAAAAGCCGCCTGAGTGACAATTTAGACCCCAATGTGGCATCTTGAGTAGACATCACTGATAACTTTGTTGCTCTCTGGTGCCGATCCTTGTCTTCTCCTGCGGGAAGTGCTTCCATTCCAATGATAGGCTTGAGTCAATTCTTTTTACTCGGGTCGAATTGAGGTAGTGCAACTGTGGGCTCGAGTCCCACTTAAATCGCAGGTTTTCTGAGTCGAGTCCACCTCGTGCCCATCACTGCTGCATTCCAGCGTTGCCGTAGCCTGCAAAATCTTCTGTGTACAAAGCTCGAGGTCCGTATGTACGACTGTCTGTGCGTCTGCGATTGTCTGTCATGAGGTTGTTCCTCCGACCGCTGCACCGATCGTCCCCAAACTTGGTCAGCAGACACTTCTTTCCACCCGCCATCCAATGGAGGACTTGGACGTCCATTTTGAGGCCCAAGTGGACGTCCAAAGTTGCGTTTTCTACACGAGGCAAAGACGTCCAATGTTGCATTCCCCTCACAAGTCATGTAGCCACCTCATCTGCGCCGTATCAATATTTATCAGAAGATAACTATGATGAGACAGACAGACAGAGACAGAAGACTCATCTTCATTTCCTCCTCAGTGTTGGCAAGTTGCATTATTCTTGAGTAATGTTCCTACAAAAAACTATAAATATTTTTGGAAAATAACTGTCCAGCTTCAAAAGTAAAAACAAGACCGATCAGGGTGCACGGACTGCCCAAAGCGTGTTAGTCTGCATGAAGGCCGATCATAGTGACGACCTAAGGTCGTAAGAGCACGGATGGCAAGTTCGGGGACGACCCGTCCACGGGTGGAAGACGCAGACCCAGACACAGCATCCACGCTCCTATGTATACATGTACACAAACGCCCAGGCCCACAAACAGTGCTTTATATTTTTGCCATTCCTTTCCACCCAGCGAAACAAAGCGTATCCACGTTTAGTTATTCTGATTTTGAGGTATCCTTGTTTCAAGAATTCTCATTTCGACTGTTACTTATTTCATGAATATAAAGATAAAAGAGATGTCCACGTTGAACACGACCTTAGTCGCCACGATGCCATTTCTCTTCATCTTTGAGCCGCCAATCGTCAAGTCCACTTTCAGTTAGCTCATTGTATCATGGCTAGTAGTATGGCTAGTAGTAATTATGTACCGTGGGTACATACTGTAACCATGCGAGAAAGCATCGACACCTCATTGCCCATGCGGCTTAGTTTGCTACGTAAATCAACTCAAAAATATTCTGGCGATATAAGCAGTCCGGCAGAACAAATGACGAGAGAAGCGAGGCTGCTGTCTTGTAAATTTATGTACATGCGTCTCCTGCGAGTGCTTGATAAGAGCCGTGCTGTACCTTTGACTGGCACCTGTCAGTGAAATGCGAAGAACTTTCTTATGACTTAAAATGGAAATTGATTTAAAGGAAACGTACGGCATTTCCCAGTCCCCAAGCTTGGTAGGGCCTTCAGGTCTGCTCTTACTTGACGCATTTCAGGCACTCTTTTTATGCGTGCAATGTGACATTTCCTGCATTCAGTTGCGAGCCAACTCTCAGTCGCAGCAAACTTGATCAATTGCGCTTCCGCCGCTCCATATCTTTTTTGATTATAGCCCGTCTCAAAGGGTCTCCAATATGAATCGCCAACAAAATTCTGCATAGAGCCAGCGACCAAAGAAGAGTCTGGTATACGGACAGTTGATTCTTTAGATTCACATGACAGCGACAACTTGCGTTATTATATCTTTGCAGCACTGTTACTGATTCTCATTTGGTAGCTGTCGCGGCCTCGCCTCCTCCACCAACCTCCTGCCCTCGTAGGAAGGTCAAATGCCGGGATTCACTGAGGACACCGGAAGCTTGCTCATCCCAGATTGGAGGCCTGGATTATAGCAGAAAGATGATACAGAGACTTATCATAACGTAAAATCTGTACTGAGCAGACTGCTCGTCAACCTCTTTGAGTCAATGGCGGTCATTAGCAGGTGGCACTCAATTAGAGGTTGTGAGGTCAAAGCACTTACATACCGCACACACACATGTACGTGTCGTTCTGCACAGGTGTGCATCAAGTCTTTGGCCTCAGACGAAGTTCATCTAGGAAATATTCCCGCATATGCTGAGCGGAATTTTGGGTTTGGGTGTCAACATGAAATCGGCCATTGCGACACTGACACATAAGACCAAGTGGCGCGATCAACTTTGTGACCTTTCTTTTTGATTTTAGACCCTCCAAAGAGCGGTAGCCACTGAAGGGCACCCTGAAGCTGGAACTGAATTTAGGTGATTTTTTTTTTAAAAAAAATTTCAGGGCCTAAGTCAAAGAGCTCCGGTTCCCTCTCCCCCATTCCAGAATCCCATGAATCCCTGGCAACCCTGGGCAACCCTGGCGTGCTACATGCACAATACCTCTCGTGTCATGGAGCTCTTGTTGATCGTGAGCATAACGAGGGAGGAACGAAGAGGAACACGTATGAACAAAAACATGTAGACAATGGTTTTTTACTTAACTTTTTATTAATTAACTCTCATTAAAAAATTACATGTTATGGATACGCATGTACCGGTCTTGCTGTTCTTGACATGTGAATGTCGTGTTTGCAGGTGGAGCATCCTCTATTTGATGAAGGGTAGGTACGCGCTCTGTGGCAAAGAAACCCCCAGAAATATGTCCAGCACACGACACAGCAATGTTTGTGATGCCGAACGAAAGGGTTTGTGGAGCCCTTGTCCCCAAAACTTTTGTCGATATTATAACAAAAGAAAAAGAAAGAAAAATGTCATGAATCAGTTCCAGGGACGTGGTGACCCCTAGAGGCTGATCCAGTATCAATATGGGCCGTCACAAAGTAGATCACACTAACATTTGCGGTTTCAATTATCAATGTCGGGTGTAGCTTCCACATATGCCACTACAGCATCCATAGCAAGATTTTACGAATACACATGTAGTACATGAAAATAAACTCAAGTGCTCATTACCTGTCTCGCACCTGGCTTATCCGTCGTGCTTTCTTTTGCTGGCTTTACACCTCTGTCTGGGCTTGATTTTCTGAAGGAGATTTGTGGCTCCTCTGGGAGCTCCTTTACAGTCAGTGCCGGATTTGCCTAAAAACGTTTAGCACTATTGTATGAAAAAAAGTTGAAAGAAATCCCTAAAACGTTATGCTGTAGTTGACCACACTAAGGGAAGACTCGTTAACACACTTGGATACCTGGTACATCAGAGACTCCACATCCTTCTTGGTCAATTGAAAGGTGTCCCCTTCGCCATCATTTATCTCATAATTGTACGGATGGAAAGACTTCTCCTCGTTCCAGAGTCGATTGTCCTAGGACTTAACGTTCTCATCATGGAAAAAACATCATCCATTGAAGGACAGCACACCTGTCTGAATCGTTTGCGGTCTTGCTGTGACATCGCCGAGGAAATTATCTTCTCCAAATTGGTTAGAAATTCTGAAGCAATTTTTAGAGCTTATCAAGAATAACTCACCTTCTTTTTTCACATTCAAAGACACCTTGTAACCTCCGTACATGGCTAAACACTAAGCATAGTTACAAGGATGATATAACCATTAGATTGCATCAAAAAACGAAAATTTTTATTATGGTGAAGATGCAGTCAAATTTTTTCCTCTTAAAGCTTTTCGAATCTCCCTCTCTTGCAGTACAATTTTGCTACATAATTTCAGGACAGCAAAAGGTGTTGAGAATTGAAAGGCCGTTGGTCAAAGCTATGACTTCTTTGTTCTAAAGCTTTTTTGTTCCGCATCCCGATTCCCAGGTCCCTTCGCGTATTAGATCAAAAGTTCACTTTAACTTTGTTTTCAATTGTGAACATTCCTACCAGTTCAGTATTCAGTCTATTCTTTCTGTCCAGGCTATTTTTGAACCTGCAGTACAGAATGTATTGCTTCCAAATTCGCTGGAAATAGCGAGCATCGATTGTAGACTAAGTCAGACTCACCATGTACATTGGATAAGTTCAGTCAGAACGAATAAATAGCCTTTAAAAAACGTCAAATGTGACTTTCGACTAAATCTAACCTTCTCCAGTCATGAGGCCAACCCGGCGTTTCCCCGATGCAGCCCTCATGAGCGGAGAAAAGTGCATAATGCGATCCTACGCTTAGCAAACTATGCATTTGGAGTAATACCGTGATTTTCCATCCACTCCAATTTTCGGAAGGTGTTTTGAAACGCGTTTTCTTGAATTCCATTCCTGGCCGGAAAAGGGCGCCCATGCGGAAGGGTCACGAGGAGAAGGAGGACGAAAAATCCCGCTGCCATCTTCTAAAAACAAAGTTTTTGTACAGTTGCGAAGGACGTTGCAACCTTGATCACTAGGTCAGTGACCAGGGATCCTCAACAAGCACAGAGGAGACAGGACTGTTCTATCGCCAGACAGCCGGTGACAGATATGGACCAATTTAGCTCAGGTTAAATCAGCTAAACTCTGACCAAAAGGGTCAGTCGAAAAACATGAAATGAAACAAAAAAAATGTTCAGGCTAAACATGTTCAAAAACCACTTGAGGGTTTCGGGCCGAAGCAGGGCCGATCCGGCAACTGGCGGGACTTCTGTGCATGAGGCTGCCCGGAATTCGATATTGCCTTCATATCCGGTACTTGTTATAGGCATCCCTGGTCAGTCATACGACACGAAATAGAGCTGGGTCAGTGTCCTGGAGAAAGGCGGAAGAAGAGGGGATCACAGAACTGAGTGTTTGCTATAGGAACGACGATGCAATCTGGTTCGGGTTTCTTCAAGTCAGCCATGTGCTTCACATTACAGCATCATACAAAGCATCGTAGTTACCTTCTCACACCTCGTGATATCGTTTGGCCTCTCCAGTCCTCCAGTCCGATCACGTTACAGAACTGTGTAATTCTCTCTCTCTCTCTCTCTCTCTCTTCCAAGGGTGTGATCAGAGTGAGAGCGATGATGGGACTGAGGGAGAGAGAGAAAGAATGAGAGAGAAAGCAATTATGTTTGTGGGTGGAAAGCACTAAAACAGAAATGTCAGGCAAAACATCAAGTGGTGGAAAAAAGAGTCATGTTTTTCTGTACTCATACCAGCATCTCTATAATCATATTGGTTTGCTGGACGAGATCTTTGAGTATTGCACCCATCCTGACCAGGTTCATGACCTTTCTGACCTGCACACAAAAAACTAGGGCACCTTTGGACCTGACCCACTTTGATTTTTTGCCTGCCTCCACAACAGCCGAAGTGCGTTAGTGGATGCGTCTGGCCGAAAATGAGAAGGTACTCAATACTCTCAATGGCCGTCAAGACTAGCAATGCGCAACATCTGGCAAGCAGCTCACGTCAGGCTTTGAATGATATTTAAAGTCAATGGGTATGTACGGTATATCGATATACAAACTATTTGGACACTATGCCTAAATTATAGTACGTAAGCCGCAACATCCAGTGCATAATAGACAAGGTGGCGATTTTGTTCACGACCTTTACACTGTCAGCATTTGTTCATGCTGTTTAAAGTGTGGTTAAATAATGAATACCACACCGCCATTCCTGTCAGTTAGTCAGCAGAAATTATCACTCTGACTTCCATATCAACATATCGATCGATATCGATGCATCGCACATTACCGTTCAAGATTTGTGCGGTCCATCACATGCCTGAGTGCAGATGCACTGACCAGTGAGACTCATGAAGGTCGTCCAAATTGAAACTTGCACGCCTCGGCTACAGAACCCATTTCATTTAGTCAGTCCTATGCTTCTAAGCATCCGTGCGTGTGCACTGCTAATCTCTACCACCACTTGTCCAGCAGGATTAGCAGACTACCGAAACCCGTGGCACAATATGTTGATGGGGTGGATGGTACTTTGCTAAAGAATGAGTCAGGCATTTCTTGGGATTCGCACACTCCAACGCAGGCTTCTTGGAAAATGGGTGCGATGAAAATGTTTTTGCTCCTAGGTGGAACCGCTATCTGCCCTGTGCAGGCCCCATTATTGACGGATTTGGGACCAAAGGGTCCGCGTGGAGCAAGTTATGAACTTGCTGCGCCGAGTTCAAATCTGCGGAAAGAACAGTAACTAACTCCGTATGGAGCTGACGCTAAATTTGCACCAAGCCAGAGTGTCCATTGACACTGTATATTAGGCTGGGTAGTTTTTTTAATCTCTTGTAGCGTCCAAGATCTGTCGCAGGAATTAACTTGAAGACTAATCAAATGGAATGAGAAATAGTGAGCTTTTGGGTCCTCTCTCTGCCTTTAAAGTGTTTTATACACAGTACATAAGGGTGTGAGATCAACATTACCTATTTGATGTGGACCTGCTTAGTTACTAAGCTGAAGCTAAGATGCTAAACTGAAGCACTGCAGTCTAATAAGAAGTTTTAGTGCTGACAGCTTTGTCACAGGGCTGTCAAAATCTGAGCACCTTGTTATGTACTGAACTTATGTAACCTTACTGCCACGGAGGGGGATCATTAACTTTTTTTGAGAGCCACTTGACATTAGGCAACAAACCCAAGATGCACTCAATCAAATTCCAAATTTTTCATTTTTTGATCTACCCTACTGTATAGGTAGCATTTTCACAATCACCACACTGTGGTGAAGAAGAGAAAAGCCCCACCAATATGTTGTTCCAGCGATGACCACGGTTGGAAAGGAATTGATCGATTTTACACTGTCGCTAGCAACTCTCAGCAGCTTGGTCTTGTCATTGACTATCTGAAAGTTGCTAAAGATCTGAGACCAGCTTGGGAAGGTATGGACACTCGCTTTTGCTCTGGATAAGTCTAGATGATAGATAATATCTATACTGGATAATATCTTACAAGGACGTTCGCCTTCCACCAGTGTGGTATCATCAGTCTGCATCTTCTCGTAGTGCCCGTGTATGAAAGGCACACTGGCAAAGTGATATCTGGTGTCACTTCCAAAGTTTTGGATGCATTGTGCTTGTGCTCATCATAGATACCATCACCAAGTCACCAGGTTCAGAGGAGAGAAATCGCATGCTTACGCTGCACCAAAACGTATTTTGAGTGAAATCGCTACATAAAAAATTGTTCTTCCAGCAGTGTTTGCGAAGATGCAGAACTGCCAAGAACGTTATGATGAGCCACTGCGACGCCAAAGCGCTCAAACTGCGACAAAGCACACATTGGTCCACGTCGACCTTGACGACCCGGTTCGGTCGGGTTCTTTAGGCCAAATGTGCTAAAATCCTTCTAGTGGATTCCCAGACCCCGGCGCGTTGTCGAGCAGCTTGAAATGTACTTCAATAAGTAGATGTACACTACACCTAGTTCACCCACAACAGAAAGTGCAACGCGTTCCAAGCTCTCAGCCTCGACAGCAACAAGAACGCAGGAAACCAGCATTTCAGTTAGGAAGCCAACTCGTTGCTTCCACCAACGGTTGGCAAGCCAGGTCATCATAATCTTCTTCGACTTCGGTTGCACTGACTTTCCAGCAACTCGCCGGTTCAAAGTAACGCTGTCACTGCCGCTGCGCTCCTCTGTCATCTCTGCAGGAGTTCTTCTCACATAAGGTCGAAGTAAAAAGGCCGTCTTGAAGAGTCCAAGGCACGCCAGCTTTCCCAAAATGGACTATGCAGTCATGTGTAGGTACAATGTTTGCGGTAACCAAGATGAGGGGGCCCTGGGCGATCCGTGGAGAAGTGATCAGCTGCATGAGGCAGAGCTAACGGCGGTCGTCAAATCGGCAAGGGTGACCCAGTCTTAATTCCTATTACAACCAGTTCCAGGAAGGAGCTCTGTTACCTAGAACTGAGAGTAATTACTGGAGCAATCAGCGACTTGCCGTGCGAAATCAATAATTTTCATTCAATAGGTGCGACCAATTTATTTCTTGGTAAAAATAGGTAGGCTCTGCAAACGTTACACAGCAGACATCATAGCAATAGTAACAGTACAATTCCCCAGAAGTAGCAGCACGTGGCGGGAAGAATAACAGAAAGAAATGCACAACTTTCTTGAAAGTCAAACTTTAGGTAGTTGTCTCTTTTCAGTGCATGAACATGCTTCGATGATGTATCTTCTCGTGCGATTGCCAGTACGTATATGAAGTGGTAGACAAAAAACAGTAGCATTATCAGGGTAGATGCTTTACGTACGCACAGTAGCTGGGCCGTTACAGTTAGGAATGGGGGGAAGTAGCAGACAAGAATGTACAATTCTAGAAAGGAAAAAGTAATTAATAAACCTACTTTATTTAATGTAGTAAAATGCAATAATGCTAGGGCCACCGATGCTGATCCCTCTGAATCCAAACAAGAACAACATTAAATGATGGGAACAGAGGTTTAGCATTCTCGCCATTTCCCCCGCTCATAATAAGTGGCTAAATAACAAGGAAAAACTATGTAGTAGACGACCGATGGCTTTAATTGTGATGTTCGTTTCTTCTGTGCTGTTAGTTCTCCTTCATTGCGCAGCAGTTGCCTAGAATGGAAAGAATTACGCTTGAAGTAATGCTTATCCGAGGCGCTTTCATGAACATTTAACAAAGTGCTCGACAAAGCATGGCGTGAAAAAGAACAATACGATCAGAAGGCTCTTTTCAAGCCTGAGACCCAAAATTTGTACAAAAACAAAAAAAAAACCGATGACGCGAAGAATACACAAAAGCAATAGGGTCACTAAAACGAAAGGGCATTAAATACAGAACACCGACTACCATGCTGGTCCATGCATCGACAAATGTTACCTTTGTCAAAAGGGATTTAATCGTGATGAGCCTCACTGTTTACAAACGCCTCACTTAGAAAACAGACCAAGGAGCTGATTTAGATATCCATGAGGACGCAGCAGAGAGGGAAGGAAGGAAATTTAGGTTTATTAAGTTTATAAAATGGCGATGACCAAAATGCTAAAAATGAGATGACTGATGCCTTCACCGATAACCTCCTACCTAGCTTGAACTTGAGCTGTGACCAGGGATCAGTAACGTCATTTTATTCTACAGATAGCTGTAGGTTTTCAGCAGCCACTTTGTACCTTTTTCTTTGTGAATTTCTTTTTGTTGTCAGTGTCTGACGAATCAAGAGAGGCGACCGATCCCATCTGAGACGACGACGACGGAGACGACGACGGAGGCTTGGTCGGCTAACGAAGGGTTAGATATGGCGAGAACTTTAAAATTAAGAAGCGCCGTAGACAGATGTTAGGAAAAGGTCAGTGAAGTTGTCGCATGCTGCAGCATAGATACGCTCGGTCACGTAGACCTAGAAACTTACCTCTTGTTCATTTTTAGGCCCATTCTCGGAGCTGCTGTCAGAACCCTAAGGGAAAAAAGAGAGAACATTAATTCAGCAGTCTTTTCAGCATAAGAATACAGTAATTACAAGTGCTGGACATAGAGGTAGGTCAACTTGCAACGTACCCATGCTGAATTGAGTGGCATGATCGACGAGAACTCATCACACCAAGACTAGGACTTTAGGCAAACAGGATTGTACAGTACTTCAACATAAGCACCTGGATTCTCGTAATGTATGTTCCAGGCTAGTTCGAAAATGTCAAATGCGGATTTTCGTGGTGGAAAATTGGCATTAGGCACTGGGGTAGCTGGTGCAAGGCTCATTTTTGGAAAAAAAAAATCAAATTACTACCTTCACTTTTAATTTGAAGTTTTACTACAGTAGAACAGACCATAAAGCTGTCTGAATTTGTAACTCTAAAAATACTGTGCTATAAAAGTGTCTCTGATATATCTGACATTTTTGGAAGTAGTAGTGGGGAGTGTCTAGCATTAGGGAAACAATTTCAGCTCAATTAGAGACACTTGAACAACACAGCATTTCAGCACAAACAAAATCAACACTTATGCATAGACAGAACATAGCAAACTCCAAAAATTGCTATGTTACTGAAGTGTCTCTGATTGAGCTAAAACTTTTTGTACAAATACGAGACATTCCCCACTATTACCTCCTAAATTGTCAGATCAATGAGAGACACTTTTATAACATAGCATTTTTAGAGTTACAAATTCAGACAGCTATATGGTCTGTTCTACTGTAGTAAAAGTTCAAGTTAAAAGAACGGATAGTACCTTTAGGTACCTTGACCTTCTATGAAAAAAAGGTTTTAATAAAGTCTTCTTAATTTGACCCTATGCCAAAAACCCAGGACGAAAATATGCAAATTGTCGGAAAAAGTACCTATTCAAACTAGCCTAGTATATCCGCCTCATATGTAACATCCTTGTGCACAGGAGACAAAAGACAATCAAATCTCCCATTATGATGATACAACTGACTTCGTCCGTCTCCTTTGTCTCCTGACCCTTGGTCTTGGTTCTCGGAGGCTTCTGAATCGGGGTCGTCTTCTCATTTCTTTTTCTACTCTGGTGAAGGATGGACTGAATCCTCTCGGCCATCTCTTCAAAATCTTCATCGAGATCACCAACGGAGTCTCCCAATAGCCTATTTTGGAAGTCTTCTGCCAGTTTTTTGGCACTCGCCAGCTGCTCCTTCTCCTCTTGTACATTCTTCTCCTTGTACACCTTGCCCAAGTTCTCGCTCCCAACGCTGGTGTGCGATGCTCCTTTGACAACTATAACCTCAGGGGAAAGGGAACCACCAGTTGTTTGCTTCATCGTGGCCTTCTCAACTTTCCCGCCAGTTTCTTTCTCAGTTGTTATCTGGACGTGTTTATATAAATTTCTCTCCTCATACGTGGCTAAGTGTTGGTGCTCTTCAGCGGACTTATTCTCTAAGGCTTCTTTCTCAGCCGCGTTTCGTAGCTCAGTGAATAGAGATATCTCTCCAGTCTTATGGGGATCCATCTCCTTTGCACTACTTAAAGTGTTTTTTTGGAAGAAGGTGGAAGTTTGTTGAGACCTTTTTTGCCACCCCACAGTCATGCCCACTCCCACGAAGCGAGGAGTTAGTTCAGGTGGAGATGATGACTTTTCGTTTTCGTCAGGATGCTCCTTTACAATTAGTAAAATGCATGCAGTGTTGTCCTCAATAATAATTGCAGAAAATCCTATGCTAGTTACGTCACAAGGGTTTTTTTCGCTGAATAGACAACTCGAGTGCTAGAAAAGCATGCCAGGCGTGCGAACCCCTGACACAAGATGCGTGCAACATTCGTGCTCCCAAAACTAAAAGTATATTAAAAAAATGAAAGTTTCGTGCTTACCTTGCTGAGCAGCTCGACCGTCTTCTTCTCCTGCTGGAGAGCCTCCTGGCTTGTAGAGAGCACCTGGCTGAGCTTTGCCACTTTGTCACCAAGACCAAGATTCTTGGTACGCTCTTGGTCCAGCTTGGTGCGCAAAGATGCAATCTCCTGTGTGCAAGGAAGGACGAAAGCCAAGCATTAACAACGGCTAGCAGTGTCAGTGGTGTGCACCTATGTGATATGCGCGATTGACTAATGTATGAATACGGGGCAACCACATTGCATTACTGGGGTTGAACAAGGATCAACGACTAGCACCACTTCAAGCGCATGAACTGAAGTGCTAGCCACTTTAATGGAAAGAAAATTTTGTTGAATACAAGGTATATGACAAGAGTTTTAACCAGAAAAGTACTTGCTCCTGAAAGTTGAAAAAAATTAACAATACAGGAAAATGAAAGAGGTTGCAAGATAAGACAATCAGCAGCAGAAGGCATTTTTTCTGATCACCACCCACTTATACCCATGTCCTTCTCATATGAGAGGCTAATGCGCCCAAAATGGAGCAGTTGCAGTGACATTCTAGGTTCTTTTGAGATTACTTTCTATGTGAGTTACCCTGTAAAGTCGTTACCAGTGAAGTTTTGAACGTCTTCACTCAGTTCACGCATGTTTTCTTCATAAATCTGAATGCATTTACTGGGAACAGAACAAGCAGTAATTCAGGTCTCAATTCACATTGCTTTTGGTGCTTTTATGAGTGCATTAAATCAGCCTATGAAGTCATGGCATGAGAGTGAAACTTCTTACGAGTTAAGGTTATAAGGTTAATAAGGTTTCTTCCACTTTCTGTTCATAAAATTTTAGCGGAACAACTAACCACCGTGTTGCTTGCAAATTCACTGCAAATGGGGAGAAATGGGGATTCAAGTGAAACAATGCTCACCCTGTATTTTTTTTGCATGGAAAAAATGATGTACTGTTACATGTTGCGCTATTATATACACTTGCCTCTTCTAAAGTTTGCTTCTGGTCGAGTCGTTTCTCTGCCTCTTCGACCTGCCTTTTTAGGGCTATTTTCTCACTCTCCTCGCCTGACAGCTTTTCTTGCAATTCCTCAAGCTTTGACTGCATCTGAAAGCACAGAGGACAACGTCATGTTTACCGAAAACCATCATACTGTGCTACATAAGTAATATAAGAATCTGGTCAAGGTTACTCCGAAATCCACCTGAACCAAGTAAAATAAGCTAAAACAACCCTGTTTTTTTGTCAACTCCCGCAAGAAAAGACGCATGCAAACCTAGAGAGAATGAGCTTTCTCTCAAGTACAATACGAGACACATACGCATACGTAGTTTATAAGAATGAAAGTATCATTTGGAATGGAAACTGCGTTGAGAGTCACGCACCAGAGGCCCTCCCTCGTCAACAAAAATAATGTTGAGAGATCTATACAGAAAGGGATTGCTGCAGCAGGAGGACCTTACTTAACTCAAAACACCCTAATTATGTTTACCTCATCCACTATTCTAGGCAGAGCTTGCTCCACTGTACTAAAGGCAAAGCTCGTACCTATGCTGGGAGGACCGCTACCGGACGGTTGCTGGTTTAGAAAGATGAAGGTAAGGACGACTAAACAACTTGATAGTTGTATTACACATTCACATACATTGCAGAAATGCATCTAGGTACATACGGGTTTTAGCAAAACTTGTAGAGTCCTGTGCGTAACAAAAAAAAATCGGATATCTAAACAACTCAATATGACGGGGAGCTCTCATGCGGATGGAGGAAGTATTTCAGCATACTTAAGTACTCATCGTAGTCAGTACACTTCCGATTTTGTCGTACCTCCCTGACAGCCTACGTATGCGAGGCAAGTAAGGACAATAAAAATGTCACAATTAGTCATGTGTCTCTCGGAGAAGTTTTTGAAAGGTGCATACCATACCCAAATGTCACGCATAAGTCTTACGCTGGTGCGAGAAGAGAGAGAAAGCAACAAAGCAAGACAATCCCCTCAGGTCCCGTAGGTAAAAGACTGTCCCCGTCTAAACCAGGACATTCCAAACTCCAATAGGATTTCCCCCCTCTTTTTTTGGAACAAAAGGAAAAAATCCCTGAGTGATGTAAGGCAAAAACATCTAGTCGTCATAGATGCCATTGCAGATATTTGCCTGAACTTTGTTAGCAACTTGCAATTTCTATTCGGTTGGTTGTAACTAAAAATTTGGAATCTCCTCGTTACAAACCAACTGGGACATCATAAACTTAGCAAAACCAGACATTAAGCTTTAACTTTTTTGAAGTGTCTCTTCCCGTATCCCGTAAGCTTAACAGCAGGAAAAATACCTAATTTCTGTTACTAACGTATGTGGACAGATGTTTCTGATCCAAAACAAAGTCCAAAAAGTCAGTCGCAACCTGAGAATAGAACATGTTCTCAATATAAAATTTTAATGAAATCTTTCTCTCTCTGTCTCGCACACGCCAGTAAGCGTAGATTGGATACTACCTCCTTGCAAAGGTCAATAAATATTGGACTCTGACTTCCACGGGGCAACAATGACAAATACTTGTACGTACATGACTCCTCACCTCCTCTGCCTGCTTGACCAATTTGAGCGACTCTTCGAGTGCCAGGTTCTTTCTCTCTAGCGAGTCCCTATCCTTAATGACGTCTTCCAGTTGGGAGTCCTTCTCGGCCAGACGAGCCTTCCACTTTGACTCCTCCACTTCCACCTTGGACTGAAGCGTGTGCAACATCTCCTCCTGGGGGATCACAGAAAACCTCATACTTCTGTTGTGTGAACATTTCAAAGTCCCATCTATCCTTACCGTTCTTGCGAGGATGTTCTTGTAATGGTCCACCTGCTTCTCCAACTGCCCCTTTTCCTTGGAGGCCTCGGAGGCCTCGGAGGTAATCTTGGCACTGAAGAATACACTATTCTGACCATCACAATCCTTCAACAATGTGAGCATTAAATACCTGGTGACCGTGTGGGCAGCCTCTGCGAAGCTCTCCATCCACTTGTGATGGTCACAACTTTCTTGCTCAGCCGCAACTTCAACTTCGGGGAAAAGCCTCTTAAGAAGCGCACGCTGGGAGCTCTCAGTATCACTTTTTGCTTTACTCATGGCACCAGGCAAGTCCTGAAAAGAACACTGATTAGCTCGTGGATGGCCCAAACCAAATGAAGTGCATTTCGCGTTTAAGCGGTAATTATGTGGTTTATCGTAGAAGCATGTAGTTCCAAGGCCATGTACCCGCCTACAACCCCAAGGAAAAAAAGTCCATAAGGGATTATTCTTAAGGATTATCATAAGGTGATTATTCTCAGACAACACATCCTGTGCATTTTTTTTTTACATTCTTTTACTTTTCTGCACTTACACTGTCGGACTGTTTTTGCTTTAGGACTTTCTGGTAGGACTGCTCGGCTGAGTTCAGAGCCTCAACCACCTTCCAGTTCTTTTTCCGAAGCTCCTAAGACAAGAGAAGTGATAAGGACAAGCAAAGAAGAGTGTTAGTGTCTCTAACAGGGGACAAGTGAAAATCCACACAGTTAAACCCTTACGCATAGAACACCTGGAAATTCAACCAGAAAAAAAACCCTAGGCAGTTTCTTACGTCGTTCTTGGTCTTTTGCCCCTCCAGCTCTGATTGAAGCCGTTCCAGGTCGGCACGCAGCTTTGAGACACAGGACTCATTCTCACGGACACTGTAATGAGATGCAATATCGTGTGTGAGGGTGCTGACATTTAGGTATTCCGAAAACTTCAAAACTTCAGCGCTGCATCGAAACTTTGACCGGAAAGACAACCAGACAGACATATCTCGGATCCTCCCACCGCGTATGTTCATGCATATGAGCAAACGCTTTTTAGCTCACTTACATTTTGTCTTTCTCTTGCAGCAGCACCTGATACTTCTTCTGCAACTCCTCGTCTTGTGAAGACCGTAGCTTGCTTGGAGAGGATTGGTGGCCATTTTCCACTCCATTCTAAAGAATTGCAAGGCAAAATCATGTATAACTCGCTATGATGATATAGCTCTTGAGCCTTTTTTCTTTAAATTTGACAAGACTTCTGATATCAATGAGCGTACTGTAGGCACCTCATGGGAACCATCAATGAATTCAAGAAAGTTCTACTCCTTACTTGCTTTCCTTCCTCCTGACCCTCAGCTCGAGGCCGTTCGACATTAGCGGCTAGTTGCTCAGCCAGTCGCTCATTCTCGTCGGCAAGGCGGCCGGTATCAGATTCCAACTTTGTAAGGCGGTCCTGAAGGTCTGTCGCCTAATAAAAGTTAATGTCGGGTTAGGAAACTCGAGGGGAGTTGCAAAGATCATCTCACCTTGGTCTCCAACTCCTTCTTTTCCCTCTTGAGTTCATCAATTTTCTCCAGCTGTTGGGTGGTGTTGGACGAAACGCTGCTCTCAAGGCTCTGACACTTATCCTGAGTAGTCAAGATTCATTGTATAAGTCAATTATTTAGAAAATAAGTTGTGGACATCTTCATACCTTAAGACTCTTGGCTTCCTCTTGGATTTTTGCGAGGTCACTGGAAACCTTGGCCTTTTCCTTCTCGACCTCAGAGAGTCTCTCCGTAGCGGCGCACTTCTCCTGTTCGAGCTGGGCCTGCCTACCCTGAGCAGAAGACAACTCGCTATCGAAAGACAACTGCGCTTGTCTGAAAAGGAAATCAGCGGACACATGCATCCAGCATGCCCTAATGGGTGTCAATTACTTTGACATTATACCTTAGAGCCTCCAGCTCCGCGTAGATCGCTGGATCAACAACGGGTTGGCTTGCCAGGAGCTGATGTCTTGCCTGCTCAAGTTGTTCCACAGTAGCCTGAAGATTCTGGCTACGGCCTATTTGGGTCTGCAGCTGAAGAATGAAAAAGATTGTTAGCGCACAAGGTAATATGCAGACTTTTGGACATGTACTTGCAATGGTCGTTTGATAGCCCCATACATGAAAATCTACCATGATCGTTAGCACTTACTTGATGCTGCAAAGTGGAGACTTCCCTCGTGCGATATTCAACTGCCTGCTCCACTCTGGCTGTAAGCTTACTGATCTCGAGCTGCTGTTGCTGCTGACGACTTTGCATGTCTTCGATAACACGCTGAGAGTTCACGTTCTGAAAGCCAGAAATCCCAAGTCGTTGAAGAGAGAGAAGTAACCAAAAAACTCTTCTCCAAACGAAAGAAAAAGTGTCCAGTTTCCATCACTCAGAGAAAAAGAACTACCACCGGAAGAAACTCTTGTCAGCCCTTAGCAGGACACAATGCTCACCTGAGACTTGGCCTGGTTGAGCTCCTGTCTGAGCAAGTTCATCCTATCAGTGATGCTCTTCGTGCGCGCAGCTTCCTCCTCCAGAAGAACCTTTTTCTCCTCCAGCTGACGTTGAAGATTCTTCACCTCATTGGTATGCGATCCCTTAGAGGTGTCGACCCAGTCTCCGCCGTCTCCTCCTCCGCCTCCCTGCTTGTTGAGGATGACGTCGATCAACCTCTGAGCTTCGCTGTCATCCAGTGGAGTCTTCTTCACAGCAGCAATCAGTTCGCCCGGTGTCAAGCGAGAAGGGCCTGGCTGCGACTGAGGGGGCTGGTGACCTAACAAATGAGGACATGACACTTCAGCCAATCTTCAACACTAAGCAAGATAGCTTACCTTGACCCTTCTTCTTAGATCCCTTTTTGGGCGGCGTGACGGGTGGTGCAGCTTTGGCAGGCTCCTCCGCAGTAACCACAGCGACTACTTCTTCCACCACGGACGGCTTCTCATTAACCGTTCGTTCCGCGGAGACCACTGCCGCGACTTCGTCGATATGAACTTTGTGAGCCTTCGCTCCCTTCTTCTTGTGTTGCTGTTGCTGTTGTTGCTGCTGTTGCTGCTGCTGCGGTACCGGGGGCTCCGGGGTTGAACCAGGGGTTGGCTCTTCCGCTAGGGGCTCCTCCAGCAGACCGAGTTGTTGCTCGGACCGACGCGGCTCAGGAGTGACGGGAGGCTCTGGTGGGGACACTTCGTCGTCCACCATGTCGTCCTGGGGAAGAGTTGTAGAAGCAGATGAAAGTGTCTGCAGAGTTTATAACCAAAGTTGAAGACTCCAGGAAAGGTTCGTAGTGCTTTCTTAATACTAAGGAAAGAGTATTGATGCAACCAAGATCTTGTGCAAGAGAACTAAAACCTCAGTCGCCGATCTTCATTTCTTCCCAGACCGCTGGACTGGTTTGGATAAAATTGGTATGGTGGCATTACTCCTTCGGTCTTCCACAGAGGTCGGATCCCAACCCCCTCCTGCCGCAAAAGGCGGGGGTATTTGTATGTGTGAGTAAAACTTATGTTAAGGCTCCCCCTCATGCTAAGGGGACCATAAGGGGGCTGCAACATGAGTTATTTAGAGGACGGAACAAGCGAGGGCTAGAAAAACTCAAAATTTTGAAACTCTCTCCCGCCTGTTTCGGAAAAAAAAGAAAAGAAGTTGGCACTCGTCTCAACCAGTGCTAGTAGCATAATGCTAGAACTAAAACTGGCGAGTAGCAATCCGGTGATTGTCTGCAAACCACGAAACAGACGTCTCACATGCGTTGAGCCCATGTTAAAGAAGTTATACTGTGCACTGACAAATATGTTTCAAAAAGTGGAATGACCAAAAGTCTCAATAAAATTCTTGTCATCCAAGTTAACCTTTGGGATATAAAGGACTACCCACATTAGAAAGGGTAGCCCGGGTCATTTGGGAGGGTTAAGTCCGTCCACCCACCCCTCGTCTTCAGTAATGTGAGATGCCTTTTGGACAGGTTATCTCGCTGTAAAGTGATAAGTAAGCGATAAAAACATTGCAAACACCACAAGGAGAAAGAAGGAAAAGCAATTGCAAATTTCTGACGTTGGATGTTTCCTAACCTGAAGGTACTGCCTGTGTACCTCCAGAGTCTTCCTTTCTTCGGTCGCTGCTGCAGTCCGCTGAACGAAAGGATCACGCGGCTGCTGCTCAGCAGCGACTTCGACGTCACCATCAGCGGCAGCGGCAGCGGCATCGGAGTCAACAGTGACAACAGAGAACCCGCTGGAGCCAACGGCGGCCGCAGATTTTTTCTTCTTCCGATGTCTCTTGCCACCGCCATCGGCGGAGAGTCCATTGCTCGCGTACTCAGTCACCTGCAGGAGGATCGGCCAGATGGAAAAAAAGAGCAAGCACTAGAGAGAAAGTCTCGCCCAGAAGGACCCTTTAGCCCAGTGATGTTATGCCCATTCAACAATATAAGTATCATGGAAAAGTTAGGTCTTTAGGATGAAAAGCTGCAAGCATTTTAGCCCATCGTAACCCGGATTATCCCATAATTATAGGATATACGATATTATATTATAGCACTTCACCCCTCACGACCCAGCAATGCTAATAAGAGAGGACGCCATTGTCGGTATAGTAACCATGATGTTGGAACTTCAGTTTAAGTTTCTCGGGCAGGAAATCTACCATAACCAGAAGAAATTAACCATAGTTCGAGGCGAAACCATGAGGACGAGAATGCTAAACCAGACACTTCTCCCTCGACGTGTCTGACATTGCATCACTTGAGGTTGGAGTAGAGGTTGTTTGGTCAAGGTGCCTGGACCAAGGAGGTCATAAAAGTTCGGTATCTTTCATACCACACAGTCCCCGTACTCTGGTGAAGGAAGCGTCTTCACTCCTGTGGACGTCAACAGCGTCAAGTTCTAAGGGGTCATCATGAGAATCCTCGACCTTAGCTGGGCTCGCCCAGCTAAGTTGTCACATTGAAAGAAATCTCGTTAGTCATGAGTATGCATGCTCGACCAATCATCCTCATAGTTTTGGGTTCCTGTTTCTACACCGATAACTAGTTTTGTCCGAGAACTTTGGACCTTCTAAAGAGGAGGAGGGAAAGGAAGTCTTAATACCACGTGTTCTTTGCCGGGGATCAAGGGAATGATCGGCTGATTGAGCACTCGACGCCACGTACGTGGTCGCCACGTGCTGTACTGGCGACCACCTGTTTGCCACGTTATCCCGGTTTCTTGAAATGTCTAAGAGGTCGCCTCCCAATGGGCCTTTCGAGCAGTCTTTTGTTCATGACATCTTGTATGAATTACTTCTTTTAAAAGGTCGGTCCCAAAACGCTCCCTCCCCTCCCGCACCCCCACCCCATAGGACACAACCTCCGCTACCAACCTTCACCATAAAAACTTTTTACATAAAGTACAAGCCCTGTTCACCTTCGCTTGCGGCTGAGACCGCTGCTGCGTGTCCTCCAACGCGGTCGTCGACGACTTAGAGGTAGCGGCGACGACGGCCTTCTTCTTGATCTTCTTCACCCTGTCGGCTTGAGGCTGTTGCTCCCTCTTGCCGCCCTCGGCCCTCTGCCTGCGCTTCCTCTGCTCCTCCACCGCCTCCTCAAAGGTCTGCTCGCGGGCGCCCAGCGCCAGGAAAGCCCCGACGGCGCCGGCGCATGCCAACGTCGACAGCAGGAAGATGCCCAGCGTCCACGCGTCTAACTGCTCCAGCAGCCACTCTCCCAGCGGCTCCATCGTCGTCTTCTTCGTGGACCTCGGCGACTTCTTCCGGCAGAACAGAAGGGACGGACACGCAGCCGAGCCGAGTGAAGTGAGATGGATCGGATTGGACTGGATCGTGAACGAAATAAGGAGAGAACGAGAGCGTGAGTGAGCTTAGCCTGAGCCAAGCAGGGAAGAAGCAGACGACTTCACCGCCGCAACCGTAGTCGCAGTCGCAGCCGCTACCACAGTGCTGGAGTAGGACGAGGCTGGCGCGGGCGCAGCGCAAGCACTTGTTCCTTCTGAGCTCGTCGGCTCCGGCCTTTTTCTCGCCGACAGACAGATCGCAGACGACCATTGACGCCCGATCTGTTACAGGCTTCAAGTGGCGCTCGGAGCACAAGCAGACGTCGGCAATTGGCTCCTTGCCGACCAAGATCGTGAGGGCAATCGTGGTCTCGCGCGCGAGGTGGATCCTGACACGCGTTCCTCCATCGAAGCAGCGATAAATTGTTGATGAAATACTGGAAATCAATCATTCGGGTATCTGTGTTAGACCACCGGGGTCAAGAGGTGTCTGTAATGCGGCATTTCGGCTGGGCTGCTGCCGCCCGGGCGGGCGCTGCTGGCCGGGCGGATGGGACCGCTCCTTCTTTGCCACGTCCGTCGAGATATCGTTCACCGAACAGTCGATAGAGGGCGAAAAAGTCTGCTACAGCTGCGCCCTCTTGCAGGGTCCTATGTAGGGGGCACATTCACACGTCACGGATCACGATGAATATGTACTACGTAGAGTATGGACATTGCCATAAGAGAGAGAGATGGTTTCTTTACTACACGCAGCTCAGGCGTGACATGTGATTCATAGGGAGGGTCATGCAGTTGTATGGACTCTAGATGCACTGCCAGGACAGGGACCCGTTTAAGTGGGAGTACTGGGAAGTACTGCGTACAAGAGGGAAAGCTCTTCCACAACCAGCAAGAGTGGTTGACGAGGATAACTTTCCCCGCGTCCAGTGCAAAGGGTGCAGCTGATCGCGGCACGAGGCCTTGAATAAGGTGCATCAATGTATTGCCAACGTCATCTCGCAGCCGACCGGCCACATCTACTGCAATGGGGCTACCACAAAATGCCATGACATCATTGATGAAAAGGTTCCGGAAAAGTAGGCCGGTGTCGCCGAGGACGTCTCCAAGTGATAACGATCCTATGTACTGCGTGTGCCGACTCCCAGGAAAGGGTCTTGGCGTTGTCGCAACTCGGACCATCTCCGCGGGTGAGGTGATCTTCAGGGAGGCGCCCTTCCTCAGAGTCGAGCTCGACCAAAGCGGAGACCTCCGAGGACGATTAGATCCAGAAACTGGAGAGTTCAGGCAATGGATGACTGCATTGTATATAACAGTTGATCAATGTTTTAATTTGCTTAATCTGTTTCAGATCGGCGGACCTTGACCGAGCACTTGCTGCTAAGAGTGATGAAGATCTTTATGCCTTTTACTCTTTGGAGGACGCCTTCAGGTACAGTGTATGGTATAGAACCCTGCTTATTCTACATTCAACATATTTCATAAGATTCGTCATAAGACGCATTACAACCTTGTCCATCACTCAGATTAAAACACTCAAAGCGCAAGTCAAACTTTGGAATCGTCAAGACCAACAGCTTCTCGGTATCATCCGTCGTGAACACTGGGGAGGGCAAGAATTCATGCCACGCGAGTCTCGTGCTCTTCCCGAACATCGCCCGGCTCAACCACTCGTGCGCGCCAAACTGCCACCATTACTGGAGCAACAAGCACGGCTGCTTCATGGTCAGGGCAGCAAGAGTCATTTCGAAGGTCAAAATCACATTCATACTTGACGTCATCCATTTGTGAGAGGAAAGATGAGTGGTGTGACCTATCCTTATAGGGCGAGGAGGTTTGCATCTCGTACATGTCACCTTTGCAGAGAGCAGATTTTCACAGGAGAGACTCCAGGCGACAGATCTTGCAGGCCGAGTTCGGGTTTTTCTGTCTTTGTGAGTTATGCTCCAGAACAGAAGACCACACAGAGGATGACGGCATGAGAGAAAGAGTGCTACAGATAGAGGAGGAATGGAGCGAGTTGGGTATGAGAAACAATGGTTGGACTAACAATTGTCGACGAAATGGTTAGTCTATGTACATACAACCACCAGCCTTAACGTGCTTCTCATAGGTTCGAACCCTTCTCGAGCACTGACCCTGGGTGAAGAACAAATGTCCCTGTGTCTCCGCCTCAGGTTTCAAGCTGGACTACTTTCATACGTGGCTCTGCATTGTGTTGAGGCTGTTGCTCTCCTGTTAGCAGTCAGACAGAAGTCGTCGGCCTCGTCGCCCTTGAAGAGTATGGAAGTCTATAGGACCTTGGGAGTGAAACACGCAAGAGAGGCGCACAAGCACGCGCTGGCTGCATATGGCGAGGGCTCTGAAGAACTTGAAGTCTTTGCTCTGGTGGAGAAAGTGATGGAGACGGCGAGCGATGAACAAATGCTGGGGGAGGTGCAGGCTGCTATAGTGGCCCTCAGAGATATCGATTCTTAAACGTTCATATTATTTTAATAATGCTATTAGTAGTAGTGTACTCACGTGCGTTGAACCGTATATGATATCCTGTACAACATATCCTGTCAAAACGAAGGAGAGTGTTTGCATCTCCTCGAAGACCGCTGGACCGATTTCTACCGAACTAGGCATGATACTGGATACCCTTGGCAAGCCATGACACTTTCGTCGACAATTGACGAGGCCCCCCTAGAAACTAGTTTATTTTAGTAAAATTTCGTGATAAAAGCTGCTATCTGGGCGGTAACTGACCTTCCCCTCCTTTCCTAGAACAGAGTGACCACCCCGGAATGGTTTAAGTGAAGTGACCTGATCTTTTGGACCGGTCGAAAGGGACCCATGGGAAAGGAATACGGGCCAAAAGCCCGCAGTGAAGCCTTTTGTTGGAACTACCTTGCTTCTTTACCTACCTATGTACTTGTAATTATATTACGATACAATGTACCCAGCTCTTGCAGATGAACTTTAGTCTGGACACAGTAACATGAGGAACCACGAGAATATTGCACTCAGTAATGCTTTTAACAATTTATCCTCAAAAAAAAGATCATACCAACAATGAGAGTTCTCATAACAAAACATAGTTGAGTCTGCACTATTCATATTCTTCTTGTCGGCTAGAAAAACATCAGCATTGTTTCAAGAGCTCTTTGCAAAAACCATCACATTTTCTGTGCACTGCAGTCGTCGAGTTAACAGTAATAATGCCCTCATCAGAACTTATCATGAGCGGTGACTGCTCCGTAGAGCTGCAGGGTTAGTGCACCTAGAGCCAGGGTCGTGAGCGCTTTATAGGCGAGTGCAGTCCACACGCCAAGCCCGAAGACGTGGGTCGCGGTGTCTAGGAGTAAGGTCTTGTAGGAGCAGACAAGGATAAGGACGCCGAGCACTGGCAACAGGCTCTTAACGTCGCGGCGCATCCACAGCCACACCAAACAGGACAGAGTGAGAAAATGAACCTGGAAGAAGACTTCTTTTTAAACAAAATAAGTGAAGATTACTGAATTTCTGGTAAGAAAAAGTGTTGACTCTACTGACACGTCTCTTGTACGCACGTGACAGTCCAGTGTGGCGTGCAAGCGTTTGGGGAGCAACAATCCTTGTTCGATTTCACAGTGCTGTTTAGCTGCAAGCGGCTCATACTTCCGCTCATAGCTTATGCATCATGGCCGTTAAGAACTATTAAACATCATATGCAAGACTGAGGTGCGCAAATCACAAAAAAACACCGCTCTACTTTTTACCTCCGCAAAGCAGAGAAGCCAGAAAGTCCATGAAAGTGTTTAAACACAGTCTTCCACAGGTCGCCAGTCGAAAAATCGTTTTTGAGATGATCTGCGCATGTTGGTCTTATGCACCTTCGCTCATTCATTCACGAATGGGCGACCCGCAACATCACTCATTAGAAGAAGGAAAGTTCCTTACCAGGCTTATGTTGGCGTCAAAGCTCTTCTGGATGTACTTCCAGTCAAATTCGATGCCCCTGGCGCCAACCCACAACACGATGACCCTGGTGAAGACGAGCTCGGCGAACGCCCAGCCCAGGCCGGCGACGAGCACCTTTACCTGACCCTTCCCCGAGACGCGCTGCATTACGAGGTACAGTCCCACAAGATCCGCCAAGTCCACGGTGATCTTCATGAACTCCTGAAAGAAGACTTCGTCGTTTAGCAAGCGACGAATGAAAGAAGAAAAAAAAAGGACTTGCCGTGAGAAACACAAAAGGAACTTCTCTATCGAAGTTCTCCTCCAGATCAAGGTCCTCATCCCCCATGGGGAAGAATGTAGCGAGGAAGAGCATCTTGAGCAGCTGCGTCGTCATATACATAAGCCCAGCGGTCACGCACTTCCAGAAGGCGCCGTACTCTGAGAGGCCACTGAACTTGTAAGCCAGATGATAGGGAACGTACGCCAGCGCCAGGCAGTTGCCGAAGTGGTAGAACGTCATGGCGAGGGCCTACACGCAATGATTCTGACTTGAAGGAGCAGCCAAATCACTGAGTCGGACGAATCACGGACCCCGTGTCTATGGGCATCAGGATCACGAAGTGGAAGAGCAAGGAGATCAATCTGTAGAAGACGCAGGAGCAAATTGCAAACTGACGACTAAGAGCACTTTTCAGTTTCTTCACCTCGGACTAAGGCTTAAACTTGATGGCTGAATGCAAGTGAAATGTCTTTTGCCAGTGTAAAAGCGCCTTAACACATGGAGATTTGTTTATCGGCTGCGCCGACTTTCTCGTTTCTCCTCCAGCTCTCCACGGCCGGGGTTGGGGCGGACACCGCAGCCTCAGCTCAGCTCTACTCGGTCCAACTGTGCTCAGCTCACTTTACTTCTGCCATTTGACTTGCCGGCAAAGAGCGGCCCGATCTGCCTGGTCATTGCCACCTCGTCATTATGGCCGGTATCGCCGGCATCACCGGCAATTGCTTCGACGTCGTCGGTGTCGACCACGATGCGAATGTCCGGATGTGGACGCGTGCAAGTACTGAAACGGCAGCCCGGAGTCGCTCGCAACGGTGACAGACATGGATGACCGGCCATTGATCCGGTCGGTCACAATAAGACGCAATCCTAGTGGCAACTTGGCCAGACGTCGAATCAGTGCTGGGGCGCGCTGCGAAGGCGGCGCTGAAGTGGTGCGAGGGCAGCGCAGCGCAGCCCAGTAGCAGCCGTGGCCGTAGCCGTGGCCGTAGCAGTGGCGGCTGCCGTAGCCGCTGCCGTAGCCGCAGCCCCAGAGCAAAGCGGTGAGCGTCGAGCCGACCAGAGCCAAGCCCAGCACCAGCGAGCGAGCGAGCGAGGCGTCCTTTCTTTTTGTGGGAAATTGGGAAATTCGAGAAATAAAATCTGAGCGAAAAAGTTCCCTCCCGATCGAGTCGTTTTCGTCCGGTCTCTCTCCCTTCCTCCCTCGCAGGGCAGGTGAACACCGACTGGACCAGCTCTATGGCGCAGTACGGCGGCAACAAGGGAGGTGGCGGCGGGGCCCAACAGCAGCCGTGGTCTCGACCAGGGAATGCCGCACCCGGCGGCGTGCCAGGCATGGAGATGCCTCCGGGATTGATGGGCTTCGGAAACGCGGCGGCCGCCGCAGCGGCCTCTCAAGCGGCGGCGGGAGCCGCCGCTGCCTTCCAGCAAGCGGGCATCCCGCCACCGGGGTTGGCGGCCCTGGGACCTGGAGGGCACAACCCGGCGGTTACAATGGCGGCCATGTCCGGAATGGGACAGCAGGTGGTGGAGACTACGGCGGGCGCCGACCTTGTCTCGTCGGTTTCGTCACTTGTCGTTTTTCTTTTTCCTCTCTACAGGGTGCCGTGTCGTATCCGCGTCCCCTGGGCGCGCCGCCGCACTTCGCCACGACTCCGGCTCAGCAGATTCTTCAGCAACAACAACAGGCGGCGGCTGCCGTCGTCGGAGTCTCTCTACAGCACCAGCAACAAGCACATCACCAACCGCACCCACAGCACGGACCGCCCGTAAGTGTGGCGGGTCCGCATCTTTGTCCGTTCTTCGACAGTTGTGTCCGCACCTTTTCTTTAGGGTCCTGGACAGTCGTCACAGCGTGTGTTTACCGGCACCGTGACCAAGCTCCACGACAACTTCGGCTTCGTTGACGAGGATGTCTTCTTCCAGACCTCGGTCGTCAAGGGACAGGTTCCCAGAGTCAACGTGCGTACGACTTTTAAGAGCTAGAAGTTCGAGACTCGCCTATACTTGAATTTTGTACACCAAACGCAGGACCGAGTGCTCGTGGAGGCTGGATACAACCCCAACATGCCGTTCAAGTGGAACGCCACCCGCATCCAAGTATTGCCTAATCAACGGGGGGGAGGAAATCAACCGCCACCTACTGCCGCCACGACCGGTCACGTCAATCCCACGGCGACACCGAACACCCTGGCCTTTTCGAATGCTTCGGGGCCGCCCAATTTGTCCGCGCCCTCACCTCCGGCCATTCAAGGGGCGAAACTGCTCCAGGCCAGAGGGGGCGGGGGCGATAACAGCTACCGTATTTCCGATCCTGGTGGAGCGAGGTTAGGTGGCGCCAATAGGCAAAATCACTCCCCAATGCGCACCTCTTCGGGGAGGATGGATGGCAAGTCCGATGGCGGTGGAAGCGGTGGCGGATCCTCATCCAGACCATCGGATAGAGCGGACAGGCGACAAAGAGATAGGTAGTCAACATCTTGTTCCGGACGGCTAGTTACGTCGCTTTGGTTTCATTTGCAGACTCATTTCTTATGCACACGTATCTCAACATAGAATGTGACTGGGCTGGGTTGTCTCGCTCATGCCAGGCAAAATCCATTTATAGAAGCCCACAATTTGGAATAAGAAGTGCTAAGGTCCACACCTACCACAGCCAATGATCTTTTCAGGGACCGTGAACGCAGCCGTGACAAAGATCGTGGTCGCAGCTCTCCTCCAGCGTCGTCATCCGTCGCGGCGGGTGGCAGTGGGCCATCAAGTGGAGGCGGCGGAGCCTCATCGACGTCCACCTCTTCGCGAAAGCGTTCACGCAGTCCTCGCTCTACTCGGACGCGATCTCGGTCTCGCTCCCGCTCGCCTCCTCGGCGACGAGCGCGAACGACACCTCGCTACAATGTCTCTGTACCCAAGTACTTTCTCCATTTTCCGGGAAGCAACGTGCTTGAGCTTCGTCGCCGCTACTCCAGCATGTACGTCCCGTCCGATTTCTTCTCGGCTTCGCACGTGTGGTCGAGGGCGTTTCCTGTCCATCGACCCCTTCGCCTGCAGCATCCAGCGGCATTCCACATCTTTAACAGAGAATTGGTTGAAGCGCCAACCCATGGTCCGGAAGCAGTGTATGATCCTCCTGATGCAGACTATACATACTGTGTCAAGGTGATGCTTCTGGCATGTCCGCCAGTAGAAGACCTCTATGAAAAGACTTGCCACCTGGCTGAAAAGGGTAAGTTAGTGATGTCAAGCTGGGCTTTCTATATTTACATGCTGAATGAAGTCATGCACTTCGTGCTTGTGATATGTCACGCAGTGCATTACAAAACATTAATGCATCATTGCATGTGCTTTATTTACGATAGGGAGCCACGACCGCGACAAGCTGGTCCATCCTACCAGAGCCATCCAGTTCTTGGTAGGCGTCCGCGGCAAGAATGAGACGCTGGCCATTGGAGGACCCTGGTCTCCGTCGCTGGACGGGCCAAATCCTGATAAGGACCCCTCTGTCTTGATGCGGACTGCTATAAGGACCTGTAAGGCGTTAACAGGAATAGATCTATCAGGATGCACGCAATGGCATAAATTCCTTGAGATCTATTACAGGTAAGTTCTTATCTGTAACTACATTCTATCCTACTAATCCTCATGTGCTCATTTATTTTAGGCGTCAAGAAACGAGTTCTAAGCCTGCGAGAACAGAAACGACCGTGCTGTTTCTGCCAGATGTTTGGTCCTTGATGCCGAATGCTGAGGAGTTCTCAAAGCTGGAGGAAAGCTATGCGGAGGCGCTCAATATTAGACTTGATCCCGAGTTGGCCTCGAAGAAAGCCGAAGAACAGGCTGCGGCTGCGGCTGCAGCGGCTGCGGTTGCTGCTACTGAGACGGCAACAGCCACAGACAATGTAGCGGAAAAAATGGTACGTAACGTGACCCATGGATACGGTCCACTTTAAGAGCGGGCAAACGTAAAAGTCCGAATGCTTTCGGAAATCTATGCGCACAACTTCAAGGGCAACTTCAACTGCCCTGGGCAGTGCACACAGCAGACTTACGCATCACCAATTTATGTGTCCTGCTTAGAATCACTCTCCTTCGCAGGACACCGAGGATGGCGATAACGCTCCCACTGTTGAGGAGGAGGACGAAGAAGTTTCCGGCGGAGCCGGTGAAGAGGATAAAGGCTCTGAGGAGTGTGACGCCAAGAAGAGTCCAACTCACTGGAAAGAGCTCGATGTGAAGACGATGAAGGTGAATGAGCTGCGTGAGGAACTCGAGGCAAGGGGACTGCAAGCGAAGGGACTGAAGTCGCAACTAGTGGGAAGATTGCAGAAAAGCATCAAAGAAGAACAGGTATGTTCATGTTCAGGGTGAAAGTGAGTTGTACGTGCTGATGGGGATGTTTCGGTTCGTCTTTAGGATAAAGAAGAAAAAGAGGAACAGGAGAAGGCTGCGGCTGCCGCCGCCGCCGCCGCCGCCAAGGCCAAAGAGGAGGAGGAGGAGAAGGCCTCAAAGGCAAAGGCCATCGTCAAAACCCAGCAGGAGGACGAAGACAATGATGTCATTGCAATTGACGTGGTCAATAAGAGCAAGGACGAGTTTGCAAAACCTCTTACGATAGACGAGAAGAGAAAGAAGAACCTCACAGAGGCGTACAAGTTTCCAAGTGATTAAATATGACAAGTGTGTATGAGTGTACGCCACGTGACATGCCATTTTCTTGTAGGCTCTCCATGTATCCTGGTGCATCCCAATCCAAAGGCCAAGTCTGGCAAGTTCGACTGCGCGACGATGAGTCTTTCTCTGCTGTTGGACTATCGATCCGACGACAACAAAGAGGGGACTTTTGAGGTTTCACTCTTTGCAGAGCTTTTCAATGAAATGCTCATGAGAGATGCCGGCTTCAAGCTGTATCGCTCTCTGGTGGTCAAAGGAGCACCGCCAAAGGAGAGTAAGTATATATTATGACGTAAAAGATTGGTAAACGCTGTACTGAGGAGTAATGTGAAACAGGCAAGAAAGATGACAAAGCAAAGGAAGATGAGAAAAAAGACGATAGTTCCGTGGATGATGACTCCTCCAAGAAAGATGACGACAAAAAGAAGGAGGAGAAAAAGAAACATCTAATGGTGACCAAGGACAAGGAGTTGCTGATGGCTTGTTCATACTTTGACCTATCTCACTGCGGGTACTTCGAGACCAAGGATCTCGAGGACATTCTCTTCACGCTCAATCTTAGCCTGTCGAGGGCTCAAACCAAGAAACTCGTGGCCAGGGCAGCGACCAGTAAAGACCACGTTAATTACCGGTAGGGGCAAATTTATCCCTCGGATTATGAAGAGGATTGATATTCATGTGCGAACTTTTTCCCAGGGTCTACACAGACAGGCCTGCAGAAGACGTGGGCGAGGATAACGTGGAAGACGAAGAGATTGCCAAGATTGAAGAAGAGGTTGAAATCGAAAAGCTTGGCCTGGGTTTTAGAGCCTTCTTGCCCAATGCGGAAGTAAGCAAGGAATTCAGCGAGGAAGCGTCGACTTCACCCGATGGCATGTGCATAATTGACGGTGAGTTAACTTCAAATGAAGGTAATCCGTGGGGTGTACAGTCTACGTGGATGCAAAAGATAATACCGTCTGTGTACAGTACATACACATGGCACATGTACCAAAAGGGCCACAGCAATAAATTTTCGTGCACTTCTGCGGCAATTTTCATCACCCTATTAGAATCCCACTGCACCTTGTCAAAGAAACTTTAGAGTTTGAAGATTAAAAGTCATAACTTCAGAACGCAAACAGTAATATCGCTTCATCACACCTGAATGAGCCGACCGATTGCTAGCACCTGCAGGGGTGGGTCACACTATGCTATTTGCATTCAGAAGGTGTTTAAGACCCAGGGTAACTAGACAGAGAAATAATCTCATCAGAAATGAAAATAAAACTTCTTCTACTCATAGTTTCCACGTGAAAGAGTAGTTTCTTCTTTGGGGAAAAATGTTGACAATTGATCGCTTCATCACTGCACCACTGTTTGTCTAAATTTTAGGGAGCGTTGTAGACGTGAAGAAGTTGATGGCTCAACTGCGACGGAGTGAAAGCGCTCGAGTTGAGGTTAATGGGCGCCTTTCCGAGACTGTAAAAGCTCTTACAGACGCCAAGGAGGGCCTGGAAAGACAAATTGCTAATAAGGAGAAATTACAGGTATACTTGAGACACAAGCAAACTGTGTAATATGTGCCATGATCCATTTCAATGTTCTCCAGCTTGAGGTACGAGACCTGAAGAAGCGCCTGCGGACGTCGGACGATGAGCATAAACAAGCACTATCTGACTCCAAGAAGTACTTTTCTACCCTGAAGGACGTCTACGAAAGAGTCTGTCCGCATCTGGAGGAGGCTGAGGAGAAGGAAGAAAAAGAAGCATCAGAAGCTGCTGTTGAGGAAAAGAAGAAGGATTCCGCGGCGGCATCCCTGAACGGGCAGGCACCATCTGAGGTCAAGGCTGAGGTCAGCAAGAACTGAGATTTTCCTTCTGTATGAACGAAAATACCACTATAATCAGATAGTGTACAAATCCTTTCTTTTTGAGTTTTATTTGCTACCACGCATAACTACACTATCACCTCGTAAAAAACGCAAGTGTGTTTTGTGTACATGTACTTATGTCGAATTTACCATTGCTAGAATACATCAAGGTGAAAATCCGGCCTGTACGTATTGGTCTGGCATATCTCCTTTTCTTGCTATGCAGCAGTCCTGATTGTCTTTGTGATCCTGTCTGCCTCTCTCCAGCCCGATTCGATAGCTCCGTGGACTGTAGAAAAAAACTCCGGATGCGTGGCTTCTCCTGCGAAGTGAATTCTACCCAAGGGTTTGGCCAACTCAACCCGACTGAAACCCTCTGATTGGGCTTTCACAGTGGTATAGGAGTAGCAGCCTCTGAATAAAGGGTTGGTAAACCAACGAGAGACCTTTGAACAGAAAATGCGTGAGAAGTTTAGGGTAGCACAACCCATTTATATGAACCACGCACCATTTATATGAAATGGCGCGTGCTTATTCCTAATACCTTGAGATCAATGGGGTCGGTCATCCTCGGGTATCGCTTGCTAAGTCTCTTCCTCAAGAAATTAGCTAAATCGGCCATGATACGGTCATCCTCGAGGCCTTCCACTTTTCTGGCGGCCGGACCTGACAACCACATGCACAGCACGTTCTTCCTATGCAGCACCTTGTACATTCCCAGGATAAATCTGGTCCAGTCCTTCTCAGCGTCTGCCTCATCGTAGTTGATGACGTCTCCGTAGACGAAGCCGAAACCCTCAAAGTTCTCCGTTGGCCACCAAGGTTCCGAGTACTCGATATGGATCTTCATGACGGCACCCATAGCGCCCAAATTAATGTGACGAATCTTCTCATGTGGCAATTCGGGCTCGAAGAGTTTACGTGCGCTCTCTTTTAGCACTCCAAGTGAAACGGTGACTACAACAAATTTGGTGTACATTTGCTCGCCGTTGCTAGTTTGAATAGTGATTCCATTCTCGCCCTTCCAGAAAATTTTGACCACTTCGGAGTTGAGTTTGATGGCTCCTTTGGGAATGCTCTCTGTGAAGTAGTCCAAGAGGCGCGTGTAGCTTTGGTCGCTCTTGAATGGTACCAGCTCGCTTCCAGGGCAAACCTTATACTGGCGGATTGATGCATGGAAGCTGACCTGAGGTACAGCAGAGTCATAGACATTGTTCACATTGAGAGTGTCCTCGCAGTTCATGGCGTACCTGATGCCAGTTATCGCAGCCCTCTTGTGTCTGGACCTCTCGGTGCCAATAGTCGTTGTAGATGGACAACTGTCTCCGGAATTGCTCGTCCTTTCGGTCCCCCTTCTTCTTTATCTTAGTCTCATAGAACTCGCCCAGGGACTTGAACTTATCATTCTTCTTCCTAGTCTCCTTGTGTTGAATGCCTTCCACGACTGCGCTCATCGCTTCCACTGTCTGTATTATGCGATAGAAATGCGATAGAATGCAGTTACAATGTGCACACACGTCTTATGCAGTACAAAACTATCGAGATGCACCCAAACAGATGTCGAGAGAGATTAGCTGACGTGAATAAGGAGGAGTTACTTCAACAACTCGCTCAGGAACAAAGTTCTCGACAATTGGGGTCAATTCTGTACACCCTTTCTACAAAGTATTTAGCAGGATCCTGGCAGTCACTTAAGAATCTTTAGAACTGCGGGAGAGACCGTTTATTAACGGCCCAATATGGTAACTTTCATACGTAAAGAAGGTGGAGCGATAGATATAAAAGTATCTCCACTGCCCATCGTGTTTTACTGTGTTGCTGCCAAGTAATTCTTCTTTCTGTAGAACACATTATGAAGAGCCAACGATAGTGGCACAAAACTGGAAAATGTAAACCTATTTGTTAAAGAGCAGCATACCATAGATTTAACTAACATTGAGAAAACGCGTGCATAGAGCCCTTTTCAGTCCATGTATTGGAACTTGGGTTCATCTCACTCGCTTTAAGCTCGGATTTGATCGCCATTGCACAGGAAGCGCAACCTTCCAAATCTTTAATATCATACTAAAGGGAAAGAAGTGATAGAGCAGAATAGGGTCTTAGGTTGGATATAGACATATCGGAAACGTTACTATTGTCATTGTGCTCCACAGGCGGCTTTCAAGGACCTTTGAGAAGTTCCATGCTTTTTACTCACACACTAAATTTTACTGTGTGTGCGCGCTTCGTTATTGTGGCTTTCAACACCTGGGTAAGTAAAATAATTGTTCACAATTGCGCGACTTAATGCGTAACAATGAGGAACTGCAAGTGCAAACACAATAGGTTACAAAACGCTAAGCGACAATATTTACGTTGACTTGAATAATTTCCATTGGAGGCTAAAGAGAGGTATACTTTTAACCTTAGGATTCCAAACGTCGCCTGCCTCGTCCATAATTTCCTCCTCCATCTCATTGGGCATCATCCTAGAATCCCTTGGATCTTCCGCTAGAACCAGATTATATTTCCATTATGCATTTCTTCATCGAATTGTTCGCTTGAACAGTTGCTACTGCTAGCACTATTCCAGGTAGCAACGACGTTTACGTGCACAAATGTCGCGGTCATGCTCGACTTTTCGGAACAAGAAAATGACAAAGCTGCTTAACGAAAACTTGCCCAAGTTTCGTTTCTTGGCGATGTCCATGGCCACGTTGCCCTTCTCCCCGTGCATCCACTGGGCCCCAACCTCCACCTCCTGACCATCAGGAAAGGAGTAGGTATAAATTCTTCCTCCTAGTCTGGACGAGGCTTCCAGGACAGCAATTCGTAGGCTGGGTGTGCAAGTTTCATGAGTGATTTGACTTTTTCCTGGCGCTTCACAAAGAACTTTTTCATTGCTTGAAAGCTAGCTGCACAAAATAGCCAGACAGCGAGAGATCTTCTTACCCTGGATCTTGCTTGCAGAGCTGGGAGGCAGCCGCCAACCCTGCGGCCCCTGCTCCGATCACCACCACGTCGAAAGCGTCCATCGTGTCAGTGCACTCTAGTGTCCCATTCTTGCTCACAAGATAACCCGAAAACGAGTATCTCGTGCTAAGTACTGTGGGCGTGCGTGCATGTGTGTTTGTGTGCGATGTGCTCAAGCATGGCGTCACATTTCGTGGACGTGATAGGAGAAACTGTTTTTTTACCTGTCAGCTTGCACATACTGCGTCACTTACGCTTAGCCTGTAGCTGACAGGCTGCAGCATGAGCGTGCCTGCCTATACATATTTAATGTTCCGCACATATATATTAGACTAGTTCGAAAAGATGCTTTTTTCTGGAAATTCACATCTTTTGATCCTGGGTTTTTGGCATAAGGTCAAGGTAAGAGGATTTTACTAAAAAAAATTTTTCATAAGAGATCTTTTACTATATCCACTTTTGATTTGAAGTTTACTACAGTAGCACAGTACATAGAGCTGTCTGAATTTGCAACTCTAAAAATGCTATGTTATAAAAGTGTCCCTGATTGATCTGACATTTTAGGAGGTCGTAGTGGGGAATGTCTAGTATTAGAAAAAAACTTCAGCTCAACCAGGGACACTTTTATAACATAGCGTTTTTGGGTGTTGACTACATACTGTCTATACATAAGCAGTAAAACTTCAAAGTAAAAGTGCAGATAGTAAATGAACATTTTTTCAATAAATGAGACGTGTACCAGCTACGTCAGTGTCTAGTGCCCATTTTCCGCCCTGAAAATCCGAAGTTGAAATTTTCGAACTAGCCCATCTATCTTCTGACACACCACAGGCAGAAGCTGCACAGCGCTGGACATGCATGTTGCTAGTTTAAAGCAAGCAAAAGAAAGGAGTTAACAGGACTATGCATTCAACTGTACAGAGCAACACAGCAAGTGCACAGGAATTAAATATGATTGGTGTGATGTCGTTCTTCTGATCTGTGGCGAGAAATGTCGGACCTGAAAACCGTCGTCGCCATTGCACACATCATCCGCGCGTACAAGTACATTTTTAACCTTGTCTCGAAGAGTCATCCCGTCATGCAACTGAGGATCAACCATCTCTCGTCCCATTTCTCGCAAAATATAAGCATACTTCAACATTCGTATACATATCCTTATGCATCTCTGAACGTGTGTGCGTTTTCTCCAGGCAGAGTTTTCTCATCAACAGGCTCTTTTGGCAACAGGTGTTTGTGTTGTGCCTTCTATTTTTTCTTTTGCGAGCACGCACGCGCCAAGTGCATAGAGGCCTTCTCCGGTTGCTCCATTTTCGAAGCGCCCTCCTCCGGTATGCAGAACAGAGAGGGCTTTTTCTATCCTGAAAGCCGCAAAAAGATATTGAGGCCCAGTTTACAAATGCGCGCATCACGATAAAGTTATCGTCCCCATGAGGTCCCTGTGATGTCTTCCCAATACAGTGCGGTGAGCGAGAGTGTCAGTCCCTACGCCTATCGCAAGTGGTGTGGCGTGCGGCGCTCGACGTGGCTGCTCGCCATCTACATCGTCACCTACGTCAGCTTCCTCGTCGTCGGCGGCTACCTCATGGCGTTGCTCGAGGGAGACAACGAGAAAAGACTCAAGGGCGAGGTGCACCAAAAAAAGAAGGACTTCCTGGAGAAGTATCCGCAGGTCAACGGTAGGTAAACGGGAAAGCCACTTTGCTGCTCTTCCAGACAGACTAACCGTAATTATGTCAAGGCCCCGTGCAGCTCTCTCTATGCTGGTATCAGCAATGACTCTTTCTGTATCGACCGAGAAAAGACACCTCTTACATTTTTGCGTGTTTGTTACCAGTCGCTTCTACGTTAGCCTTACTCACGGCATCAGTTTTAACACCTGGGTATGTTGGCACATCGTTTCGTCTAATTTTTAGCTACCTATCTTGTAATTACCTACACCAGCGTTTTTAAGTTAAAACTTACTATGTGAACGTACTCACATAGGTATAAACAGCGTAATCCATCACTGACCAGTTTGCAAGGTTGCATCGAACCGTGCAGTACCTCATAATGCAGTGTAACTTATTATTCTTAGGTATGTGTACAGTGTACAACGATCGATTGCCGGATATAATGGTCACAGGGATTTGCCGATCAGGAAGTCCTGTCCCAATTTTTTGACCCCTGTCTTGCTGGAATACGGTTAGAGCGGTGACACGGATAAACCGATCACATTCTTTGGTCCCAACATGATCGTTATAAGCGTGTTCCACTGTACCTCGCTGCTTGCTTAAGGCAGAACTTATCTATTCGCCATAAATAGTTTCCAAATAATACAGATACTATTCAAATGTCACGAGTAATCGTATAGTCAATCTTTTCTGGCCTAAATTGGAGGTAGTGGCTCATGAATCCAGTTGTTCACACAGTAAAAAGTGGGCGTCACTGATGTTCTTTCCACAGAAACTGAGCTGGAGGAATTGCTTACGATCTCTGAGGGCTACTTAGAAAGCGGCATCAGTGCCCTAGATAAGAACCTGGGGGAGGAGAACTGGAGCTACGGCCAGAGTATCCTCTTCACAGTCACTGTAGTAACAACAATAGGTGATTTGTGGTGCTCAAATCGCATAAGCACATAGATGCAGACATTCCCCGTCTAGGCTATGGACACGTTACTCCCCTGACATCGACTGGCAAGCTCTTCTGCATCCTCTACTCTGTGTTGGGCATTCCCTTCACGCTTATATTCTTGACTGCCAGCGTCCAACGTCTTCTCGAGCCCACCGTCAACGTGTTGGCATTCTTCTTCAGGCGCCTTGGAAGCAGGTACTCGTACAGCATGCGTCGCTTTGAAGGCGCCCAAACATTCGCTAAACTGTTCTGCAGAGAAAATACTGCGAATCGAGAACTTTCTAAAAGTTGACGTCAACGAAAATCCACTGTTTTAAAGCTCGGCTTAGGTTGAGGTTGGATCCATCTCCACTTGCCAAGATCAACTTTTTGGATAAAGATTATTCATATTGTTATCAATCAGTCATGATGAAATAAGTCTAATTTTGGACAGCTGTGACGGAAGAAGCCAAGCAACTATCCAAACAGCCACTGTACGTTAACTTATACGTGACAGGTGTCACATACAAGTAGAATGTGTACCTGCAGCTTCTGCCTTCACTTCGTATGCTATAGATATAGTGTAAGAACTGTTGCATGATGCCGGTCACGTCAATCATTTTTCTATTTAGAATCTCTCCGCTGTCCATTCGGGTAATCCACCTCACGGCGATGAGCGTCACGTTCATGGTCCTGTTCATCTTCATCCCTGCAGCCGTGTTCTGCGTCATAGAGGACCGCTGGACGTACCTGGACGGAGTCTACTTCGTCTTCATCTCCCTCACGACCATCGGGCTCGGCGACTACATACCCGGTGACGAAGAGGGACAGCGGTTTAGGGAACTCTACAAGGTGTCTGTGGCAGGTTAGTGTGCAGAGAATGGCACAAGCGTTTTTCCTACATGAAGCACTGAGACACCCAATACAAATTCATTCTTACCGTACAGTGAAGGAATCGTTCCTCTTCTTTCAGTATACTTGCTTCTTGGCCTGGTGTTCATGACGCTGACGGCCACTGTGTTCTATGACATCCCTCAACTAAACCTAGGTACAGTGCTGCACCAGCACAAAGACATCCACTTGCCTTGCCACAGTGATCAGGACACTACCGTGGACGAGAGTGAAGCTCACCAAGAGGAAGGGGCCAACGAGAGGACAAGTCTCAAAAAGTCAGTCAAGAGAATATTTAAGAAGAGGCAACAACACCAAGTCACGCCAATAAAGTCATCGTGATAAATAGTCTGAGTTTGTTAGATCAAAGAGAAAATAATAATGATGATGATAATCGTGACGTGTATATGACTGTTATGAAATTTGGTCAAACATGCTGACCACTGGATAGTGAGAGGCCTTGACACCCTTGAAGCATTGCCCTCGATTCCTAATGGATTAATGTACTGTGTTTGCCGTTGGATTTCGACTTTTTGTATATGATACTATGTTTTACGACATGCTGCTACTCCGAGCTATAGGTACAGGCTCTCCTTGCATGTGACACCTGTCACAGCAAGTTAACGTACAATGACTGTTTCGAAAGTCACTTGACTTTTTCCGCTGTAGCTGTCTAATATACTCTACTCCACTCACTACCCGGTGCACATCGTCCAGCGCTTACCCTCAGACTCGGTCCTAGACTGAATCTACTTACTCGAGTTTTCTAAGAAGTTTGGGGTGATTTTCGGTCACATGTGCAGACAAGTAGTCGCTGATTTGTTACTGGTCTCAGAGATCGAGCGTGAGTTCTTCGTCGGGCGCAGGCAAAAAAAAGTCAAAATACGAAAGTCAGCTGCAAACTGTGGCCACACGTAGGAACGTACTGCGATGTCGGGCTGTAGTGCGGCATGTATGATCGATTTCCCTCAATGTAGGGTATGTACTGCAGTTACTGCAGCAGCCCATAAACCCCACATCCCATTTGATTAGAGGAAGCCGCGTAGAAAGACACAATTCTCCAGATTCCTCGTGAGTCAGCCTCGCCTTGTCGTTAAAAGTATGAGCTGAGCCATGTTGGAAAAAATGTCTCCGAATCCTGTCAATTACTGAAGAAATTATATCCTCTCAAAATACTTCATGGAGAGAGTTGTCTTTTCTTTTAAAGTGTCTATTCAGAATGACAGTTACATCGACAAATGCCTCATGTCATCAGAGACCTTATTTTTCACAAAGGATTCAGGTCCACCACGGTGGGGGAAGAGAGACAAGGAATTCCTAGGATGAAGTTTCCAGGCTGCGATGCGGTCACTCGGGGTTTTTCCCTGTATCTGGAAAAGGAGGCATCATTCATTTATTCCGATCGGGGTGACAGTTGCGATTGGTGGTAGCATCAGAGGGAGGAGGAGACCTCAGTCCCACTGTCTGACTCTGACCCCAGTCGTTTGTCAAGAGCACGACCACGACCACGACCAAGGAGAGCGAGGGAAATATGCACGCCGACCGCGTTGCCAATAGGATTACCTCGTCAGAAGACAGGAAGGAGGAAATAAATGTGCGCATCTTTCGTTGGCTCCTTTTTGCGCTCAGGCACGTACATCATGTGGAGAAATCTTCATTCTAAGCAAGTGTCTTCTGCCGACGTTGTGGAGGACATCTGATCGCACTTCCTGCAAGATCTGTCACTAGGTACTTGTCGCTTGGTTCAGCTTCTGCGTCAGATTCTTCTATAAATAGTGTTCTGGATAAAAAAAATATAGTTGAGGAGCTGTTTGAACCCGACACCCATTCCCTGACATGCTACTGATCGTGCAGTCCTGGGCAAAAATGCTCGACTAGATTGATCATGCTGGGTCGCAACATTAGTGGATGGGTGAGAGACTGGGGAATACAATTGACCAAAGTCCGGACTTAAACTGTTATTGTACTGACCCTTGGGCGGCATTAATTTTTACAGCCGTGAAAGTTCACCGTTTCCTCAACGTGACGGGCAAGACTTTTGACCAGGACTGTATTTACACACACAGTAGTTGCCAAATTTAAGGTCAATGACGCGTCTGTTACAAAGTGGTACATTGTCCTTGACGTTGCCGCACCATAAAAAAGAAAGTGAAGAGTGACAATCACGTCTGATATCAATCTTGCACCATTTCTTCAGTCTGTTGCATCAGATCAAGCTGTTCGCTTACCGTCTTTAGTAGCGTGCACGATGACTTTGACCATGACCACGGCTAGTGCTGTTGTTCTCTTGTCTCCTAGCTTTTCTCCACAAACGTCTTAACATCGTTTGAATGGAGCAACTTGCATTACTGATGTGTTGCTCAGCACAGCAACTGGCATAAAACTTGACACAAGTCCTTATCATAAATTGAGAATTTGATTCTAAATTTACCAAGTTCTGAGTGTACGTATGACAAGGCACTCTCTGATAACCGTATGATATGTACAAACATCATATTCGTATAATGTTACATAGCATGATGTGTGACCACAAATAATGGTGACCTCTCGTTAATGCGTCACTGTTGGAACCAGGCAACTTTAGCCCGTTGATCGGTGTGACCTAATAAGCAACGAAGGTATTTTGGAAGCAAATGATGTGGGACTTGAGGTTCTTTTTAACGCAAAGAGCAGTTTGAAGCATTAACGGGAGTTTGTCGTTCACACACTGTAAGCACACAATGCAAAATCTTTCCTCGGCTATGACAGATGCACCCACGGGACACAACGTGGACGAGACGACAGCCATGAGCAATGGCAACTCGGCTGCCGAAAGCTGCTGTACACGCGCGTACTGTGTCCAAGCCCAACAACACGTACCAAGTCAGTCCGACGAAGATGGCTGTCGACGTTTCGAGCAAACTTTGCACTCACTCCGACGAAGAAAGAGCTGTGGAAATCTCTCTCCAGACTGAAGCCATTGTGGACCGTCGTATTTATGACCCCGTCTTCTTCGCACTCTATGCATACAGATTGGCTGAGCGGGGGTGACAACTCAGGTGCTTTTATGACCCCTTCCTTTTCTCTACCCTCTTCCAAGACAACGCGGGTGAAATGGGTCAAAATCCAATGCAAATGAGCGCCTTACACCCTCGGGGGTCTATGGAAATTTTCACGCAAGTGCAATGCAGTCGTAAATTTAGGTTTTTCTCTCCAAGGATCGTCCTCGCGTGGAAAAAAAACTTCCCTCCTCGCCGTCCCTCAGCTGCTGGGAAACACAAACAGCAATATTTCCTACTCATTTCCAGCCAAAATATCATCTGTTAATTGTCGAGGTTTTTTCTCTAGAGTTTTCTTTGGCTTCGAGTTGCCCTCTTTAGTCAATCAGTTCTAAGTTTTTCCCATGATCCGACATTTGAGGCTGCTAGAATATTCTCTCCTTTCGACGTTTCCCTTGGGGATACTGAGAAGAAGCGAAAAACCGATCGCTCACATGATTTAACGAACTTTGAATCTTGGGCATATGCACATACATATACTCGTATGTTTGAGAGATGTTAGACAGACTGGTCTATTATGTGTTTACTAATCGTGTTATTACTACGTACTACAGAAGACACTTAATGGCCAGTTAGCTGCCCCCCCTCGCAAAAACAGCCTGCCGTCCACGGCCATGACGACTCAGGGCTGGCAAAATTGTTGCTAGCGGGGAGAACTGCTTTTTTGCGTTATCCAGAAGTCAATTTCCCGTTTGAATAATGTTTTTTCGCTGACTGCCTGCATACAGTTGCCCTGAGGAAGGAGCTCCTCACTCAACAAAAACAGGGCAAAAACTGACTCTCTACTGAAGAAGTTATGCAAGAGATAGGCAAGGACCAGAGGGGTTGCAGAAATGTTAATTAGTGGAGGCTCGTTCAAGAAAATAAACGGGCACTCACCCAACTTGGAGAATATTCAAGACCTCACTCACTCTTGGGGCCGGCAGCATTCAAGTAGAGTAGCACTGGAATTGTAGGGGTAGAAATTAGGAGGTAAAGTGTAGGGGGAAGGGGAAAAAAGGTCGCAAAATATGCTTCCAGATCCTACCCTCCTCGCTACCAGATTACGTCTCCCTCGCTCCGAGCGGTCTAGACTTATTCTCCTCGTTGAAGTCGTTACCTGTGCTGTGCTATCATTACGATTTCTAATAGGCAAAAAAATCACTTTGCAAAAGCATGAGAACTCAGTTCTCATTTTGCATTCTTCCACTGTAGCTACTGGCTTTTGCCTCCTCCCGTATGAATCTCCCATGATTTAGGGCTCCACTGAAAGCTGGAAAACGATTTCTGTGTAGGAGGGGTAAAAAGAAGAAAAAAGCTTCTGTGAAAAAGAAAAAAAAATGCACTCGGATAGAAAAAGAGCAACGCGTTTTAAAACCCTCCTGGCGCTTTCATGGGTCAGTCGCTCCATCGTCCTTCCCCCCCAACCCCCCCAACCCCCCCGACCCCCCCGACCCCCACATGCACAAAAGAGCCATTGGGGAAGAGGGAGTTTGGGATATATGGCTCGGAAAAACGCTCGGTAAAGGAAAGAAAGAGCAGAATTGAAATTGATGGCGACAAATTCTTTGAAAGAGGGGTTGTGTATATAGTGCTTGTAGCACTGTTCGGGCTCCCGCTCTGTTCTGCAGTCCTGGTCGGCCGTTCCGGGTTTCCTCCGAAGGGTTGGGCTGTTCGGGGGGGTTAGAGAAAGAAATCGAGGAATTCACTTTAATCCCCTCTTTCTGTGTGGATTGACACAGGGGGGGAAGCGAGCGGGGATGGCGGTTTTATTGGGGTAGAAAGAAGACCGAAAAAAGGGGGGATACAGGGCTTGGACGTGCGTGAACAGCAGACGGGACATCCATCCTGCCAGAGGGGCCTGCGTGTGCGCGCGCATTTATTAGTGTCTATTACGAGGAGTCTCAGTTGAGGCTACTTGTGGGGATGGACGGACATGCTGAGCTCGCATTAGGACGCAGACAGACATGTTAGGGAGATACGAGCAGTACATGTACGTCCGTAACTCAGTCCATGCAGTAAGGGTACTCGCTGCACGTATGTAAGTACTCTGGTCCGCCAGTACTGTGCACTGCAGACAATCGACAGATAGTAGTTGGGACAGATGAAGTGAAAAATTAGCCCCCCAAAAGATAAAAAAAAGCCTGTACGTAAGGATCGGTAGTAGCCCCGGGAATAGCTATAAATCGCCAGAGGAGTGGCAGCGAAATTATTCACCCTTGTCTGACCAACCAAATTGGCGCGCCAAGAAAGAGATTTATCGCTCGATTTGAGTGAGTAGCATCATTGAATGATTCATCTCTGAGAGGTGCTATGCTATTAGCGTAATTCCAGCCTAGTAGATTTCATTATTGCTGCCCTTTCCCCCTTTGGGGGATGGATTACGGTTGTCCTAATTTATGTTTCTGGCGCCGCCTAATTATGCCCGTTCACGCTTTAAGCTTCGCACACTCTTCCTGCATCTGTAATTTCAATTAGGCTGCGCGCACATCAAGGTTTCCGTTGCAACTGCCGCTATCAGATGTCTGCTCAGTCATTCATGGGAGAGACATCGGATACAACGCTCGCTCCAATAAGCATGGGGTGGTGGCACCTTCAACATAAAGCTATTATTCCCTCGCTATTCTTCATCAGCTTCCTCCTCGTCTTAACGAGGCCAGAAAGCCAGATATCGGGACAAGCGATCGAGCAAGGTAAGGTAAGCTCGCGTTATCGACGATGGAAATCCTTCTCAAAAGGAGAGGGGAGTGAATCTGAATGTTCCTCGGCGCAAAGAAAAGCTAGTGAAATGGTGTCGATGGCTTGATCTTCGGTATCCGCGTTCTGTTAAGCAAAAGAAGTGCAAAGAGTAGGTTGTGAGAGACGGCAGGGGGAAGGCAACACAGCAGCGGGCAATCGGGATTTTTTTCTATTCATACGGTACGCTACAGAAGCGGTTGGCAGGCAATGTCAGACAAATCCCCCAGTTGAACTCTCCACATATTCGCTTGCCTTGAAGTTCGTATCGAAGAGGCTCTGGTGACTGACCTGGAGAATCCCTCTGCCCCCACATACCGACTACGCCTGGACGCGGACGGCGACGTCTTTGGTGTTGATGGTGCCAATGTCATGACGAGGAGATCGCTGGATGCACAAACTGCTTCTGATGATGGGCCTCTTCCTCTGGCTCAGACGGCCGTCCGAAACCTGGACGTCAACGAGTCCTCCTCGCCCGAAAAGAAGTGCGGCTCGTGCAACATGAACATCAAGCTGGGAGAAAAGGGAGTCATTCAGTCCGTCAACTACCCTGACGCATACCCTGGAGAGCAGGTACTTTGTTCACTACACGGTCGTTACCCCAATCCAAGTGCTTAACGTGCTATGCAATTCCCTATTTTCAGCAATGTCTCTGGCTGCTGCAGGCCTCGGCCAACTTGCGCTTGCGCCTGGTGTGTGACAACATCCAATTGTCCCCGTGCGGGCCCTTGGGCAGGGATGCTCCGGCTTGGAAAGATTATCTCGTGATCTCACCCCTCTGGTCCTTCAAGAAGAGCTGGGTCTACTGCGGTCATGCAACCTCGCTCACCTCTCTTATCCACGAGTCCATCTGCGACAAGATGGCCATCGCCTTCAGGAGTGACGCCGTTCGCAGCGGCTCCGTGGAAAAAGGGTTTCGCTGTACATACGAAGCCATCGATTGAGTCATTGTTTCCGCATGGCGCTGAACGCACTGTGTGTTCGCGTTCAGTGTTTGTTTGTTCTCATGCACTGAATTGACAAGTCAGAAATAAACGTGTAAACAGTGTAACAATAGCATTACTAAAATTCTTTACTCTGACTCTATCATGGAAAAGTGCAGCTCTGCTAATGGACATGTTCGTATGCATGTGCACGCGCGTGGTCTCTTCCTGAACAGAAGTCACTTTGCTGTATGTGTGACGAAGACTCATTATCACAAACCACACGCAGATACACCTACTGTTAGCAATTAAGAACCGAGAGCTGCGGAACTGCCTTAAATTTCCATAGACACTCCTTTCCTCTGAACTTACTTATCCAAAGCGTAGCAGAAACGCACGTACTCTTTCGCAGTCAGGTGTGAAGCCTTTCAGGAGTGGTAGCATATACCACTGTGACAATATTTTTATATATTCTCTCTCGTTAATTTACCTTTTTTGCACTCATCATCTGGTGGGAGGAAGCGTGGGCAGGCGTGCATAACCAATTATTTATCGCCAAGAAACCACAGTGGCAGCTCCTACAGTACATCCAGATGGCGTAATTTATCGGACGGGACGGGAACAAATGCTCTGTCGCTTTTCGCTCTATCGGAAATATGCTGCGGTATCGTAATACGAAGTCATAGTCGCCGCCCTTATGTAATACTAGAGTGCATACACTGCACCACACCGCGCGCAGAGTACAGCGCAGTATAGAAGAGAGCAGTAACCACAGTTTTCTGGGCTCAACCGTTTTTCCTGCTCTACCCTACTACAACGTACGAAGTCTATACTAAGTCAATAGTTGCTGCCTTGATACAAGTTTGACCCCAATCTATGGAGCTGCGAATCACTTTTGACGAATTTCATGTTAGCCTACTGGAACCTTTCCGCAGTTTGTCACTGGTCGCTGTCGGCAGCAGTTTTGGCACTTTGTCGCGATGGTTTTCAGAGGAGCGAATGAAGCAATTAGGTAAAACAGCGAGACAAATGTTACGCCAGAGCGCGTTCGGGTTCTAATTGCTCTGCGCCTACTTGCGCTGAACTGTGCAAGTAACAGAAAACAACCCTAAGTGGGGAAATACGCAATGTGAGATACGGTGACATATTCTCGTCTGCCCATATTGCAGTGGTCGACGGCACTGCAGACGGAACGACAGCTCCTGGGTCGGCATTCCCAGTCTGCCGTGTTGCGTTTTTTATCACTCACACGCTCTCATATCGGTTTCCGTATTTTCATAAATTAAAGGGGGGACGTGGTCAACTCGTCATAAATAATGAATAGTGGTTGCATGAAGACGTTAATGGACGGGAAAACAGTCTGAAGGAGTGTTGAAATGAGGACGTTCTGCTTGTGAACCGTGGAGTGCTGGCTGCAGCCGTACTTGTACTGTTTAGGACTAGCTATAGTTTAGGTAGATGCACGTGCATTATCAAGTTGCCTGCTGACGGATTTGTGACAGCAGGAAACAGTGACCGGGGCCTCAGCGCAAAAAAGATAATTGCGACCACAGCATTCGTATGAGAAGTCGCTAAATGCAGTAATTTGTGCAATTAACGCTGTGATTTCCTTCTCGCGCAGTGTGGAGAGGAGAGTCCTTCACCTAAAGAGTCAACACATACGAGTTAAAAGACACATCAGTTGCATCAAGTGCACAACAAGCACGCAAAGTAGGTGCGCGCAATTAGATTCGTTGCTGCGGAAACCACACGTAGCGAACATGCGCGACTGTCAGACATTTCTTGATCTGCTGAGCGAGACTTAGATCCACGCATAAGTTGGAGAATCCATAGGCTGACACCATTCTTAGAATGGGAAAAAAGGAGGACTTTTGGAGTGATCTGGAATGAGACTTCCCTCCCCAATTGTCGTCCAGTCATCGTACTCCTCCTGCCTACCTATTATTACTTCAATTCGTCAGCAGAGAAGCGATTATTCTGAAGGTGCCAAGCAAGAAGGCGCACCTCTCCTCACGGGCTCTGATCGTGATGACATTTTTGGCCGGAAAATACGGTCTAAGTCGGACATTAGTGGAGGAACTAAGATCCCAACCGAGAAGGAATGATTTACCATTTGCTGCTCTCATAGCTACTTGCTTGATTACACCACTGCTGCCACAATCCAAGAAAGTGGAATTGAGGAGGGAAGACAGGAGGAGTAGAAAGTGACTCTGCGCGATTCGAATTTTCTGATTCCTTCGTCTCATTCGGAAATTAAGGCACAGCCTGCACTAACGGTGCAGGGCGAACGACCGGGGCCGAGCAGAGCGAGCATATTCCTTCTCCAATGTGAAAAGGTGGCATTATCCCCAATTGTATGTGTGTGAGACGACGACGACGACGACCGAATTAAAGAGAATGGTGTGGCTCCTTCATACGGACGGACACACGTACGTACAGAAGAATTCCGACGGACACACTCATTTCCAGTCTGTGGATTAGTAAGAAAACCACGCGAGATGGGAGGAATGCAGCGGAGGAATTCTCGTTCGACATGCGACCCGATGTTATTCTGGATTTTTTCTTCTCCTCTTTTATATCGTTGTTCTACTAAGTAACAATTAGGGCGAGGGGTGTCAATTTTCGGTGCATGCCTTTGACCGGCTGGCTACACTGTGGAGGTGTTTCAATCGACGATGCAACTTCATACTGTGGCACTCTTTGGTAGTCAGCACCATCGCCCGGTTTTGTTGCATCCAACCCCTTCAAGTTCCACGGACAAGTTGGCAGACTGGTATGGAAACACTTTGATTTGGACTGATATCTGCTCAGCGCTGCAGCCGACGCCGCCCGCTGCACTGTACTGCACTGCCCTTACGGAGAAAGTTATGTTGCTGGCTTTTCTTCTGCTCCCCTCAACTGCATCGCATAGCATAGCATGACTGCAACACAAAGAGATCCCGGCGATCTCTCTCTCCCCTTGAATATTCGGTGCTGCTGAGGTATTGTCAGGCAGGCATCTCCCCCCACCCCTGGGGCAGCGGCTGGATGACCAGCAAGTTTTTTCCTCAGTCGTTATCAATGCATTCAAATTTGGGCTTAAGCCCCCAAATCATCTTGGTGCGTGACTCGGGAGGTTTTTCTTCTCCTCTTCCACCTTGATGTTGTTGTTGCTGATGATAAGAACCACCAAACATTTTTTTTTGTCATATCATCCAACCAAATTCTACTACTTTGGCCTTTCTCTTCACTCCTGCTCGACTTATGTTTCTTGACACCTAGGGGGAAATTTCCCTTCTCCTAAGAGAATCTTCCTCATCTCCTTCCATTTAATGAGGTGGTTTGGTGTTTTTCTCTCCACTCGAGCGCAATGCCGGACTGCTCAGAAGGTGCGATCTGATGAAGATATTTTGAGGCAGATTCACCGAATCACACGTGAAGGGAGGAAGAAAAATTCTTTCCTCAACTCCTGATTCTATCAGAGCGTCACTCTTAATGGGGAAGTGCAGCGTGAAGAGAGCACAAAGAAACAATGGGTGTTGAGATCGCGCCCTGCTCTCGACCTGCACATGGACGGGACACGCCAGCCTGGCTGCATGCACGCATGCACGGGTGACAATTCATAGACTGGTCTGTCGTCAGCGAGGCTGTCCGGGCCAGGGCATGACCAAATGGCGTCATACGGCTCGGGTTCAACCACAGATCTCCAAGGGCTCAGTTCATCCTACGGTTCTGTAACCGATGGCCAAGGCAACACCGATTATCGGTACCTACTAGTCAAATCTACGCCCCACACACTTGTCTGGGTTGAAAAATTCGGTAAGAAATCTGACCTGACAGATACGCGATGTCGGTATAAGGTGCCTTCTACCAAGTGAAGCAGGTCTCTCTGGAGAGCAAGGTTAGATTTTTGTCAGCCTCACCGGCCTCACTTCCATATGTGAGAGTGGTGGAGAAATGAATAATTCATTCCAATCTGACATCTTGGTTTCCCCAGCCATTTTTCAAGCCGGAGCTCGGCTCTCTCGCCGGCGGTTGACGAAAAAGGCAATAAGAAAATTCGATCGGGTGGCTCTTGTTAGCGAGCACATCTCCTGGTCCAGCCACATCAGATAGGCAGGCCGTATTTGCTGCCGGCCTCAGCACACTCCTCCACTCACTCACTCACTCACTCTCTCTCTCTCCTTTGGCCCCCTCATTCTGCTGTGTGTGATGATAAACTTGTTAGCAGAGAGACAGAAGCGGTTGCTGGCATGCCCAAAGTTCCACATTCTTTCCACTCCCTGGCTTCGTCTGGCTTCATCTCTTGATCGCTGCATATTTTCGTATTGCGCACAGCATCTCAGAATCCCCAAATCTCTCCCGGCTGACCCGGACTGCTCGTAACGTGTCGGAGCCATCACGAGAGCCTCGTGTCCGTGCACAGTACCTTGACTTTCGGTGTGTGCGGCATCGGTCGTCAGAGGTGCTTTCCGCGCGTACCCGCCTGGACTGCGTGCAAGTCCTCCTTCGACGATTCTGCGTGAGGAACGCTGGAAAAAGCAGCAACGTCACACCCACTCAGTGATGGGTCCAGGGCGCCATCTGCATGGAAAGTATTGAGCAATGCTATCATAGCTGGAAATCTCTCTCTCTCCATTGGTCATGCAAGAAGTATCCCAACAGTCTCTCCTCTTCCATCACAGCCAGCCAAGCGGAGGCCGAAAGGAATCAGACACTTGGAGCGGACCAAATGCAGCAAATAACAGCTCCAAAACTCCTTTTGCCATACCTTCTATCACATCAAAAGCTCGGCATAGAAAATATTAATGATTTCTGGTGATCGCTGATCGGCCTAAGCAGGGAGGGATGGAGAAATCGGCTTTGGTGGACACAGAGTGCATTTCCACGGGTTTACTTGAGAGCGAGAAAAACACCAAAAAGTTCTTCTTTTTGAGCTTGAGGAATTTTAACGATTTCTGATCCATTACACCAATATTCAATCCGATAGCGCTAGGCAAATCCCGAGCTTTTCGCCTGAGAGTCGCAACTAATGCGCTGGCAGTGTAAAAAATGATAAATTGATCGCGAGAAAAGAGGCCCGAGATCAATGCATTCATGAATTCTCAGCACAGATCGAAGAAAACTTTGCTTTCTTGCAATTTCAAATCAATTTTACTCCCTCATCGGTTGATAAATGTTCGAGAAATTGGAAACTTCTTTTTTTTTGTCCAACGGAGTTTCCAGAATGCTTCGTCAGCTTTGCATATCAGTTCGTCTTAAATTGGCGTCTGCATGCATGCGCTTTAATTCGCAGTTACTCGCATTTAACCCCCTTAGTAATCAGAATAGTAGGAGTCGAATTTCGTCCGCAGTCAATAGCGAAACAAGCAGTCCCATTCCTTCAGTGGCCGCACGTTGTAATTATTACCCAACGTGCGCAGCAACACGAAACATCTCCATTGCTCGGTTTTTGCTTCCGCCAGTAATAGATGACTTCGCCATGGGCAGTATCAATTTTGACAAATCCGTTTCTTCTCCGCTGCTATCGCATCGTCCATCGACTCGTTTTTTGCAGCGCTCGATTGAATGAGAGCCAACACAACCCTTTTTTTCCATCGTCTTTCTCTTTTGCCACCTGCTACGCTCGCTGAGAGGAGGCAACAACAAGTGTCATTTCATTGTCTGCACTGCTTCTCTCGCCCTCGCCGCCGTCAGTGCCGCAGCCATTTGCCTCCGCCACATGCGGAGAAAGCGCGCTCTCCTAATTCCCCTGCTCCACCTCAACGGCGAATCGCGCCTCGAAACGCCGTTGAAGCGCACCCGCCGAGCCGCACGAGCTTAATAGCCAGCAGGTAGGTAGCCGCAGCCGCGGGGGCAGCCGCGCCAGCCTCAATGCAGCCGGAATAATGCCTCGCCCTCCATGTAAGAAGAGAAGGATTGCATTCGATCCCTCCTTCGACTGCTTTTCTTGCGCCGCCATCGCCGCGCGAAACCATCAGTTGTCGAACGGACGTCGTGCAGGCAGGACGTGTTCGACGACCGCTCGCGGAATCAACACTGTCAGGAGTGGTCAGGAAAGAGTGAAAACCGAGACATTCGTCGTAACCGAGTTCGTCAAGGACAGTCGAGTGAGCCGATCTAAGTTGGTCGGATGACTCACTCTGGCAGCACCTAGCTAAATGTTGCTTCAATCATCACCGCCGCCGTCCTACGCCCCAAGTACCCCACGAGCCATCATCGCATCCTGTCCTATGGATATCACGACCCAGACGCACCTCGACCGATTCGCAGCCGCTGCGGCGGCTGCGGCTGCAGCCGCGGCGGCTAACGGCAGCGGCCATGCCACGCGCTCCTCCGAGAGCAGTAGCGGCGGAGATTCTTCTCCACGTCCCGACCACAATGGCAACAACAGCGACGGTGGAGCGTCAGCAAAGTCCTCACCAGCGTCAGCGGCTGCCGCCGCGATGCCGTTCGCGGCCGGTTTCGGCGGAGGTGCCGCCTTTCCCTTTCATCCGTCAATGCTGACTCAGTTAAGCGCGTTCCCGCCGACGTCAGCGGCAGCGGCTGCGGCCGCTGCCGCGGCTGCTGCCTTGAACTTGGGGATCAGGATGCCGACCCAAAAGGTTGAAGAGTCTGAAAAGAAGCCCGACAAGCTGGAGATTGAGGAAGAGGAGGAAGAACATCGACCTCCACCAGCAGGTGGAAGCCCCGTGAGGAGAAGGTCGCAGTCTCCTGAACCTCAGAAAGGTAAGTTGTCACTGATTCTTCGATATTGTCTGGCCAGAAGTGATTCTAGCACACTGACAAGTCACCGACACAAAGGAAGCATTGCATGTTGGCGTTATCGTGGCCGTGACGCGCATATGCATACGTGGACTGTGTATTCCGCTGCCGAACATGCTTGACATGCACGTACCACGACCGCACGCAGATCAGTACGTGGCACTCGTCGTGTACGAGATGCCCAGACGCTGTTCGTATACAAAACGTCTGCTTACGTACACAGACATCAACGTTGCCTGCGCCGCGTCATGACAAGGCTGAACATGTGACATCTCAATTCATCAAGAAGCGTCGCAAATTTTGTTTATCGGTCCTCTTCTTGACGCAGCAGTAACCCAGATCTGTCCTCAAGTGCCAACGAGTTTCTGAGGCCACTTTCCGGCTGCAGAACGTGAGTACGTCCGTCCACCGAACGCTTTGCACGTCCGTCAAATCTTCATGTCATGGCCACATTATCGTCAGCGGTAACGTCGACTGCTACAGATAGGCACTCAGACGGACCGAGGTGGAACTGGGCTCTGTGAGAAAACGCGTATGATTGATCTGTAACTTACTGCCGTCTCTAATACGCAGTATGCAGCCATTCACAGCAGAGCCAGTTACGTACGTACGCAGTCCTTTGGGTCTGTTTTGAAGCGGACAGCAGGAAATCAAAATTAGAGGGTGTTGCCGTCGTCGCCATCCAGCTCGCCGCGTCGAGATTTGCATGAGCCTTCGTCGCAAAACCGCCGCCGCTCAATCATCCGGACTAATTGTTATTCCCGGACTAGAATTAGTGTTTGCTTGCTCACTTCTCTCTCTTTGTCTCTGATCATCATAGGGTCTCTGTTGGGCGTGCGTGCGTGCGTGCGTGCGTAGGTACGTGTGCATGGTCGGTAGGTTACTGTAGGTAGTGTAATGATGTCTGATTGGCGCCCAGGACTTCCTCCTCCTGCCTTATAATGAGATCTTCTTCTGCTGCCGCTCAAACGACGCCGCGGCCGCCCGCTCGCCACAGCTGCTGAACCATGCATACATATCATTATCTGTCAGCTTGATTTATTGACTGAAAGAATGGCGGTCGCCGCTGCTTTGCAACAGCCCAAATTCCCCCTGCCTCCCGCAAAAATGCCCCATTCGTGCGAACGAATTTTGGGCATTGTGTGCGGTGATGCAGCCCAGTCAGTGCAGCAACCGGCGGTAACGACGAGAAATTGGGCGGGAGAGGTCGCCAAATGATTGCGTCAATCTCTCTCTCCAACACACACATTTTCCTAGTGAAGGAGAATCTTGGCAGGGAATCATGTTCAGAGGTCTGGCTGACTGGTGAGCAGAATATGCCTAAATGATCGTTAATCCAGGGGCCCCAATCAAGGAACCCCCTCCTCTCCCTCCCTAATGATTCTCCCCAAGTCGTCTGTGCTCGTCTTTTCATTAGAATTTCTGGCTGACATCATTCGTCATTTATTGTGCTTGCCTCCTCACTATGTACTGCCAGCAGGCTCGGCTACTTCTCATTTCTACTGCCTCCTTGCCTTGCCATGGCCATGGACTTTTGAGAACGCGAAAGAATTCATTTCTATTGTCCGCGGCAGCCACAAAAGACAATTTGAGCGCCACTTGTGAGGCTTTATCTTCTCTGTCTTTAGACTTCGATCGTAAACCGATGGGTTTCTTCTTCTTTCGAGACATTCTTCACCTGCTGCTGGCCACATATTCAAAATTCTCAGGCAGGCCACAGTAGCTTGGAAATGTGCATGGCTTCTTCAGGCCGTACCGTGTGAGCATTCAAGTACTGCACGCTCTCTTGCTTGGAAGTCATTCCACGGCACAAAGAGTCACGTCTGGACTCTGCACTCTCTCTCCCTGGGGAATCAAGTAGCTCGGGGACACTTTTTTTTTCCACTTGTGCGCTGGCTTCTTGCGACCACGTCCTTTATGCTTGCTTTTTCCCGGTAGCATCGCTAGAGGCTGCCAAAATGGCACTAAAAGCGTCGAGAGAGCTTTGTTGCCATTCGCCGAATTTGCACATTTGCATACCTTGCTTTACCTATTCCCACATTTCTCTGCTCCCTCTACTACACTCTCTATCTGTGTGTGTGCGTGCGTGTGTGTGTGTGTGGGTGTGTGTGTGCGTGTGCTTCACGTACTCTCGCTTCGTCAGCACAGGGGGGGTGGGCTAAAGCACCACACGTATTCTTCATTAAAAGCTTCCTCTTTCTGCTGTACTGCCTCGCCTTGTACGTACGTATGTGTTCGCATACGTGAGTCGCTGCCAAGTCATCAAAATATCTAATTTCCCTATTTCTCTTTGAAATTTCTACGCTGGAGAGCGAGAGAGAAGCATGACTTTGGCGATTTAACGAGCATGCTACTCCTGCTTGCTGCCTTTGCATGGCTTGAGTCGTGAAAAGAGGGGGGTCTCCCTCTTTATGGGGGCTAATAATACCTCGACTGCAAACAAAAGTATCAGGAATCAGCAAAAATTCACCTTTTTCCTTGGTTGAACAGGAAGAAATAGCGCACACTAAACTACCAATAAGCAGTGAACAGCGGCAGAGATAACAAGGCCTAATTAGGTAACTGTGTGAGCTTTAAGTGTTGCGAGGAAGCAAAGTTTCCCCTCGCTTATTCATCCGTTTGCTTAAAGTGCTCGAGTAAGAAAAAAAAATGTCATGCGACAAGAGCAAGGAATTGTGGGCTGCCAAGACTTGACTTTTCTTCTTGACGAACACTTCTTTATTCTCAGAAAGTGTGTTGGTGCAGAAAAAAGTCAGGAATTTTCTTTACGACCAGCCGCAGAAACAACATTTTGATGCCCCTCTACTAGAGAATCTCCTCTCATTTATGTGTCAGGAGAGACATTTGCAAGATCATAGTGGGATGAGGTTGCACGGACCGCCAGTCGGCGACGAACCACTGGATTCCTTTGCCCATTAACAGCTTTAATGGAAGTATGAAATTTGTTTTTCTTTCTGGCTAACGTAAGCTGTGTATGCGCGGGTCCAAGAGACACCTCGGCGCGAAGTGATTCAGGATTTATGGGGGAGAGCGAGAAGAGAATCGCTTCTTAATGTTTGGACAGTCAGTTATCGCATGCGGTATCCAATTGATGCATATATTGACGTCGTCTTGAATATTCCGCCGAGTTTGTTCAATAAATTTTCACTCGTGTAGAAATCGCCGAGATCTCGGCCTCCAAGATTGCGCTGCACGCGCACGACTGCCTGACCTGAGAGGTGCGCAGGAAGACATAACCTTATGTTATTACAGTTAACACTTTTCAATTTTCTCCATTCATACAGAAATACATACACCCCGCTCATTCCTCCTCTTCTCACGCTCTTCGACTAATTTCTTTCTTCTGATGTTGTGTGCATGTTTACAGTAACCCGAGTCTCTCTCTCTCTCTCACTCTCTGCCCGTTTGTAACGGCGGTCTCATTATCCCCCCGACTAATGTTGCTGGCGCCATACAGTGAGAGCCAAGAAGAAAACGAACTAATGGTCGCCGGCCTCTGCTGGCAAATTCATCTCGAGTCAAGCTGTACTTTCTTGCCGGCTGCTAAGATGCTTTGCCTCCTCTATTCTCTGTGAGCTGCGCGCGCACGTAGTACATAAGACGAAGTTCCCCCCCCCTCCTACTCATTATGTTATTATATGCATAGCTAATTCCTCCCCCTTTTTGCCTGAGCCGCGCGCGTTCAAGGGACTCAAATTACCCTCTCCAGTCCTCTCATCCCCCAGCTCGCTCATTCTCCATCGTCTGCAAACTAGATGATGGCATTTAAAGCCCAGAAGCCGTCGAGAAACTTTTTGTAGCAGCCGGAGAGTGAATTTTGACACCACGGAACGTCGCCTTCGCTCCAATAAAAAGCGTTGTCACCTACGCTGCCAGCTAAAGTGATAAGAATCAAGATTGTTTTTTGGTAACCCCCCTTTTTTTTCGCCGGCCACGCAGACAGCCATAGCAAAAGTATGTCCAAAAGCCCCGCAAAAACAAACCCGATCACTCAGGTGTCAGTAATGCAATGACTGAATACAAAGAGACGAAAGTGGCTCGTTTCCAACTTCAAGAGCTCCTCATGCCCACGCGTGCCTTGATACTGTGTGCACTCCAGCTCGCAGCCATTGGATTTGCCTCCTCGCTTCATTTGCAATTGTGGGATGAGGGTCTCTGGCATTGGATGATGCTCAGTGCCTGGATGATGCAAAGAAGGCCAATTTGCATGGGCTTCTCGTTTGCTCATTCGCTCTTTCGACGGCGGCAGCGGCGGCGGAGGCGGAGGCGGAGGCGCCGGCGGAGGCGCCGGCGGAGGCGCCATTTCCATATTGTTCGAGCGAGGAAGGGAGAGCGACGAACGCCGCTGAGCACAGGTCTTCTTGGCTCTGACATGCATGCATGCTGAATGGAACCATTAGGGGGGGAAGAGAGAGAAGAGTGAGAGTCAGAGCCAACCAGAGGCGAGGAAGAGGAGGAGGAGATGCAAATCATATTCAGGAGTGGAGGAAGAACTATGGTTGAGAGGAAGCCAGCGATCGTGACTCTTAACTTTTGATTTGAAGGCTCCTCCTCCAAGCTATTGCAATATCTCCATGTGGGGGGGAAAGGGTATGAGGCGGGAGATATGAAGTCATTATTACCCAACCAACCTCAAATTTTTTTTCTTCATGCTTGATCTCATTCCTTGAGGCACGTCCGGGCTAACCGGAGTTCCGGTGTGCGCCAAGGTGCAGAATTGTGGCGCGGAGATGGCGTCTGCAGAGATTCAGGCAGGAATACCTTAGCTCGTGAGACCCCTAACATCTTTCAATTAACCCAAAAGCGGTCAACGACGAACCAACCCCTCTTTTTCTTCTATCCCTCCTTGCCTCTTTTACCTCCCGGCAGCCGTTAAGTAGCACATGGCCATTAGTAAGCGAACCATAAATTCAGCGAGTCAATTGCTCGAGCTTGAATTAACGATAAACGCTCTATCACGAGCAGCGAGAAGGTCTGGCCGGCCTTTTATCCCTTACCGCCTTATTTTAGCCATACGCAGGGTGTTTGAAGAATGGCGACTACAGTAAATATTGACCTCTGCGCGGCGCCCGAACGTGGCTCAAGGTGGCAACGTCCGAGCTGTTGGGACATGTGTGATCATGTTTTGTATTCAAGCTCTCACATCCATCATGCGCTTTGCATGTCAATAGCGTCCTACTTTTGAGTTACGGTACAGAATCGACGTGTCTTTCGGAACACTTTTCATACTTATTTTTCAAAGACGAACGCGGCAAACTCAGCTGACTGGGTTAGCCATTCGGCTTGCGTAGCACGAGCAGACTCGAGACTTCATCGAAATCAGGGATGTTGTGTGAAACAACTGAAGAAGAGGAGCATAGTAAATTGGACGTGGCATATTCATGGGCACGCGTCCGACGACTCGCGTTGTATTATACACCAGAATTAGGAGCAAACTCACACACATGTACAAATTTTCATGGCAAAGAAGATAAATTTGTCTACGCATGCGCCAGCACGTGCTTGCCTGCTGTCGATGAGGCTGCTGCTTTTCATATGCATACGAATGCCACACGCTTTTTTTCACCTCTCCCTAACGTTACTGCCAGTGTTTATTACATCGGCGTTTAGTGTGTGTTACACTGTGATACTTTGCAGATGAGGAGAAAAAAAGATAGACAAAGTATCGCATATTAAAGTGCACACGCTTAGCAACAACACTTAATTTGCACTTGCATTACCGCTTTATGTCATCGCTCTTCCTTTCTCTTCCGCATATGCATATAAAATGCAGTTATTGCAGGCTGATTTCCGGCTGTTTCTGCATACATGGAGCAATTAATTTAGCCACACGTATGTGTTATGGCTGTTTCCGCGCTAAGTGCATGCAAATAGGAAAAGTGCTGACTCTACCCCTCATTCTCACACGCGCACACACGCGGGCACACGCACACACATATGGTGGGGTGACCCCTTTAAAGCCCCGTTGTAACGAGCGGCAACTTTTAGTCGTATTCGACTAGTTTTTGCTGAGCTAGACGTCTGTCGCTTGTCTTTGGGGGGGGGGGAGGAGAAGCAGTCTCTGTTACATATGCAGGCCATGCAAATCTTGCTCTCACTCCATTCAGCTCCGATGGAAAAGTGCTGTGCTGTAGTCTATAGATCAGTCTTCGCCTAGCAAAATATAAACTGGCTCTTCTTCTTCCCTTTCTTGTTTACTAGACGTATGCATGAAGCACATATGTCACAGATCCTCCGCAGCATCGGGAACAGTTATATGTTTCGAATGGAAAGAAATCCAAACAGATCAACGCAAAACTCTACCCCCATTTCCACTTCATGGGTTCATTATGATTCAGCATCTTTACTTTGCATTTTGAACACGTGTTTAGATTACAACTGGACTGTTTCCAGCGATTTGTGCACACGCCGACACAGACACACATATGCATGTTTTAATACACGCGTGTGTTGCCGGATCGGTGGTCTTGCCACAAGATAGAACGCACAATGTTAAATGCCTGCTACTGCCACCACTCCTGCTACGAGTGCTTCAGCACTCAGTGCGTTACAACAAGTAGTGGGAGTTCAATAGAGCTACTGCGCCAGAGATCTGCTTTTGCATGCTTGCATACAGATATGCTAACAAGCATCCAAGGACGCTCAATTACGTTTCAACAGAATAAGTTATCTGCGAGCAGTCGTCAGAAAGCGATTATACTTTTTGCATCACGGCGCAACAGCGCAACTACTTAGTATATAATGACTCGTTTGGTGTGGTGCAGCCTTAACTGATGCGTAAGTACCACGGAGCAAAAAATTTCCAAGACTTGCCTCTGGTATCAAAACTGCCGTGCCAGTAGTAAAATATCCGTCGGCCCAATCTGTCACCCCAATTTGGCATAATTGCCTCCTAGTACATTTTTAATCTCGTTGCTTTTACGTCCGTACTCGTCCCTCTGGCGTGACTACCACGGGTTCACGTATACTTCATGCATGGGCTCATAATGAGAATCCAACGGCGTCGACCCTCTCTTTAGCCCTACTCAGTACCCTCGCTGCTGCCACCCTATTTCCTGTCATTAGTTATCAAGTCTACACTGCTGCTGCGACTGCGGCCCCTCCCGAGTAAAGCAGCACGATTATTATGTAACCTTGGTCAAAAATTTGGATAAAAAAGACCAGGTTGTTATACAACAGCATGTAAAGCATGACCACTGCTCAATTACGGGCGAATCACCTGTGGGGAGGGCAGCAACGTAGTATGACAACGGTTGAGGTTGACCGTCGATATCGCGTGAGTCCCGGAGAGCAACATAGCCGGGAAAACACCACTTAATTGCCCCACAGTTCACCCCCCTCCCCAGAGGGCTGCAACTGCACTCAATTAATAACTGCCCAGTCGTCGGGTGCTCTCAAAGCACATTTCTACTACGGCTTCGCAGCCTGCATTTTAGGCAGGCAGTGTGAGAAAAGGGCCGTCGTGCGGTCGAAGAATTAATGCGTCCAAATGCGCATCTCTGACTTTGATGGAGAGAATTCCCCCGCCCAACGCCTAATTGCAATCTGGCCCATACGTACAGGATGAAATGAGTGAGAGAGCTTTGTGTGGTTGGCTGTGTGTGAAAGAGAGAGAGAGAGAGAGAGAGAGATCGCTTACGTGTGTGCGTGAGTGTGCTTAGTTCAAGAAGAAGAGGTCTGACTTCTCCACTCTTTTACGTAGGTGTGATACTTCTTCCTCTCCATATTAAGCCGTCACGCTTTTTCGAGTATTCCGTACATATGCATTATCCGGGCAAAAAAAAATAATCCCCGCCTTCCCTTTCTTGCAGTGCTCAATGGCCAAGACCAAAGAAGAAGCAGTCGATCTACTGCAGAATACTCCAGCCGATCACCCAAAGACCATTCACCGCAGCCAACACGAGACCGCTCGCGTTCTCCACTGGGCAGGCACTCACCGGAGGCCTCCCCCGCTGAAGAAGAGACTGTGGCCTCACCTCCTGGCGTCGCAGCCGAGGACGAGGAGATGATGCAGTCAGCGGCGCGTAAGGCGGTAGCAGAGGCCATCAGAGCCACTTCGCCGCAGCAACAGTCGCCGCCGCCATCTAATTCATCTTCGACTACGGCGTCCACCTCAGCGATAAGTTCCATCTCGACCAACGGCCACACCTCCTCCACCGCTGCAGCCACGGGGTGGCCCTCGCAGGCCACACCTACGAGCCAGCCGAACTCCATCCAAGCTACGCTAGCAGCCATCGCTGCTGGACAGTCCAATATTCAACAGGTGAGAAAGAGAGTCATTGCCCAGCTCGCCCACGCGAGGTCATTACCATGGAATTCTGCTTTCTTTCCAGCTAAGCCTTCAACTTCTCGCACTCGGTGCTCAGCAGCAACAGCAACAAGGAGCCCAGTTACCCAACTTCCTTGCCGGAAACCCCCTCTTGGCCGCTGCCACTCTGGCTGCAGCATCTTCGCAGATGCCTCCGTCAACGACTTCCTCCTCCACCAATAATGGTCTGACCAGCTTGCAACAACATTCAAGTGAATTGACGCAACAGGCGCATATGCTCCAAGCCATGGCGCAGCTTCAGTCGCTCTTCATGTTGAATCCCAATGCCGCCGCCACTGGTGGCGGCACTGGCGGCGGGTCGCCGCCGCAACAACTATTGCCTCCTCACGGACCAGCCGCTCTCATGCAGAGTCAGGTAGGAGCAGCAAGAGGAGAGGGGAGGTGGAACGAAGAACATGAGGGACTCAACGCCTTTGATCTTTTCCAGTTGCAGGCTCTTGCTGCTCAACAAGCTGGACTCAAGGGAAGCTCGGAAAAGTTTTCCGCGGCGGCCTCTTTCGCGCAAAGGCTACCCCCGTCACCGAGGCCGCCCAAGGCAGTGCTGACCTCACCCATGAGACTCCCCACTACGTCCTCCTCCTCTCCTAATGGGCCATTCTATGGTCGAGGCCTGCATCACCCCCATCATCAGCGGCCTAATCATCCGCTGCCCACCCGATTGGACTTGCCGCCTGACGAAAACACTGATCTAGAAGAATTGGAGAAATTCTCGAAATTGTTCAAGCAGAAGCGAATTAAGCTTGGCTACACCCAGGGAGATGTGGGCTTGGCCATGGGCAAGATGTATGGCAATGACTTCTCTCAGACAACTATCTCAAGATTTGAGGCACTGAATCTCTCATTCAAGAACATGTGCAAGCTCAAGCCTTTGCTGCAAAAGTGGCTTGAGGATGCGGACGCTCAGCACTCCAACTCCACCTCGGTCACTTCAGGAGCGCCACTTGGCTTCCCTCCTGTGACGTCTGGCGGAGGTGGCGGCCACTCTGCACTCTCTGCTCATCATCACCCGCATCTGAGCGATGCTGTGAGCCGTCGCCGCAAGAAGCGCACCTCCATCGACACCACCGTGCGCATCGCCCTCGAGCGTGCCTTCAATGCCAACCCTAAGCCGACGTCTGAGGAGATCACGTACATTGCAGACAGCCTTTGCATGGAGAAGGAAGTTGTACGCGTGTGGTTTTGTAACCGCAGACAGAAGGAGAAGCGCATGAACCCCAACTCTAGCCTGAGCCCGGCGAATTCGCCGACTCCCTCCTTGTACGCGTCCAACTCCCTCACACCGACTCCGCCAAGCGCCATCCCGCCGCCTCCGTCGCATCACGCCGCATTTGGTTATTCTCCACCACCACGTCCGCCATCTTCTTCAGGTGGCGGCGGTGGTGGAAGCAGCGGCGGTGGCGTTTCTCCGCCGCCCTCTACGTTGTCGCTGCCCTTTGGACTCTTGCCACCGGCGTCGCAGTACACGGCAACCGACCTCAGCGCGAAATCTTCTGACTGAACAGCAAGGACAAGTGTAAAGTGTAAATAAATGCTTACTAATTGCAGATTGATGAGACCAAATGGAATGACGAGACTCCCTCATTCTTCTGGACGCATAGTGTAATTAGCTGCTCTAATTTTGGTAGGGAAAGAAAAATGCTACTACACATATCACCCCATTCTCCTCTTCTCTCAGAGACGAAAATGTCTGTGATTTTCTCCGGGGTTTAGACGGACATGATAAAAGGCAGATCACCTGCTCTTCCATATCAAATCGAGCTTTTTTACGCCACCGCGCCTTTACCATTGTTACATAATTGGTTGCACAAGCTGAATAAATTAATAATAGACCTGCTACACGCGTACGCATCACTTCTCCTACATCCTACACAAGTGTATCACGTGGCCCCTGCTGACTCACTCGGGGTCAGGAATTAAGAAGTCGAATTCTCCGAGGGTGACTGCCAAAGTTCTCAAGGCAAGGAACACCAGTCTCGAATGTGGCAGCAGCAATGCCAAAGCTTCTGTGAGAAAGAGCAAAAAAGACGGATTACGCGAGAATAAAGTCGGACGTTTACGAGCGGCTTATTCAGATTTATGCAAATGGCTTGGGCTGACTTGCAGTCAGCCTCAGCCACTGCCCGAGCTTGACTGACCCCTCGGTTTTAGCAGTCGAGACTCAAATTGGGGCCAAGAGGGAGGAATTTCGCCCATTTTTATGCAAAAGCCTAATTGAGAAGAAAAGAGCTCGAAAAGTGGGTAGAGGCAACCTGATGGTTATATGCATACCGCATGTTCTTTAGAGGAAGAAGCTCGTTTTTTTGCCGCAGAGCAAGCGACTAGTACAAAAAAATGGGAAACATTTTCTCCTGAGTGCCTTGTACACTAAGCATTAACCAGGGGTCCATTACCTTTTCCGGATGTCTATGTTTCTTAGTACATGCACGTTCTGTGGTTTTTTCGTCGCTCTTTATGTGCATGCGCATAATAATTTCTGGTAGTTTCTCATCAGTCTGTGGCACCAGCCTATTCTGTCTACGTAGAAATGGCTACTGGCTGCCACATTCAGTACACGACGTCCTACACTGCTGTGCGTACTAACGATACGTCCATGTTTCACGTACTGCGTGGAAAACTACCATGTAAAGCAATTCAGGATGCCATTTTCCTCTTCTATACAACCTTTATGCATGCTGGTGCTGTCTGCCCGAACCCCTTCTTCCTGTTTTAAGTAGAATCGCATAATTCAGACGTACTTAACAAGGAGGATGTCTTTATTGCCATCCAAGAAGAAACAAACCATTTTTGTCTTGAGTGAATGCTTGCACGTGACCAGATGAAGAGGTGAAGCCTAGGTAAATTGAGGTTTAGTCCGTCAGAGAGCTAATGCACGTCTTCCCGTTTTCAGAGAATTCCACATTTTAGTGCTCCTGAAGTCGTGTCAACTGCGCGTCGTTGTGTAGCCTCAGTCTCGCACCGTACAGTGCAGTGCAATGCATGCAATGCAGTGCCGCGCAGGGCGCTGACGTCAAATTATCACCAGGCAGGCGTTGAGGCCCACGTGGGACATGTCAGTAGCCACATTCCCCCCCCCCCTCCCCGACCTGACGCCATCGACACTTGGATGTTGCCAAATGACTGGGTTTACCCAGTTCCATTTGAATGTCAGTTCAGCTGCACCATTGTTCCAATTGGCCTTGCATGCGCTGCACTGTGGAGTGCGGACCATCCATCTATATTTTACAAGGGCAAGGGAGGAGAGATGAACGTACTTGAACGTTGAACCCCGATTTCACCCGCTTTTGAGCACATTTGTCAGAAAACATTGCCGATCTGACTCCCTCGCAAAAAAATGGCACAAAGATGGGGGGGAGGGCAGTGCTCTGTCCATAAGAGAGCTTGGCACGTACGTGTATAAAGTGAAAAGCGAGTCTGCAAGCGAGATAGCGAAAGCCACTTTAATTAGACAGACAGCAACAAAAACGAGAGAAAACGGAATCACTTGCATCAATCATTCGTCCGAGAAAAAAGAGATAATCTCTGCGGCTGTTTTACTTAGCAGCAGAGTTCCACAATTAACAGGGCTAAGAGCGCATGAAAATAGGGGCGAAATTACAGCGTTATGTATCAGCAACGATCTTGATGTGCCGCGAGTCTGGGAGATTTCAACGAAAGAGAGGAAGATAATGATGATGATTGCATTGTTGTGTACGATTTTTTCACACTCTACCGGACTTAGAAATGGAAGAGTGCACTCTAAAGAGACAGAGATAGGCCAATTGAGAGTGTAGCAAAAGAATCGGATGCAGTGAAAGTTAAGGACATGATAAGGTACACGAGCACACTAACCTCATCGGCAGCATCCTCTCCAGTGCCTAAGCTTACACAGTGCACACATATACTGAACATAGTGTGAATAGTGCGTACACGTGTCTGGCAGACATTACGTTGCGTTGGCATTGTACACATGTATGTTCTGTACACCACAAGGAGCGTAGTTAATGCCACTGTCCGTCTAACCACTTACGTAGGCAGGCAGGCAGAGATATATAGCACATATAGTAGTAGTAGTACGAACATTCTTTATGCCTTTCTAGATGCAGAGCCCGAAGAACAGCGCGATCGCGTGACAAGAGTCACTTTGGATACTTCTACATTGAGAAGAGAGAGAGAGAGAGAAAGAATACAATACTTGCTAAGGCTGAAACATTTTGCTTGCATACATACTGCGTGGGTTTAGCAGACACAGGAACTCCCACTATTCATCAAGTGGCAAATTAATGACGGAGGCATAAATTAAGCGCAAAGATCCTGCCAAGGGATCATTAGGCTAACTTAGGGTGAACTTCGCATGATGTTTTCTTGCACTCATTTTTCTCGGCCCTTTTTTGTGCGGCTCACGCTGGGTGAATCAATCTGGATAGGAGTAATATTCCCGTTTTATTGCTCTGTGCTGACCGCTGCTCAATGTTCATCTCTCCCTTCCTTCGTCAAGCACCGTGATATGGATCTCATTTGTGAGTTGTGTGCATCACGAGCTTGTATGTTTCACAAAAAGAAACTCACGGACCGACTATCAAGGCTGTCCGACGTAAAATGTTCGCCGAGGGTACACACTAGTGAGCTCAGCCATTGTACACGTTCCGGTACTTGTATTATTAGACCTCGATGTTGAACACACAGATCTTTGATGGATCCTCTGGGCGGCGCCCATTCTAACAAGCTCGGTAGGTTAGTGGGGGTGGGGCCCTGATCACACCATTGTCGGAATGTATGCGCATATCTCATGCCCGCTGGCAGCGCCCAAGCTGGTGCCGAAAACATCTTGTTTGGGAGGACCAGTAGTGGTGGAGTGCTAATAGCCACCCAGAAAGCGGCGGCCCCAGGTGTCTGAGTCGGACGGTCAAAGGCAATAACAGTACTACTACGAGTAGCAGATATTACTGCAGTGCGAGTCGAGGCATCGCCCATTCCTTGATTGAAACTCGAAACCATTCAATGGTGAGGAGAGGAGGGAGGGAGGGAGGGAAATAGATATTGGCAACGACTTTTGCGGAGAACACATGTTGTATCAGCTCTCTGCGCAGCTCTCTGCGCCGCTCTCTGCTCGGCTCTCAAGAGTCAACGAATCCAGGATTCATGGTTGCTGTCCACAAATTTGCATCTGTGTGCAAGCCCCCAAATCTCCCTTGATTCCACCCAAAATTTCGGGCATTACCTCCTCTGTTATTTCGAACTCCGGACGCCGCCTTCCCTCCAAAGGGTTGAAGGGATGGTGAACGTAACCCCGAAATTTGTACGTCAGCCCCAGCCCCAAAAGATAAATGTGACCCCATCCTTGTTTGGCGTCACCCGATTCCCTAATCAAGGAGAGGAGAAGAGAGGTGAAGAAGAATTTTCTGCTTGGGTACATAGGAATAACAGAAGAGTCCCGTAATTGCCTATTTTCTAATCCCCCTGCTCGGCGAGATCTTTTTCTTCTTGTCGCTGACAAATGTGGGGCATTCAGCGGCGGTTGGTTTGCATGGGGGGAGCACCGACGAAAATGGGGGTTTCACCCAAATCATTCGTCCTTCTCCACTCTTTGCCTGAAAGAAATACCAAGCGAACAAGAGGAGGACGAGGAGGTGGAGAAGGGTTGAAGGCATAGACAGATAGGCTCAAATTGGGACTGCTCTGAATCTGTGTGGGCACTGCATTATACTACGCAGGGTCCCCGAATGCACGACGAACGCATAATTATTATGTACATAATCCTCTTGTCTAGCATACTGGGACCAAGTACGGTTTCCCTCTCTGTGGAAAAAGCCGCGCTTAAAATTCATGGGCTGGAAAATTACTCTTGCCGAACGAACAAAGCCCTTTACGTATGTACGTACGCATGTGTGTGGTGTCTCTCCATCTTTCCAAAGTCGAGGTTTTACATGCATGCCTGCCATTCGCGTGGTCTCCCAAAAAGGACCAGAGAACAGCCGCGGGAGCAGCCGCGGGAGCACTGGAGGCATTTTAGGAAGCTACGAGAGGAGTCCATAAAATGACAATTAATCCCTGACCCCATAAAGATTTTAGCCAGGAGAATACACGCGCTGAGAAGGAGGCTTTCAGAGCTCCCGCCAAACTTGGTCTTCTTTACATACGCATTGAGTTGAAGGAAGGCACTTAGGCAACGCGGTGAAAATGGCTGGCTGAGAGACAACTCTTGACTCTTCTGACCAGAGAAAACTTGTCCCCCTTTAGCCTCCTGTCACATCTGACAATGACTCTGCGGACTCCAAGGCTGGCTGAAGGCTCGATACCGCACTTGCCGCTGCTCCACTGGTGCAGTGAGAATCCGCAGAGTCACTAAATACGCACAGAACACGCTGTGTTAGCCAAGCAACGCGAAAGCTTAAGGGCGATCCACGCCATCATGCATCTCACATCGATGCTGCTCCACTTGTGTCGTCAGCAAGACATGTCCGCACGTACGTACTCGTGGACGACGGCGTGGGTGGACCGAAGGATCTCGGTGGGACCAGCTCCACCAATCACAGTCTGCATCTGTTTTTACCCCCGCGTGCTCAAGACTCGCTTGTGTGATGCATACCTACCAACCTACCTACATCCCTGTTCTTCCTTCCCCGGCGCGCAGTCATTTCGCAGCAAGTACGTGTACGTGGTGAACTGCAGCACTGTGTGTACGTACAGTATGTCGCAAGACAGGTGCATGGCACCGCGGAGCAAATGGTAGCCCTCGCTGCTACCGGACGATTTTTGCATGACTGTGCGTGTTGTAGTCGCGTGCACTGCTTCAAACCATGGCGATGATTTGCATGAAATGCATACCCGCATGCCCCGAACATTAGTCTCGCCTCGTCTATTAAGCGATTAGCATGCGTGAAAACGCCCGCTGGCATGAGATCATTTCTTTATTTTCACATTCCCGTGTTTCTTCTACTAGTGGATATTTTAGGATCAGAGGATGTTGTTGGCTTGATCCGTTTATGGGAAAGAAAAGATCGAAGAATAACTTGGTTGGGAGAGTTTTGCATCTTTTTTCTCTCTCAACATGACGGAGATCGCCCATTATTTCTCTCGTCGCGGCAGTTTCGTGGTTTCTGGAAATGGTGCCATTAGCTCCATTATGTACCTAGTCAGTATGGTGATGGCGGCGCGCAGCGATCGCCATCGCGTACCCATTCAAGCGTTGACACCCACAGCAAGGTAAAAGAGACAGAGATGAGAGGTGGAAAAGTCGAATTGTCAGATTTGTCAAAAGATATTTTGCCGCCGCAGCCGCGTCCAATTCGCCTGAATAATCTTTCTCTACCAACACAACAGACTTTCGTAACAGGACGTAGTGAGTATAAGCGTGGATCCTTTCTTTAATGGCCTCCCTCTGTGAGCTATGTTAAAGTCTTCCTTTGGAAAGAAAAAAAAAAGACAGTGGTTGTAGTATGCGATTTTTCCCCTTGATTGCACTCTATGAGCCGCATAAAAGTATTCGGGGACAAGGTCGTTCTTGATGCACCCTTTGGCGACTGTTATCCCTCCCGCCGTAGTCCCAGTACTTGCACACGCGTAGCAAGCGCCATTTTTTGGCACATTTCTCAGCAACAATTTCGAATTTCGTCATGTCTGCTACTGCGCCAGGGCACATTCTTTTACTCCAAATGCCCCCTGATCGCCTTGGAGAAGAAAATCGCATAGTCAAGGTTCTCCCTCTTCGATCGGAGGAGGAAGTACGGATTGATTTCTATGGATGATGGTGCCATAGTGGCCCACGCTACTTCTTCCATGCCGAGTATTGTTTTTCGCTCGCTTGAATAGACCACAGCTCTGTTGATGAGGAGGGAACTCAGCTGGAGGCCATCCCAGGCAAAAGTCTTGCCAGGCAGAAGAAACAGAAGACCGAAAGGTTTCATCACGATTTCCAATTGACAGGAGCTCTATCCAAATCTTGTTACTTTCCATCATTCTTCTGAACGAGTACCTGTTGCACCTGTCGCACGAGCAGGCCTTAAGCACGTCGATGAAAACTGCGCCGCAGACAGCGCCTTGTTCTTGGCCGTCAACAACAACTGAGGAGGCAGCAAGATCACAATAGCTAACCACGCCTCCAAGTCTTATGATGCGTTCGAGCGCAGGAACGTTTCGGGCAGTCATACACATATCGGAGCAGTAACGGCGACGGCGTCTGCGGCAGCGACGACGACGACGACGACGACAGCGACTGCGACAGCCACTGCGACATAGCTCTTGCGGCTAACAAAGTGCAAAAGATGCCAATCAAAGTATCACAGGCAGGGGGGGAACTGGTTTAAGTAATGGCGGTCGAGTCCTCTTAATGACGCTTTCACAATGTCGTAGTTTTCATTGCTGGCAGATGGAGACTAACTGTCACCATTAGAAGACGGCGTAGAACGGACAATGAACGCCACACAACGAATTCTTGAAGCTGCTCAAATCGACTTTCAGCAAGTGAAGAACACTTAATGGGAGCATAATGATAGGATGTGTGCATAACCGAACAGCATCATCTGCAAGCACTAACGAGACCTTGCACGTCTGTACACACAGCTGTAGCAGAAGTCGGAGTGGCGCTTGGTGGTAGTGCCATACGGTGAGCTTGGGCAATTACAGCAGCTATGCAGCTTTTGGCCAATAAATCCACAGCACTGGACACCGACGCTCTTGGGCAATTAAGACTTGGGCACCCTGAATTGGCAAATTGCGTGTGAAGTCACACCGAGAATGAATGCTGAGCCGGAGCCGGGTTTCCAGTCGGGTCCCGCGTCGGGGCCAGAGTCACTTCCTCAAAACCTCAGCAACAGCCCGGAGACCCATTTCACAGTACTTAGGCGCTCTCGCACCTTCTGCTTGGCGCAATAAAACAAAGCCATGCTCATACATAAATAATTCGGACCAACGTGTGATCAAATTGATCCCGGACCCCATGCAGTGTTAAGCCAATTAAAAATGTGGTTCTTCCCAAGATTTATGGAGATTCAAGCCTTTTTCTCTCGCGCCCTCTCTTCCTGTCGTAAATCTCCCCAAAGAGATGAATTACTAATCATGCAATCAGAGGAAAAGAGAGAAGAGAGTTTTATTTTATGCTCAAATTTATTGCCTCGCTTTTCCCCCTCCTCCGAAGCCCCAACATGCGAGCGGAGTCAAGAGGGGAAATTGAAGTGGAACTGCTGTTGCTCAAGCCCTCCCGGCCCAGTCTCAACCTCGGCCTCGTCCGCCCATTGGACGCCAAAAAGTGTTAATTTCGGGACAATCATCAAGAGACTCCCCGCAGCCCGGCGGACCCGCCGCACCCGCCGCGGCAGCCGCAGCAGCCGCAGCAGCCGCAGCAGCCGCAGCGGACGTCGTCTCTCTCACTCCCACGCTTGCGGGGAAATGGTAAATGCTAATCTGTGCACGTCCAATTTTCTGGTATGGGACA
>JAAUXU010024516.1_pt1 | contig 70615 bp, 71 predicted proteins | sample 7278151 | NCBI WGS metagenome assembly JAAUXU01 (sample SAMN14350113, study PRJNA611818) | marine sediment metagenome | isolation source: surface marine sediment (1.8m) | place: French Polynesia: Moorea | collected 2018-08
CGTTGTCATTGTCGTCGTCGTCGTCGTCGTCGTCGTCGTCGTCGTCGTCGTCATCGTCGTCGTCGTCGTCGTCGTCGTCGTCGTCGTCGAGTGCCTGAGCGCGCTCGGAGCGCAAGCGCGCGCCTCCACTACTACTTCTACTACTACTACTACAACTTCTTCTCCTTCTCCCCCAGCAACGATGCACTTTCCTGTGGCCCGAACGGAGGCGCCGTCAAAACCCGACGGACAAAGGTCCAGACGCGCAAGGCGGCGGAGGGGAAGAGGCAGGAGGAGGTGGCGCGCAGGAGGCAGCGACAGCGCCAGGGACAGCGGCAGCATCGGCGTCGTCGACAGAAGCAGCAGCAGCAGCAGCAGCAGCAGCAGCAGCGGCCCCGGCGTCGTCGGCGTCGTCGTCCGCGTCGTCGTCGTCCGCGGCGTCGTTGGCGGCGGCGTCCGCCTTCCCGGCCGAGTACGAGACGCAAGCGCACAACACGCGCGCGCACACCAAGAGAGGGGGGGCTGTCTCTAAGACTGGTTGATCTCGTCGTTCAGTTCTCTCGCGGAGCGTCTGGCCGACGGTCGCTACCTCTTACCTCGCCCTTAAAAGCTGCTACAACACTTCTCTCTTCTGGCTCACGGTGAACAGACAGTTGTTCTACGCGGCCACCACGCTCGAGCTCAGCAGGCCGATCAGCACACGTAGTCACCCAGTGGCAGCACAACACAGACCAAAAAGGTCACCGGACCCGGCGGCGCTGACACTCGGTCCAGAGGACTCCCCGGGACGACGCCGGGCCGGAACACACAGACAGTCAACCCCCGCAGTCTTGGCGGGAGCAAGAAAACAGTCATCACTTGGGACAAGAGATCCGGCGTCTTCGCCCTGAGTCTCCGAGGACAACATGCGTGAGTCTCTTTAATTTTTGCGCCCCCTTTTCCATCAAATGTCTTCTCTCGTCGCTTCCTCGTACTCCCCGGCCAAGTTGCTGCCCGGACGGTTTATTTATCTTTCTCTGTTTACCACTCGAATAAAACTGGTCCCCGTCGTCGTCGTCGTCGTCGTCGTCGTCCTCCCCCAGCTTGTGGGAGGAGGACGAAATGGCGAGGATTTTTGCTGCCCCTATAGCTCAGCCTTGTGAGTGACCGGCCTTTGACGGCCAACGTAGAGATCACTTCCAAGTGCTGGAGAAGCCCCTCTTCTTGACCCGGCGAGCTGGCCTTGGTCACCTGACTCGAGGACAGAGAAGTTTTTCTTTTCTTTTTTTTTTTTTGGCAAACACCGCAACGGACAGACAGGTGTGACAGAGGATCGATAGGGCAGACAGATTAGAGACATGGAGAGCCAGATAGTCAACATAATCTTAAGAAGGAAGCCCGAGCTTGTGAAGACGAGCTTTTGATCGTCTGGTCAGAGAGTCGAACCCTCTTGGTGAGCCAGCAAAAGTGCATGTTTTTACAGCTGTTTGGCGGCCTCCTCAGCTGCCTTCTTTGAGGGAAGCATCTTTTTTTCTCTCTCAACTCCTTCAGTGTCTGCTATCCTCGATGTTTTCTTTTATCGCCGCTGCCTGGGCTGGTACGAAGGCAGAAAATGAGTGGGTCACAGAAGAGCTTCGTTAGCACCCAGAGGGAGTTTTCTGACAATTTTTGTCTTTTTTTCTTCAGTCTCCTCATTTTTGCTCCGCAATACGTGGTGGAAGAGAGAGAGAGAGCGGGTAGAAGTAGGACCCATGTTTCTCTAGCCGAAGGCTACGTCACTCAGGTCCGCGGCTAACTTGAAAAAAAAATGCAAATTTTGGGTCTTTTTTGGCCCTTCGCTCGGGGTGAAAATTTAGCGTTTTGTCCGCCTACGTGATATTCGCGAAGAAGATGGAGAAGGAGAAGCGGTTCCGAGTGGTGACAGATGCCAAACTTGCGTTGGCAAAATCTATCTGGTGGTGTCTACGCGACGCCGCCGCGTTTTTCCCGCCATATTTTGGCGTCAGAACAGCTTGCACCGACCGCGTAGAACTTATGTTTGAGCTCCTCTTCTCTCTTCGCTCGCTCGCTTGCTCGCTCCTGTCACTTGGTGCAAGCAGCCGCCACGGCAGCAGCCGCCGCAGCAGCCGCCGCAGCAGCCGCGGCAGCGTGGACGCTGCTGCGTACGCCGAGAAGCTTTGTGTACTTCTGTCAACCTCGACGGACGTCGTGTGTAGAGTTCGAGTTCATCCACACCACGCTCTTGGTGGGGTCTCTGTGGCCAAGACGCTGTGGCGCGCCAGCACGCACGCAGGCGCGCGCCAGAGTCAAGTGGTGTACGGGAGGGGGGAGGGGGGGACACGGATAGATGACTTGGTAGCCGGACAGACAGACCATTTGAGGCCATACTGCATTTCTCTTATGATTCCACAAGAATGCTCTGGGGTGTGCTTGAGACCTGCGGGTGCATCTAACCTTGTTGGTGTCAGCTTTCATTCATTTCGTTACTGTTGGGTCGGTGAGGAGGCAAACACTTGAGTCGTTGGCCTCCCCAAAACCCTTTTAGCTGGCCACTCTGAAAGCAACGGTGGAGAAGGACGACGACGACGACGACGACGACGACGACGACGACGACGACGACGACGACGACGACGACGACGACGACGACGACGACGACGAGCGTCATCCGATCGCGTCTTGTAGAAAAATCCCAGAGCAAACAAGTCTTGTTTGTTTCTGTCGTTGCTGCGCTCGCTCGCCAACAGACTGGAAGACATCTTGTGGCGGGCCAGGTGAAATGAATCCTCCAGAAAGGTCCTTCCTCACGCCTGCTCTGGCGTACGTGACCCTGCACATGGCGGTGGAGCTGCCAGTCAGGCCGGAGGAGCTGGGCTGCAACAAGATAATTATTCTTTTTTTCTCACTTCTCTTCCTGGCGGAATGACAAATAGCAACGAGGGGCGCAGATCGTGTCAATAAACAAGACCATTACGGGTGCTGCTAGAGCGAGACAAACTTCTGAGACAACGAACGCTATAACGACAATTCTGTCACAATGCTGTTATTGTTGTCACCTCTGCTGCTTCCCACCGGCATTTTATGAGTTTCCCTCGCGAAATTTCCTGCACGATATAAATTGTCGTTATCCGGCGAGCGACTTCTCGCAAATGTCGCGTTCACGGCAGCTAAATGCCTCCGCTACAGGGAGTTAAGTCGCCACCTAATCCTGAGGGCTCAGCCGACCCGGCCACCACTGCCGGAGTGTCTGGGCGGCGTGGTCGTGGGTGGGGTGGGGTGGGGGGATGGACCAGGGGACGGACCAGGGGACGGACCCGCGGGCCAACGAAGGCTCCCAGTAAAAATGACGCTCAGCGGTTCTTCAGCCTGATTGCTAACCCGCAAATAAGATAAGAAAATTATGTACGCATGCCCACCCCCAAACATTTTGAACCTACTATGTTTGTGGCTGCTTTTGCAAATTCGTTTTCAATGGCCTCAGCAGAGGCTTAACGCACAAACAGGGGATGGGGGAGAGAAAAAATGCATTCAGAAAACGAGCAACTTCGTTCCATCTTCTGCTCAGTTTCCCATCGATGCTGCTGCTGCTGCTGCTGTTGTTGTTGTTGCTGCTGTTGCTGGGGCTGGCTGCGGCTGCTGTGTTGAAGTTTCTTCTTTTTCCTGCCCATCCACGCTCAACTGTCACCTGTCTTTTTGAGAGAGAACATGTTTGTTATGGTGTTGGATGAGCTTCCAAGAACTTCTTCTGTAACATGGGGAGAGAGAGAGAAGTCAAAAATAAGCTCATCTCACAGACTCTCCAAGCTGTCATTGCAATGTGGCTGCCATCAATTTTGGCGTCACCTCAGGAGGAGGGAGCAATGATAATGGAAAGGTAGCCGTGCACTGAGGCTCTGCGCTGAGGTGCAGCTCAGCAGTCAAATAGTTGCACAGACTAACTGCCAAAAGTCAGCAAAGCACTTTCATTATTGATGATTATGGCTCATTATCAAACAGTGCAGTGGTCGCTTTCTCGAACGCGTCGCATCTCGCCACTGTGTGATGTAAAAGTCACCCACCCTAAGCAGAGAGAAGATGTTTTCCGGCAATTTCCAGCATGAGGACACGGACGAGCTGTGCTGCATCAGCAGTAGCAGTTGTGCAATCAGCGAATTTTCCATTGTTGTCGAGAACGAAAACATCTGCTCGCATTGTTGTTGATTGATTAATTTAGATTGGTTTGGGGGATTTAGGAGCTGGCGACTGCAGTTGTGCAACAAACAACTTTCAATACTTTTCCATGCACACTGAAATTTCACAGATGTCGCCAGATTGAAACGTTCTTCTCCTTGTTTCCAGTTCGTGAGCGCTACCCCAGCTCCTCCACGGACGAACACTCCAGCGGCGAGGACGGCGGAAACGGAAACGTCATGGGTGGCTCCGGAGACGGCAGCCGGCCGCTGAGGCCTTCCTCCGCGGCCGCCGCCGCGGCCGCCGCGGCTGCTGCCAGTCGCAAGCGTCGCGGCAACCTGCCCAAGGACTCCATCAAGATCCTGAAGAAGTGGCTGTATGACCACCGCTACAACGCCTACCCCAGCGACGCGGAGAAGCTCACCCTCGCCAGAGAGGCCAATCTCACAGTGCTGCAGGTGAGGTTACTGTGATGAGAGACTGGTCACCTGCAACCCCTTGTAGCTTGTGCAACTTCCTCCTGCGCAATGGCAGAGCAGCCGTAGGGGTGCTGCAACTGTCGCACCCGTGTGACCACTGCTGTAGGGAAGGAGAAAATGTTTGTCTTCTTCAGACAATTTATATTTCTCCTTTGCGTGCGGATGAATGTACGCATGTCTGTCTGTGCGTACCAAAGTGATGTGTATGTCATGGACTGGGTCGCAAAGGGTCAATTTTGGAATTTGACGGGTTGCAGTTGCAGTTTGTCACCTGGAGGACAAATCATGCAGATCAGATGTGTCTTAAAGAAAAGTTGCATGGAGTTTGGCCAATGAGTGCTTAAGTTCATAATGCTCGAGCGCAGAATTGTCTGCAATTGCACTAGTGGGCATCACCCAGACAAATGACGACGAAAACAAACGCTGTCTTCTTTTGAGCAACTTCATTCGTCATCTCTACTGCAAAGTTACCACAATGCATACAACACAATATTTAGATGAGCATGTACAGGGTGATTCATAGCGACTGAAAACTATCGGTCTTTCCAATCATTTCAGCATGTTCCTGTTTTTGGTATGGTGTTCGTCTAGTGTCGATCTGTGTAAAGGTAGCACTGATATGCGTTGTCACTCAAAAGGAATCTCCTCTGGCACGTTTTGGCAATTATTTTGAATCACCCTGTAACATGTTTAAGGCTGTGCACGGCAACTTTGGGCCTGGCCTCCCTCATACGCATGTTTGTACTAGTGTTCCTATCATTGTCGCATAGGCTAATGTAATGAGTGAGTGTGCCAAAGTATGAAACAACACTGGCTATCGATCCTCAGCTGCTGCTGAGAAATGATGAATGGCATTTCCGATACACATTGATCTCTTTCCTCCTCCGGCTATCTGATTTCTGTGAATTCGCCAGAATTGATCCATGACTTTGCAGATATTCATGATTCGCTTCTTGTATGATGACAGATAGTGATGAAACTTCCGTCCGTAGGTGTGCAACTGGTTCATCAACGCGCGCCGACGCATTCTTCCCGACTTGATCAGGCGCGAGGGCAACGATCCCCACCGCTACACCATCTCCAGGCGCGGCAAGAAGCTGGGCGGCAACCACACCGCCGCCTATCTGACGCAGGGTCCAACGGCTGCGCGGTCTCTGGTCGGATCCGCCTCCTCGGCCACTGTCGTCAACCAGGTGGCCGAGCCCATCACCCTGATCGCCACTGACGGTGACACGGAAGACCATGACGAGTATGAGGACAGCGACGACAGCGAAATGTCCTGCAACGAGGACAGCAGCAGCGGCAGCGGCGGCGGCGCCATCCTCCCGCCCAACAGGTTGGAGCCGACGACCGTCGTGTTCAACCCCGCCGCCTCTCTGGTGTCCTCCTGTCCCTGTGGCTGCAAGGAAGATAACAAGGCCAACCGAGGAGGCGTCAGCATCTTGCCGGACAGCCCAGACTCCTCGCCCAACAAACTTGCACCGGCCCTCGCCGCCACTACTTTCCGTCACTCTCCAACGCCGTCCGGTAGCAGCTCCGCAGCAGTCGCGGCTGCCGCCGAGGTGGCCGCGGACGCTCCGCTCGACATGTCCAAGACGTCCTCTCTGTTCTCGGCACCGTCCTCTGTCACTCCTCCCCCCTCCCCCCCGGAGGTGAACGACCGAGAGAAGTTCCGCTGTCTGTACCTGCTGGTGGACGCGGCCGTCGGGCAGCTTGAGCGGGAGATCGCGGCCGGCGAGAGGAAGCCGCCTCAGGCGAGAGCCCAGCAACCAGCTTGTGCTTAAGAACTGTCATCGTCTCCTTGGTCGTCGCCGTCGTCACCGACGTCGTCGTCGTCGTCTCCGTCTCCTGCCGGAATTTTTATTGTCTCCGGTCATCACATCAACGGGGTGAGGACAAGCAAGAAGAAGATCCTGGCCTCCTTGTAAAGACCATTGCAGTAAGAGTTTCACAGGAGGAATTTTGCTGCTACGCCTTCGTAGTTCAGCCACGACCCCCTCCGCTACGTTTTTCTACTACATACAACAACAACAGCAACAATTACTACTACAACTACCGCTACTACTACTATTACTACTATATACTGTATGCTACTCTGCTACTTTGTATCGCGAACGAATGATCTTGTCCACCACTCTACTGTCTTGCTATGTCCAGTAATTTGTTCCTACTTCCACGATGATTTGTTGTTAAGCAAATTTCCACTACTTACCTTCCACTTCGTGTTACGCAAAAAAGGCAGATTTTTGCTTGTGTGTCTGTAAATACCTTTAGATGACTCTTCTGTGGTCTTTATGTTAAAAATGTTTCTTCTCTAATGTGTGAATTCGAGTTTTTCCTTCAGCCGAGAAGGCCTGTAAATTTGCCCTTTTCTCCTTATCTTTGGAGAAAGATATATGCAAGTGGTGGCAGTTTGTGAGTGATGAACATACTGATGAAACGATGGTCAACATAGTTTAAGATGTTGTTACTTGGAAAAAAAGATTTTATGTAGGACTGAGTTTTACTTTCTCTTTTTAATTGGCTTTCTATGTACCACTTGAGTATCCCCCCCGTGCCCCCCCCTCACTTGATCCCCCGCTCTTACGTAGTGTGACGGCATTCACTGCACCATCTATGACTTACCCATTTTTCGGCCACCTTTTGCTGCTGCAGAATAATTTCTTATTGATCTCCCACCAGTCACATGTAGAAGAAAAATCTATACCAGTAGTAGTTCGGAGATGTGAGTTGCATGTGTGTGAGGTCGAAGTAGAATAAGTGAAAGAGAAACGCTTAGTATTATAGTATTCACCACACACATGACATGGACACACAGGCACCCATTTGATAACAGAGTTCCTAGCTTTGAAGAAAAAGCATCAGCACTACTTTTTTGGGTCAAATACGGAAAACACTTGGCATTTCCCCCCCCCCTCCCGCCCACGCCCCCGCCCACGCCCACGCCCTCCCCCTTTTCTGTCGAAGCTCACATCGTGTCCTATTATGATTATTGATCCCCACGTGTCCTATAAGCAGAACCCAATGCCTCGCAGCCAAGTTTTGGCAAATTTTGTTTCACGTGGTGTTTAAGAAGTGTTTTTTACCTCGCCCAAGACCCCCTCTTCGCCTCTTCTTCGGAGGATGGACGAAAATCGCCATCCCGAAACTGACGGAACGCTCAAAACTCGCCAAAACACTGTACATTTTTTTCACTCGCACACGTACCCGCTCCTCCTCTTGGAGACACTTTTGTCCCCTCAATGAGAAAAGGTACTTCTTTTTTTGCTACTCTGCACGGAACTCTTTTTCCCTAACTTTTTTTCATTTTTTCATCTATGGCACCTGTACTTAGTGTAGTACGTCATGTTACACGCGTTTTTAACGGCACACAACTCTACTATTCTCACTCTCTATCTGTTACAACATAAACTGCCGACAACAGTACCTAAACATGAATGGAAGAAGAACGTTTTCTCGAGAGTAATAACGTACGTCAAGTGTGAGAGAGGAGTGTGCTTTTCCTTTAAAAAAATGAGTGTGTTTTCACTGCAGAGCGCGCCACCAGGTGGTGAAATAATTCTGGAAAAAAAGAGTTGCACAGAAACTCTTTTATTTTATTACAACTGTGTACTAAACTGTGCGAATTCCCCCCCTCTTCGGAGCCAAGAAGCCGGCAGTTCTGCCTCCTCTGCCACTGCCGGTTGACATTCTCCACTGAACGCGATCAAGGAGACATGCTGGAAATGGGTTCCACTCGAGTACCCGTTTTTCCGGCACGATTTCCAGTACTTTTTCGGGGAAAACCGTCATGCCGGGCAGAGTATTTAAGTGCTCACTTTCTTGTACGCCTTTCACATCTTGTCCCTTGGGTGTCTCCGAAGAGGGGGCGAAAGCCATCTTACCAATTTTCCACTTGACTACTACATAACAAGAATATTTTTCCTCAATACGTAAAAGAAAGTGTGTGAGAGAAAAAGGAAGAAAAAAGCCATTATTATATAAAAGATCAATTAGTAGAAGTAGTTGTAAAATTTGGAAAATGTTGTGACAGAAGAATGTAATAGTCATCAATTCTAGTTCTTCCCCTCCCCACTCCCCTTAAAAAAAGAGCATTCTGCAGCAGTTTTCCGCCTATCAATATATATATGTATGTAATATATATATATATATTGTGTTTTCTAACTGTCATTTACTATATCGGGATAAAAATGTGTATGAAGAAGAAGAACTAGCTTAAAAGTTGCTCCAAAAATGTCTCCTACATCCACCAGAAGAACCTCTCACTGTAGAAGTACACGAGAGTCAAGAACATTGCCGAGAAAGATAAGGAATCAATCCAGTCCTCGCACAGTTGCCTTCATTGGTTCAGTCTTTAGTTCCCTTTAAGAAAAACGTCAAATGCTAAGTTACCTCCTCCCCCCTCCCCCTTCTGAGGCCCCACTTTGGTGGACATTTCAGTATTATTGTTTGCGTGAGTGCGTTGTTCCCCAGCAGATCCCCTTCGACACCCCCTGCACCCCACCCCCGCCAACATTATCCCGCTTTCACCCACACAGCCTCTTTGTAAACTTGGAGGGAATTACAACCTACTGCGGATTTGGCATTGTTTTCCCATGTATCATCATATCAAGGCATTTAATTAAGAACACACACATACACACACACACTCAAACATCAGTGGCTGGGCAATAGAAAAAAAAATGTGCCATATTACTACTAAAGGGACAAAAAAAGGAAAGAACATTGCGACCTGGAATCCCAAAAAACTTACTACATATGCGTTGACATACGGTACTATATTACTTTTGGCAGCAGCAAAAAAAGAGAGTATGAAGAAAAAGTGTCTATTTTCCCATTATATTCTTCACATACCTATATACTATACGAAACACGGAAAAGACGTTGTTGAAAAGAAAGGAGCCGGATTTTCTGATTTAATGTCGTTCTTGTACTTTACCAAAGCTGTATTTTTCACGCGGCAAAAAAAAACAGATCCAACTGGCAATTTTTGTACACTGTTCTGCAACAGCGGTAGTAAGGATAGCAGCAGGGAGCCGCGGGTGTGTCACTTCTATCCATCCCCCTCTTACTACTACCACTCCTCCTCCAACTCCTCTCTTTCTTGTGCTCCTCCTTCTGCTTCCTCCTCCTCATGAGATCGAGCTTCATTTCAAGCAGATTTCGGTCCAAGGAGCTCAAAATTCGGAAATTCGGTAAAGTCTTGCAAAAATGGGCCCAATCTTGCACACACACACACACCTCACTCAACCCTCTCCTCTCTTGCATCTGCACTTGAAAAATGTGATATTTCCCGCCAAGAGAGCAGCTCCCGTCAAATTACTTTGCACAAAAGTACTATATTCTGTAGTGGTTCGCAAGAAGAGGCATTAGTTGTACACGTGAAAAAGGAGCCAGCCAGCCCATTTCCTCCATGCCTGCTTGCTTTTATCAGAAATATCTCGTAAGACGTCTGCCCCTTCTACCCGCAACCCCCCCTTGTACACTTGACCATGCGTCCCCACTGTTATGAGAGAGTCCCCTGACCAACCAGCCCCAACATCCCACCCATTTGCGTGTGTTTGAAGTGTGTTGAACCCCGCTCCATCTGCTGACGTACGCGAGTCAAAGGAGTTTCTGCGGAAGAACAAATGTTCAAAACATAATTGATGAAAATGATTGATTTTTCTCATGCGCGTGTAAGAGATGTGTTGAACAGGTTTAACCTATATGTACTATATAAAGCAGAGTAACTTTTTTGAAAGAAAAGACATAAAAGGCAAAAATTAATAAAAAAAAACCAAATAACACTCTTGTCTCGGTACGTTTTTTTAGCAGTAGCGCAGCCAACCAAGCAGGCAGGTACTGCAGGCCAGACAAAATTTGCGAAATTGCGCGTGCTCCTAAGCCCGTCTGGATGTCTGGTGAGGGAAGTCCTTGAAAAGGGCAAAAGATGACAGACAGACTGCCTTCTTCTGTGTCCCGAGCTGACGCTGACGCCGATGCTGATGCTGATGCTGATGCAGACACTCATGATGACGCTCGTGATGACGATCAAACAGATGCTCATGCAGTTGCTCGTACAGATACTCATACAGATACTCATACAGATACTCAGGCCTCTGCCTCTCTGCCTCTCTGCTGCATGCTCATGCAGTTACTCATGCAGTTGCTCATGCAGTTGCTCTTGCAGTTGCTCATACACATACTCAGGCCTCTGCCTCTCTGCCGCATGCTCATGCAGTTGCTCATGCAGCTGCTCATGCAGTTGCTCATGCAGTTGCTCATGCAGTTGCTCTTGCAGTTGCTCATACAGATACTCAGGCCTCTGCATCTGCTTCTGCCTCTCTGAGACGTTGACGAATTCCAACATCTATGTCTGTACCTCCGTGCTGTATGCGAGACAGGCAGGAAGTTCGTCTGCGTCGAAGCAGACATGACTGAGCCAGTGTAGAAGGAGAAGGCTTTGGTGGGACAAAGACTCTCAAAGTCACACACTCAAGCGGGGAGGGAGAGGGGGAGTCAGCTGCATCCAATGTGACGCCACCAAACTCTACAACTGTCAAACTTCTTGGTTTGATTACTGTCATGCCAAGATAGCGAATGTACAGACTAACAAGCAGTTAGTTTCCATTTGAGAGGCGTCATGACGACGGGTGATGGGGACTTTGTGCAAGTTGTATATAATATACATCAAATGCTATTACATGACATCTATACATATATGTGTGCGCATGCGCAATGCGTCATGACGCGCACAGTTGAAGAAAGAGTAGCTTGGATTTGTGCCACATATTCCAATACGATTGCTTCCTCCAGGAGAAAAGAAGGGAAAGGGTTCCATTAGCAGCAGCGGCTTCGGCAGCTCCATTGGCAATCTCTTCTCCTTCTTCACCTTCTCCTTGCTCTTCTTCTTCTCGCGTGGAATGAGCAGAAAAGGAGGAAATTGTGCATTTCATTAGGCGGACGCCCCTGCCATTAATCAGGGCAGAAAATATTTCATCCCCCAGGCTATTACAACTACTACTACGTACTTACGTCTGCCATGGAATGCCATTGCTACGTACTTTCTCACCTACGGCCTACACATGTCAGTGGTGCGTAAGTAAGTCTGCCCCTCAACTACTGGTAGGGGAAAACAATCTCTCTCTCTCTCTCCCTCCTTCCCCTCTACCGTCTTGTATGGGCGGCGATGCCCGGAGGCTCCATGCCAGATCCCTCCTAACTTTTACACCCCTCTTTGTTTACCAAATTGCTGTAAACAAGTCAAAGAGAGCGATAGAGAGGGGCAATACAAGAAGCGTGCTTCACAACCAAATCATGGCTACCATCATGGATGGACGTTCCAAGAGTTCCGCTGATTTTCGTCCAAAAATCATGGACCGGCTATCAATTGGCTAATAAGGCAAAACGTAAGGCACCGAGGGCAGTAAAAGCTCTGTAGTATACTTTATAGCCCGCATTCTGGAGTTTACGGTTTAGCATCCATCCATCCGTCCGTCCGTCCATCCATCCATAAGGTTGCTTTGCGCTCGCCCATCAAATTGGGTCTCCCCCAGCTAGATGAAGCTGCTACAAAGGCCGTTTGACCGTCCATCTATCTCGAATGACACCCACGACGAATGACAAGATGCCAAGGACGACGTCACACAAAAAAGACATTCGTTTTGGCGCGCTCTTCGACGACCCCTGCGCCTTAATTGTTATTTCTATGGCCGGGGGGACCCCGGGGGACAGGGGGCAATAACAGATCGTAAAGGAATTCGCTGTTTCCGATGAAATCGGAGATTGTGAGCGAGCGCGTGTAATTCTCGAGAAGAATGATAGCCGTGGAGTACCCGTTGCAGGAGGGCGGCGGCGCTGACGGCGGCGGCGATGATGTCGTACCGCACCATGCCAAGTCGATAGACCCAGCGATGCGCATGGACGACGACGGCGATGACGACCATAGTGAGCAGCGCGCTCCACGCAATCATGATCCGTTGGTGGAGCAAGCAAAGCACGAATGTGAGATAAAGTGGTGTGACAGATGTCAATTTTGGGTGGCTCAAAGATAAGTTGCGGAAAAAGGGGTTCCCTCCAGGAGAGGTTGCCCAATTTATGCGGTGACAATAAGATAACGCCAATGCTCGCTTCAGTCAAAGCATTTTTTTTTTTAGCTCCAACCTGTTATTACTCTTTCGAGGGTCGCTGAAAACGATCTGGCCTATCTGACCTCAAAAAATCCAGACGCTGAAAATAATCGCCCCTCTTCGGACTGCTCAGACATTGCTCTCCACCCCCTTTTGCCACCACAGAAATGCCGCCGTCGACGACGACGGTGACGACGACGACGACGGTGACGGTGACGGCGACGAACGACGCCTCCTCTCTGTTCTTCTCACTCTCAGTCTTGTAATTAGCTCCCCAGCTTCAAAAAAGAGACCCCAAGGACCCAAAGTGTCAGGCAACATGCAGGGGAACGGATTTCCACTTGTCACTCAAACCGTCGTAGTTAGATTCACTTTCCGTTGAATGGAAGAAATTCTTGTTCGTGGTAACGACTTTTTTCTTTTCTTCTCTCTTTCTTCCCTCCCTCCCTCCCTCTCTTTTTGTCCGCCACTCAGATTGGTTACGTCCCTGCATCCCCGGACTACCTGATTAATTTCTCCTCTTTGATAGGAGCGTCCCCCCCCCCGGTACCTCCGGTACCCCCCCGGTACCCCCTACCCTTCAAATGGGCTACGGACGCAAGCAACTTTTACTTGCTCCACCATTGTATTGTGAGCGCACAATCCATCATTCTTGATACCAGAACGTCCCAGTGATTCGGGGATGGCGAGTACAGTCCTCCCATAATTAGCCTTCCAGACGGTGGGGGGTAATTATTACATGAAGCCTGGCTATGTGATAGAGGGAGGGGGTTGATGCCGTTGTTGTCGCCGCCGCCGTTGAAGCTGGAGCATTGGGAGAGAGAGCTGGAGATTGAAGCTCTCGTAGCAAAAAATGCGTCCATCAGGACTGGGGCCCAAGTCCGGGGCGTCGTTGGGTCCCTCCTTGAAAATCGTGGAAAAAGAGGGACCTGACGCGTCGTCCACAAAGGGTGTTGGTGTCAAATTACCAATTTCACACCTAAGTCTCCCCTCTTGCTATCTCCATCTCATTCTCAGAGGAAGAAGAAAAAAAATTGACGGCAAGCGTAACAAAAAAGTGATGAAAAATCGTGCCAGGCCAGGTGTCCCACAGAAGGGCCTTTATCCACCACTCCCCCCCCCCTCCCTCCGCATCTAGTGGGAGGGGAAGCCTTTCACCTACGGCTATTTCCGGGGATGAACGTGCTGCCTGCTTGGCAGCAAAGTGTCTGAGGTGAAGAAGAAAATGGTATCAGAGGAAATGTGAACCGGTAATGTAAACGCGGTGTCCGCCAATATCACACTCACGGTGTCTGCCTGGCGGCAAAGCTTGTGTCATCAAGAAATTGTCATGGAGCCTTCTCACATGTGTTCCTCCTGCGGTCTGTCTGTCCGTCTATGGCAAGAATACACAATGTGTCTTTGCCACGCTGAACAATTCCTACGTGCATGCAAATTACGTAGTGCGTGCAGATTTTCCTCGCCCCCTCTATACATATTTTATATGCTCAGCTGGCTGGCGGCGGCGGCGGCGGTGGTGGTGGTGGTGGTGACGATGGTGGTGGAGGAGGAGGAGGAGGAGAAGGAAGAGGCAGACCACTGTTTACGGGCACAAATCATGCGCTTCACGACAACAAACTGTGCAGAGTAGTGCATACGGAGTGCACACACAGACGCTCTCGTCAGTGTCCCTTCATGTCTGTACATAAGACAGGGTTCCCTGGGCGTTGAAGAAAAAAACAAGGGTGAATCGCCTATCCCTCTTTCCTCCTTAATGACACCATTACGACTCCTGTTAGTGTCCTCAGATTACATTAAATTGCTGCAGTCACTCACATGAGACCGAGGAAGTAAAGGAGAGCAGGAAGAAGAAGAGAAAAATAGTTCGTAGCACTCCGATTTCTAAACATTCGTTAAACACATCATTTCGTCGGGCCATCAACTTGGCTTTGAGGGCAACAGCAGAGACGTCTGCGCCGGCGTCTGCGCCGGCGTCGGCGCTGGCGGCCGCGGCAGTCCAGCAATGGGCATAGCTGCAATTTGTGCTCCTCTCTCGCTCTTGTCGTCGTGTAACGGCTGCTTTGGAAGGCGATAGAAAAGGTAAAGACTTCGTTGACAAGATGTCCGATTTCCGTTAGGAGGGAGAGGGAGAAAGAAAAGAGAAATTCGGCGAATCATCATAAAAGTCGGCGCGGAAGACAAGCTTAAAAGTGCTATTATGATGGCATCTCTGGCCTTTTCAGCGTTGATGATGTTAGCACGGTCGTAGAAGTGACGAAAACTTCTTCTTCGCTCGCCTCGTACACAGAGAAGCATCCTTCTTTTCACGGCAGTGACAGTCGAGGAAATGTAAGGAGGGATAAGTGACAAATACTTATGAAATGCCAAGCAGTGGAAGTGAGCTGTGCCTCCCACCGTCCCTCAGAGCCACGGCACGCACCAGGGCCAAGAGCCGTAGCAAAAATTAACGAAGTCGTCTCTGTCTGCCACCTCTCACACACTTCATTTTGTCATCACCTGAAGTTTGGGAGCAGCTGCGATTTTGCACGTTTCTAAACCCGTAGCAAATAAAAATCGACGAGGACGCCGAGGCTAGAAGAAAAACACAGCAGCAACAACAAAAGCAAAGAAAAAACCAAAAAAACCCCGACAGTCAATCACTTATGAGGTCTGACTGATAAGAGCGTCCGAGCAAGGACGGGGCCCTGATGTCATGCGCGTGTGTGTCGAAATGAAGCAATCAACAGGAGAAAAAACCCGCGTGAAGTAAGGATGAAACAAAGGCTCTTTTCCAACGGTCATTATGTCTCTGATGAAGACAAACAGAAGTCATTCTGCGTCTCCGTCACGTTGGGGAAAAAAATCTCAACGATAATTTTCTCTTCTTCCATCCTTGAATCGAAGCAAAGGGGACTCTAATTTCGCGTCAATTACAACTTGCATCGGACAAAATGATGATGCTGCAGTCAGTCTGTCAGTCACTCTGTTTGTGTGTGTGTGTGTGAGAGAGAGAGAGAAAATGATATCTCCTCCTTTGTCTCAAAGGCAAAGCGATCAAGATTCCGAGCTTCTACAGCTTTTGTGTGGCATGCACAAAGACAGGAAAAATTGGACCTTGCCAGTCTTCCCCCTGATAAACTTCCACCCCTCGCACACGCTACTGAAACTGTCAAGCTTGTCCCCTGTCGGTCCCCCCCCCTACTCTTACCTACCGAAATGATCACAACCTTGCTCCCCTCCTCATGACACCTTATTTCTACCCTCGCCACGCACTGGATCGCCTTAGTAACAGGAAATTCCTTTGTGTCAGTCACACTGGGACAGACCACTCAGCGCGCGCACGCACGCACGCACGCACGCACGCACGCACGCACGCACACGTCCGTGGAGAGAGAGAAATTGGATCCTTTCCTGTGCGCCACGAACGGACGATGGACACATGACTTGGCGTTTGTCCCCCCCTCCCCCCCTCTCCACGTCCTGAAGGGGTCTGCTGGAAAAGTGCATTCTCGCGCCATCTAGCGGCCAATGCGCGCTCTCAGAGCCATCTGGCGGAGAGTTGAGGAGGCTCGTAGTGATAGCTTCAAGCCCCAAAGGCCAAGTTGAGCCAAGCTCAAGCTGGCGTTGCAGTAGAACACGTGGGTATCGCGCTCTCGAGTGGAAATACAAGGACGCCCACCACTTGGTGATGCTTGGACAGTACTCCAGAAGAGTGGTGGACGAGTATTCTAGACGTCGGAGAAGGAGCTATGACAAGCGGGACGATCTTTTCTGATTACTTTCAAAAATGATTGCGTCCAAGCAGATTAGCGGAAATAAAGTGTTCGAGGGTTCGCCCATATTGAAAGTTATTGTAAGGTGTTTTTTATTCATGTTTGCGGAAACGAACAGCATAGAAAATGTAACTTCCTTAATATTGCAGATAAAGAAACTCCGACTGAATCATTATAAAGCTTGAAGTATATGTTAAACTTGCAAATTTAAAGCGGCGTCGGCAATTAAAATCCACAAAAATTACTACATAGACTCGATTTCCCGCTGCACGAAGTGTTGGGGTCTACACTTCCGCACAAAAGTGACCCTTTAGTAACTGTTTAGATATTGCAGCAAGCTCACTCTCTTTGGATGGTTGCAAGGAAAGCTTGAGGTCTCAATAGCTTAGCATTTTTACTTCACATTCAGACAAAATTGTGTGCTTAAGGCAGTTGAAGCCAAAAATACGCTCATTTTTTTTAGGGCAGCCTAGGGGTTGCTAACTTTTGCCAGGCGCTGTACATGCGGCACGTACGTGCAATCCTTCTGCATCATGGAAATAAAGAGCTGCATTAATTAACATAATTTAATACACATATATATACGTAATAATTATGTATAAATGCGTCTCGGATAGGCCCAAACGTAAAAAGTTCACTTCCTGTCTGTCTCCCTGTTCTTTGTGCACGGCAGTTTGTCATGGGCCCGGCAATTTACCTGGGTCAGGTTATGTTGGGCCTGCCGGCCTCCCAGGGGGTCATTTTTTGGAGGGGGTTGCCCTTATTACCCCCAATCCCGAAACAATCATTTTTGGTGAAAGAGGCCCCAAATCAAAAAATTTTACTAAAGAGACTTCCAAAAACATAAAGACTGAGTGTGTGTGTGTGTGTGTGTGAGGGGGAGGGGGAGGTTAATCGGTTGAGGTCAGAAGTGACCAAGGAGGGCGCTGGAGGTCACATTCAAGATTGCCCAAAAGGGCAATCTTGCAGGTGTCGAGTACATTGACTGCACACAGGATGATATGACTGCATGAAGAACGTCAGCTTATGTTTTACAGTTTTGTTCTATCATAACCTGAGTCGTATTCAAAACTTTGGCTAGATTGACTATATTTTTGTGAGCACAATATGTCCAGATGTGATGCTCCATTGGGCTCCCCCACCACCACCAACGCAGTACACTTCTCCAATCTCTTGAACCGCATCTCGAACGCGTCCATGGTCATACTGTGGGAGAGCCGTCTGAAGCCAAGTCATTGCCGCGACGTAGAAGTCCGTCGACGGCTTGTAGGCCTCAGAGGGTCTCTCCTTGGGCCTGTCATACATCTTCAGTAGTCCCCTCTGTCCATCGTCGTCTCTGAAAGACCAGCCAACATTGCATTGCAAATTTTGTGCCATAGTTTGCTCATTTTGAGGGGCCCCACTAACTTTCTGCCCTTGGTGACCTGCAGCTGATCAGCGCTTGAGATCGGAAAGATTTTTTTATAGAAGTCATAACAATGAGTCCCAACTATGGATATTAATCCCGCCACACGCCACTATTCAATAGAATCCCACGAACCCATACAAACAAACAAACAAACAAGGTCCCAAGTATGCTTACAATCTCAAGCAATTTCTTTGTCTTCTGAAGCAATAGCCTAATTGTACGGTTTATCCCAGATGGTTCTCGTACCTACTACCTCTACAACAAAAGTTATTTTCTGACCAAAATGCAAGTAGCAAACGTGAAATCAGAGTCACACAATCTAAAAAGAATGTCAAAAGAGATGGGACAGGAGGTGCTCCACACCAATGACTCCATAGGCTCCTTAGATATGACGCGTCAATCGCACCTCTTGGCTGATGCTATGGTCATGACATAGCATCAACTCTCCACATCAAACTGTTCTAACATCGATTGTGATGTCCAGGTCAAAAGACAGATTCTGCCCTTTCTTGATGTCATAGTCTCACTGAGATCCATGGTGATCTCTGTGGCTCAGTTGTATATCCTAACTTTCAAGAGGATCCTGTCCTCTTGCCCCACCCTTAACGAGAGGTTGCTGAACGAGAAAGAGCAAAATGTTGAGGAAGACATGAGACGGGGTGAGTTATAAAGAAAATGGGTTGATTGTGCAGTGACGTTATGAAGATGGGGGTGGGAGGCGTGAGGGAAACAGAACAGAAACTGAAAAGAGGGCTGTCGTAAGGATCAAGGGCATAAGTAGTTTTCTAACTCACACATTAAAAGCTACCATAGGGAAGAAATGACAAAGGAGAACCTTTCTTGGACAGGGTGGCGAATGGTTCCTCCTTCACCCGAATCTGTACATTCTGCTGCTCTGATACATTCATCAACCATTGAAGACGGTCAATTTGTCCTCAGCTTGGTCCTGGTCTTGTCTCCCTCAGACAGCAATAGTAACACATTAAGAGACTGGATGCAGACTCTGAGAGGTTCCTGCGCATCACTTCAGCCATGCCTCAGCCAAGAGCTGCTTGATGGCGTATTATCCGTGGTGCTTTATGAATGTGAACAACACATGATGCATCCATCTACTTCTGTACTGCTGTATCAGTCTGATCAACACACTACAAACTCACTAAAGCACAGGGACGCAGAGCGGCCAAGCAAGAACATCAAGCCGCCAGGTGAGATGGACATCTCATCCTATCCTAGTGAACAGTTCTCTTCATCTCTGAGGATGAGTTCCTCACGAATGGCATGATGGACTGCACTAGGCAGTCCTCATAAAAGACCACGTTCAGCAGGGAGCAGGGGCTGATGGAGCCCATGGTCAGTTTTCTGAGGCAGCTCTGCATGTACTCTGTATGGGCGTTAAGTGCCACCGAACTTGACTATCGTTGCTGCTGAAGGCTTAGCTATGCCACCGCAAAACCGTCTTCCGTCTGCTTTCCATCTCTGTCCTCTCGCTAGAATTGTCCAAGCAAGTGGAGAGACACATGATATCGTCAACCAAGCCATACTTTAACACACAAATGTGACAGCAGGTCAGCAACCAGAATGTGTTTTAGCAACGCTTGCCAAAACTTTCTGAGGAGATGCCTTCATCTGCCAGATCTGCTCAGAGGTGACTAAAAGGTGAGACAGAGGTAACTACCAATTTCATTTACAATGACATTTACAATGTCGTTGGGGTAAAACGAGCTCCCCACGCTGTACTGACAGCTTTTGAGACAGGATCTTCATGTGCAATCGGTGACCCAAGCAGTGCTTGCGAAGACTCAACACTCCGAGCATCTTTCCGATTGCCCATTGTGGCGCTGGAGTGCTCAAAGTGACGGATGAGCGCACACCAAAACACTCCTATCTTTGACATTTTTGGCAGGGTTTTGGTCATGAAAAGTGCTGAAACTTTCTGGGGGTGTCACCACACACTCTTCAGTGCCACATGCCAAAGACGGCGCCCTCCGACCCGTCCTTGGACATGCTACAAGTCAGAAACACCACATTCATGGACAGAGGCATCATCACCGTCAAACGACAAGTGCGTACACTCAGCAGCTGGAGCGGCAGCAGCAGTGACAGGCAGACAGAGTGCTGTTGGTTCAGCATGGGGAGCCCATTTTACCTCAATGACATTTTTTACGGCAAGCACTGTATGAACCAGCCATCTCCATTTAACCTCGATGCTCTTTCATACGCCTAGTGAAGACAGCTTGAAAATCAGTGATGTCGACTTAATTATTATAATTGCAGTCTCACATGGGTTGTCTTCTCTGAATCACGCTCAAGTCCAACCTTTCTCATCAAAACCTTATCATTTGTGGCATTAAACAGTTTGTAGCAGCATTGGGTATAGTCTCGTTGACCACTCACTCATCTTTTCAGGAGTAGCAAATTGTTGGTACAGGAGGAGAACTAGTTCAAGGAATCTGTTCACTCATGCTATTTAAGTACATTGGTGAACAAGACTGGGCTTTTAGTGTCAGCATGTACGAATTAACTAAAGAAGCAGTAAATTTGATATGGTGGAGTATGACTGCAGTGTTTTCGGCTTTGCAGAAAGGCTTGGGGAGCAGTATTTCTACGTGACTACGTGGAGTCCAACAACAAAGCGAGTGACTTGGCTGGTTTGAGTAATTGTAGAAGTCTCACTAAGAAATTGAACCACTGCTTAAAGTCACGTCTCATACTCAGAAGTCACCAGTTAGATGTTGAGGTTGCTGCAGGAGTCCTGCAGAATACAGTAACAGTGTTTAAGATTGCAATAATCGTGACATTTCTTTAATGTTTCAGCATCTGCGTGCTTGCCAAGTGATGCGTTGGACCGTCGCAATAGCATTACTTAGCATTGACTGCATTAATCCTCGATCCCGGTGAGTAAGACTGCATGGATGAAGTTTCTGGCAGACTTTACAGTTGCAAGACACCGAAAATATGAACAAAGATGTTATCTCTCTCTCTCTCTCTCTCTCTCTCTCGCTTTATATATTTATACTATAAGCCTCGACGTTGGTGAATATTCCGATGCACTCTGTCGGTCACACAACCTCGATCCCTTCTGCCGGACCATCATTTGGAATGGAGGCCCCTTTACCTTTGAGGAGTAACATAGGGGAGTTGGGAGGGGGATTTTAAGGCTGTCTTCAGGCCAAAGTCAAGGTCAAAAGTTTTACTCACTGCATATGCAGAAGGAGAAGACAAGAAAAGGAGTGAGTTGGGCTGGCTCAGATCCGAGCAAACCCAGTAAATCAAATCGAGGCTTGGCTCAACCCCTCTTGTGGAAAGAGACATGATGACCCTTGGATGACACGGAGCATGCTGACAGTTTGACCCTGATTTTGGCATCAAAACAGCCTCAAAACCCACCTCCAACCCCTCTGGCTGGCAGGATTGGGGCAAGGCCACACAAACTTACGCATATTACAATGGCGGGCAACCTCTACTAGTGTACCCATAAGCACTGGAAAGCTTCGGACTGAAATAGGCTTCAATAAGGCTATTTTTCTCTAGATGGAATAATCTTACAACAGAGTTAACTGTGTTGAAGATAAATGTATGCACACGTACACTCATCCAAGTTAATTCGGACATACTTCACAACCCCAATTTTCATTAGCACATGGGGTTGGGACATGTAAAAGCCAATATGATTTATACGCATCTGATCTACTACACTCAGTTTTTACAATCTCAATCAAAAGAGTGTCAACATCACAGAGTACACAGCACTTTTTTATGATCAGTTGAATACTAATGAGGTTGAAGTACCCTAAAGATCGTGCCTGGATTTACTCGGATCAGTCATCACCGATAAGATACATGTACAGTCCATCTGACAATCTCATCAAGCCTGGACCAATGCATGTAAAGTAGGCTAGTTGGAAAATGAACTTTTTTGGGAAAAAGATATTTTTGGGGCTTCGGTTTTTGGCCTTTCGACAATATATTTAGATTCTACTAAAAACATTTCGCTTTTAGGGCTACTTACCATGCGCTCAAAGTTTTATAATATGCTGTATGTTATAAGTATTATGCACGCTCCTCTTTTTATTCATCAGTATTGACTGCATGAGAAGCTGAGAGATGCTGAAGTGGTTGAACCCACCCACCCATGGAACGTTTTGAAGCTCCTCCAAAACTGAAGTGATATGCACTGTTACTCTAGGGCCATTCATTTTTTCACAACAAAATCAAGTTCTTTGCAGAAAACTTTGCAAAAGTAGTAATTTTTGCATCTTTGAGTCTACAGTAAACGGCCCTTAGGAAAAAAAATGTTTTTAGTGAAATCTTGATATCTTGACCGAATGCCGAATTGCCCGCACGAAACAGCAAAATTGAAATTTTCGAACTAGCCTATTGTACATACTGTATGTACAATCATGCCTGAATTAACTGAACTGCTGTGTGAGTGAGCTTGCTCCATTCAATGCATACATGTAGCGCCTTCAATTGCACTAGCATCAATAACCATGGCACCTACAGCCACAAGTTGCACACACACACACACACACACACACACACACACACGCTGGTGACACCGTCATACATTACTTGGGAGAGCGAGGCTTGTGTAAGTGTACACGACGCTCACGTGGCCCTAAAAATAAAGCTTTGTTAGTTCATCAAATCAAGCTAATAACCATAACCCCAAAAGTAGCAGCTCGTGAGTGAGCTTGGCTCTGGGTAGGAGGAAGACGGAGATCATGACGATCAATAAACTCCTGCATTTACTGTTTCTTCATGCTTGAGATCTCTTGTTGCTGCCTTGATGAGTTTATTAGGGGCCTAGACACAAGGACATGGCAATCAGAATTGGAGACTTTGGTGGGCCCATTAACAGAGACTCAGTCACATTTTAACGGACCAGTTCCTAGCTATTTACTACAGGCGCATTTTTGTCTCCAAGTTGCACATGCATTGCCATTAATAGGTTCATCCGATTATATAAGGCAGGCCTGCACGAATGTGTTCAAAGGATTATAGTTTTAAAATGGGCGTTGTGGGCTGAACGGCCACGCTTGGTCCTAATTCTGCCGGGTGTTGACAATGACTAAGCCAACATCTCCTGACTGACGGTGTTTCAGTGGAACTTCTGCCAAACTTGAGGCAACCCATCCTCATGAGGTGAGCAAAGAAAGTTGGCATCTTTAGTGGAATGCTCATTTTCTTAACTGATTTGGAACTTGCCCACGACATCGCTGCTCTGCCCCCCCGTGGGGGTCACGTGTGAGCAATCCTGGCCGGTCGATGTCCGACCGCGGCGTCGTGCAGTATGATCGTTGTGGATTCATCCACTGCAACTCCGTTTTAATATCTCCGCTAAACTTCTAAGTTTCATTGCGAGGCTGAAATTGAGGGTGCTCAAGCTGAGCTCCGAGTCCCTCTTCCGCTTCGGCATGTCAGGTTGACGACACTGCTCGGTCTATTCAAGATGTGGCGCACACACTACATAATTTGCACTTCAGCCAGACCGTGTCATTGTGGCCCGGTTAAGCAATTCGGAGTTACCAAAAATTGTATGTGTAGGTTGCCAGGTAACCGGAGGGCGGGAATGGGGCCCCTCTAGCTCATGAGGTCATTAGTTCCACCTGCTGTGGGCAATGCCAAAGAGGGCTTGAAGCTTGCCTCGTTCTGTGTTAAGCGCAGTTGGATCTAACAAGATCGACCATGCATCATCATCACTCGGTACTGGGCAGATTGTTTGCCCGCTCTCTGCGCAGACGATGACTTCCTCAGCGTAAGCTTGTTCAACTCACTGTTGCTGCTCCACGAGGAACAACTGGGGAGGGATGGATATGGGAATTTCTCTCAAGCGTGCACGTTTGGGTTGAGAGGAAAACACTGTTGGCATTGAGTGACCGCGCTATTAGTCACATGATTACCAACTGTCCCAGCTCACTGCGTAGGTTTGGATTGCTTACCTCAATTACTAATTACTCTCCTTCCAGGCACAAAGACGGCACAAAAGTACTGCCTGCACTCGAGAGTTACCAGAGGCAGAGAACATTTCCATAATTTGGCCAGCGGGACAAACAAGTGGGTGGCTTCATGTGTACTCTGTTCTGGAAAGAAATGCACAAGAAAAGTGGCACATAACTATTAATAAAGTAAGTGCAAGTAAAGTGCAGCATTGCATTCGTCCCCTGATGCGTCCATTGCGGCTGTGAGATATCGTGGCTGAAAATGACTGAATAAGAATCACTATTAATCACACTTCTTGTCTGCCTGCATCACATGATACCTGACCAGGTGCAGTGGCGCACAACACATTAGTCTTGCGCTCTGTTGTCTGGAGTGATTATGGCCGCACGAGTGCAACTCAGGGGCCCCATTTGTGAAAAGTGTGCCCGGAACACTTTTAAGCGCCGTTTCAGAACAGATTGTTGGTAACAGCAGGACCTTCTTGAGCTAACACGCAAAATCCACTCATGGAGCACTTTTCCACTGCAATGATTGCGATTGTTGTTATACGATATGAATTCAAATTACGAGTCAGACTGAAACACAGCAAAACAAGTGACAGTAGCTAGTTACTCATCGTAACAGGCCCTAAGAGTTTGATCTGTGTGGTCATCTAATGGCTAAAACAAATATTTGCGCGCGTACCGAAAATGCATAGAAATGTATGTATGACTCGTAGGCGCACTTCACAGGTAGGACACTCTTTCATGGCCCCACGTGAGTTGTTCTATAAATGGAGTCCACTGTCCGCACTTGCAGCAACCAGGAAAATTTGCAGCAGCTGCAAAAAGTTGAGATTGCCGCTGCAACTACTGCACTTGTGTGACCATAGCTTCATTACAGTAGCAACAACAGGAAGAGGCCTGGGAGATGGGTTAATAAGTGCATGTGCGTACGATGTACGCTTCTTGCTACGACTCGTTGGCCTCTTGTGCTTTTTCATCAGTCAGTAATCATCTCCAGCTACATGGCGGAAATCGGCGATGCCACAAAACAGCAGACAATTTTTCAAATCAAGTCCTCTTTGTGGTCTTAAAAGTTCTTCTGCTCCATTTCTTTTCATGCGTTCACGATCGATCCTTGTGACAAGGATGTCTCTCCGAACAAAGAAAGAAACAATGCAAATGCAATTGCTTCTCTGCCTCTTCAAACTTGTTCCTTCCGCTAGTTGTAATAGGTGCTGCCCTGAGGTCAACCTCAGGTGTGTGCATTTCTGCACGTGCGCTGAGTGGTCAGCTGACGTGTGGAAAAAATTCAAATCACCGCCTTTGCCCTCCCGGACAGCGGAGCCTCGATTTAACCCATTGAGAAACGACGACGCGGCTGACCAAACCGCAGTGTTATCTGCAGATTCCAGTCCACTCTTCGCTACCCACTATGATATGGTTGAAACGCACCGCGCATAGTACAGTGTAACCTGTATGGGCATTAGTACGGACCGTGCGTCGTGTCGTCAGAGTACAATGATGGTTTCACGTCGATTGATTTTATCATATTTCCTCTGCTGGCAGAAGCGGGTGAATGAAGCAACAATGGCTCATGTCAGACAGAATTTTTTGCGCAACCTTTAGCTTTCAACAAAAGCCCAAATGGCAGTTGGGGATCAGTTCCCTCCGCAGCTAACAGTGATTCGTAGATTTCTCTTTGGAACAACTCGTCTTCTGCATGGTACCAATGTTCAATGTCTATTTTTGGATGTACTTTTTGACGTCATGCGTGTCTGACAAAAAGAAGGTTGGGGAATTCTTCTGAATTCGATTCCAAATTGGTGCGCTGAGGCCGTCGTGTGAGGACACGAGACACTCTGAGATTGCAGACTTTCTTCTTCAGAAGCAATTCCTTTGCTCAAGAGTTCAGAGTGCACCCGTTTCCTACTCAACAAAGCAATTATTTTACACGATGGATGATTTCATGTTTTTTACCGACGAAAAGTATGAAATCAGTCATTGCTGACTGCACTGGCAATGCAGCTAATGCGACGTTCACGAGCAGAGCAAATCCTTGTGTTATTATCAATAATCCGGGGAAAAGAGTTATGTATCCTCAGCCTCCCCGGGGGTCCGAACTGTCTCAAGTTCCGTAAGCCGTCGTCAGTCGCTGAAGCCTATAATTTGCCTGGGGCTTCCCAGAAGCGGCCCCTCCATTAATTGCTCGGTAGATGCAACCTCAAGAGCAATTTACTTTACTGCCAACGTTGTGCTAATGAACAGTAACTACGGTACGGACCCGTGCTGTACCAAGTCCACGCATATTTGGCCAGGCTTTGGCAAATTGCTCCGCAGAGTGTGCGCGTACGCACGTAACTGTTGTATTTTTGCGCACAGGCACAAGATGAAAACATTGGAGCATCGGAAGTGTGACAGCATGATTTAGTTCTTTGCTCGCCCAATCAGTTTTCATTGGCTACCCCTTGTTTCGCCTCGCTCTAAGTCACTATGATTAAGCTTGGATCCCAAGTCCAGCTCGCTGCCAGCCCTCGGGACATCCTGGTCGCTATTACGTTTGTTTAAGCATTATTTCTCGCTCAAACAAACATTTCTCACGGGGAAAGGGTTTGCGCTGAATATAGACTTGAATGTGTGGCACATTCAGCATTGATAGCACAGTCTTCCTACCAACCTGTGGCTTAAGCCTGGAGGCAACTTGGAGATACAGTATGGTAGTAGAAGACTCATGCCAGCGAAGAGACTTTTGTACTACGAACAACATCAATTGCTCTTCTCAGTGTGTGTGACATTTCCGAATCAATTGCCTAAGTACGAACTCAATAAAATGATGCAGTGGAAAATAATCTGTTCATTCCAAGGGCGCCTGTGTGTACTTGTGTATACTCTCTTTTTCCGCAATCATACTAATCGTACTGTACTAGCTGCACAATGCACCTTTGTGACCATTCGCATGTACACAAGCAAGAGTCTCTGTACTGCAGGCACTGAGAGCGACTTCAATCAGGCATTGGCCGTCGTGTATCATTCAGCCTTGACAGTAAATTCATTTCTGCATTGGAAATGAAGGTTGGAGGTGGTCGGAGGCAAGTGCAAGCTGGACTAAACAGTTCATATTTGAAAACTTTTCCACTGCAGTTTATCCCTTACAGAGTGAATAGTACAAGAAATGCATTGGCAGTTGGAACACATGTGCCCTCATGGCACACGATGATAGCAAAGCTCTGCATTTCGCAGAAGGAAGTCGGAGAAGACAATTGCCCATACGCGTGGAGAGAGGAAGAGTGTCTGCTCCACTCATATCGACATTATCCCGATAGACTTCTTACCAATCGCTCGATCAGTGACCGATTTTCAGTAAATAGCTTCCTGGCTCGCGACTGCGCGCGACAAAACTATCGCATCCTGTCACGACGCGCCGGCGTCCAAGTCGACTCACGACGCAGACATCATAATGCTCGGTGCTACATGACGTCGACAAGTCGTAATCATAAAAGCTGGTCGCTGGCTGCAGTTGTGGGCAAAAATTTGGGCTCTATCAGCTCGGTCACATGCTTTTCATTGCTGCATTACGCGCTGCATGCCTGGCAATGACGTCAATAAGAGTCCTATGCACTTGACAGACTCGTGGGGAACATTGCAGGCAATGTGCGGATCAAAAGCCCAAGTAGCCATCTCCACGTGCTCTTTTTATTGGGAACGGCATTGCTGACGCATTAGTTCGATAAGAATGCAATTGTTTCTCCTTGGCAGAGCAATAAGGATCGCTCGATCGCGGAAGGCTGCAAAAAAAAGAAGAGTAAATGCGTCCTCCTCCTCCTCCTCCTCCCAGCGCACGCTCGAGAATAGGGCACAAACTGCGAGTGCGTGCGTGAGAACTGCAACAGCCAGATGGTGACAGCGGTGGCGGGGGCAGCGGCGGTGGCGACGGCGGCGCTGGTGACTTGCGGAAATACGACGAGGCCTGAACTCCAATGCGGATGAAAGCTTCTCTCTACAAATGCATCATCTACATGTCGTACAGGAAACATTGCTCGAAATCTATATGAGTCGTTTTTTGCACTTGCCCAGTCTAATGTGCACACTTAATAACAGTGCACCAGAGTTTATTTGCCCAGTCGAAAACGTCCCTCGAAGCGATGATGGACGGACGTGTATGAGGAACAAAAACCTACGGGTTGTTCTTTTTTTAGGCCGACAGGAAGACACACATGATGAGGTACTCCTCCCACAATAATAATCACGTAGAGAAAACCTAACCATTATGCGAAGAGTAGACGGAGGAGTAGCAAAGGGGCAGAAAAAAAGCATCACTATACAGAGCACGTATGACGATTTGCATTCACGTGTTCTTTGTACGAGTCGAGGGATTCAGTACCCATACGTAGGTACATACACGTGCAGTACTGCAAGTTGTATCTGTGTAACGCACAAATGTACGTACGCACATGGAGGTGCTGTGCCTCGTTCACGTACTCATGTCACACACACACACACACAGGCACAAAGGAGAAACAGATCTTATTGTCTCCAAAGAAGAGTACGACCTGCCAAAACGTCCACTCCACCTCCGCTCGGTGTAGGGAGGACTTGCACTGCTACCGCACTTAGGCACGCACGCGACGAACGTACGCAATTTTTGCGTGCCCCAAGTGAAGGTCGGAAAATGACGCGGGGTTGTAGCGCTCTCGATTTCGACGTTGCCACTGCTTCCGTCCGACCGGCCGGCGCATTGGATGAGGCTCACGCAGTGCATGAGGCAGTACACATATAAGTTTGTGCGGTCAGACGTTGCCGGACAACACTCGTCCGGCAACCAAGTCGCGAGCAACATGTCTGCGAAGGTAATAGAAACTCTTCTTTGACTTAAGTCAAAGAGTGCATTATCGTTGGAGAAGACAGTGGTCCCTGGCTTTTTGGTCTTATTTGTGCCCAACAATCGTGAAATGAAAACTCTGGAAAGTCAGATGAGTACTGCGATATTGACACACAGTTCACGCTGTACCAGACGTAAAGCACAGGGCAGTGCCCTGGCTGACGGAATCAGCTCAAAGTGTTCGCTTTGTGCTTCATCAAGTCCGCTAGCAGCTGGACGGGGTGCGCCACCCAAATCGATCACCTTCGAAATTATGCGCCTTGGCACAGTGACTTTTTGGCGCGCCTCTAAAAGTAAGATGTAGATAAGACATCTAGGTTACATGCTGCATACCAAACTGCCGCATTCTTCGTGTGGTTGGCGCAGCGGCGCATACGCACGTTAGAGCGCCAGGGCGCCAGCATTGTCTCAAGTGATCGATTTGGGTGGCGTGCGCCGCACAGTCAGCGTTTGTTGTCAACAGCAGCACGCTGCGTCATGACACTTATGTACTAACGTTGCATGATAGACGCAGTACACACATCCTCGTAGTCCGTTGCAATAGTTCCCCACTCATAATCTGGGCCGCCTGTCAAGTCCAGCCTCATTCCAGGTCATTATCATAACACTCTGCGTGGCCGTCGTCCTCGCTGACAACTCGTACGCACCTCCCTTGCCCTCCTACAAGCCTGCTTCAAGCTCGCACCCTCAGCCTACGTACACACCACAGCCATCTTACCAACCAAGGCCCAAAGGCCAGTATGATCCAGCTCCTCAACCCAAGTACCAGCCAGCTCCTAAGCAAGAATATAAGCCGGCGCCAAGACCTCCCTACAGGCCTCCCCCAAAGCTAGAGTACAAGCCAAGGCCTGCCTACGAGCCCAGCCCAAAACCTGTGTATAAATCCAAGGTTCAGTATCAGTCTCCACCAAGCCCACCTCCTTATAAGCCCCCGCCTCCCCCTCCTTCTCCTAAGTCTTCTTACACGAAGCCCCCACCAGCACCAGTGCCTTCCTACGGTCCACCAACGCCACCTCCTCCGAAGTTCTCTTACCCGAAGCCAGCACCAACCTCTTCTCCTTACAGTCCACCTCCCAAGGTACCAGAGCTAAAACCGTCTTATCCAACTGCTCCAAAACCCACGTACAAGCCTTCTGAGCCTAAGCAGCCATACAAGCCCACCTCCAGACCACCTTATAGGCCGCCGCCAAAGCTAGCCCACAGTCCGCCGGCGACTGCGTCCAGACCCGCTTACAAACCAGCACCTAAGCCCGCTTATGCAGCTGAACGTCCAAAGCCGTCTTACGACCCGGAACCTGTCACTGTCCCTAAACCAAGTCCTGCAGCTTACCAGCCATCTCCACCTGTAGCTCCTTCTCCCTACCACGAGCCCGAGTCCTACAAGAATGAACCATCCAGTTACGCCTTCGAGTACTCTGTCAATGACGACTACAGCAAAGCTAATTTCGGTCACTCTGAATCTAGGGAGGGCTATCATACGAGCGGGGAGTATCGCGTGTCGCTCCCTGACGGCAGACTGCAAATTGTCACGTACACGGCTGATGAAAACGGTTACGTGGCTGACGTGAAGTACGAGGGCGAAGCCCAGTACCCGAGGTACGAGCCTCAAGATGCCTACGACTCCAAGTCCGAGGCCTCCAATCCCACTTATCCTCCTGCTCAGCAGCAACATCAGTACTATTTCTTCTAAGAAAGTCAGAAGGATTGTCTGTACGCATGTACGTATTTAAGGATGCACGTCGTAATCTATCATGATAAACATTTCTTTGTCATTCTGAACCATTGGCCTCGACCAGACAAGCTGGCGTGTGCACGCATACGATCCTTGTGAGGTTCATCGAAGATGAGGTACTCAAGATTCATGCACGCACGAGTATGGAAGACAGCACAGTTCATTTAGCCACCCATTGGCACTTGATAGGATCCTCCGAAGTAGTAAGGAACATCGTGATCACTGATCAGCATCCAGCTTCTGGAGTTTCAAGGGCCATATCTGGGAAGAGGCTTAGTCCCAAAGAGGTTGGGCCCTTCTCTTAGCTTTCAACGTTACTTGCTATATTATGTTTATTTACAGTGTGAGTCATGAAGATATCCGCTCTATCCATGTAACGTATGAAAGAAGAAGTATAAGACTTACAATACAAGGTGTATAAGGAGTATCTCAGGGTCGTGAAGAGAGCGAGTGGAATTGACATGAACGGTTTTATACGACAACTTAAAGATACATGTATAAAGATCTTCGGACACTTTGTGACTGACGCGTGGCATGTACGTATGTGTTGAGTAATGATCAGCGTAGTTAATATTGTTGTAAATACAGTTTAATACATTTGATCTCGAGGCTGTCCGGTCACGTCCTCTGCTGCGGTTCCGACCTCGGCTGAGACCTCGACCGTGTCCGAGTTCGTATTTTCGCGCGCTCCGGACCAACGTGTACATGGACGCCTACCACTGGTCGACCTTTTTCTGCGTAAAACGACGGCCGAAGTGGCCAGACTGCTTTTGCTCGCTGCGCTGCACTCTCGGCCCTCTTGCCCTCGCCCTCGCCTTGGCCGCCCCCTGCAGTTGGTGCAAGGAGGAGAAGCAGCAGCTTGCGGTGCCCGCGGTGATCTCAGCCAGCCCTGTGGCTGCTGCCCCGTTCTCTCGTTCACTTCAGAATTTGGACGTCGTCTTCTCAGGTCGATTGGACATCGTCGTAAAAATTTGCTTCTCCTTCGAGTCCCCCAGCACATAGAACGTGGTCGTCGTCACCCTCGCTGTCACAGCGGCCCACAAAGCCGCAGACGCGGGCGCGAGAGCGAAACTTGACCGTCGAATCGGATCGAAAGGGCATCCGAAAAAGCCGGCCGAGGGGTCGGGGCCGAGGGGGCCCCCCATGTCTTCCCCGTCGACGCCACCCGAGCCCCCGGCAACCACTGTTTTTCCGATGTCTGACCCCGACGCCGGAGACCAAGTGCGGCAGCCGAAACTTGCCCAGGATGGACTTCAGGCCACCGACGCGGAGGTAGAGAAGTCGGCGGAGAAAAAGGATGACTTTGCGGAGGGCAACGGGGGCAAGATAACGTCTTCTTCGGGCACGCTAACCTATACCTCGAAGGAGCTCCGACGCATCCGCGAAAGCAAGCGATCTCGCCGATGGCCTCAATTTCTAGACGAGGCCTACAAGAACTCTCGCGGCCACTGGGATCCGGAAAAATGGCACCATGACCGGAACGGGATTCCAATTCGAAAACGGGACTCCAACTCGCCTGTGGCCGCCGAGGACACCAAGGACAAACGGCCGCAGTCCAGCTTGTCGGTCGAGGGCAGGGTGAATTCAACAAACTATTCATACAAAATACCTATGTTCTTCTAATTTTTACTCAATCTGCAGCGGCGCGATGCCAAGGATCGAGTCAAGATCGAACAAGACGGCCTCGTTCTAAGTCCACAGCGTCGGAGCTTTCAATCTGGTTGCCAGGTAGCGACGACGGCCAAGGACAAGGACGAAGATCGCGATGAGCTCTCCTTGCGTCCCGAGACCGGCTCCTCTACCAACAACAGCAACAACTCCACCAGGCGAATCGGGTCTGGACGAATCATCAGCCGCGGCGACAGAGACATGGACTATGAGCGCGGCGGAGGGAAGTACGATCATCGTTACGGATTTCGACGCGATGACGAGGACGTTTATCGCCGGCGTGACCGTTCCAAGGAGCGAATGAGAGACCGTTGGGGCAGAGATGACGACGAACGGTATGGACGTCGTGGAGGAAGAGACAGGGAGCAAACTCAGCAGATGAGAGGACCGAATAAGAACGATAACAACGATCGCCGAGGTGGTGGGAATAATCGCCTTCCTCGTCGATCCGAGGGTGAGGAGCCTGAGTGGATGTCGGTGAACGTTGAGCAAGGGGAGCTTATGGAGCTACATGGCTTTGAGGACACTCCGGAGAAACAGCGGAGTGAGAACAAACAATCGGTAGAAAATGAGGCGGAGAAGTCGAGGAAAGTGGAAGGGCAGGAACAGCGGACTGCTGATGAGCCGAAGCAGACAAATCCGCAGCAGCAGCAAGGATTCAATTTTGACGATTTTCTTATGGATTCCATCCCTGGACTTGCTAGTATACTGGCTGACGATGGAGGAGACAGAGGTGATGAAGGAGAGTTCCCCCAAGAGAGTCGCTTCTCCAAGTTCTTTAAACGGCCATCGACTCCGCCTAAGACCAAGCCGCGGCCGAGCGATGAACAGCAGCAACGTCGTTCCTCCATTCAGGAGGAGCTGGCCTTAAGTGGAGTCCCACAGGAACAGCCGCAGCCGCCGCAGCAGCCGCAGCAGCAGCCGCAGCAGCCGCAACAGCCGCAGCAGCAGCCGCAGCAGCAGCCGCAGATCCAGATTCCCAGTCCAGCAGACACTAACAATGCCTTCTACTTCGCGCCCATCTCTCCAGCGGCCAAGACGGGCGCCAGTCATCCAGCGACGACTTCAAGCAATCCAATCTTGGAATTTATCAAGGGTAGGTAGAGGTGTGAAAGAAAGAGTTTTTCGCTATTGCCTACATTGAATTTGACTTTCAGGACGCGAAGGCGAGGGCGTTTTTACAGCTCCGAATCTAGCTCCACCACCTGCTCTAAGTCAGCTACGGGGAAAGGATGTGAAATCCGTTGAGGAGCTTGAGGCTGACTTAAAGCAGATGATTGGACTTGGGGGTGCAGGACGAGGAGACTCTGGACCACATCAACAGCACCGACAACCTGAGCCAAGCAAGACACAAGACGAGAGAGAGATGTCTGCCTTTAATAAATTTGTGAGTATTACTGTTGTCCACTGTATTATCAATCCCTCTGGTGATTTGTACAGGCAACTTTTTGCCCACGTGAGTGGCATGAATGAGACCTGTTATGGCTGAAAGTAGAGGCTATTAACTTTTCAGAACTATGCTTGGAACAATCATAGGCCATCATCTGCCAGGGAAATTTTACATATCAGCTAGCAGATCCAGGCAACTTTGCGTGCTTTTTACTAAAAATGTGAAAAATGATGCCCAAGTTCATGAATTTCACAGAATTTTTAACTTAAACCTTTTGGCTCTGCAGGAGTCAAGATAAAAAGGACCATTTCAGCATGGAAATGGGTCAATAACTAAACAGTAAAAGAAACATCTCTAGAAAATACTTAGGCAGTCCTACAACCCACACTCTGTCCTAGAAGGTGAAAAGTGGTTTTTTTTTTTTAAAAAAAAAAAAATAGTTGACCTGAATATTCTGACAAAGGTGGCCTTGACATCCTGGCCCTCTTTTTGGGCTGACATAGAGGTGGAAGCTGTTGTGGCTTATAGTTGCTTCTAAGAGTCTTTGACCATAGCTTGGGTGGTTTATAGGCAACCTATGCCATGTCCAAGTCTTCTGGAAGTTGTGATGGACTGACTCACTGGCCTGTTCAGACACCCTAATCAGGCCATGCCCTGTTTTCCTTCAGTTCTGTGGGACATGGACCATAAGAGCTCTGACCTTGGGTGTCACACTCAGGGCCAGGGTTTTGTACCTTTCCCCAAATCTCTTAATCTTGGACTCAAAGCCCAGGTCCAGAGGTGGGAGCTGAAATATGCCTTCTTTACCTCCCCAAAGGCATATATAGGCCCTCCCTCCACAGCACAAGATTTAGAACAGCTTCCTCCTGTATGTCAGCCCATAAAGAGGGCCAGGATGTCAAGGCCAACTTTGTCAGATTTAAGCAAGTCACATGTTGAGCAAGTCACATGTTGAGCAAGTCACATGTTGAGCAAGTCACATGTTGAGCAAGTCACATGTTGAGCAAGAAAAGGAATAAATTTTGGAGAATATATCTAACAATCATATGTATGTTAGTACACAACTTATATAAAGCCCAAGACAGCCCATAATTTGCTCAGACAGGTAGCTAGGATTGTGTCTAACAATTTTTTAATTTCCTGATCCTGTACTTTTAAGAAGTGGTGATCTTCATGGTCATCTTTTTTTTTGAAAACTTTTGACCTTCCAGGACAGAGTGCCCAAAGAAGGGTGGGAATGAGGGCTTCCAACTGATGTTAGGAGTTACTAAATAAGTTGAGTAAATAAAGCCAAAATTTTGGTCAATAAATGGAAGATCCAATGTAGTGCAAATTGCTTGAAGTTCTCCCCTTGTGATTGAGAAGACAAAGGCTTAAAAATACCAACTAATAGTTTCAATGTTCCATTAAATGTGAAAATATATTTGGTCTCATTTGCATGAAGTTAAATCTCCTGAATCTCATATTGCTGGGATCAGAGGTTTACCAAGTCAACCACATTGGGGGAAATGGTCTTTCAGTGATAGCAGTTTCTCAGTACACAAGGGTTATACAAATTTCTTTTCATCTGAGATGAGGGTGTGAAGATTTACTGGCATGCAGTTCTAGTTCGCTTCAACTTTTTTCTTCTTTCATTCCTAAAATTCAAAAGAGCACATGAACATGTCAATGCTCAGTCCAAAGTTAGTCAAACAATTAGATTCTATTTCTTAAGCCTTTGTCTTCTCAACTACATGGGGAGACAGTAAGTGATCCTAGACCTTATAAGTGCATAGGAGTCTGATTCCTAGTAAAAGATGGTCTCAAAGACTCATTATGATGAATGCCTAGCCTTTTCTGTTGCAGCTAATAGAGGGGGACTTGTTACAACAGTACAATGGATGAGTGGAAACTGGTCCAAGACTAAGTCCAACTGGCTTATTTGATCGTTACACAGGCAGGCATGATCTTTCATAAGATTGCCAAACAAGCAAATTTTGAGTGTCTGACCTATTTTGTGTGCACTGTGCAGACACCAGGCATGGTACATGTGTTTGGTTTTTGAATTGCACTGGGAGAACCTGTCAGCTACTTTCCCTGTTTCATAGTAAGTGAGCCCTTTATAAGTAAAGCTTCCATTACTGGCTGATTTAAATGATACTTTAAGCGGTTTAGCTGACATGACTTCTGATAGCTTCTGAGTGGTCAGGTGGCTGCGCAGCATCAGAAGTGTTTGTGGCCATAGAGCTGAAGCCAACACAGTTGGGGTGAAAGCAAGATCAAAGTCACACCTTCTGGGGCTACAACATTACAGTATTTGCACTAGAATTGAAGGATTTTGCTTTAGCAAAGTAACAAAGCCAAACCTTGTCGAACAAAAAGCATTTTAGATCTTACATGTCCTGCTGCAGAGACGCCAAGATGCTATCAGTGCAGAGACACTGATTTATACAGTCCTCTGAAATCATTGAGGCCAATCAAGTTATGGTCCTACTTCAGCCAACCTTATATGCTCCTCTGTAATAGCTCTCTTATTTCGGAATAATTGAAGCAGGGTGATGGCTCATAGTTTTGAAACTGGGGGAATACATTTTTTGATTTACATGATGTGGGCCAGGAAAAGGTCAGGGCCATGCCCAAAAACACGATCTCCCCTGGCCCATACCAAGAGTGTGTGCCAGAAGCTTTCTGCTACATTCTTTTTTTCGCATGATGGGTCAGGAAAAGGTTTTGTTCACAGAATCACCAATATTTGCCAAGAGCCCTCTGTGATCCTTAGTGGGATGTCCAGTGGTTTGGCCTAGGACAAAGTCCAGATGAAATGGAATTAACGGTTTACACATACACTGAACTTCAATGTGTTCTTAAATAAGGTCATATTAGAAAATAAGCATTGCAGGGGTGACTGGAACGAGGAGTGGTTCTGCAACTAAGGGTTTTTATGTACTCGAGGGGAATTGAATAATATGAAACATCTATGGTAACTTGACCAAAATTTGGAATTTTCGTAGAACACCAGGTTTTTTTTTTAAAGTGTGCTGCTTTAACCAGCTACTAGGGGCTCTTCGCTCTGGGCTGCAAGGTCACATCTTTAGGATGTGCTAGGTAGGCATTTGCTATCAAAAGGTGAAACTAACGTTTTCCTAAAGTGTTCAGAGACACTTCCTCCCTATCTAAGACGTAATTCTGTCCTTTTCACAATATTTGAGCACCTTCTGCTGAACTTGTCTTCTTCAATCGCATGGCTAAAGCCGTTGACAATGTTTATGATGTCATCCAGGGTGCCTGCTTTTTGATGAAAGATCTCTTTTTCGGGATAATCCGTAGGATGTAGTAAGTCTGAGCTATTTGTTAGCTAAGGAACATCCATTTGATGGGAGATCAGCCTCCTTTGAAATTTTTCATTTAAAAACGCTTTGACAAATGCTGTTACCTAAGATTTTGTTGGAGCCAATGGAGAGGCGGAAATAACTGTACTTGTACCTCTGCCCGACATGTGGGCGGTGTCCCGCTTGCTTTTAAGAGTCCCTTATTCCATATGTTTCTGCATGATTGTGTTTTTCTTGCCAGGCTGCCATGTTGGAACATCAGCAGAAAGAAAACATCAAAATGGCGTACCAGGAGAATTTGATTAAGGTAACAATAGCACATTTTCGTCGTTCATCATGCCCCACTCGTATTTGTGCACAGAGCCTGTGCACCATTAACTATTTAGATGAAGACTATTACATTCCTCACGCTTCGTAGATGCTTCCTCGCGCCGACGTCGTCCCTCCACCCTCACAGCAACATTACTCCCAAAGCAGCGGCATTGTGCGTCCTTCTCCGCTATCCGCCCATCTCGATCACCTCAATGGCGTTGGCCCCGGACTTCTGCGCCAGCAACATACTTCGCTTCCTACTCATGCTGCTGGCGGACCAGGCGGATTTCAATTTCAGCCTCCACCGCATGCTCACATGGAGCGGCCACAGCGTATGTTCGCCTCCCCAGCAGCTGGCAATCCTCCCATTCCGCAGCCACCGGATCTGCTCCAACTAATCCACCATGCGCCTCACAATCTGGATATCTTACAGCGACCAGAGGCGTTCAACTTGCAACGCGCGCTTGAGAGTGGGGACGCCACCCCGGGCACGCTGTTGCAGCAATTTGCTCATGGCAATCTCCCGCCACTTCAGAGAGAGATCCTTCTAAACGTGCTCAAAGTGCTCCAGAATCGGGGAACACTGCCTACCAGGTTCCCCGGGGGCGGGATGCACCCTCCTCCATTGGGCATTTCTCCAAGAACATCCCCGTTGCCGGACACACTCAGTCTAAACATCCTGCAACAGCGGCAACAGCAACATCACCATCGAGTATCTCCCTCTGTGTTCGTCCAGCATCAAGCACAGCAGCAGCCCTTAAAGTCCAACAACCTGGCAGTCAGTCCCACCGGTGGTAACCAGCAACGCATCCCTTCGCCTCAAGAGCTGGTTCACCACGCGCAACAGATCATGCAAAACGCCCTCATCAAGCGGAAATTGGAAGAGCAGAAGGAGAACTTTCGTCGCAGGCAAGAGGGTGCAGCTGCTGCAGCGGCCGCAGCAGCGGAAGTCGCATCATCCAGCGGCCCCGATCCTTCGCCGAACTTGCACTTTACTCCCACCGTTGTCATGAAGAAACTTGCTGCCGAACGACGCGACTCTGACCCTCAAAGACCGCCGCAGATTCCCGACCTTCGTGTGGACGTGGGAGGCGAGAACGAGGGAGGCAAAGCCATGATGATGCCACCGGTACCTTTGCCACCACCTCAACCGCAGCAGCAGCAGCAACAACAAGCGTTTCAAATGGCGCAGCAACCACAGCAGCAAGGCACTCCTGGCGGCCTCTCTCGTTTCTTTAGTGCTGAGGTCTTGGCTCAGGCCCAGTCTGGCAATACCCCCAACATGCCGCCGCTCCCCACACAGAAGGCCCTAACACTGGAGGAAATCGAGAGGCAAGCAGCTGCAGTGAGAATTTAATTGAAAGGGACTTAATGTGATAAACTGCAGGTTTTTTGCCCTTTTGTAAGGAGATCCTTTGTAAGGAGAGAGAAGAATGACAGTACGACAGAGCGCTCTGTTAGCGAGATCAATTTTGAAGGCACGCATTACGCACTTCGGCTGTTTATCGTCGTGGGTGTTTTTACTATTGGCCACTGAAGCGTCCAGGAGAAGTCATTATTACGATTGTCATTGTACCTGTGCTCGTGACAGACTCCAGCACTGCTATTTGTGCCATTGGTGAAGACACATGAAGGACAAGCTGGTGCTGACAGGCCTGTTCGGGCGTCTACACATGTATATGTAGAAGAAGGCTTGGTTTACTCCTGACTGCCTAGACACTAGAACTCTGAAGATGCATACGGTCTACATACAAGAACGAGTATGTCGCCCACTTAACAAAGGTCAATATTGAATCTCAAAATAAAGAAATTGTATTTTATTAAGAAGGGTAGTAGTTTATTGGAGGGAAATGTTCATTATTAGGAGCAGATTTCACTTGAATGAAACAGAAGAGTACTTTCTGGGTGTAAATTTTCTCAAGCATGAGAAACGCTTTTTTCCATTACTCTGCAATATGGATAAAAGGATCACTTGGTAGAACTAGTGAAACTGATCTCTCCAGCATCTAATACTGGTACCCGTTAATACTAAATTTGTGTCACTTTTGAAGAAATTGATCCTTGTGAGCGTCTGATTTTTCCAGACAGTGATGCTTGCATCCTTTTTTACGGTGCATTAGGAACACTTTGAGTTCAGTACTTTGGTTTGTTTGACCAAGAAAGTCCTCTTTCAGTGTCGAATTTTGTGAGCAGAAGCGGTCAATAACAAGACTTGATGGAGCGAAAAGAACAACAATGAAGCACTGTTTTGTGAATACGTTACCACCTGATAGAGATCAGATCCCCTTCCCCGTTATTAGGACTCCCTACGGTTGGAAGTCAATGGTGTCTTTCCGGGGTGCTTCTGATCGGAGAATCTTGGTCTGTTTGGTTCTGCTATTCTGAAAATGTTTATTTACAGTGCAGAAGTGTTTCGAACTTGATGAACGTCGTCGCAGTCCTCCACGATCTGGCAAGAATTCTTCAGAGCAACCTGCTATAGCGGCGAGCAATTCCAGAGCATGTGTAGTGACCAAAGTATCCTGAATGATTTTCCCACCTGGAACGAATGTCAGCAGGGCGAGCACGGTTAATCCCATAAGAAAAAACGCCAGAGGCTAAAATCGCTGTGCTCTGGCTTTGCTGCGATATCACGCGGCTCCTCTTGAAGAAGCCGGAATTTCGATATCCGAATTGAGTGACTAAAATACAGCATGCATTGAAGACAAGTTGGCACTATTTATTCCCTGCATATTATAATGCCTGGGTGCAGAACAGCGTCCGCCAACAAAATTGCGTCCTTGCCTGCACAGGTTGAATTTGGACAACGCCAACTTTACTTTGGCGTCAAGCTGAAGTCCCCAAACGACGGTCACGTACATCCCCGCATATAGAAATGAGCGTCGTCAGCGACCAGCAGGGCTTCCAACCGCGGCTGAAATGCCCTACGTGACATGAGGAACTCCGTCAACGCTCTCTCGATCGACCGCGGCCTTAATTGTGTCGGTTATCTGGGATATCCCAACCTGGTTCTTCCTCTTTGCATATCTTCTTTGGAGATGTGAATCGTGCCCTTTCCCTTCTGAAGGTCAAACACGATCTTGCGGCCTTTCTCGACCCGAGATCCTTTGTCCTCGCAGTCAAAAGCGGGCGTGTCCTGCAGACACAGGAGGTGAAACTGTTCCGACAGTGGTGGCACCGACAACAAACTCCTTAGCGCCCTTCCTCGTCGTGGGCGAGGCCTTGACTGCGATCGTCAACTTTATCAAAAACATAGCTGTCTGCGTCTTGTTGCCGCCGCCACTTTCTTTTCCCCAGTCGACCCTCTCTCCTCAAACATCCTCCTAAGGGAGTGCGCGGTCTCTCTGTCGCACCCCAACGATGGCTGCGATCTTCTGGACTGGCACTTGGGAGTGGGGCAGATCCACGGCCTCTTGTCTTCGGACATGCGTTCTTGGAGTGCTTGGAGATCAGTGATCTGTCCTGGGGACGAGAGAATTACACAACTCCACTGAAGAACACGCTTAATCCATCTTTTGGTTAACCCCAACCACTTCAGTCCGCGGGCTCTGTATTACATACACAAAATGCTAAGAATGGTACTGAGCCAAAAACAAGGTGCTCATTCATGGAACCGAGCTTAAAAGTGAGGTAATGTGTGTGGTTGAAGTTGGGGCAACTAGAATTACAGTAGAAGCCGTATATGAGAAAACCATCCGTTCTAGGTCTCAACGGTCTTTTAAGCGGCCTAATCCTATCACAGGCCTCACTTTTTTCATAAGAAGTTACCAAATAAGTAACATAGCAGTGAAATCATGTACTTCGAGCCTTGAGATGATGCTCATAAAGTCATTGTGCCGTGAGAGTGAAAAAAGTTGATAGTTTCGGTTCTTTGGTCCAAACTCATCTTACTCGTGTTTGGACTTAAAAGTTCTCTAAATTATTCAGGATTCACCTGCTTTGATGCAATTTTGGCTGAAAACCCTTCTTATAAGCGGTTTGGGCTATTCTGACATGCGGTGGACACCACACAAAGTGACTCTGTTCCTGAGAAATCTGTTTAAAAAACACTTTATAAAAGCTTGTTGGAATGAAAAATTATTGCCAGCGCGCAAAATCTTAGGTTTCTCTGTGGTTGGTTGATGTATACTCTGTATACTACGCTGTAATGCTTGGAGGCACCCCATGCTCCACTAAGGTGTGCAACCCCACCACCGAGAGGGCTGGGAAATTTTGCTGGTGGACGCAAATCTGTTGGGAGGTACATTAACTGAATGTGTGGTGCATCGTACATCCTTTTATTTGCAAATTTTAGTGAAGTCCGTTCCGGTTATTTCTTGATAGTGCTGTATTTTTTAATTATTTTTTTACTGGAGCTGACAAAATAACTGACAAAGCATACTTGTTCATATCATCAGGTATTGCAGGCACACTAATCTTCCGGGGAATACAGAGCTTCCTGGTTCGCTCAGTTGCTGTCAGTCTCTCCAGGTTGGTCTGATCCTACCTCAGCACCAAGTGCAGTCAGTCTCTTCGGTGGAGTCATAAGGAGCTTCTTCAGCTGTCCGATCACAGATCACGTTCCCTTCAAAGCCTGAACTGACTGGGACAACGTCTTGACCAAAGCCTGGTGGAAAGGTTACCTTTAATATCCTTTCTCAGAAGTCTCTACTGACCCCTGAATCAGGTCTTCATTCCACTCTTGGCCCAATGCACCCTTGAAGGGGCTATTTTATGAAATATCCAGTGGTTGGGCAGCACCAACATTTTGGAGGATAAAACTTACTTGCGTCAATCTGAACTACTTAAGTGAAATCTCAGGCTGTCCATGAAGAGGAGTTGTCTAGCAGAAAGGGCTGTGTAAATCAGCTACAAATTCACTTGAGCATCAATCCCGCGTCCATGAATCCAGGCATGTTGACGGCTACCTCTAAATTTGGTGGGAAAGTCAGCTTGGTGACATTCTTGGGAAATTTACCATAGTTGATGGAATCCTTGGCAGTTAAATTATAAAGTACGAAGTTAAATACAAAACAAGATAAGGTTAGATTATGAAATACAACCACAGGTTGACGAAATACTATAAAGAAGGGCAGCTGGAGCAAGTTTGAATAGTGCGCCCTGGAGGTCGAGGTCAGCTTGGGCACAACATGGCAGGCGTGATCTCGAGATGGACGACGAACCTTTAGGGATTCCAGTGCAAACCCTGCTGAGCTGCTTTCACCTTCCTAAAAGGTCAGAATCCTTGACACCACAAATCAGTTGACCCCCCTGGGGCCTCCCAGAACAAACCTTCCATACTTAACATCAGGGGCCGAAAATGCAATTTCCACTAAATGAGCGCAATAACCCGGAGTTTGGGACCCTCATCGACTGGCCCGGAGGGATGAGAGGGGACTCCTGCAGAGATAACTATGAGCGTAACTATGAGTAAAACAGCAGTCTGCGGTGTCATAAGTCATAACTTATAACTGTCTATGGGCTTGTCACAAATGTCATGAGTCGACTCCGACAGAACCGAGCCGCTGAAAAATTGAATTATTCCCCATCCCGAGCGCCATCTCCTGCCGACAGAAAGCAAAGGTTGGTGGGGGGAGTTGGACTTGGTGGAGGAGAGCACGGGCAGAGTTGGCGCCGGCCCGGCCGGCTTGGCCGCTGCCGTGGCCAACAGCGGAGTGACTTTTGTCAAGTAAAGCAAAGCCAAGCAAAGGCAAAGCGGGAAGAAAACAAACATGTCTGGCAGGGAAAGCGTCGACGCGAGCGACAAGACCGAGGACGTCGAGACCGCGGCCCCCATCGCCGTTAAGACGGACGTGATGGATCACTTAGAGGACGAGGAGCTGTCGTCTAGGAGGGCCCGTGACAGACTGTTCGGGGCCTTGAGCTCCGCAGTCGACCGCGCCGAGACCAACGAACTCCTGATTGATGGTATTCCCGACCTCACCGCCGGACTGGATACGCCGCTCAAGAGAATAATCAAGTGAGTCGCCGATACACGTTGCGTCAATCTTTCTCTCAATGGTCTTCTCTCGATATCATAGTTCGTCCAGCCCATGGAGCTCGCCGACCAAAAGCCCTCGCGCTCAACGTCGCCGTCGCAAGAAGGAGGTTCCCTCTGAGAACGTGTTTCACCACACGTTCGTGATGAAGCTGTTCGACCGCAGCGTCGACTTGGCCCAGTTTCAAGAAAACACCGCCCTCTACCCAGTTTGCAGGGCGTGGATGAAAAACCAGCCGCACAATACAAACTTAGCGCCTAGGTCAGCACAATCAATGTCCCCTTCTTGATCACGGTCGTGAAAGGTGTCCAATGGGATTCCTTGTTCCCAACTGCTTGACTGCTGGCCCACCTCCAAATGTGCTGTAACTCTGTCTATTTCTGCTTGATCAGGCTGCGGACACCTACGCCTGAGCCCAAAATGGAGACTCTGTTATCAGAAGGATCCTCTTCCTTGGTAAACGGTCATGAGAAGACTGAAGTGGGAGAAGGGGACGTGGTGGATTTGGGGGATGGAGGATCTGATGCAAAGAGGCTTAAAGTGGATGACGATGTGCTCAAGCTACCCATCTTTCAACCACTCGAGGTGGACGGCAATGGCGTCGAGATCACAGTAAAGTTGCCCAAGGCTCCAGAAGCGGCCAGGAGAGATTTCTATGTTGATCAGGTTAGTTATTTGTGACTCGTTTGCCGGGAACTTGACCTTCATGGACCCAATTGACTTCAGTTCCGTGCAGAGTCTTAGAATCCAGGACACAATTGTGATGAGCGAAAGTTCCGATTGTCCGAAGTTTGACTTCAAGACGTAAAGAACCCGGGGAGGTGGCATTTCGTTAAGTCCCCTCTCTATACAATTACACAGAGAGGCAGCAGAGCCACACACAATGTTTGAAACTTTTTAATTATATTCTTCACTAGAGACATCTGAAGCATAGAGCGACTTTTTTTTCCTTTTTTTGAAAGAGAGAAGTCATGCCTTCAGGGTGGCATCTTTGCAGTCGACTTTCAAAGTTCCCTTGGTCTTGTTCCTTTTCACTATTACAGAAAACTTTAGTTTCATCATGTTCACTCAAAAGTTGCTATCATCTGGAAGTCAGGGTTTAGAATTATTGCAGGTCAACTAAGGTCTATAAAGTAAAAAAAAAATCCATTCCTTGAGAAAAATTGCCACTGTCTGTTAACTGTTTCTTCAAAATGAGATTATCCAAAGTTAACTGTTTTTGTTCTACAGATTCAGAAGGACATATCTGCACAAGAGATCATCAAGGGCCACATGATTAAGTGGCAGTCAGTTCGGAGATCCTGGAGGGAGGCGTACAACAAGAATGAGGAACGGTACAAGGACAGCATGGACTTGCTGAACAGGATGTTTGAAAAGTAGCGTTAGATCCAAACAGTATGATGCATCATGCCAATGTGAACTCTTTGTGTTCATTTGCACCGTCTTGGCAACCTTCTCAATGAAGTTTAGTAATGTGCATGTTACGTCCAGATGTAATGAGAGCTCAATATAGTACAATTAAACTTAAGAAAGACACTAGAAACAATCCTTCATTCACGAGGGGAAGCTTTCAGGTGCTGGCACGCCCATCAACGGGAAGTATGGGGATGCCGTCTCAGAGGTCTCTTTCTTGTGATGCGAAGCTCCCCTGCCCGGAGTCAGTGATCGTGGCGACTTGAGATGGACATTTTCTACATGCACCTTGATCTTGTCCTTACGATTGGTGGCATGACTGCAAAATTCGCACTTGTATGGCTTCTCAGTGGTATGCACAGTCTCCATGTGGCGCTTGATCTTGTCCTTGCGCGCTGCAGCATACGGACACAAGGTGCATGCAAATGGTTTTTCACCCATGTGGACGGTGCGCATATGTCGCCGCATCCTGTCCTTCTTGTCACTGTAGTACTTGCAATACTGGCATTGGCCTTGGACATCAAAGTTATCCATCTTGACGTCGGCAGTACTGGCGCTGAATTCAAGGTAAGGATTGGTGCCTGACTGAGCCACTGTGACCTTCTTGGACGATCGGGACTTGTGACTCTTGCTCTTGCCGCCCCCCTCTGACTTGAAAGGGGGGTGCGCCGAGGACTGCGATGACGATGGTTGCCTGATACCATTCAGGACAGCCGGGGGCAACGGGATGTTGGGCAGAGCTGGGAATACGTTCGACAGATGGCTGGCCGCGATGGTCACCACGGGAAGGCCGTGAGATGGCGGCGGGCCCGGGGTGTAGTTGCTCATGGCGGCAGCTTCCTTGGGGGCGCCCGAAGGGCCAGTTCGTCTCTTCACGTTCGCCACCCTGTAGTCCTACACGCATCCGGAGGAGCGACTCCTCCCTTCTAGCGGCTCCTTCTCCTCGGGATAATGGCCGACTCGAGTCTGGTGGGTGCGGTGCACGGCCGCGGCGGCGGTCGACTCGGCGGGGAGGGACTCTGCGGGAGGCGTCCTTTCTTCCTCGCTCGGCCCCCCGCGGACGATTTGTTATGTTTCGGAGCTCCGTTGCGTCGTTCGCAGAGAAGCTGCTGAAGTCTAAGGAGGAGGCAGGTGCTGGGGCTAGGGATACCACACTTAGAGGGGACGCGGACTTGACTAGTGGCGCAACTCTGCTCAGCTCTTGAGTAACCTTACGGACCGAAGCGGTCGCGTCTGGTATCTCTGTCGTTCCAGCCCTGCTCACTGCTTAGCCGGAGCTGGCTGTGCAGTGCATCCGATCTCTTTGCTGCTGCTGCTGGAGCTGCTACTGCTGCTGCGCATGCGCATGCGCATGCGGAGGCTGCGAGGACCACGGTGGCTACGGCGACTGCGGCGGCTGCGGCGATTGCGGCGGCTGCTGCTGCGGCTGCGACGGCGGCTGCGGCTGCTGCGGCGACTAAGGCTGGTGCGGCGGCTGTTCGGCACCGCTGAGTTCATGTCTTGTTTTGAGTCGAAAGAACAAGGAGAGGCAGTAGAAGGGGAAGTAAAAAGCTCCTTCGTTCAAGCTGAGCCAAGTTCAACTGCCTTTATTGAGAAGGGGGCGTTCCATTCAATGTAGTCTCTGTCCGACGTCATCGACCTCGGCCACCTCGGCCTAGGTTGTTTTGACTTCCTTAGTCCCCTCCGAGCCATGGTGATCTTGGTCCGGCGCGACAACAAACGTCCTCAACAGCCTCTCAACCCTACGGACCACAGTGAGTCAAGTCATTCATGTGTCCATCATCACTCGATGTGCAGTATATAACGGTCTTGCAATCATGTCGCCAATCAGTCATAATGCTTCGGCTTTGTGAACCCAAAAGAAGTGCTATATTATGATTTAGACATATGTTACGTTCGTTCTTCGTTTGCTCTCGGTGCTGGTCTGCGTCGTGACGTGCACTGTCTTTAATAGTTTGTTCTTTCTTTCTTCTTTTGCTTTTAGCTCTTGGCAACCATGATGTCGCTAACGATGGAAAAGGCAGTGATCCTGGTGGGAACGTTCGTGGCTACAGCCTGCTTCGGCATCATGCCTGTCAGATTGGTGGGCCCGTCTTACCAGTCTCCAACTTGGAAAAAGGCCATCAGCTTAATGTCGTGCTTCTCTGGAGGTGTCTTTGTGGCAGCGTGTCTTCTCGACCTCTTTCCGGACGTGAGAGACAGCGTGGACAATGTCCTCGACGAGATAGAGGCAGCGTACCACACCAAAGTCGACTATCCCATGGCGGAATTTATCATAGTCATAGGATTCTTCCTCGTGCTCTTGATCGAGCAGGCGGTGCTGGAGTTTGGCGGACATGATCGACACAGCCCAAATCATGCTCATCGTCAGGGGAGACCGAATGAGGAAGGCAGTGACGAAAGCGCCCCATTGTTGGGAGATAGCGGCCCTGAGCACCATAACCACACGGCTCACCACATTTTGGACCATTCCTCGCTACGCTCCGTGTTGCTTTTGATAGCCCTCACTTTTCATTCAGTATTCGAAGGCTTAGCCATCGGTCTGCAACAAGCCAGCGGCCAACTACTGTCTGTTTTTGCCGCCGTTATTATACACAAAGCCATCATGGCCTTCTCATTGGGTTTGACCATCGCCCAGTCTAACCTTTCGGCGAAGAGCATCTTTGCGTCAGTGCTGATATTCTCATTAGCGTCGCCTGTCGGCATGGCCATTGGGATCGGCTTGACGGACATGGAACAGAGTCTGGGCAGAGATATTGCTAATGGAGTGCTTCAGGGACTCTCTGGAGGGACGTTTCTCTATATCACTTTCTTTGAAGTGCTACCTTCGGAGCTCAACAACGAGTACAGCAGGATGCTGAAGATGTTCTTTATTCTTTTGGGATATTCGTGTGTTTGCGGACTTCTCTTTATAACACACTAGCCTTCATTACTAGTGAATTGAGCCTTGCGTTGGCGTACTGCATCGTCATTTGATGTCTTGACCGACGATCAGTAACTATTAGACTATGTACGTATTGAAATGCCATTCCTATGTGCCCAAGACTCAGAGTGTACGAACGATAAGTGGCATCCTTCTCTCCCAAATACTCTTTGTACAACTGTGAGCACCTCCCCAGACGAAACCGGTATATTTTTACTGTGTGAATTTAATATGTGCTTTCACGCGTAATTCAAAATTCACCTAGTCAAGCTAGCCAAGTGCCTCAAGAGGGCTTTTTCTTTCCACTACAGTGACTCCCGCAGCTTGCATCTCGTCTCGACGTGTTTGTATTCACTTTCCTCGCTCTCTCCCTTTCCATCTCTTCCTTGACAACTTAATTGTTCCTTTGAGAGTCGATGAGGATTCTGCTGTACTAAGGGGGAGAGAAAGCTTGGCGAGACAGATCGAGGAACAAGACACCAGCAAGTGCTCATCCGCTGCGTACAGAGAGCACATGCAACCTTTTCCATGTGCTGGACTGTGAGACTGGGTTCGACGTCTCTCTGCTTCTTATCACGTTATGAGGCCAATGCATGCGGCTCGTGGCATGTCGATGGACACGACCAGGGGCGTGATGAACGACCGTGTCGCTCAGGCCAGCGAGGACATCCGGGTTGTGAGGGTGAATCTGCCTTAGCTCGAGTGAGGAAAAGCGACGAGTCCCAGACTTTGCAGCATATACATATATCAAGTGCTTTCTAGCAGAAGTTGGGCGATACGAGCTAGATCGGCCCGCCGTGAGAGCGAATCTCCAACATGTACTGTCTGTCTTGTACCTGCACGTTGGCCGATGGCGACGACGTCGTCTGCTGCAGATGCCCGACACAACGTAAACGTCGGCGGAGGTCCTAAAGCGCGTGTTCGAACTGACGATGTCCAAAACACCACTTTGAGTGTCCAAGCGTGCGCACGCGCACTTCAAGCATGCGAGTATGTACATATAACTGCTATGTTGTGTCCTGCGTGCTTATCCTCGCCTTAAAGCAGCATCAGTCACTCTGTGGAATCCGGCCAGAGGAGCTCCTTCGGCGGAGTCGCTCCTACATGCGGCACTGGAAGTCGAGGCTGCTTTGACCTGGGATTGGCGAGTAAACATCTTTAACTGTGTTGCTGCTGCTGCTGCTGGAAGAGAAACCATCACATTTTTCCACTCCTGGGAGAGAGTCTTGGTCATGTCGGAGATAGGCACCTCTGACAGCTCGTCGTCGCTGTCCATCAGCGTGACCGCTGCGCTCCTGTATGCCGGTTGCTGTGTGCTCTTCGTGACGTTCGTGCTTGTTCTCCTCATGTGCAAGGTGTGCGTGATCGACGCAGACCCCGCGGAGCGGAAGCCGCCGTCAAGGTTCGTGAAGGGAAAGCCAATCAAGAGTCTGGGGATGTGCTGAGGTTGGAGAAAAGCAAGGAGGAGGTGAGAATGAACAATGTAAACATCGCACTAACGATGTTTGAGATTAATTATCGTGTATGTACGTACAACAAAGTTTGTGCTTTTAGAAGATAAATATGCGGCTTTCTGCACTTGTGCGTTCTCCTATGTTGCTGACTAATGTCCTCAGTAACTTATAAGTAGCAGTTGTACAACCCAAAAGATCCATGTCGACTGCTGCATGCAAACAGTGATTGGAAGGAAACTTCGATTAAGGACACAAATGTGGTCTCCGCAACACTAACAAGTCCGTCGCAGAGAATCTCATTGAAGTGTGCACAGTAGGAGGGAGTCCTTGTAATTATACGCAAATGAAAGGCTCTCGCGAATGGCCTTTCCCAGTTACAATGCCTCTATTTCTAAACGCTCGACAGGCGCAATCACCTGCGTGAATGCCGCAGGAGTCATTTTGCCAAAGAGCCGACAAACGCGGCCTTAGGAACCCACGATTTATTCATCTCTGCGAGTGAGCGAGAAATCAAGTAGCAGAGTAATATTAGTTTTCTGCTCAGAACATGAGATTTGTCTGCACGTAAGCATGCATGAGCGCACGCAGGCAGGCAGACAGACAGGCAGGCAGGCAGGCAGCCGGTTCAGTCATGCATGCGTGGCACTGAGTACCGGGCACGTCTAACGCGACGTGGTGTTTGTTGGAGTCATGTTGCTTGGGCTCTGCTGACGGATCCATTGTGAAGCGGTTTGACCGGAGACAATTCCGCGATCGCCCGGAGGAACGACGAACATTTATGGATCGGCTGAGGGAGGACGAGGAGCGGCCTTATCGCAACCCAAAAAGCCAAGAGGACGGCCGAAGAGAGAGAAGCGATGGTCCGTGCCAAAAAAGGCGTCGGACGGATAAAGGATGAGGCAAGAGAAGAAGGAGAGAGAAAGCGTGGCTTGATTGTTGTAGGAAGGCGGCGAAAGAAATATCAGTCTCGGTTTAATGGACTCTCTTGGGAGGATAAGAGGACGGAAGGTCGGGGCAAAAAGTGCGATGGTGAATTAATCGGAGGAGAAATGCACGGAGATGACGGCGCTTAAGCACCAGGGAGAGGGAGAAGGGACGGCCGCGAACTTCTTTGTGACTGTCAAGGAAGTGGAAGAAAGAAGTAGGCAAGACAACATGAGTGGAGCAGTAGAATCGCCATGCACAGTGGACCGGAACTTGGAACAAGAAGGAGAATGAAGAGAAGTCGTGTAAGAAAGCGTGGATTCCGACGCCCTTTGCTGACTAGCAGCAATCTGATCAAGCGTTACTACCAAGATGTGGGGGTCCGCAAGAAGCTGTCGTCGCAAAATCTTCGACCTTTTCCAGAACTACATCTGCAGGCAGCACACACGTGCCTGTCCTGCGTAGTACTTGAGTACTTCTGTACTTATGTAAGAGGATGTGCGGTACACGTAGTGCGTACATGCAGGGCAGTGCGGATCTCTCCTCGGCCCCGCTGGCGCTGCCCATCCGTTTCACCACGTTTCACGCTTTCTCGAACGAAGGCCGCCTGATGCGACGACTCCAACGAATCTCTCGCCCACAACCTCCTTTCCTGCCATGCACATAACTCAAGGAGGGGATAAAAACGCTTGAGCAGAAACGTGAGGTTCTCATTCATTGAATGCCTCTTTTGGTTGCACGACGTGCAGAAGTACCTTAAACGTATACATCGATAAACGCGCGATCCCCTAAAGAAGAGAAAGCGAGTTCCCTTCTATTTCCTCGGAGCCTCGGAGTCGCAGCAGTGGGTCCGTCAGTTCCATTCGATCCGTCCATCGGGCTAACGGGGGCGTCCGACGATCGCGTGAGAAAGATACGAGACCACTAAGAGAACAAGGACTACAAGTGAATGGCGGAAAGAAAGAAAAGGAGAAAGAAACTGTACCCCTTTGTGCCAAATAGCAATGGCTATGGACTGACAGCTGGGATACTTCCTATTGTTACTGCCTGTTCCAGTCACAATAGTGTTCACATCCAGTATTTTGCTACATTGAAAAACTTGTAAGTGAGACGCCTACGGCATCATCAAAGTCTCTGGCACATCGTGCGTGCTGGTGCTGTCACTGTTGCGTTTCAACGCTCGTACACGTGCACTTGTTCTCCAACCAAAAGTCATACCCAAGAGATCGTGATGCATGTGTAGCTTGATCATAGGGCATCGGGTGTTCAATGCGTCTGGAGTAGTAGCAGTCGCCGAGTACATGCCAGTGCGTGCAGTACTGAGAGGCGCGTCTGTCTCTCCAATATGGGCTAAAAGCATCCACGCTGTACGTTGTCAACTGCGCCGTACAGTGCGCTCATCCCCATGACAATGGAAGGTCCGGAGCGACTCGTGTGCTGCTCCCTGTGCCTGTGCATGGCAGTGGCCGTCTTCTCCTCTGTTGCCCTTGTCTACTTGACAGCGCTGGTGTACATGCCGGCCAAACGTGAGATTGCCTCGGGACTGAGTGATGTGCCTGTCATGTGCACTACTATTGAGCGGGTAGAGACGGACGACTGTGACTGGTACTCATGCGGGGAGTGGTGCCTCTCCAAGAGCAGCAATTGCGTCAAACTGTGGGCTCAAGTGCGAAAGAACGGCACCGACATCCTGCTCAACGGGTGCAGGGGCGTGCAGGACATCACGTGCATGGTAAAATTGTTGTACTCCTAGCTGAGTGAGCACTTGGTGCTAGTACTTCGTAAACGTGATGGTATCAACTGCGCGAGCACTAGGAAGAAACACAGGGAGGTGATTGATGAAATGTGCAGCATGCACGAACGCACTTTCTATAACACCTTGGCTCATTCGTCATCATTTCTCGCTATCCTGTAGGTGTACGTACCTTATGCATCAAACCAACAACTTGCCCTCCTTTCTCTTCCAAGGTGTTGGATGACGACTTCGTGGAAACCAAGTCTTGCTCGCACGATTCAGAATGCGTCTCTCTAAATCGGCGATTTTTCGCCAAGTGCGGCGACTACGACTGCGGCGAGAGCACCAACCCCATGGTCAATCCGTTCCGATGTGACGCCGCGGCGCACCGTTGCGTCAGCGCGCGTCAGTATCGCAACTGTAAGGAGGATCGCGCGTGCACGAACCTTCAGCAGTTGCACCTGTGCGACCGGGGTCTCTGTCAGAACGTGACTTCAGTTTTCGACTGCAACTACGAGAGAACGGAAGAGCCGCTTAACTGCAAAGACAAGAGGAACTGCATCTCACTCCATGGACTCTTTGACTGCAAAGACGGACTGTGCCGCAAGGTTAGTGGGTGTCTACTGTACAAGTGTGCGTAACGTCTCACTCAGTACAAGTGCCGATACTTGTTGCGACGTGATGTAGACAAGGAAAAGCTCAACGGCGGCTGAAGTACTTTGTGCTGTGCTTGCTGAGACTCAGACCTTACTTCATATTACTCCAATATAGATGTGTTCCACTTATAGCTCTTATGGCCATGGCATTGCGAACGCCGTTGCCCATCTATCTCTATGACGACCCGACCCAACGTCATCTTGCTGTCTGGAGACAAGATGCTGGGTGCCGACTGTCAGGAGGCGATGGACGCCGGTGGGAGCTCTGGCGGAGGCCCTACGCTCTGGTCCGCTGCCCAGTCTGGGCCTGACTTGGTCCTCATGACCTCGTGCACAGAAGTTACCCGCCATGGAAGCCAGATATCAGCTAAGGATTGCGTGAACGGCACATTGATGCCGCGACCCCGGCTGCCGGCCTCTGAGGTCAACTACACGACGCTATCTAACGTGTTCCATGATTCCGGTCGCAGGTTCCCGCTCGACAGGAACGTGGGAAAGATACCCTTCGATACGGATATCACCATTTACAATAAGACGAAGGTACGATCAACCTGGTCAACCGCTTTGGGTTTCGTCTTCATTGCTGCTCCTCTCCCGCAGTTACTGATCAACACGGAGGCGTGCGTGAACACGTTGCAGTACGAGTGCACCGAGTTCTACTTGGACCACCGTAGAGACGGACGCAACTACAGCAGAAGAGATCGCTTTCCTTGCTATTATACTCCCAGACATGGCGACTTTGTCACCACAAGGCAAGAGAGCAGAAAGTCACCTACGACTGATGATGCAAATGCCCGCCCAATTCATGTTCTTCCCCTCTCCTTAATGATCTCATCTTTCAGGTTCTCCCTGGCCAGAACTCGGCATGTGTTCCTTATCTGCTTCTCCGTGCCTGCGTGCCTTTGGATCCTCTCCTGCTCCTGCCTGTTCGCCTGTTCCAAGACGCTGAGGGTTGAAGATAATGGACAGATGAGGATCAGGTGCAGGAAGAGGCTCTCTACCAAGACTGACGTGAGTGCCTTCACCCACAGCAGCAGGAGAAAGAGGACTTCCGCGGTGAAAACCGCCTGAATAGGACAGTGTTACTGGTGCTGCTGAGGTGCCAGCCGAGTAGTTCTACATACACTTACTCTATCCGTATGTTCTAGACTTTGAGTTGTGTCGCTTGTCTACGTACGTACTCTCCACTCCTACCTAGCACGTGCTACTTGTAGCATGAGCAGTAAGAATGGTGCAGTCAGTCATGCTGCAATGCTGGCCGTCCAAACGCAACATTTCTTGCTCTGTCGGTCGCTAAACCTCTCCTCCCTCGTTTCCGATTTTGAGAAGAAGTCGCTCATCGGGGCGCAACGTTGATTTTCCTCGGTCACCAAACCACTTGCTAGCAATTTCCGGCCGTGGAGGCCTTGCAGGACCAGACGTCGTGTTGCCGCCGACTTAAAACATCACCCTACTATTTTCGAAACGCGGGTATGAAATTTGCCTCAATAAGATGAGTCGCTGCTGGTGATCTTCTTGTCCGCCGACAAGTGTTTCAACGTCACGTGAGTCGTCCTGCCTGGGGAGAGAGAGGACCGGTTCTTTGCCTCCGGCCGTGGAGAGGAAGAAGACATCTTGAGAGAGACAGGATTTTGCTGCTGATCAATGCGAAGAAGCACGAACAGGGATCGTGAGGTTCGTGTACGCTGCGCACCCGTACAGTTGGGCTGTCTCTGCTCGCTGTGCCCGCTGTGCCCGCTGTGCTCGCCTTGCTGTCCTCCCTGCGAGCTCTGCTGTCGGGCCCGGGTCAGCTGACGATCGTCCTGCTTCAAGTGTCAACAACAGCGTTGGCTTCCTCCAAGGTTCAAAAGGGCATTCAGAGGATTTTTCATCACGCCAGACTCACCATGACCGAAAAGCAGCGCACCAGCGAGATCAAGAACTTCGTGTCCGGCGGATTCGGCGGCATCTGCACCGTGATCTCCGGCCATCCGTTCGACACCATCAAGGTAGGCGCGGACGTCAGCTTTAATAGTTCAGATGCGCAGGTGGCCGCCATCATCAGGTGGCCGCCACAAGGTGGCCGCCACACCTGTCTTGGCCCCGGCACTTCTTCTTGATACCGTTCTACTTGGGCCCATTTTTTCTTCATCGTCCTTGACAATCCTCATCAGGCCATACTGAGAGTTGGGCCTCCTCCGTCGCCACCAACAGGTCGCAAGAGGTCCTGGAATAGCAAAGAGGTGCACGGCCCAGAGTTCCTCAGCAATGTCATGTACATCTTTTTATTTACAAGTGCTGGCACTGGCTGCTGGGAGGCTCTGCAAAAGAGAGCATTTATTCCGTACCCCCTCCCTGATCCCCTTCGTGCAGTACAGCACAGCCCTCCTTGAAGGGAAGAAGAGGAGACCCTCGGTGACTCCCTTGGTGTTGCTGCCCCCCTTTTCCTTTTCCCAGCTGAAACTAAGGTTGAGTCCGCCCACTGGCAGACACATTCTGAAGAGTGTTGCCGAATGTTTTTGCTACGGTCGATTCTGCATTTCCGCTGATCCGATAGCCCAAAATGCCGCCGAACTGACTGTACCGTTATTTGGACCATTTGACCTGATGAGGTCAACTGCTGAGGTCGACTTTGCTCCCTATAAGAACGCATGCCGAGGATGCGCCCCTGTGGACTGTTTCCAAAATTCTGACTTCGATGCTCGAAGGTCTGTGATTAACCTTTTGTTCGATGCACCGGGGAAATGGTTTTAAATGTCACCCCTGCGACTTCAAGTCGACATCGACTTTGCCATTGCATTGTAAATGCTGTGCGGAGGATGACGGGCACCTGAGGTGGAAACTACGTCCGCGTGGGTCGTATGACGACATGTACTTTGAGTCGGTACATTGAGTCTGGACACATTGACTCTGTCTACTGTGCTGCTGCGACGAAAATGTCTAAATATGGCTTCGGGTGCTTCACGGAATACTTTTTATAACTGACGTCCGACGAGTTTGCATTCCGTAAACACTGGGAACGAGTACGTAGCGTTTGGCCACACTGTCGCTGTTGGCCCCGTCCGCCATGTTGGCCAGTCACTCCTTTCCCCATCTGTTCGCCAATCTTTGTCTGCCCTGACTTAAATTGGCCAAAAATCTCTGTCTTCGTGCTATACTACCTAGAACAGACTAGAACTGCTCCTGCACGTGCGCAGCACACTACGCGTCCGTACATACATACATACATACATACATACACAGCGCCGCTGCGAGTGCTCCACTAAGTAAAGTAGAACGTACAAGTCTACATAGGACAGACACACGTAGCGAGATCGCTGTACAGACATGAGCTGCACCATGGTTGACTCTGCCTATGTTTCGTTGCTCGCGTGTGCCTCTTTCATTCTCATACATGTGCAGTACATATGTAGGATGTTTAAATCAACTGGTGGTCCCCTATCTTTCCTTAGCCCAATGAGATAACGAGCTAGCTCGATCATCATTCTCCCATGGGAATGGGCGGCGTCGACGGAAAGAAAACATTGGCGGCCACGATGTCGCACTTCCTCGGGAGTTTGGAAAGAATGTTGAAATCTAGCACTGATAGCAAGGGAGTGAGTGAGACCGTATCACGGACGAGCTGTGGAGTAAAGAACTGCTCTTTTGTTCAGCCACTGCTCTTCTGTGGGAGACGAGTTCACCCTCTCCTCCACCCACCCACCCTCATCCCTCTGCCTCTCTCATTTGGCGGAAGTAGACTCCATTCATCAGATGCCACCCTTCCTCCCTTCACTATTCCCACATGCTGCGCCAAGAGCAAGATGCCATCGCTGGAGCAGCAGCAACAGTTTGTCCCCAACTCCGGGGTCGCAACTTCTGATACAGATTTGCTTCACATTGCTGGAAGCTACACGACTGGAATAGGGGTTGCTCCAGTCAGACCTACTTTTTCTCCACAGTGTGAGTAGAAAGCCTGGCGAAGTGATGCTTTTGTGTAATATTAGTTGCCACGTTGTCAGGTCATGCACTTCAGTTCAGTCCCGGTGAAAGCATCAGCGGTTGGAAATAACCCCCTCTCCTTTTTGCTGCCTGCAGGCAACAGTCTCGTTGGCACATGCTCAACAACCCATGTTCTGATCCTCGTCTGCTTCAACCAGAGGAGCAAAGGCCATGCTTGCTGTCAAGCCAAACAAGTGAGCTTCAAAGTCCTTAATTCCTCTTCCACAACGGTCTGGAACATTAGCAATCCGAAAAGCTCCGCCTGCAAAGATGAGATTTCGTTCGCTTTAAGCTAATGCGCCCTCCCGTGCTTGCCCAGTGCAATTTAGATCTGGACTGTTTTGCTGCGGTAACACACATGAGCGTCAGCATGTCAAGCGTATCGAATGAATTGACTTTGTTCAAAGTGCATCTCCTGCTGGTTGCATTCCCGTCCAAGTTCTGATCGCCCCAGAAGAAGCTGTGCATCTTTGTTGGATGACCCTGTACTTGTACAGGGTACTTACTGCGTTTGTACTGTGTGGGCACCTGACGTTGATACGGATAGCATGACGTACCACGGAGTCGTATTATTTGGACCTTGAATCCCACTCGAGGCGACGTGAACTCGACGTGCATATTCGACGTACGTAGACTCCACTAGTGGTAGTTGTGAATATGTGTCAGTACTGTAGAGTAGGAATAATTGCTGAGAGCGCCCCACGCGGCGTGCTCGCTTGCTATCGCTGCAGGCAGACCGCCGATCCTCACGCGGGTGCGCGCATCCACTACAGACACGCGGCAATGCGGAGGAAAGTGCTACGGCGGCCTCCGATACGACAACTGCGCGTATGTGCTTTTTCTTCTTCAATTGCTACTCTCTCTCTGGGGAGAGACTGACTTTGAAGCAAAAGTTTTCTTCTTCTTCTTCTTAAGAGAGTGCTGCAGCTCAAGAAGAAGTAGAAGACGAGCACTGGCCAGCAGCTTGCGGTCTCGGTGGCCTCGTCGCGGCTAGTGATAAATGGCCTACTCGGCTTTTGAGTGGCTGGGAAATCACTCGGACAACAACAACTCACACCCAAACATGCGCATGCATTGGGTACTCTCGTCCTGTGGACCGTGCAGTGAGTGAGTGTTGTTTTCAAAGACCATCAGGAGGGCGTCCACCATCATGTAAGTAGCAATGAAAATAAGAAATTTCTCCTCCGTGCCCTTGTCCTAATGGGAGTTTGCTGTAAAGACCGACTGAGGAGTTCCTTTTCCAGCTTGAGCAAATTATGCGCTCAGGAATTAGTTCGACAATGAGAGACAATGACTTTGCACACCTCCAGCTGTTTGCTTAGCCCAGTTTTCGGCCTCGCAGCAACTACACTTATCAGGTGAGCAGGCGGGGCGAGGCACACTTAAAAAAAGTCCAATTAAGTTTATCACACTTTTTACTTAACACCGTTCTTTCTTGTCATTACGCGAGAGTAATGCGACTTGTAAAGCGTGCAAATTGTTTCTCCACCTGCTTTAAACAGTGTTTTCTTTCTCATGTGCTCAGATCACACGTACGTTCGTGCAGTTATCTCGGATGATGTCTGACGTTGTTGTAAGTATGCATACTAGTGAGCTTGCCTGACCTCCTCTAGAGAGAGGTGTATACATACTTGATGCTGCAGTACATATGTCATCATTATATATTGTACTTGCCGAGGCGCCCGACTTCGCTGGGGTTATTTTAAGACCCTAACTAAGATGTATAAGGCGCTTTCGCTCTGTGTCGTCCACGCGCTCTGTTTTCTTCAAGTTTCCTTTTCTTTCTTCCTTTGAAAGTGGCTGATATGGGCACCTCACCGACCTCTCTTCTCTCACGCCCTCTCCTCTCCAGGGTTACCAAGTGCGCGCTAAAAATATTTTTACTAATGTTTGGAGTGAAATTAGTGCAAATATCATCGCAAAATAATGCAACTTGGCAGCACTGGGGAGAAAAAAAAGAGTAGAAGAGGACAAAAAAAAGCAGATTTACTGCATATGGGCGTAGTTATGTAGGCAATGCATCCTTGGACCTCAATTTCGGCCTCGAAATGCACCTTAACCCCCCCCCCTTTTTTCACTGCGCGTGAAAAAGTAATGTCTGGTGACCAAGTGCGGGGCCGATCTGTCCAACGTCGGGAGCGCCAACCTCATGACAGACCGACAGACATCACGCTTTATCTACATACATATACATTATGGAAAGGGGGGGGGGGGGGCGGCTAACATTGACCCCAGCGAAAGAGTTGACTCGCCTCCCCTTTTTCTGGCCGTTTTTCCTTCAACTTTCTCGCAGAAGTCGCACTTCAATGGCGAATGTCGTCCGAGCAGGAAACACTCGTGTTCCTATCGGGAGAAAGAGCAAAACTACACGCATAAATATGCGGTTATCTACTCCTGGTGCTGCTACTGTTTGCTACCACCACAGCTGTCTTGCAGCCCTCGTGTACACTACAGTCAGTATACGCGAGTGTCGCAAAATAACATACCAGTGACTCTTCCGTAATCCTAGCATGTGCTAGCGCATTTTTGCGGCCCTCGCCCCCGTCCTTTCTTTCACGCGTGTGCCTGCTCTCTTTAACCTATATCTTTCTCTGTCCGATGCACCGTTGTCCAGCAAGTGGGTGTAGCCTTCGAGCATTCCTAAAAGTAGGAAGAGGGGTGAATTTTTGTCAGAACTCCCGGCGTTTGTTTTCCGAATGACTTTTTTGTGTTTGTTCTGCGTGTGTGTGCCTGTGCTGCTGAGTGCTGAAGAGACTCCTCAGGTCCACGCAAAAGCTTTTCAAGTCGGAGAGCAAGAGGTGCATGCTATGCTGTACGTTTTTCCTTCTCATTGACGACGGTCATCAGCCGTATATGGGCAAATGCATCGTCCTAAGTCTCTGCGGACATCTCAGAGCTTGGGGCAGTCAATGCTTGATCGTGCGCACGTAGTCCTGACGAGGCTGTACACTAGTGCGCAGTCTGTCGGCTTCTTCGTCACTGGGACGTGCAAGCAAATGTGTACCCATTAGTCCGTGAGTCGACGAAACAGCATCATCTGGAGGTCTTTCGTCATCAATGCAACAACTAACGATGGCAGTTTTCTCGCCCATTGCAAATGGATTGACGGATGAAAGAAAAATGACGTGGGACGAAGGAGGGGGGGGGGAAGAACGGGCAGTAGTTGTCTCATTTCGCCCTTCATTGGGTCAGTCTTCGTAGTCCGCAGATGTCGATCGTCGCTCCGGGTCCGACCGGCCGGCGCTCGACCGGCCTGCGGGCTGGCCTGTTCACGGCCAGGAGGAGCTTTTAGTGCATAGTAGCATTAGCGGGCGAGCGCTCTTCCAGTTCGGAGGGAGCGAGCGAGTGGTCCCGGTCGTCGGAGATATCAAGATGGAACACACTTGTTGCGACTGCCGTACTCCTCGTGGCCGCAGCCGTGGCCGCCGCAGTGGCCGCGGCAGCCGCCGCTGCCGCCGCCCCTGCCGTCGCCGCCGTCGCCTCCTCTAACGCGCCTACATACATGTACACACATTTCTGCTAGGCGGGGAAGAGGACTCGCTTGTTGCCCCAGTAGTGAGGAGACGAGTGTCATTCAATATGCACACACGCTCACAAACAGCCTCTCGGTTATTGATAGCTGCCTATAATTGAGATAAAGTGACATTTTGCCGCTATCTCTGCTGCTGCTGACCCCGCAGTACAACTCGTAGCATATATGCACACCAGTGGCACTGCCTAAACTAATAGCTAAGCATGCAGCTCTAATCAGGGACCAACGGAAAAAAAAAGTGTTTGATGAAGCTTTAAAAAAGAGAAGGCAAAAGTATTTGCGTGGGAGTTGGTTAAAAGTGCTCGTGCATGTACGTTACAAGTCAGCACACATACTCGCTAAGTGACTTTTCTCATCGTCCTCGAGTGACCGTCTGCAGCAGCGGCAGAGTTGTTGAAGTCTGCGACTGTGACCTGTTCCCCTCCTACTCACTCGGATTGACAAAAGGAGACAGTCTCGCTCGTGTCATGGCGATGAGAGATTCATTGCGCACCAAGAAGGCCGAGCAAGGCCATAGCAGGCAAGCGCGCTGTTGGGGGTGGGGTGGGTCTTGTTACTTGAGGAAAAGCTCTTGTTACCCTCAATTTCCACGCGATTAAGATGAGAAGACGGCCTGCACGATTATTCGTAGCAGGATGACTTTGTCGCATATTCTAATCTACGTTTCTTTCTCTTTTTTTCCAGGTCCGCCTGCAAACGATGCCGAAGCCTCAACCCGGCCAGTCACCCATGTACACAGGGACTGTCGACTGCGTCACCAAGACTGTCAAGCATGAAGGGGTTCGAGGACTTTACAAAGGTAAGAGAAAGAAAAAAGATTCGCCATTGATGGGTGCAACATAGTAAGGAGACCTTTTTTTTAACTCCACCAAAAGCCAAGGTCTCAACCGCGATTGCTAAAACGAGTTTGCTGCAGGGAAAAAATTCTGGATTCTTAACAAATGCACCTACCAAACGCCATCGTGCCCACTGCACGTCGTGATATAATTTTTTTGGCCTCACCTAGTATGTAGTCATGAGTTGAGTAGCTGTGTTGGATTCTGTCTTCTTGTTTTATGGATTAGCTACCCGGAGGAAGAGAAGCCAACCCTGAAAGCTCGTTAAGTTTGTCTGTTCGTCAGTGTGTATGATTCGATGTATTTACAGTATGCATATGCATCGTATGTTTAAGGCCAATACAGCGTACTAACGTGGCTGTAGAAGACACCTTTTTCAACTTGTGCTTTGAAATTCCAAAGCGCCACCCGGAGCCCTAAAAATTCCCTCATGTCCACTGATAGAGAACGAAATTGCTACATTCACTCGTCCCCACTGTTTTTCAAGGTAGAGAAGACTATGTCTGTGATGGCTTTTTATCGGTTTCTTACTCTCTCTCTCTCTACCTCCCCCCGCAAGTCGAAGGAAAGGCTGCCTGTCAGCAGGACAGGTATCAAATGTGCTGTGAAAGGATGCTGCTCGCTCTCCGCATCTCCTTCATTACACAGTCCTGCTACGAACAAGTCGAAGTTGCGCACTTCGTTCTCTGACACTTTATGCAAGCTCATATACCGCAAGTGGATCGCGTCCGGCAACACCTACGTGGCGTAGGAAGGAAGGAAGTGGGTTGGCCACAGTCATGCGGTGGTAAAGGGAGGGGGAGGGGGGAATCAGTGCAGCCAGGGAGGTTCAAGTTGAATTAAACAGGCGGGCGCAAAAAGGCAGCCTCGCTTCAGAAGTGATTGCGTTTTCTTAATATGATGCTGCTACACAGGGTGAGACTCTGGGCAGGCGCAGAGTAAACAGGCCTCAGGATGTCTAAATCATTCACTATATATATTTTTCCCGTCTGGCCTTTGCGATATGCTCATTTCCGCTTCCAAATGCGATAGCCAGAGCATAGTAAATGTGAGAGAGAGAGGACTTTTGCATTAGCGTGCTATCATGCAAGGAGAGGAGAGGGCAGGATTGAATCGTGCTGGCAGAACAACGGAATCATGAAGCTTTGCTGTACCGACCTAGTGAACGCGGAGCTATGCAGGGTTGAGGCCGAAATTTTGCTGAAAAAGAAAAATTTAGCTACTTTGCTTCATACGCTCCTCTGACAATTCATTACATAGTGAGCAAAAAAAGTGTAGGAGGTACCCACATGCACTGCCTCGATTGTTCCCAGTTGGGAGACGTTCAACTCTTGAAAAGAGTGTTTGACTTTTCTCCTTCTGTCTTCGTTCTCTTTCTACTTCTATCTCACATGCATTGTGGCTCTTTGCACACCTGTGCCTCCCCCCCCCTTCTTCAGCTTACTCTAGTACGTAAATGGAAGAGAAAACGCAAGTTTGATTTCTATGTATGTACTAGTACTTAAAGGGACAGGGGAGAAGTTTCGATTTCTCTCCGTCTGTGTCATGCATTCTCATACACACAGACACTACTCACGTAACCGTATGCAACCGTATACGTATGACATGCTGATGTAGGAGGTGGAACCCTGCGATTAAAAGGTCTGTAGATGTTAACGTGTTAACGGCAGAAACAGAACCCTGATAAGGAGAAACTGCATCGTTTGCATGTGTGAACATACCTCTCTGTAGTTTTCTACTCATAACGATCACATTAGAAGCGCCTGTTAGATGCCTGGCGAATGCACCGTGCAAGTTCTTCATACCTCTTTGGATATCTTGTGGCGAAAGACAACCCTTAGGGGGAAAAAAAGACACAGCCAGTGATAAAAAAAAGCATGCATACGTAGAACGAGACGACTGCAGCCTTACGGTAAACAGTGTTCGAAGCGCGAGCTCCAGGATGCTGACAGTGCACATGGAGGCGGAGGCGGAGGAGGGGTACAAAGTGGCGGGGAGGGCGGAAGGGATGATATGCTAACAGCGACTGTTAGCATATCAACTCTTGATCGCTTTTGCTGAGGAATCTTCCCAGCTTGCAACTTTCCGTCGTTTAAAGGCAGTGCCGTATGACATCTTCCTCACTCGGCCAAGTACAGGAAAAACTGCCAGCTACGTAAGATAGATACCCCGAAATTGGTCAATTAGAAACCTGACACTCAGGTGCATGCACGATGCATTCATCATCAAGTCTTGGACGTTGCACTTGACGTACGTACTGTTCTTTGCAGGTATGGGAGCCCCCCTAGTGGGCGTGGCGCCCATCTTCGCGCTGAGCTTCATGGGCTTCGGCGTGGGGAAGAAGCTGCAGCAGAAAGACCCCGACGAGCAGCTGACGCTGCCGCAGCTGGCCGTGGCCGGCGGCATCTCCGGCGTCCTCACCACCGTCATCATGGCACCCGGAGAGAGGGTCAAGTGCCTGTTGCAGGTTAGTAATCGCTTGGCCAATCATTGGCTATGCGAATCGCGTCTATCGCCCCTTGCCCGTTGGTCATCGTTAAGTCTTTATCGCCTACCAACATCTTTCTGTCTTTCTTGCTCCTGCCACAACTGTTGAGCCTTGTAAAGTCTCTTGGTGGCTGTTGCTGCTGTTGCTGCTGTTGCTGCTGTTGCTGCTGTTGCTGCTGTTGCTGCTGTTGCTGCTGTTGCTGCTGTTGCTGGCTGCTGCTGGCTGTTGCTGGCTGTTGCTCTTGTTTGGCCGGATTTGAGTCTCTTTATGGAGGAAAAAGGGGTAATTCATCAGTATAGTGGCGTCTTAATACCCAGCCGGAAAGAGAGGAGAAGGAGAGAGACGAGTTTTGGTGAAAATACTACTTTTTTTCTTCTCTCTCCTCCTCGGTTGCTATTCCAAAGAGGCATGCAATTTTCAGACCTAAACATGTTCCCAGCCTCAATTTCCCCCCGTCGTTCTATGCTGCATTCTGCTCCTCCTCTGAAAAATTTCCCCTAACCGGTTTGTCAGCAGAGAGAAAGATGGGAGGACGATATTTCTCGATCAAAATGTCTTTTCAATGAAGGCAGGCGATGACGGCTAACACAGCTACTCAGCCATCCTGAAACGTTTCTTGCTTAGTTCGCGAGTACTGCAACATGTCAAAAGTCAAGGCTTTAGAGCTGCGAGAAAAAGCGTAAGAAGAAACCAACCCCCAGCAACACTTTTTGTCTGCGTCCTTCTACGGCAGACTTTTGCACTCATTTTTTTTCCTCTTTCGCTGCCTCACCTTTTTCCGACTGAGGGAGCATCTGATACGCACATGTACGTACGTAGGTACGAACGTACAGACGTCCGTCGTCGTCCTCATCCTGCCGCTGCCATCTATTGGCGAATCACACGCTGAGGAATTAGGTCAACTTGCATTTAGTCAACAGCAGAGCGTAATGTCGTCTGTGTTCACACATGCACAAGCACGCAAGACTGACTCTCTCCCCACACACGCACACACACAGTCCGAGTACTTGCATGCGTTTGGAAAAATAAGATCTTACTTCGCCAGAGACTCAAAGACAGTGCAGCAGGATTAAAAATGTAAAAATGGCACCGCTGGCATGGTCTATCTCGTTGCACCTAATAGTATGTTATAGCAGCAGTAGTAATACTAGCACATAATAGCTTGTTCGCTTTTTTTGGCCGATCTCATGCCTTCTCCTCTCGCAGGAGGGGATCATATTAGCTTGGTAGACCGACCACGCTTTCATGCATAAGCTTCGTCAATCCTAGGCGGGTTTTACGAAAGGAAGAAGCCGTAGAGTTTGCAGCGGCTCCGGCGGCGACTGCGGCTGCGACCGCTGCAGCGACCGCGGCAGCGGCTGCCACTGCGGCAGCAGCAGGCCTCAATGAACAGACAGAGCAAATGCATTCAACTAATGCGAAATAGCGTCTCTCTCTCTAAACGTCCGTCCGTTTCTGCAAGCCTCGATTCCCTCCTCGCTCTAGCTTTTGCATAATATTACTTCACGGGGGCACGCCGTAAAAATTCGGCCTTATTATTAATGAGGCGTTCTCGGAAAAATCTTGGGGACATCAACGATTGTTTATGGGTGGGGAACTCGTCCGTCCTGTGCCGCCAGTACTTGACATCAGCCATCAAAGATGTTTATTTTCACGCCGAGAAGAGAAAGAGAACTTGTAAGTTGAGATTCTCGTTGCTGCCTTTTTTTTCTCGCGAAAAACTCTTGGCCGAAGCTGCCGCATCAGCTCTTCCTAATCCCCTCAGTTCCTTGGCTCGCTCTCTGTCTGTCTGTCTGTCACCATTGCTGGTGGGCGTGGAAGTGAGGATCACTTATGTGCGCACACGCTGATGGATAAGCTGAGTGGAAAAATAGATGTGTCAATGCTCGAGCGTGAGTGCGCGTCTGTTCGCAAGCGAAAGCAAAGCCGCGGCGCTGTTGTTGCACTCGCGGTACAACAATGCCGAGGAAAGACTTCTTCCCCTTCTTCTTCTTCTTCTTCTTCTTCGCCGCCGCCGTCGCCGCCGCCGCCGCCGCCGCCGTCGCCGCCGCCGCCGCCGTCGCCGCCGCCGCCGACGTCGTCGTCGTCGTCTTCCGCTGCATTATCTTTGGCCATTGCTGCTGCTGTTGTTGCTGCTCCATGTGAAGGAATGGGGCCAACAAGTGACTGACTTGACCCTCTCCTGTCGAGTCTCCGCTTAATGACATTCTTCTCTCTGTCTCTGGATTTTAAAAGCTTTACATAAATTTGCCTCTCTCTCCCCTTTGGCACGATTAATTCTGGCGAGAAAGAGACATTTTCGGTCTTTGTTGAGTGAGGAAAGGAGTCAACAAAGAGTGCAAGTCAAACACTCTTGCTGATGAAATAGAGCTTCTCCGGACTGCGATGGAGCAGCTTCACCATGGCTGGGGCAAACGTGGATACTTCTGAAAATCTGCCATCGTCCAGTCCCAGGTCATTAATGGAGCCTTGGGCCCGGTCAAATTGTCAGGATTACGCCTCGCTACTTTTCCACCTACACGAGTATCCTTGCTCTCACACCTATGCGCATGGATGCCAAGACTATGCACGAGTATCCTGACTTTGGAGTACATGGTCCATAAGCTCTGAGCACTTGTCCACATCACAGCGTCAATTTGGGATGCGGTAACTGAGCATGTTGAAAAAGCCGTTGTTCATCGAGTGTGCCATGTTTCGTGTCACTTGTTTTTTTGTACTGTGTATGTACTTAGAACAGTACACAACACACACTCGTCTGTACGAAATGGCAGCTCTCAATATCTCCACTTGATGGAAAATTTCTTCTTCCACGCCACTGATGTCTGTAGCTTGAAGCTGCGGTTCGTCCTATCACTCCTGGTTTTTTCCCCCTTCTGATTTGTACACGCGGTTTGAATCAAGATTTTCCTCCCTTCATATTTTATTTACTGCAGGGCTTTTGTTTCATTCATGACAGTTATAGCTGGTTGGTTGGTTTTTTTTTTTTTTTAGTATGAAAGAGGTCAAGTCCTTGACGCTGTTAACACCTTGAGACACGTTCAGAGCAACAGAAGCAGAGTGCTGAGCACTTCCTTAGTGCCTGTGTAGGGTGCCAGAGCTATAGATTACTAGATAGCAGACCAAGATTTGCAGCTCACCCCCCCACCCCCCACTCGTCTTCTAGTGCTAACGTTTTTGTCACCTCCTCAAGAGCAAAGAGCTAGAAAATCTCTGCAAGCTGCCTGTCTCCACACAGTCATCATGATTGATGCCTTCCTTTTTAATCTTTTGGTTGCACTAAAATTTCCTTTGAGAGGTTTGAGATATTAGTTAGGTGTGTGTCAATGTACGTATGATGACATGATAATCTTTGGTGGTACAAAAGAATAGTAATGTTATTTTCACTTTAGGAACTTGAGTTTAGTAAGGCTGATGGCTGAAATTTGCCCTTTTGCACATGCCTGGCCCCCCGTGAAATTTTCGGCTTTTGAATTGTTAATGTCACTTCACTCAGTTGGATAATCTGTTTTGCTTTTTTGACTTTCTGCAATACGTACGTACGAACGTCCATGCAACATCCTAAAGGATTCGGCAACTTTTCAGTCACCGCACGACCGTTATCTATCCACGCACAACTAACAACTGTCCCGATATTTATGCGACATTTCTAATATTCGCAGCACTCACAAGTGCAATGACTAAATGCTGCAGTAATTTTGGAAAATGTTACTTTACAAAAAGTAGTTTTAAGTTGAAAATTGAAATGAGCACGTTCTCCCCGCTTGCAGGCAAGTGAATGTTATAGAAAAAACCTTGGATTGTGCGAAGAATCGGATATTCCTTTTACGCCGAAAGTAGCAAAGACCGTAAACTGGCCTCAGCTCCACCCATTTGAAGTGTTTAGGGCCCATTTTAAGTTGAAGGTGTATGAAGGAGGCTAAAACGGAGAGGCGGTTGAAGCAGGGGACCAGTCGAAAGCTCCCAGAATTCCCCACCAACTGCTGCCGAAAGTTGTTTGCAATTTCAAGTCTGAGATGCGAAAAGACGCAGATGGTGGCGTCCATGCTGTCGTATGATAGCACTATGTGAAAGAGCAGCTCCTAATTCATATGTACACTCTTCGAACCCAGTTTCGGTAACCTCATAAATCCGGCTTTTTCATTGTATCGCCAAACTTTTGAGACAGTTGCGTCGTTGTCATGTACGTCTAGTACGCGCTTTCGTAGCACATGTGCATACGGTGACTGGATACACGTGACCGCTGCCGTGAGCAATAAGTCATCCCATTGACAGAGTTGACTTTTATCTAGGTGCAACAAGCATCCACCGGCCCTCCCAAGTACCGGGGTCCCGTGCACGTTGTCACGTCGCTGTACAAGCAGGGCGGCCTGGGGAGCATTTACAAGGGCACCGTCGCAACCCTTATGAGGGGTAAGTTCTACAATTGCTTCAAACTGATCCACTAACACGGACATGATGCAGAATGACTGCAAAGCGGGCGCCACCACACGCTGTCTTCACAGGCACTGAGCGCAAGTTTATCGATTTCCTGAGATCCTCGTCTCATCTTGGCCATGCCGGAATTACTCCTTGTTAGCTCTCTTCTTATCTCCTTTCAGGTATAAGTGGGGGGTGGGGGGGGGGGATGGCATAAGTGCGGAGAACAGGGGGGGACCCTTTCTCTTGCTTCGATGCTGATATTTCATCGGAGAGAAAGCCCGCTTAGACCACACGCGATGAGGTAGAGACAAGAGAGATTGATCAGGTGCTGCGGCCACTTCTTTCTCTCAAGCGACGTCCCAGCTCTGATGAGACCTTTCCACTTGGCCAGGTGCTTGGTTGGCAGAGGCGTGCCGTACTCCGGCACACCTGAGAGAGGGGAGGGGAGGAAGTTGGTCTCTGTAACTTTCATGTAGCTCGCTTCCATCACTATGTAGTTCTTAGTTGGCACGTGCAGGTGGAGGAGCAGCCATCATTCCCAGAAACAGGAAAGTTTTCGTGCTCTCAAAGAAGGATCGGTATTGTCTTTAGGATGGATAGGACAGAACAAATTGCCAGCGTGAATTAAAACCTCCCTGAAGACTTGACGAGCGAAACGTGAGCTGCGTGCACTCGCTCCACATCGCCCATCGCACCACATGGCCGCTGGCACCACCCAGTCATGAAGAGGACTCTTAGTCATGACTCGAGTGGTGAACACCTTAGCTGGCTTCACTGGCACTGGGTGCAGTACATGTTGGTGCCTTCGTACCTGTGCCATTTCTCGAATAACCTCGAGCTGCTTCCGACCAACTAGGCCACTGAGGTAAGCCAGGCATCCCTGCCTGGGATGCTCTCAGCGATCACCTGGAACCCACTGCATGAGAGTGAATTGCACCGAAGTTGCCTCATGGATCCTGGACAATTCAGTGGTGCACAACCGAATGGTCTTGATTTTTAACTGGAATGAAATGAATTGGTCTGGAAATAACGAATCCTCCTCCTTGAACCGATTGCGATTACACCAATTACAGCGTAAAATGGATCCAATGTCAATTTTCTGACGAACCGATACAAATTGCCGGTAATTAGCATTGGCGGATATCCGACGCCCTGAAGGACCAGTATGACTAGTCCGAAAGTGATCCTCAGATCCGTTATAAGGTGTACTACAAAGTCAGCAACAAAGAAACTGTGGAACCAGTTTCTTTGATGACATTTGTCTGACGCACATCAAGCAATGTGAACGAGAAGAGCAACGACAGATTCATGGATTATTGTGCAAAACTGCTGTCCATCCATGTCTGCTCCGCTCAGCACTCGCACACAAGACCACGTTTATCCCCTGCAATGGACTTAATGACTGGCGATGACATGCCTGAATCAACTGTTTGTACAAAGCACGCACAGACAGGCAGAAATGATGGACAGAGGTCTGCTCATTAAGCGGCAAATTTATCACATTGCCCAGAACAGACAGAAGTCTGAGAAAGCTGTGAGGGAAGTGAAAGAGACAAGAGAAAATCGGATTCTCGCTTCATCACTCACTTGGGCCCGGAGGAAAATTTTTGAGGGAAATGAGGATGAAGTAGGAGTGCGAAAGTCCAGTCGAACAACGACATGAAAGAGATTTTCTCTCTCGAAACACCCTTGAATAATTGCTTTGTTCTTTCAATTAGGCGAGCTTCAACTGCACATTCTCTCTCTATCTCGTCCATGGATGTCTCACCCTCCCCCTCTCCTCCTCCGCCTTCAAGACTGCTGCTGAGATAGCATCAGGGTGATCTTTGGCCCGACTCCAGCATTACCCGGCAAAAAGGTCTGGGCTCCTTGTGCGAGAGAATGAGAGAGTTCGATCTAAAGAAATTCCCGCACTGACTTACTCTTCTTTTTCCCCCTCCCTCCCCCGAATGTGCTTAACACTGCTAGGAATGCAATCTTGACACTTTGAGACCGACGCAGGTCACTCTCGCCAGGGGAAATCCGCACTTCTGCAGTAGTTTTGAGTGAAGGAGATTTTCCTTCTCTCTTTCCCCTCCATGGCCGGCCCGAGCTGACGTGAGGGAAGGGGAAGACCGACCCCGACCGGGTGTTCTGGCCGTCCACGCTGACCCCTTCCTGCTTGAAATGCTTCTGCTCCCCTCTGCCCTCGCTTGGGACGCTAAACGAAGGCGCTGTCAACTCAAGTAGGACGCGTACTTTCACGTAATGGTCTTAAACCCTGCGAATGGACGTGCGTGTGCTTAACGAGGCGAGCGAACAACAAGTGAGCAATGCTGTCTCTCTTTCTCCTCCATCTTTGCCGCACCTGCTGCAAGGTGCAACGCCCAACCCATGTGCTACTCCTCTTTAAAGGGTCACTCTTTTTTAGCCGGATTGGTGACCACGAAACTTTGAACACATGTCTACCCACAAGCCGTAATCTGCTCCTCATCTGTTACGTAGGCTAGTGCAGTACATTTGCACCCTCTCTTCTATGAACTTGCCTCTTACGTGAGCATATAAGAATGTGTTGCCCATTCATTTTTATCGGACTTTCTCTCAACGGTCAGAAAAACCCAATTGATGCTGCTGTTGTCAATTATCTCCTCATATATGCGTGTATGTGTTTGTATAATAGCTAGCTCAATAGATAATGACTTTGCACAGTTAGTGAACGATACTTGCTCGGTAGCGTTTGCGTTTGCTGATAAGCCAAGAATTTTTGTTTGTTCTAATGCCTCTCTCTCCTCTCTCTCTCCTCTGCTTTAATTCCATCCGACTGAAAGTAATGCACGCATATGTTACAGCCGCAGCAGCAGCAGCAGCAGTCGCCACCAGTTTTTCATCCGAGAACACACATCACATCAATGCCCCGGCCGGGTTCGTCTTACTTGTCAGTCTTGGATTGGCATTTAAGTCCTCTTTCTAATACTGTCAGGTAAAGATGAAGCTTGCCAAAGGGGAAGGAACTGCTATTCTTCTGGTGGAAGAGGAAAAAAAAACAAGAAGCTTTCCTGATGACGCTGGAAGATGCATCACGGACGGAGTTCTTCGTCTTACCAGGCAGTATTTGGCAGCTCTTAACGCCATCGTACCCAATACTGTCAGGTAAAGATGTAGAAATCCTCCTGGCCTTCAGAGAAGAGACAGGCTAAGGGTCTGGTGCTGTACTAGGTGCTGAGTGCCAC
>JAAUXU010042916.1_pt1 | contig 70417 bp, 59 predicted proteins | sample 7278151 | NCBI WGS metagenome assembly JAAUXU01 (sample SAMN14350113, study PRJNA611818) | marine sediment metagenome | isolation source: surface marine sediment (1.8m) | place: French Polynesia: Moorea | collected 2018-08
AGCTGCCAAACTGGGTGAAAATCATTGACCCAAATGCTGATGTGCTCCAGTTGGTCAGAAAAATATTTTACAGCAAGTCCTGAAGGAAGAAAATTATAACTTGTTTTACAGTATTATGCAACTATAAATGCATTTGGGCATAGCTAAAACTCCTTTATTTGCCTACAAAGTCTTCAAATGAGATGTGGTTACAAATTTTGGACACCCACGAGGAATTCCAATTTTCGACCTAGCCTACTCTCTCTCTATATATAAACTAGTGTTAAATAACTTAACTTTGCTACTGTATCTTCTGCAATTGCTTAAGAAAGGCTTCTCGGCCGGTTACTTCATCAGTACGAGTATGTGCTGTCAGTAGCCCCATACAGTTGAGAAGAAATCACAGTGACAATTTCTTCTCATGCTCGCTGCCAGTGCCAAGTTGAACGTTGTCAGCATCGCTTTAACTCGTGACTTTCATTTGCGCACTTAGCGACATCTGGGAGGAAGACGAGGACGGTGGCGACGGCGGTGGCGGCGGAGGCGGCGGCGCGCCGCCCAACCCCATTGCGGCCGCCGGAGCGGTCAAGGACGCGCTCACCACGGGCGGGGTGGACAAGGTGACGGACATGGGGCTTCAGGGGGCCCAGAAACTCGGAGGGATGGTGTCCAAAGGCTTCGGAGGACTGGCCGGAAAGGCCCTGGGCAGCTTCTTCTGAGTGTTGGGAGAGCGAAGAACTTTTGCTCCAGAGGCTACAGAGGAAGAGAAACCAACTAGCGTTTTTTCGTCTTGTTATTTGCACGTTATCTGTCCCAGTTGTTGAAGGATTGGAAGTGGAAGCACAGTTTTCTGGGTTATTCTCTCTCTGCTGACAAAAATCTTCGAAGAAAATAATCATATGTATGTTGGTCTTCAGGTGTTGTCCCAACGGACGACCTATTAGACGAAGAAATTAGTCGATTCAGAGCTCGTTAGGCCTAATCATGCCTTTTCATTGCCTACCAGGGAGTCGCTACTTTGAGATGTCGACTCTTATATACCTATATCATAATGACTGTTAATGAGAGTACAACAGCGTAGTTCAGAGTTGTACCAGGTGCCATATTTGCTTTGCTGAACCTGCCCAACATAGTTTGCACAACATAGTTCTTTTCTGTTCTCTTGCCATTTTTGCTCGTACACACTGTTAATCCTCTCCAAGGATCTTCCTATTACAGTTATAACTTGCGTACATAGATGCGTAAATAGAGAAAAGCGAAAATAAACACGTTTTGTTAACAATGCTATGAAAGAGTCTCCTCATTCCAGTTGCACCGACTCCTTAGGCTTAATAGAGTGAATTCTTTAAGGTCTATTGACTCTGACGCTTCTGCATTCTCCAGCTATGCAAGTGGAGCTATTGTCTTCATTGCTGCACTGACGCAGTGCGGAGGCCTTTTCTTCTTCTCCTTCTTCACCGAGAATAACGTGTGTCATTCCACCAGTTGCCACCAGCAAGATATCATTTATAAATTGACCTTGGGAGGCAGAATAAACCCTTCTGGTCGGCCTCCTCTTCCTCCTCCTCCTGGTCCTGCCTCACCCTCATCCCTGGCAACGACGACGACGATGACGACGACAACGGCAACAGCATGAACTTGGTCGCTAATTAGTGCGCTTCCTCTTCTCTATCCAACGGCCAATCGCGCCGCGATTCACGGTTAGGAAGTCCTTGGACGCGTCCGCGCGCTCGATGACCACGCGCGCGTCGAACGTGCGCGCTGACTGCGAGCGCGCAGCAACAACAAGGAAGAAGAAGCAGAAGAAGAGAAAAGATCTTCCGAGAAGAGGAAGGAAAATTTAGTTTTTTCAGTTTGAAGTCAGTTCTCGACGAGGACACGAAGAAAATTTCCATGCAGATATTTGACAATGAGTTGAAGGAGAAGTGTTTATTATTGGCTGAGGAGGAATCTTTCGGCCTGTGTCTTTGTGTCCGTTGTGGCTTTTGCTCGCAGACATGAATGAAGGTAAGCAGAACTCGCTTTATTTCCTTATTGCTTAATGTCTATTTATTACTTGCTGCTCTTTACTTCCCGCTGTTGACACGAAGTGATTTTCGTACACAAATGCACAAGACAGCAGTGACTTTGAGGCTGTGGTGAGAACACTTCCAAAAGATGCTCTCGTGTCATGTCTTGGACGATCCTGTCTTTTCTTTGGGAGGGGGGGGCACAAATTGCTTCTTTGGAACAAACAATTTGGGTCTTCTTTCAGCTGTGTCAATCTCGCAGTCCTTGTTGAAGAGGTTCTTGCGACGTGTCCGTCTGTCGGTCTGTCTGTCTGTCTGTCTTGGGCTATATCTTCTCCCTTTGCAGCAGATGCGGAATATGAACCCAGAAGGGAACCCAAATTGCAGCAGAGTAAATCATTCTGTAGCTTTGGCTGGGTCGGATTCCGGCAGAGGGGGTAGATTTTGTACCGGATATTTTTCAATCCCTTTTTTCAAAAAATAAGTAAATACGTGTATGGTGGATTAGCTGAAGCTTCGAATGGGGAGTTTTGAAAAGAAAAATGAGGCAGCATGTTTTGATTAGAATTTTCCCATTTTGGGCAGAGGTTGATTACTGCGCGCGGTATCAAACTCCATCGTGTTCGTGAAGCACCAAAGTCGAAAACTTCCTTGTCTGGCCGAGCACTTCCCAATAGGAACCTTCGGTGTGGGAGGGATGGGTGCCTTTGAGAATAATGACAATCATAACAATTCCATCTTTTTCTCCTCGGTGATGGCTCCATTTTCCCTGGAACGCGTGCCCGGATTGTTTGGAGGCGCCTAAAAGAACGCCCACCTTCTTTTTTTTCACTCAAAATTTTGCCCAAGCGTCATGCCCAAGCCCCAAAATTACGAGACTCCCAAATTCCTCCACAATTTTCTCCGCTTGCTGCGCTCCCATGGAAGTCTGAGGTCACATTGTGTGACATCTGTGTTATTCGGCCCTATGCACGTCGTACCCCGGTTATGTCGGACTGTTTTTTTTCCCAGCTCCCTCCTCCGCAGCTGCGCGCATTTTTTTCCACAATTACCCAGGCACCAAGGTGGTCATCTTGTTTGTGGGTCCTCCTTCCACATTTTTCAGGCCCCGGCGGGCCCGGCAGGCCCCGGCAGGCCCCGAAATGCGCCCAACAGAAGGGGCAACTAATAAAATTAACCCCTTTCTGCCGTCCAGACAAAGCCGAGTCGCAGGCCTAAAAGAACCGAGAGAGAAGAATATGGGGCAGCCCCATTTTCCGATGTCCTCTGAAGAGCGAGACTCTGCAGCCAGCCAGCCCAAGAAGCTTCGGTCCCACCTGGACATTACTTTGGGACTTTGACAGTCCGAATTTCTTTTCTTTTGGTCTCCGCTGCTGTAGCCAAGTTTTTTGTTGTTCTCCCTCCCAAGACTTTAATTATGCAAATTTGGTTTTCACCTCCTCCGAGGAGGCTTCTGAGACCCTCTCCGTCTTTGTCTTGACAGCGGACAGAAAGTTTTTTTTTCGGGAAATAAGAAAACAAAAACTCTGCTTAATACGCGCCTGCTGCATCAATTGGGCCCCTCAACTGTTCCTGGTCAGTGGCAAAATCTTTGGGCCTGACAAAAACTCATCCCATCCATTTATTTGACTGGTGCAGTTGCGCGTGCACGTTGGCGGTGCATAAAGAGACGCCTAAAAGGCTGTTTAGACTTGTGGCAATCCTGTCCAATATCATTCAACTGCCACTGTCAAAGCGTCAATCAATGTCTCTTTTTTTTTACCTCCACACGTGAAGGGCGCGCGCGCATTTTGTTGCACGCGTGTTTTGCCACTTTCCAGGTCAACGATCTGCAATTTGCACACTTGACCGTGCAAATTTTTTTGCTCACCTCCGACGAGGAGGAGGACGCTGCAGCGGGAATCCTCCGGAGTCAGCGCATTCACTCCTTCCCTCTCAGTTCATGAACTGTGAAGGAAAAACAAGTATTTTTTGTTCGTTTCGTCTTCCTTAACTGTGGATCAGGCAGTAAAATTAGGATCAATTTTTAGTTCTCCTTCCCCCCTCTGTGGTTATGCTTGAAAGAGCTTTGTGCATCCAATCTAGAGACCAGGTGAAAAAAGTTTCTCTCCATAATAGATCCCGCAATTAACTTTCAATACTTTCCCGTGCAACATTATTGTGCAAGACTTTCTGGGAAAGCTTCATTATTACCCCGCTTGTCTCATAGCCCTCATTAGCTGGCGCGACCCAATAATTAGCGCGCCGAGGAGAAATAATCTAGGAAATCGTATTCGTGTCCGGCGCCGCAGGCAGAGCGCGCAGGCCACCAGTCCGTCGTGGAAGGCCTGTGAGGCCTAGACAGGCAGGCCTGGACCGAGAGGCAGCATGCATGCAGGCAGACAGTCAGGTAGGTGCCTCAGACCCAGGTATTTAGGCCACCTGAGGAGGACCCTGGAGCCTAGGAAATAACAGACTTCTTCAGAAGTTATTTACGTGCATGTCGGATTCGTATGTTTACCGTCTAACATGCATATTGCGTAAGTGCTCAGACAGGTAGGGCAAAGAGACAAAGCTCACTGTAACCATGCGTGTGGCTTCACAGAAAATGTGTTTAGATGTAGTGTATGTGTGTGATCTCTGGTCACACTCGGAGCTCACTGTAATCATGACCAATAAACAGTGCAATCCGAACAGACGAGACCAAACAAAGGGCGAACAACCCTATTTAGCCGAGCAGACAGTTAAATTTAGGTCACCCAAGGATTTTCAGTGATATTTGGCGACTCTATTTAGATTGGCAGAACTAGAGAAGCACTACAAACATAACCTTATGCATACGCGACAAGAGAAGACTTGGATAAAGAGATGACACTTTAATTTGTTTTTATTCACGCGACACAGATTGAGCCTCGACTCAAAGTCCTCAGAAAATCGCTGACTTTTTAGAATGCTTTTTTTATTGGAACACAGAAGCCTCAAATATCAACGGCGGCCGGACCCAAAACTCCCGACATCCGATCACGTTCAGACCCAATTTCCGAACTCCACTGTTCTGCGTCTGTGTCCTCCCACGTCTCCCACGCCTGTGTCCTCGAACGTTCCGTCGTCAATCACGTCGTCCTCGTCACCGTCCTCCATGCGGCACCGGGGCCCGTTGACCACCGCGTTCGCGTCCGTGGCAGTCACGACGACCTTGATGGATTAGCTGAAGAAGCAGCCAAAGCTCGCTCGCTTTTCCCTCCCTCTTGATTCTTCCACGGCAGCCGAAGAAAACGATTACGCGGCTCCCATGGATTTATTTCTCCACTTTTCTCCGCTGCCACGATCAAAAAGACAGGGAAGGATTTTCATGTCTTGCGGTCATCTGTGGAAAAAAGGAGCGGAAGTGGAAGAAAACAGGAGGTTTTTTTCTTGCTCTTCTTCCCCGTCATCTTCTGGCATTAGTAAGAAGTAGGGATGGTCTCGAGCCGGCTCTTGGCTCCATAAGCTCGACCCAGCCGACTTGTGGCGGCTCACGCCTCGTGCAATGTCAGCTCGAGTCAGCCCGACTTGGCTCGTCTTTCAGTGATGAGCCATTATCAGTGTAGTGTGCTAAAGGATTCGCTAGTCTACTGGCCCTGTACATTAAGGTGTACAGCTTGAATCTGGGTCAACTCAGTCTGGGCTCGAGCCAGCTGACGGGCTCGAGCTCGTAGACTTGTCAGCTCGAGCCACTCCTCTGGGAAAGGCTTTTCTCCACCACCACCCCTTCTACAGCGCCACATTGGCCCAAGTGGCAATTGTCGCGTACGAGGAATGAGTTCTGACGCGTCGGAGATCGCAGACGCGATCCCCTACTTGTCTAACGAGGGATAATGAGCACACAGAAGTTCTGGAAATATCATCACGTCGCGGAAATGGCCTGCGGAAGGCCCCGGAGGGCGCGTTTGCACACGGCTTTAGCAACGTCCGTCTAAACGCGCCCTAAGGAAGAAGAGGGAGGAAAAAGAAATTGGCACCGATTTCTGCCGCCTCCCTATTAGACTTAGTATGAGAAATCGCCTCCGGGTGGCTTCTTAGCTCTGCCCTTAGGGCGCACTCACCCTGGCCGCACTTCTTCCCCCTCTCTTTGGCGTCTGGAGGCGGCGAAGAAGACTTTGGCAAGTGCAGACGCGGCCTTAAGAAAAACAGTCATAATGGATGATTTTTCCTGGGGCCAACAGAACAAGAAGAAAAGATCCGACATCAATTTTGTTTTGGAATCGTGTGTGATTCTTCTTCCTTCACAACTTCCTCGCCATCATCTGTGACGGACACGATTGTTGTTCGTCTCCTGCTCCTTGACTCGACGAGACAAGACAAGCTCCTCCACTGCTCTTGTCTGGTCGAGTCATTCTTTTCGTCTCTGGTGTCCTCCAGAAAGAGAAGTTGGAACGAATTTGAGGTAAATGCTGGCCGTGAGATGCCATTCAAGCAACGCATTACCTGCATACCTGTGTAACTACGGATGTGGGAGGTGAAAGAGCCTTCAGTTTCTACGCTGCGATCGGAAAAGTCGAGGGAAATGAAGCATTTTTCATAGCAGCCATTGTCAATCAGGCTCAGGCTGGCCAAGGTCTCAATTCTCCAACTTCTGGGGTGGGGGGGAAGAAATGGAGTCTGGTCATTATTATTGCATCAGACGTTGAAACGTTGAGAAGGTGAAATTGCGAGGAGGTTTCCAGAAGATGACAACGAAATTTTCAAAAAGAAACATTTCCCGAACCGAAGTAGCAAAACTCTTTACCGAGAATCGAACGGAACCTTTTGCAGGTCCGCTCATAAAGTATTCTAGATTGGAGTTTCTGATTCTGGAGTAGAGTTCTTCATTCTAGAGTGAAGTTGCTGATTCTAGAGTAGAGTTCTTCATTCTAGAGTAGAGTTGCTGATTCTAGAGTAGAACTCCCAATTCTAGAGCGGAGAGCAGCCAAGCAGCAATCCCTTCTTGGTTGGAATTTTTCCCCACCAAATCAAATGAGGAAGTGTTTCTCTCTCTCGTTCTCTCGGCCAAAATCTGCCCTTGAAATGTTTCGACGAATTTCTCACATATTCGGTTAAAGCTTTTTCGCCAGCTTTGGCACAATCATCACGCGCTCACGAGCACAGAAGCACAACAATTCAAGGCAGAGGCGACGATCAAATTTGATTTTTTTTTTAGTTTTTTAGTTTTTTTTATTTTCGTCCAAAAAAGTCCGACTTTTTCATTTCCTTCCCTTCTTTTGGGGAAAATTTTTATTCCCCCCGGAGAACTAAACTTTGGGCAGGTGAGGAGAAACAGGGGGCCATGAAATAATTCTTTACCGAGATTGTAATTAGCGCAGTATCCAAACAGTCACGCGCTAGTCTTATGTGTTTGTTTTTGTGGCTCAAATTTTCGTTGCATTCTTATACTTTGTTTAGTTTTCTTTCGAGTGCTCGTTCGAGCTCTCGGAGGCCGCGCTTGCTCGGCCGAACCCTCTGTTGCCGTCGCTGTTGTTGCTGGCGACGACACCCAGGAATCAGACCGTGTAAGCCCTTTCGCTTTTCGTGACACTTCTCTCGCAGGAATTCGCAGTTCGCATTTCTGCAAGTGCGAAAATTGATGCTTCTCGCCTATGGAGAGAGAGTGAACATGACTGCTACAGAGTGACAAAATGAGACGGTTTTTTGCTACAGGGTGTCTGTCTTTTTTCTGCTCTCTGCTACAACAGAGATACATTTGTCTCCCTTCTTCTGCGGTGCAGCTTTCATCCATCACGGCAGAAACGTCATATCGTAATGAAAGTTCTTTTCTCACACACTGAGAAATCTCTCTCTTTTGCGTCCTGCGCAGATAAGGTGTGTTAGCCACTTAAGGGATTTCTGCCAGTGAAATATTAAAATGCCTCCACAACAACACGTGTACAGAGATCAGGGGCGGGTGTGGAGGCAAAAAAATAAAGACTTCTCTTGCTGATGACTCTCAGAGGGGTAGTTTTTACTCCTCTGTGTTTACTTTTGGGGTGCGAATTTCAGGTGTCTTCTTGTCTTTTACCACTCCATCTATTTCTATGTCTGCAGTGGCAAAGGCCAGTTTTACTCACCCTTTCGTACACAAGTTCAGGATGAATTATGCATGATGCCCCTTTGCCAACGGTTCAAGTCTGGAGAAAAAAAAGGTCAACTGGGCCATGAACTTCGTAGAAGACAATTGTACCACTCTAAAAGTCAGATGTAGTTAAGAAAAAAGTAGAGATGTCACTTATGTGGGACCATTTTCAGGTGCAGTTGTCATCAGCACAGATGCAGATGTGAACGCCGGTGTGACTCAAAACATATCTGACTCAAAATTTGCAGACAGTAAAAGGCTCATTTTAGTGCGTTAAATTTAGCTGGAATGACTTATATCTTTAAAAAAAACCAGCAGCTTTTTCGCACTTTTCACCGCTCAGGCGGTTTGAGACGTGGCGTGTAAATTATGCACTAAAGAGCTGCTCTGATGTCAATGGCAGGGATGTAGTTGGGCTGAAATTGGGGCTCGAGCTGGAATTTGTGCCCCAGTCGATTGCATTCGTTTGCTCGCCAAGGCTGATGCGGATGGCAAAATCCTGACGGAAATGCAGATACAGAAATCGTAGCAGATCTTCCGCAGATGCAGATAATCCCGTAAGGGATCGACTCTTTGCCCAACTCCAGACCAGACTCGAGTGAAGCGAAGTCTTCCTGGACGTGGATACTTTCCAAAACAGCAACGGCGAACAAATCGCTCTGTAGTGAGTGAATGGAGTTACTGAGCAGACACCCAGATACTTTGTCTACTACTCTTACACCAACTTTGGCCAGAAATGAGTCTTAGTGTTATTGTATGGCAATTGCGGTAGTCAAACAAAGCAGCCAGAGTTTGACAATGAAAAGAGCATCGTTTTGTAGCAATGCCTCGTCGGAAAAGTCTTTTCTTCGTGCGATATTTGAGTATTTATATTCTGTGAGCGTCCTGAGGGGAATTTTTGTCGCAGAGATCCCCAAAAAAGGCTCTTCTGGACTCGGGGGAGAAAGGAGAAGGGGCCGAACTACACCAGACAAAAGGCCCAGAAAAAAAAATCTGTGCGGCTGATTAAGAGCGCAAGCAGGTGGAAAATCCTCCCCTTCATCATGTGTCTGGTAAAGGACAGGTTGTCTTTGCCACATCTGAGAAGGCGAAGGAAGGCAGCAGAATCGCCGAGCAATTGTTTAATTTCCACATCAGTTTTCTACCACCAGTTTTTGTCCGAAATTAGTGTTGATTGAGCGTAATCAATTTCTTTTTTAGTGCAATTTTCATTTTGACACCTCAATCCATCACTGTAAGAGAGTGAGGGAATTTTTTCGCAGCGGGAACAATTTTCATTGCTCCAATTCTTAGGTGAGGTGATAAATTTTGTCCACGCGTATGCATGAATGAACGTCCAAGTCCGGCTTAAGCAGATCTAAGGTTGCGCTTGCACACGCGGATTTTTCGTGCCAAGTTGCGGACTTGTTACAACGTTTCATTCTGTCAGAGAGTCTATAAAGTCTTTATCAAAAAAGCTGACGAGGCGCAATTCTGCTGTAGGAAATTGCACTTTTGAGCATGCCCATTAGCATGCCGAGTCGAGAAGGGGGGGAGGGGGAGCGAAAATTGGGGTGAGAAGACAATGGGGAGAAATCCGTAAAAATTGGCTTTGAAGAAGACTGATCTTTCCGTCTATCTGCAGCTGGGATGCGACGAAAACTCGGTCAGACACAGAGAAGAACTCGAACAAACGCCTCTTTTAAATCCATCCCTCTCTGTCTTTCCCACCGGATTTTAGTGGAAAATTTAGTCACGTTTGAGTGGTTGAGCGAAACGTGACCTCTGAAATGACCGCCACTCCACAAAGAAAGTCTCTCCCTCCTCCCTAAGTCAAGTCCGTGTTCCAGGGGTTTGGACACACACGTAAAATTATCCTCTGGCCGCAAATAAAACGACCCGGGCGGCTTGAACAGATTTACAGCGAGAGTAAAAGCGATACACGCGTCTTTAAAGGTCCTACTGAAAAGGCTACACTTTTCATAGCTGCGGAAGTGTAATCGAAGAGAATAATAGAGATCCTTTTCTGGGCACTTTTGCCCATCTTGACCGCCAAACTTGGGAGTGAATTGGGCTGTTCTCGGAGTCCCACTTAGCACATTGTCCGAGTTCTCAAGGGCGGAACAGGGGAAAGAAAGAGGTCGAGAGGGACGTCCAGACCATCTCGGTGGAGTCACCCTCATCTGCTAAAAGAGATTTTGTGACCTTCTCTTTTTTTTTGACAACTACAGTTGATGACAGAATTTTCTTCTTCTCTTTGAGCTGAGGTCGCAGAATCAATTTTCCTGTCTCGGCCCAGTTTTCCTTTTTCTCCAAGGAAAACGAAAGCTGTTGTTGACTTTTTATCTCCTCTTTTCCATTGGTCCTGTTTGTCCGTGCCAGGCCTGGGGCCTTCTGGGCAGCAGGCAGCGTCCGTCTGTTCATTGTTATTGGCAAGGACGGCTGCATTATTGCTTCTCGGGGCCAACGTGAAGGCCGGCAGCCAGTGTGAGGAGTGGAGGAGCGTGCGTGCTGTACCTGTGCGAATTCTGGCTCTCCGGAGTCAAGTGGAACATCTCCATCGGCTGCAATATTGTCTGGCCGAGAGAGTCGGGCTTTATTAGTGAAATCTCCCGGAGGAACATTGCTCTGTCACGCTTTAAGTGTTTCTCTTCTGCAGGTGTGCGCGCGTGAGCCAGGGAGAGAGTGAGAGAGACATTTTGCCTCTTTATCCCGCTCTTGAATGGGCCATGATGACCCCCTTCTCTACCTGCAACAATTACCCTTCTTCCTCGTCAACTTCGGGAACTGCAATTTTACGGCGTTGAACTTTTGACACTGCTGCCAGGTCGTTGGAGCTGCGGGTGTTGCTGCCGTTGTTGCCGGTGTCGTGGCTGCACATATCAACTTCTGCCTTAAGAAGGAGGGGAAAGTGACAATTCCTTCTGATTTGCTTCCGTGATGACCAACTTTTTGACATTGGTAAATTTTTCTCTCTCTCTGTTATCTACGCACACCAAGAGCTAAATGGCCAGAAAAGTAGCCCATAAAGTGCCGAAAGAGACAGACGTGTACGAGTTCACCTTTCTCAATCCCTTCTCTCTCACCCACACGTTTTTCCCATTCATCCCCCCTCCCTTCCCCCCCCCCCTCTCTCAATGATGGCCCCATTTCTGACGGATTTCCTCGTCTTCTCCACACACACTCAGTAGAGAACTGTATGCTGGGTTTGTCTTTTCTGTGTTTGAGTGCTATCCACTAGATTTTTACGTCACATTTTGGCTCAGCTCCACCGTGTCTGTCTGTCTGTCTGTCGGCCTGTGTGTACAGGACGTATAGATAGTGTTTCTTTTTCTCTAATGTCGAGCCATCAGAGAAGAAGCGTGGATGAATGAGTTTCGCTTCCGGCAGCCAGGATTTAGACTCAATGATAATTCTTACACGTTTTGGCTTCACCCCACCTTATGAGTGCTCTTTGCTGCTACTACAGTACAGTGGAATCATTTTTCTCTTTGCAGGTAAGACAACAAAGTCGTGGAGGCCTAAAATGTACGTACGCACGTAGTGACGCTGCATGGGTAGGTATGGCTTGAGCGTGCTGCTTATCTGGCCATCCAAGGCGTCGGCCAATTCATCTCCTTTATGCCCATAAACGGAGATACAATTTGTGCCCAATATTCAGCCAGCCGCCATTTGCTGTCCCGTCCAAACCCCTGGAATGGCCTCGCCGACCTCTAAAAAAATTGATGAGTTATCGAGGGCGGGGCAGAGAAAACGCGCGGGGGGGGGGGGAGAGGGAATATCGGCATGAAGAAGGAGAAAAAATAAATAATCCTGGAAATATATTGTATATTCCTGGTATACCTGCGTGCATGTGGATGAACGTATGCAGTATGTGTACTCCAGGAAAATACTTTCAATAGGTTATGACTCAGATCGGATGTGTGTACGCACAATACGCAGATGCATGCGGCAAAGGAACCAATGCGTAGCTGACGACTGAGATAAGAGAGAGAAGGTCGACTTATTGATCGAGTATCGCACGCGATCTCAGTCAGTGAAGTGTCTATTGTTTTACCTCAGGATTGGCGAATGCATCGTTAAATGACGCTTCTACTGCACGGAGTCAGCCCCAATTTGCTACTTTCATGTAGCTTCCGCCATGTGATGCAGTAAGAATCCATCACGGTGGATTTTTTTTTCTTTTTGCTGCCTGCAAGAAAAAAAGGCTGGATCTCTCATACACACTCACATATGGCGAGCACTCGCTCGACTCCTCTGCTTTGTCTGACAAGCATTTTCCATGCAAATTCATTTTGGCGGTGAAATTCCGGAGACTTTTCTTTCTCCCCTCTTTTGGACATGTGCGCAACTTTGGCACAGATGGCAGCTCTGTTCCACCTTTTCACATCCCCTGACAGATTGCTCGTTGTTCGGTCGGGAATCCCAAATTTGTTATGTTCGTGTCGATGCACCTGATTCTCTGTGGTCTTCAGCGCTCTTGTCCAACAACAGTTTGCTCCAATTCTCAGGAAAGAAGAAAAAGAGCGCCAAAAATTGCAGCTGCAGAGAAAACAACTTGCTTGAGGGCAGAGAAGTGTAGCAATTGCGGAGAAAATTCTCTCCAAGCCGCCATTTGTAGGAGTCGCATGATTTAACCCACCAGTAACTACACATGTAGGGCTCGTTGCAACAATGATTTATGCCTGTGATGATGGAAGAAGAACAAGCCAAGCTCAGACAGAGAAGGAAAACCAAAGTAAGCAGAGGCAAGGAAGAAGAGCTCTTTTTATTCCAATTTGGCTATCCGTGACAAAGCCTGACTCTGCCAAGTGTCCTCAGATTCACTCACTGTCAATATTCTGTCTGCTTGATGTCAGTCAACGTAGTCCGGTCTTTCTGATCCAGTCTGGTCCTCTTGGTCCTGTCCGGTGGAGTCAGACCAATAAAGTCCTTATTGCTGGCGTGACTCTTGGGAGAAGGACGACAAATATAGTAGCACCAGCTGAAATTCACCTTCCGCTCCCACCATGTCAAGACATCGCTGATTCCCAATATGGAGGCTTTTTTTTCTTCCCCCTTAATGAAATCAGAGCAACCCTTTTTTGCGCGCCATCTGCTAGCCTACCTACTTGAGCGCCAGCTGAGCTTCAGCCCAAGTCTGGAGGACCAAATTTGGTCACTCTCAACATGACAGACTCAGCTCCACTTCTTATCAACGTGCGCTTTATGGACTGCCAAAGTCTTAACTCAAGAAAAAAGAAGGCCAACAAAGCCCTGGTGTCGAGCAGAGAAGAAGGGTGGGGACAGGACCGAGAAAAATTAGTCTAGACTAATGTTGCGACGCAGTTTTTGGAAGAGCCTCCGGCAAAAGCTGCGATGCGATACTTGCAGCATTTTTGCTGTTGTTGTCACCGCACCAACTGCTTCGTAAATTTGCCTGCGTACATAGGGAGCTGCAGCAAATGCTCGATCCACATCATTCACTGCAAACGATGTACCCGATTCATTGCACGATACTTGAGGTAGGAAAAATAGGGGCCTACACTCAATGAACGCGAGTACAGTGAAGGCTCGATTTGGCGTGCTTTCGGTCATATCGTTCATCTGAGGGTCCCCCCCCACTGAGGTAGAGTAAAAAGTTGCTGGGCAGCAAAATTATCGTCCAGTGGAGACTTGCAGGTACAATGAAAATGTGCCAGTGTCAACGCACCCTCAGATCACACCTTCCAGCTCTTGCATGTTTCAGGAAAAGTTTTCTTGTCGAAACTACCTTCCCGGTACTGACTGACGCTGTTGTAAATGCAAAGCTTTCAAGAACTTTTTTTTCACTTTGTTTTTCCCTAATACTGAGGGGAAAAATTCATCTTGTACGTAGCAAACTGTACAATGCAGCAGGAGGAGGGAGGCAGAGGAGTAATGAATGGTCGAAGAAGCCAGCAAGAGACCGCAAGAGTTAAATCGCCCTCAATTTGTTACTGAAATAAGCGGGAATTAGAAGCTTCAAGAGCGAGAATCGTCTAACCAACCGTTTATGATAAATCGTCCTGCATGAGTGAGGGAATCAACTAATACGCATTTCACTTATGCCAGATATCTTCCTCCAAAGTGCTGCAAAGTGACACATCTGAGGCCAAAAGGAGTCTGCGCTGGCACAAGAAGCTCTCGACGGATTTGGCTAACATTTGGCAGGATGAAAAGACCCCCCCCCCCTCCCATCGCCAATGGGCAGGAGCTAGAAAAACCCCAGATCTATTTAGTTATACTTGATGTCTGTGCTATAGGAAGTCAATCAGAATATCCCCCCTGGGTTGACCCTGCGAAAAAAAACCCTTTCTTGTTCTTTGAGAGACCCCGGAGAGGATTGACCCGGAGGGTTAATAACGGTGCGTTTGCGCTGAATGGCGCTGGGTAGCACCGTCCATGCCACTCCAGTATTAAGTAACCTGGTCCTTACTGCTGAATGGAGGGGAGGGCAGAGCAGCCCCTCGGAAACAAATTATTGGCTATTAAGAGACCCCCTCGGCTGAATCTAGCAATGATCTCATTATGTCCTCTCATTGGTGCTTCTCTTCATCGGCTAAACTGTTTGGACAGCCCTGAATTGTGTCATTGATTCACCCCTAAACCTTTTCCTCATTTAATAGGGCACCACTATGCCAAAGCCTCCCTCCTATTCGATCAAATCAGCCTGATTGCAGACAATGTTTACACATTTTTCTGCTGCAGTCATGTCAGTGACTCTGCAGGTCAGCCCAGCTCCTGCACGGCCTAGCAAAGCCCAATAACCCACTGACAGACACCATTAATAGGGGCCAGATCGAATTAAGATAAGGAGAAGAAAAAGAAAAAAAACCACTACCTTAAACCGCACGCAGACACTTCCTTCCTCGAAGTGAATTTGCGATGATTTTCTTGCGAATTTTGCTCTTGTGTAATGTTGTGGCTTAGAAAATTGGTCAAAGGCGGAAACGCCTTTTTTCCCCCCTTGTTGTAGCAACTTGAGTTTTCGCGAGTAATTTTGCAGCAGCAACTTTCAATCAGAGTCGCACTCATCATTCACAATTCTCTCTCTCCAATTGCGTCAACCTTTTGCAGTACTTGACAGAACAGTAGTTTGCTCACCGTGACAGTGGAACTTCGGGAAATAACAACCGGGCTCGGTCAGCAGCACCAATCACGGGGCTATTTCCAGACAAACTTTGCGCCCACAGTTCCTCACACAGTCTTTTTTGGTCAGTTCATCTGCAACCTGCAATTTTAGACATTAAATCCCACTCAGCAAGTGCTATTCGGTGTGAGATATACATGATGTCTGGTGTGCATTTAAAATGAGATACCGAAGTAGATGTACATTACATGGATAAGTGTCAAGTGAGGAGGGCGCATATGCCTTAGTCACTCGTAAGAGGGCACCTGCCTCAAGGTCGTATAAAGCTCGAGGGTCATATACTGCTGTGCGTCTGTCACATTTCGCTGGGCTCAGCAACTGCTGCACCGATTGTCACCAAACTTGGTCGGTAGACACCACTTTTCACGTGCTGTCGCTGAGGGGGCTTGAATGCGCATTTCGAGGCCACTTTGAGGCCGAAATCGAGGTCCAACATTGCATTCTTCTAAGTTGTAGGTAGCTACGTCAATAGGTTGCCAAGCCTACTGGGAATAACTGTTCAGGATCAGTATTTATAAGTAGCTATCTACGGCGAGAGTAAGCTGGAGGGGAGAGGAGGACGAAAAGAGTTGCCACGCTCTGACCAGGAAATATCTCATACTAGGTCACTTCAAAAACATTCCAAAAATATCGCAACTGGCAACGCTGGGGAGGAGAGGCGGATGAGATAAGACAGATGGGTGAGGGTGCGACGGATCAGCCAGCTTCAAAAGCAAAAACAAAATGGCCCCTGGTGCAGATCCAAGGCAGATCAGCTTCCTTGGTGCAGATGGCATGGACGACGCGGAGTGCGTGGTGAGCGCCAAGCACGTGGTGAGTACAAAGAGCATCTACAGCAGGAAGTGCGTGTACTTCAAGGGCAACTTTGAGGGCGACTTCGAGGGGTATCATGAGCGCGTGAATGGTAAATTAGGGGAGGATCGGTCCAGAGGCGGATGACGCAGGCAGACACACACACACACACACACACACACACACACACACATACACAGCAAGCAGACTTAGAGCTTTATGTTTTTACTACTCTTTTCACCTAGCAAAGCGGCTCGAGTCCGCTAGTCATATCCCAAAAATCTAGAATTTCGAGGAGGTTGCTGCTAATTTCGGGCTGACCTGTACGTAAACCTAGGAGCAACTGAAGCCTAAAGGTTTGTAAGTCCTGTGAGACAAACAGAATTGCTCAGCTTCATGAGAGGGAGGGAATGAAAATGTGCAACAACATCCCTTACATTTTATATGAAAGATAACGTCAGTACAAGATTCTAGATATTAATTAAAAGGGGTGCCAAAATTTCGGTCTGCCAGCAGCAAAAATCTTCGCTGTAGGGAGTCATCTAGTGATTCTTGTCTGTCTGGTCGAGTCTTTCAGCCCCCCAAGTCCACTCAGTGCATTAAGGAGGACACGCAAGGGTTCTTCTATTATTGGTAGGCGTAACTAATTATCGTAATTAAGGCTAATATCCTCTCTTCCGTGAGAGAGAACTTGATACATGTGTTCAGCAGAAGAATCGCAAGGTCAAAATATTATTTCCCTGTCGAGAATGAATGCAACAGAGGAAGAAAAGAAGTGTCCAGAATGTCTCAATTTCCTGAATGTGGCTTCTTTTTTTTCCGTCTTCTCCTGACGGCCACATTTTCGTGGTTACCTTAATTGACGTAGGAAGAAGAAGTAATCACATAATGAGGTCTCCTTCGATGACATAATAGGGGCACGTTGAGTTGAACTTGCTGTTTATCGCCACACCTGCCTGGTCGTGTGCCTGCGCGTGAGCGGAACGGCCGTGTCTGCCAATGTCAACGTGTCTTAAGAGAGCGACTCGTGCGACTCCGACCAGGTCTGCTGCACCGTGTTCAAAGACCATGAGACCTTCTTGGAGATTAGTGGCGAGATTCTCTTGTCAGCAGAACGCATGGGAAAACTGCTTAAAGATAAGTGGATCAGTTAGCAAAAGCCACTAACGACAGAAATTTTTTGCAGTTAATAGAAGCCATTTGCCAGCTCTCTTCGGGGTCTCTGGAATCATCATCATTATTAGGATTATGATTATTCTTCGCTCTCTCAGTCTCTTAGCAGGCACAAAAGCAAGAGGAAAAAACGCTGACTCTCCTCGTCTTTTTTCTTCTTCCCCCCCTTTGAAGTCTTCCTTGTCTGCCTCTGTCAGGGCCACATCTTTTCTTCTTTTTTACGCGCCTTCTTCGGAACTCCTGCATTCCCGGCCGTAAGTGACGCGTCGTGTTAACCCCTTTTGTGGTGGCCGCGCAGGCCTTCGCATGGGCCTGACATCAGTGCAGAAGTCGCGCACAGACGTTGGAGGGGCCGGGGGAGGCATCAAAACGAAAGACAACTCGATTAGCAGATTGCTTTAATGCCAAATCTGCGGCCAGAAGGAGGGGAAAAAAGTGCAAAGCGTCAGAGGATTTTCGATTTTGCCGATCAAGATCTGCCTGAGGCGAGACGCAAGTCTCAGGGTGCCCACTTTTCGTGCTCCGGCGCTAACAGGTTTTGGACACTCTCCTTGGAAGAATTAGTGTCCAACCTCACTCACCTTGGTTGCACGCGTGAAAGATGGCGAAATGAACGAACGGCGACCGTCTAAAAGGATGGGTCCACACTAGCACACTTTTTCGCAATGTGACGCACTTTTTTTTCGCATAGGCCCAACGCGTCCAAGCACCTGAGGGGAATGCTGATATGGGCACGTGTACAGCTTGTATACAGAATCTGCCCAAACTCAGTCAGTGAGAGCGCACCCGAAAAAAGCTACTGATACTTGGAGGAGGAAGAAGAAAAGAAAAAAAAAAGAACTGGCATTTTTGGGCAAGGGTGCAAAAGGATTTTTCGTTCTCTCAGGTGTTTTTGTCTCCTATTGTCTCGTCCTCCCCTTAATCATCCAGTTTCACTGCATATTACGGTTCCTGTTCTTTGCGAGCAAGAGAAATAGCGAAAGCGTCTTTGGTAACGGCTTCACTTCAGTCATGAAGCGATGACTCTTTTTTCCTTCCAAAGAGAGGTTTTGCCTGTGGTTTTTCTTCTCTTTTTTCTGCTTGCAAAGAGTTGAGATAGAAGAAAAAAAGGGAGGGAAAAAAACGAGGTCACGCGAAAAAAGATTCTTTGTACCTGCAGGACGAGAATGTCGACAACTGACGTTGCACAGCAATACCTTAGGACTAAAGAAGGCATTATTCGTCGCTGGTGCTGTTGTCGGTGCCTTCACAAGATGCCACTTGAGTCCTTCTAAGACTACAGGGTGGGGGTAGGAAAATGCGACGCTTTGGAAAGGCCAACACTGCCTGGAATTGAGGGGTTCTGAAGCGAAAGGTGACTTCAGATGAGTCACAGACCAAAGGAGCTCAGCTTTCCAGCCACGTCTGAGGCTCAATGCAGTCAAAAGTTTTGACTTTGCAGAGGCGGGCATCCAATAATGATCAGATGTGCACAACTTTTGTTCTGAAGAAATGAGTTATCCTAAAGCTAAGGTCTGTATCACTTTGGTTTCAAAGGAGATTCTCAGCTTTCAGGAGAGAGCTGAAGCACATTTCTAGCTCAATTCAGTCAAAAGCTATGGCCTTACAAAGTTGACCACATTTGGAGAAAAAATGGTCTGGTTGCTTGTGAGAGTAATTGCGCACCAAATGGTCTTCACAGAAAAGTTGAGTGGCAAAGTCATAGGGTCAGATCTTAGTAAAACCTTTGGACACTGCCAGGTGAGGCTCACGAGCAGCGACTTCACAAAAGAAGATCAGAGATACCAGGAATTTTAGTAGAAAAGTTACTTTAAAAAATTCCTGCCATTCTACTTACCATTGTCTTCTCAGCCGCATGGTTAGGAAATGGGCAATCCTTACACAAAAGTGCATAAAAGTGGGGTTTTACAATTGAGTCTTAAGTTTTTCACTGAGGGGGCGAGCCATTTCTGTAGGCCAACACACTCGAAAGCTATGAACGGTTGAATAACTGAGTGTTGCAGTTTACGCGTGCCACCCTGTACCTCTACTGTGTGTTTGTGTCTTTGACGTCTTCCCACCTAAAGAGCTTCTGTCAGAGATTTAGGTCAATTTCTAGCAACCAAAACGTATGTACCTTGGCTGCAAATAGAGATTTTATGTTTTTCTATTCAGGAGAATAAAGACTCAGGCCCAAGTAGGCTACGCCTAATCACGTTGGCTGGTTGGTTGGTTGGTTTAGCAAGGCTTCTTTTCCTTTTCCCACGCAACCGAACAATTCACAGGTATAAAAAATTGGCGGAAAAAACTCTTCTCACGGCACTGAGAGCTCTTTCTTTTTCATGCACAATGAATGCGTTATTGTGTGTTCCGACTTGTGCATAAAATAAAAATGGAGCCTAACAAGTACTCTTGGAGCTTCTCTCGTTGCTTCCTCTGCTCCTTCCACAGCCTGATGAACTCGTCCAGGGTGAACTCGTGGGCTGCCCACGTCTCCTCCTTTTGGCCGATGTCGATCATTTGGATGAGCTCGAATCTTTAGTCCTGAGAAGAGCGGGAAAATCAGTGAGTGAATCTTTCATGATCCGCAGGGCTGAATCTTTACCTCGGATGCGATACTCAAAATCGAACTCCGACGCTTCGGATGAAAGTCACTCGCGTCTCCGCCAGGAGGGTCTACAAGGCGACAAGAGTAAACCTGCGTGTACACGTCCATGATGGATTTTTTTTTATCTAAAAGCTCACACAGGTTGGCGGAGAGCCTTGGAACTGCTTGTGGTGTCGGACAGCGTTCAAGGCCTCCGCGGCCTCCACTCCGAGGTCTCTTCACGTCCAAGACATAGCTGGAGATTAGGACCATAAAATGGAAGGAAATCACCTGTTCCGGCCAATTGTCTGGGAAGGCAGTGCCAGCATAACTATACGGATAAAGCAAGAACAGATTTGCTGCCCCGTGACGAGCATTGGTAAAGATGGCGAGGGACTGCGAAACAATGCAAAAAATCCCTCAAACTTTGCTCTTTTCTCCGTGAAGAAAGAGCTGTTCCTTGACCTGATCACAAAGTCCTTGATCTTCTGCGTCACTATCTCACTCAATGGAAAGGGTGATCGGAACGCGGGAAGCTGCCACTTTCTGAGCACTTTCCAAGTCAAGGTCATCGGTGAAAGCCGTGTGCCCTGTTGGACTTTGCTCTCAACGAAGGTTTTTCTGGGGTCGACCACGTCTCATCCAGAGCCCTCGGTCGAAAGATCAGCCTTGTGCCGGTCACCATTCTGATATCAGAACAGGCTGCTGGTGGAGAGACACTCTCGAATCTCTTGTACCACATACTCAATGAACGCACCTGTCCAACTGTACTCGTAGCCGTCCGGACTGGTCACAGCTGGCATGTCGACGTTAAAGTTGGTGCAAAGCTTGATCAATCGTGGCGTTGTTCACCCACTCATTCGCCAGGTACGTGGCAAAGATGGGGCCCAAATGTGATGTCTTGTCATGTGGATTCTCAGCTTATAGAGATAGCTGACTTTCCTCGACCAGCTCTTGTCATTGCTAGGATCTTCGTATCTCAGCCTTTGGAGGCCTTGTCGATGGACATGGCGCTAGCGTAGTTGGATTCCTCACAAAGAGTGATTGTCACGAAGGACACATTCAGCGCTTCAGCAAAGACACCTCGCTGTAGCATAGCCAATTCGTCCAGCCAAGCGTCGTCTATGATAATCGCCCCACCCCATCAGACGCCTGCTAGCCCAAATGACGCTGGACATTTGTGACCAACATTAGTAACATTAACAGCTTAATGCCTAAAACCAATAAAAACATTCTTACATTTCGACGTCTGCAATTCTGACGCAGTAATTGAGACACACCTCAAGGACATCCTTTAACTCTCGTAAATGCTTTGAAGCACTCATGATGCGGGCAGTCACACCTGGTCCCACCTCTTCCTTGGATAGCGAATATTTTTAGCTTGGTCAAAAATTAATCTTCGCTTGTCTCATTCCAAAAAAGTTAAAGCTCATGCTCTTCGTGCATTGCTTCGTGCATTTGCGGGTGAAGAACTTTAGCTGACTTGTCATCGAGCGCAGATGTTCGCCGGACGACGTAGCTTTGGAGCAAGATGACATTATTGCCTCTTGTTTTACACTTTGGTGTCGGGTCTGCCCATCGTACGATTTTCAAGCTACAGCTGCACTGATGCAACGTAGAGGGACCAAGACCAGCGGCAAAGAAGAACTGAGAACGCTCTCAGTGCAGTGGAAAACCGATGTTAAGGTCAGAAATCGACGCTGTAGACGTTTGGCAGCTCTGATCCATACAAAAGAACGACTTCCATTGATGCAAGAAATGAATACAATGGACCCTTGACTCGTCGTGATCTCTCTTCCGCTTGATGAATTTGAAGCTGCTGCTCGTGAGACAACAGGTCAGCAGTCGACTCAAGCTAAAGGTGAAAATGTTTTGTGCATATTATTTTGCCAAGTGCAGAGACAAGGATCGAAGATCTCAGCGCCAAAGTCACTCCTCAGCCCGTTTTCCCCTGAATTCGGCTGGGTGCGTTCGGGTGCATAAAAATGACTTTGTACGATCGTTCTTCCTCAATCTGTCCTGTCAAGATAGCGTCAGTCTGCGGCAACGCTTCGTGACGTCAAGAATGCATGTATTTTGTCGCTACACGGTGGAAAAGCACTGATTATTGCTGCTTTGTCGGGGCTACTTTGAACGGCAGGGCCACAGTCAAGATAGACTGGGGGGGGGGCTGGCCAATAATCCGGAGGACAACATAAGTGTCGGACAAGTCCTTAAATTTTCCCTTCTGACGTTACAAGGAAAAGGAATGCCGCGCTTATTCACTCGTGTGAGGGTTCACTTCAGGGTTATTAGTTTGTCAAGGATGACTTCATAAGCTGCCCACATCTCTTCTCCACTCGGGATAATCTGATCGGCCGGGAGTTCAAAGCCATAGCCCTGGAAGAAAACATTGACCAGCGTTTCATTTTTCAAGCATTCGTTTACGGATGATCCTCCTACGTTTTCCCTCAGTTCGACCAAGAAGGCAAATTGTGCACCAAGTTCGGTGTAGTAGTCACTCGCGTCCCCTGCTGAAGGATCTGTGGCAACAACGTCGTTCATTTCTAAATACTTGCACACGTACGCAGACTCGATGAAAACGATATACTTACAAAGGTTTGATGAATGGATGCATTGGAATGTTTCACCGTGCACCTCATTGAGTGCATCCATAGCTTCTATGCCCAAATCTCTCTGGAGCAAAACAAATAATAAGGATGAGATCTGTCTACATCGCCAGGAGGCAATTAATTATTCTATTATTGGATAAATGGACTCACTTGCTCTTGCCAGTTGTCCGGGAAAGCTGTGTAACTATAACTGTATGGATACAACAAAAGTTCGGCCGCGCTGTGCAGAGCGTTGGTGAAGACTGGAGGAGGGTCCAGTGTACTACAGTGGGGAAAGACTTGAAAGATTCTCACACTGTTATTACAGCTTCCGCTCACCTCACAAAATCTCTGATATTCCGGGTTTCGATCTCACTGAAAGCCTCACTGCCCCCATAGGTGTCTGAGCAAGGATAGGTGCTCGTTCCAGTCTCTGAACAATGACGTCACCTTTGTTGATATTTTGAGATTAAGAAAAATGCTACACCTTCCACAAACCTCCCCAGTGAACTGGAAAATTCCTATTGGGATCGGTGCCTGGGCAGTCAAATCCTGGATTGGACGAGCGTGTCTTCCGCCACATGCGATCCTGTACACAGTGCAACGCAGTACTTCATGAACGATAGTGTCAAGCACTGTGCTGCAGCACAAGCACTCTTACGTCTGTCCAGCAGAACTCGTAACCGTCGGGATTGGCCACTGGCAGCAGGTAGATATTGAAGCTGTCCAAGTACTTGTCGTTGGCTTCCGCATTGTTCAACAACTCATTTACCAAATAGGTTCCAACTGCTGGACCAATCCACTCTCTAGCGTGGATGCCTGCAAAAAAGCCTCTCACTTGCAGTCCCTCTATGACGCCAAACAAATAGCCCAAAATGCAGCTTCCAACTCAATGCAGTCCACTCAGCGAGTACCCAAACGTTGGTCTTCGGCCGTCGCGGACATGGCACAACTACTGCTACCTGATCAGGACAAATCAGTTCCAGTACTGACACCTCAATATAGCATGACTGGCACTTATCGAGAACACCGAATCGATTGAAAGCATCGAGTTTGATTCATTATTGGAGGACGAACCCGTCACCTGCTTCAATCCAAATGTTTGGCCTATCCCTCCCAGCTCTGGTGATGGCCAGAACTTTCATGTCTCGACCTTCATAGGAATTGCCAATGGAGATGGTGCTGACGTAGTCACTGTACTGCCTTGCGAGACTGTCCAGCCAGGCGTTGATGGTGTCATGCCTATGGTAGTCGTTCCAGTCCATCGTTTCCGCTTGCTTTGGCTCTCGGTACTTGATCGTTCTTTGTAGCAAAAATTGATTAGTCTGCGCGAGCCCTCGGTAAACCAAGAACCACTTACTTGCCAACATCAGCAATCTTGGTAGTGTAGGATAGTCCAAGCTTATGTAGCAACTTCTGCAACGTCTCTACTTTCTCTGGTGCGGCCATAATCTTGGTATTCAAGCCTGACAAAAATATGACACATCAGTAAGGAAAATACGGGGAGAATCGTTATTTCGGACTCGCTCATAAGTAGTCTTCCCTCCCCCACAAACTTGCCTGGCTGCGGCTCGGACCAGAAGTCAAACAGGGTAGTTCCGTCCATCACGTGGCGGAGGAGAATTGTCGACGTCTCATCGAGGGGTGAGGTCTCCAGGACTTGGTACCTTGAAAGCGAGTCAAACCCCACCAACTGCTGAAAGATGTACGACCACGTGGAGGAAACGTCTACGCTTCCTTACCCCTCGTACGTCTTCCACGCATTTGTGCCAATGATCAGCCCAAAGCAGCAGAGCCCAATGAGCTTGAAGGAAGCCATTTTTAAGTACGTCTGCACGGTGCAGAGACTCGCTTGACACAGAAATTGTACGATCATCCGCGATTGCCTGGAGTACACGCATCTTGCTATCTTGGGTGAAGCCTTGATCGTCGCATACGCATACAAGCGTGGCTGAACTGACGCGAGTGTCTTAAGTGCTTCGTCTACAAAAGTGTGAGTGCTGCGAAGTAGAGAAAGATAGAAAATACTGACAACAGCAACTCACATTCTGCACTGCCTGGAGAGAAGAAACAGAAAAAAACGCAGTGCAAGAAATAGGATTAGCATGCACAATTTCTGCCTGCGAAATAGCATAAGAGGAATGCGTGTTCGTGACAAGAATTGAGAAGGAAAAGGGGTTCCTATGCGTATCAGCTGTAAATGAGCAGTTTTCACGAGAGTAAGTTGATTGCCTCGCATGCGAAGGCAGGAACAAAAGAGCCACAGTAAGAACAGCCATAATAATACCTTGTAATCAAACATGTTCAATTATCTCATTACACTGGAAAAGTCTTCAGAATGACGCGCAACCCTTGATACCGAATTGAAGCAATCCGCAATGGTGACTTTTACACGTGCTACATGGTCACTTGAAAGGTCTTTGTACGTCAAGGGGTCGTCTGGGGTGGAACCGGATGGATACAAATTGTGTTTCATGCAACTTATCCCTCACAATGGACCGAATCGTCGCCAACATTGAGTAACAGCTTTGCCTTTGTCTTGCAGGAATGCGTTCGTCACTCCGTGGCCAATCGCTTCTCGATCAGACAACTGGGGCAGGCAGGAGCCAACGTCGTAAGATGACCTGAACAAGAAGAACAATCATGGCTCCTCAACACCACTGCGACGATCGGTTCCGCAGGGATGAGAAGCTGGTCCACGGTGAGCGCTGTCAATACTAGGAGTACATTGGCCAACTGATTGATTACTCACGAGGAATTGCGTACGATTGCAGCACCAACTCAGAGCAGTCGCAAAGCTGCCAAGTCTTCGGTGGAGTCGACGCCTGCACACCTGCATACATTGAGGCCCTGGAGGTGGCTGCTGCTGCGCGCGAGGAGAAAATTTCTTCCTCGTGCCATTAGGTCCATCTTCCTGTTCATCGTTGTGGCGATCCTGGCCGTCAACGTCCTCCTCATAGTCGACAATGCCAGGATAACGCACAAGCGCAAGGTAGGACGCGTCATGATGAGACGTCGAGACGTACACGCGGGTGACACACATGCACTCTCTCCAGGCCGCCTCGGAGGTGTTCGCCACGGCTCACGGCCACGCCGTGGGCGAAGAAGAGCCACCGCCTGCAAATACAGCTGTGGATGCAGCCGCGGCGGCGGCGGCCTCTGCGGCTGGCAGCCGCCGGTCAAACCAGCTCAAGTTGCAAGAGCTCAGCAAGCCAAAGTTCCTCACCGTGGAAGTGTTGTCTAGTCGAAAAAAGGCCTCCGTCACCGTCGACGGAACAACGGTAGGAACTGCTACACACGTGTCATGAGATTCACCATGAATAACATTCTAGGATGACAGAAAGGGTTCGCAGAAGCGAAAAGAAAAATATCGGACACTTTTAACGACGATTCTTGTCGGCTCGCCAGGAATTTGGCGTATGAGAGCGCCCAACTCCTATCTACTCTCCTGTATCTCCTCAAGAGGTCTTTAATAGAATTCCATTATAAGAGAGAGATCGGACAAGTCTCAAATGGGCTCGTGACACTAAAAAAGCCTTCTCTCTCTCCACACACATGCACACACACGCGGGCGCGCGCGCACCTGAGGAGCAAAAGAAAAGAATTAAGGGAGGCTTTTGGGTTCTGTCATTTTTCGAATCCCGGAGCCGCCCCCGTTAAGTCAGAGAGATCAATTGCAAGATAAAAGCAGCTTTGGGACGCTAAAAGAAGCCGAGGAAAAAGTATCCTCGTCTGGCTCCTGCCCCAGATGCCCCCCTTTTCGTTCTGCGACAAGACTCGAGTACATAACTTTCTCGTGACTATAAAAAGTTAAGAATGCGTCGAGCCCGAGGACAGGTTCACTCAGCTTATGAGAGAGCAGAAGAAATAGCTGCTTGTCCAACATCCTGATCCATCAGCATTGGCTTTGACAGGTGTACGGACCATGTCACGTGTAACTTTACCTACGACGGGCACGTCCGCATCACTCACACGTTTGTCTCCTTGCAGATACTGGAGAGTTCTCCGGAGGACCCAAAAGGTCGTGGAGTGCACGTGTTGGTGTTGAACGAGGCCAGCGGCGCAGTCATGGCCCAGAGGGTCTTCGACACCTACTCGCCCAGGGAAGACGAGGCCATGAGCCTATTCCTATCGCTGGTCTCGCCGGGTAGAATCGTCGTTCTGGCAGTCAAGGATGAGGCCACGTTTCAGGTAAGCTACCCCTTTTGCGGACGTACCTCTGCATGTGTGCACAGGACTCATGACATCGCATTGGCGTGTGTGCGTGTGGGGGCCTGTCAAGCATGCATTGTGTGCATGCCATTCCTACTAGAAAGCCTCTTCTTCGTCGTCTTCTCCTTTTTCGCTTGCACAGTAGGACTAAGCACAGTCCCTGTGTCATTTGCTAGCAGCGGTCACTTCATAACATAGGATGACGCAGAGAATTATGTAACCCCCCCAAGCACATAAAGGGTTGACGATGACTCGTAAATAGGATAAGCAAAGCTCACGTTTAGTTACGAAGACATTAGGATGAGAGTTGGGCAATAATTCCTTCTTATGCTCTGGGGCTCAGCACTTTAAACTGTCAAACGTATGGTATGAAAACCTTGGTGAAATCTACTACAGTGCTGAAGTACCTACTATGTAGGTATGAGGCTGCTGCTTTGTACCACATTCGTTAGTCAAGTGATACGTAGTAAAGATACGTTGTCTTCCTAGATGAAGCAGCCAGCGCGTGACCTCCTCCGACGTCTTCTTGGGTCCCGACGGGCTCAAACCCTTGCTTGGCGAGACATGTGGGCAATCGTGGCCACCAAACGCGGCAGAAAAAAGAAGAGGAATGCCTTGAACGATGAAGAGCATGATGATTTAGAAGGCAAAGTCTACGGAGAGTCTTTCAGCAAGTCTCCGGGATTTTCCATGTGGGGCTCCTCGGTCCGCCTCTGGGCGGAGGTGCCGCTGGTTTCGTCTGACGAAGCCACGTGCTTCGCCAACTCTACCTCGGCCCCGGAGCGCCGGCGCGCCAACTTCTGCGACCGCTACGAGGGATACGGCGGGGTTTGCTCGTGCGCCGACCCCTTGCCTGTTGCCGATCTGTCGAAGACCACGAACGACCCGTTGCAGACAGACGAGGTGCCCGTGGCCATCATCGCCTCGAACCGGCCTCAGTACTTGTACCGGATGCTCCGATCGCTCTTGAGCGCCCGGGGGGCAAATCCGGAGATGGTCACCGTGTTTATTGACGGATTCTACGCGGAGCCGCTGGCTGTGGCCAAACTGTTTGGACTGCGGGGCGTCCAACACACGCCCATCGGAAACAGGAATGCCAGAATCACGCAGCATTACCGGGTGAGCTCAAACGTCACGTCAGCCGATGCACCCTGTGTACCCTGCTTGCCCATTGGTAGCTACACCTACTTGTGCAGTCCAGGATTAACCTTCTGATGTACCTTCTAAAGCTGCAGAAGCAAGTACATGAAGAAGTGTACGCCTCGTATCGAACAAGTACTAAGCAACCGTGCCATCCTAAGTGTCCATGTGTGTACTCCACACTTGGCGAAGGGCGTCCTTGCCACCACGTACGATAAGACAAGAATGCACTCATTAAGTCAGTGGGGATAGAGAGATTACCACACTAATCCACCTTCATTTTCTTGCCTCCGCCGACTGCTCTGCTGTGCAATGTGATCTTCCTAATGCGTCGAGTGTCTCCTTACTCATGATCTGATTAATTCTTTAGGCCTCTCTGACTGCCACATTCAATCTGTACCCGTCAGCGCAGTTCGCCATCGTCTTGGAGGAGGACTTGGACGTCTCCCCAGATTTCTTCTCCTTCTTCTCGCAGACTTTGGACCTTCTGCGTTCCGACCCCACCCTGTACTGCGTCTCCGCATGGAACGACCAGGGCTACGAGCACACCTCTTCCGACCCCCGAGCTCTTTATCGGGTGGAGACGATGCCCGGACTCGGGTGGGTGCTCAAGAGGGACCTCTACAAGGAGGAGCTCGAGCCCAGGTGGCCGACGCCGGAGAAGGTGAGCAATTGGCATGTGCAGAAGATTATCCCCCCCTCTGTCTGGTGTGCGTATGTGTGTGCAGTAGTGGTAGTTGTAGTAGAAAGAGAGAGTTTTGTTCTCTATGTGTGTGTGTGTGTGCGTAAGTGAATGCGCGTGCGTGTCTCCTCTCTTTCTTCTTCTCTCGCCCCCCTTTGTGTGCATTGAGTTTTTCTCTCTCATTCTTTCCCCTGTGTACGTGGAGCGAGAGTCTCAACGGGATCTCCGTAATCACGGCTCCAAGCCAATCTTCAAAAACCGGTGACCATCACTCGTTATTTCGCCCCTTTTTCCTACTTATGAACCGCGCGTTTAAGGCTCGCTTACCTGAGCACAATTGCCGGGACCGGCACCCGGGCCTGACGTGACGCGCGCACGTGTGCGTCGCACATAACGAAAGATCCGCGCGTGCAAACCGTGCCTCAGCGATGAGAAACTACCCACAACGATCGCTAACGCTTCTTGGCATCTTCATGCCAGAAGACAGCAACACAGACCATCTGCTGTCACCAATGAGCTGACTCCAAACTTCTGTTGCTGAAGAAACGACAGAAAAACCAGCCTGCGGTAATAACATAATGACTTAAAGAACAAAGAATAATAAAGAGGTGTGCATGGGAGACACGAGGGGTACAATTGTACGGCCTTTATTTTTTCCTCCCTCCCTCTACTTGTCGTGAATGCAAAGGCCCGTTAGCAGCTTCGTTCCATGCATAAATCTCACTTTTTTATGGTCAAATACGCATTTCCCATTTTTGAGAGGACGTCTCTCAATTCAACTTTTATTTTTCCTCTCTCAGAACTCCGCTTTGTGCACGAGCGAGAGGATTGAAGCAATGCGCCATTCATGACTTCTTGAAGGAGGCTTCAAGCGCTGGAATCGCTTAGAACTGCATAATTTTTAGTGCCCCGGTGGCAATGAAAAAATGCTTCGTACTCGTCCATTCCCCAAACAGATTCGTTTATTTGCTCAGCCTTCTTTTCTTCTTCTTCCACATGTGCTAAACCTCAGTGAGAGTGGCCATTCTGCAAATGACTGTGACCGGATGCCCACAGAGCTTTTAGGGAGAGCCAGAAATGGGCTTTTATTGACGTCGTGTCAGTGGCCAAAGAAATCCTTCGCGTATAAGCTGCGTTTTCTTCACCTCAAGTGTTCCATCTGCTCCGGCTGAGGGGTCGAGCGAGGTCTTCAGCATGAGCATTTTGTTTTCAGATCAGCTGAGATGTGACTGATCGTTACTGGGGACACAAAGTTAAAGCTTTTTGTCGCTGCTCCTTGGCAACGTCCGATCTGAGGGCTCTTTCTCCAAGTGTCGTCAACACTGACGTTTAGACAGAAATGGAAAACCCCTCGTCAAGATGACGTCACCTCCCTCCATCGGTGATGCCTTGTCATGATTCCAGCTTTTCGGTCCTCATTCCCTCGTGATGAAGCTATCTGTGACAGACAGAGTTCCACGTACTGTCCCGATGCGTCAGTCAGCACTCTGTTTGTCTCGTTTCAGATGTGGGACTGGGACATGTGGATGCGCCTGAACGAGGTTCGGAAGGGCAGGGAGTGCGTGGTCCCCGACGTCTCTCGCACCTACCACTTCGGATCCACCGGCATCAACATGAACTCCTACTTCCAGGACGTCTACTTCAATAAGCACAACTTCAATACTGATCCCGATGTCAGGCTGTCCAACGTTGAAAGGTGCGTTGTAGTAGGTAGGAGGAAGAAGCCGAGCAAATAAGCTGCTGGCTTGTAAACAAGCAAAAAAGTTTTGAGTTAGACATCGGCTCAGTTTCTTGCGTTTCACTGGGATTCATAGACTCATGCTTGGCACAAAGAAGAACCTTGATTGTTCCTGCATTGTGGTTGGAGCCCACCATAGACATCTGCTGCTTGCCATACAGAAGCGGCCAGCCTGACACCTTCTCAATCCTTATCAACTCGAGCCTCTCCGCTCATTATTTGCTTAACAAATATTTTCTTCTCCAGGCGACCTTAAAAGTGAAATCTCTCTCTCTCTCTCTCTAGTGGTGAAAAGCGCGGGTAAATAAATATTGCAGTTACTGATTTTCATGATCATTGTCCACTTTTACGCACGCTGCCTTTTTCAGTTTCCCGCCACCAAGCACAAAAATGCCGAGAAATGACACTTGGGACGATTTTCTGGCCAAAAATCTAACCCCCCCCCCATTTTTAGCTCAAAATGTGCTCAAAATCACCCCCTTCCAAGCCTCTCCTTCCCGTCTTTCAACACCCGTGGCAATTGAGACGAGCATAGTAGAAAGTATTCGGGAATTCGTCGGGCTAGCGGCAACTGCTCTTGTTGATGTGTTTATTTGGCTTAGACACACCCTTACTCACGTGTTCTTTCAGCAAGATTAAATTACTCTCTATCCAAATGTGAGATCACCACGTGAACAAATTGCAGAGGGAGGAAATAGAAGCCTAAAAAAAAGAGGAAGAGGCAGAACGAAGCTGTCGCACCCCCCTTCATTGAACCCCCCCATTGATCGTTCTTCACATTGTGCCCACATGTTCGAGTCTGCCCAATTTACGTAGATTCATGCTTCCCTGGGCGCTGCGTGCTTGGCTCCCTAATCACCCAATTAACTGATAGGAGGTGCTCTTGGGTGGCTTCAGGAGGGCAGCAAGAAGTCGAGTCAAGTCTGTCTGTCTGGACTAAATTGTTCCTCTGGTATCGTTAAGGGCTGACTGCGCCTTGGTGTGAAAAATGAGCTCTCTTAAATGAGCTTGCCTTTCTGGGGGATTAACAAATACTGATTGATCCGCGCATCCTTTGAACAGCTTTTTTTTGTCTCTCGTCAGCTGAGAAGTTCGCTACCTTGAACTGCTTTGGAGAACAGAGTCGTTTTATTCTCCGCCTGCATTTCATTTTCCGCCGAGTTAACTCCTCAACCACCCATCTGAGGAGAGGAATGTGAGCTCTTGAACCTTTTTTCTGGGTCTGACCACCGCTACTGACGCTTCTTCTCTCTCCTTCATGGAGTAAAGATCTCCAAAGTCACTCTGGGGACACAAAAATGCTCCTTGCATTTATGCACCTTTTGTAGGTCGCCGAAGACAAACACCCCGGTCCGCTTATCTGCCTTGGCCACGTGATCGTCCGTACTGATTCGTGCACTGCACATGCTCATCCGTGCAAGTCACACTGCAGTATCTGAAATGTACACTGTGAGCTCAGGCGTCCTCCAAGGAGGAGCCGCTGGGTGGACCAGTGGAGAAGACTTCCGAGATACATGAGTAGAAGTAGATTGAAATTTACGCGTCTTGTGTGTGCTCGCATGCGCTGAGGCCTTGTCGGGAGAAGGGCTCGGTTGTGCACTTAAGTGTCGAAAAGCCGCAGGAGCTGCGAGAAGAACTTAAATGCTCTCTTACCGGACGACGTTCTCAAGCATCGCACAGCATATGACAAGTTGGATGCACGGGATAAACTGTCTTTTGTAAGAAGTGGAGGATTTGAAAATTGCAGGTTTTCAGGCCTTTTACTCTTCAGGCCGGGCTCTTCGTGCGATGAGACGAAGAGCTGCCCTTTTGGGGCTGAAGGTTAAGGCAGAATTAAAGTCAGCTCTGTCTGCCTGTCCACATGTGCAGGAGGCCGAGGCTATTTTTATTTAATTCAGCATTATCTTGACGTGCGCCAAATATTTGCCCTCATCTCTTTGCGAGGAAGCGACCGACTTGTTACTTTCATCGCCTTCAGGGGTCAAACGTCCACGAGGTAGAAATAGTGCATTCGCAGTTGCTGCAGGTTATCCGTGAAGAAGAAAGTATGTTGAGCGCACTGTTTCAACGGAGCTCGATGCACTCGCGGCTAGTCAGACTGGAAAGTACCTCCACATTCGTCCCCATTTTTGTTTTCAGCCTGAAGTCTGAGGCCTACGAGGAGCAGGTCCACTCGGTCATCAGCACTGCCACGCCCCTCTCCACTGGTCACTCCCCTTGTTCCACCCAGTTCAGGTTCCCCAGACATCCCCAGGCCAGAGGAAAAGCAAACGTCCTCTACATCAGGTGAGTGAGCAAATAAATGCGAATGAAGGATGATTGCGAAGAATTTGCGCCTTTCCTTTAGGATGGTGGATTCCAAGGACTTCGTGACTTGGCTGGAGGTTGCGCGCTGCTTCCACATCTGGGACCTGGACGCACGGGGCTTCCACAGAGGAATGTGGAGGATGATCTACAAGGGGACGCCGCTGTTCGTCGTGGGAGTGCCATACTCAGATTATGCGTGAGTATTTCCAACACATATGCGCAGATGAGTGATCGACTGAAGGTGGCTTGAGCCGAATTTTGCCGAAATCGAATATTCGGTCTCGGCTGAAACATTCACCTCTAACAACCGAACATTCGACGCATAAAGCCGAAATGCCTCTAATGTTGAGTTATCACGGCCATAACTTCGAGTTAACAACAGGAAAAGTTTCACAACGTTACCGCAATTTCTCGACATTTTCTGGTTTCAGACGATTTTCTTCATTAGCAATTAAGCCTCCGGCAGTTGAAAAAAGCCATCGGACAAACAATATCCTGTTCCAAACTGGACAGAAAAGCGAGAGAAACCGGGTTTCGGTAGCACCCGACCCGCGAAGTACGAGGAACTTTTGGCGAGTCAGTCGAATCCGAACATTGGGCTCCAGCAAGTGCGGAATATTCGGCCGAAGGCAGCATTCGGTCGATCACTAGTGCAGATTCTCCATCCACCAGCGACAAAGCTTACACTCTTCATCCCTCTCGATGCACATCATTTCAAGGCCCATCTTATTAAGCTGAGTTCTCAAAGGAAGACGAAGAAATGACTCGCGACTTCCATTTTTACCCTCTCTTTTGCTAGATAGAAAGAAGGCGGCGGCATTTTTGAGTCTGTAACACAAGATGGTGCCATCCAGATCTTGGCGGGAAGGTCACCAGGACCAGGATTTTCTTTGCAAAGTACCATTGTCCGAAATGGACTGAGAGATTGTGCGAGTGTGGTGAAAGACTTCCTCAGGGTCGATACTCTTTGCTTGAGTGGTACGATCCTGTTGCGCACCAAGCGACAACGGCTTGTTGTGTTCATGCTATGAGCTTCATTCTCAGCGACCTCATGAGTTCCAGATTTGTGCCAAAGTGTCACACCTGGAGGATTTTTCCTCTGACAACCCTGGCTTTTTCTTCTCTCATTTTTTGCTGATCCGCACACATGGAATGGGTATGGGTGGAGGAGCCTCCCCTCCCTGCCCTCACCTTCACTTCCCGTCTGGAGACAGACATATCAGACAAATGACCACTCTGAGAAGGCTTTTTTTATCGCCCAGTCACCCACTTTGCAAGATTTATTTATCAACTCTTTGTTTCTAGGAGACACAAACCCCCTCACCTGAGGCCGCTCTACCTGGACAAGAAGGCGACGTCCAATGCCAGGCCTTAGAAGGAGGGGAACTTCTTTCATACGAGAAAAAGTGGGCATTGACAAACCGTGGAAGAAGAAGGCTACACACCAAATGTGATATGAGATCTGTAAGAATAAGAAAAAATATCTTTGGCCACGTCAAGAAAGTGTTGCCAAAGGCTGTGATAGACACTCATAGAGAAGAAAAACTCTTTTACTCTTGTTGTTGTATGTTGGACCTTTGCAGAGACGTGGCTTTCAGTGATTCATCTGACCTAGTTGAGGTCTGACCAGGAAAATGCAACTTGTGCGTCATTTCTCATACTTATGATGTATCACACACTACTGTTCGTATTAGCACAAATAAAAGAAACCTGAGAAAAACTTCTTTGTCGTACATACTGTATAGACTTGTCTACATACTTCTGTCGTTACTTTGCCCGCTCGCTCGCGTTGGGGCTTTTCAGAGCTGAAGGATTTGTTAGTAATATCATCACTTGTCATTAAATTCCGCCCGTTTAAACGCAGCCCAAAGTTCCCGGACCCAAAGAAAAAGAAAAGTGAAGTCGTTGGCGTCATCCATTCATCGTAAGGCACGGGCCAAGCATGCTAATGTGTCTCAGTTCCACGCAGGTGTGCAAGTGTGCGAGTATGCGAGCTTGTGCGCGCGCCCGGGCCCGTGTGCGTCCAGAGGAAAAAGGGGAAGTCACGGGTCAAACAGCAGCTTTTGCATACATTTTCCTCACTTTAAAGCCCGAGAGAAAAGAGAGAAAAGAAATTCTTTCGCAAGCTTTCCTAAGCTCGTGTGTGTGTGTGTCAATCAATTAGCTCTTAACAACCCATGTCGTCGTCGTCGCCGTCGTCGCTGTCGTAGTCGTCATCGCCGTCGCCTTTGAGCACCTGAAAAAGACCCTTTCGACACGTTTTCTCCTCTAGAGGAAGGTCACCACTGTTTTCATTATGGGCTGATGCTTGAGGGCCTTCAGTTTTGGGGACTTCTATCCATCTCAGTTATAATGATAAGGACGTCGTAGACACACTCTATTAGTCCAGTCACTTTTGGGGGCGAGGAGCCATCTCTGGCAATCCTGGCAATCAAGCAAGTTAGTCACGTTTTCTGGCTGTCTCAGCCTCATCCCTCACATGTGTCTGCTAACTTTTTTCTTGTGTGTGTGGGGGGGGGGGGGGGAAATGTGTAGTGCTTTGATCAAGCAAACGTGATCACAAGGGGCGCATCCACTAGGGCGCGAAGAAAAGAAATTCGTCCCACTCACAAGCCATTTCTATGTTCTTGCGTACAATACAAGTACATGCGTAGATATGCATGTCATGGTGAGATTTCTTGCTCCACTTGAGCTTGACAGACCATTCCAATGCTTCAGGACATTCCGCCTTTCCATTACAGCTGTCCACCGCTGTCGTGGTCGTAGTGCGATGCAATGACCGACGGCGACGTGGACGACAATGACTTGGACCGCGGCGCCGCAGACGACGACTTGGAGGACACTCCAACGGACAACAACGTCGTGTTGAAGGACAATAAGCCTGCGTGCTGGTGTGCCAGAGTTCCCTACGTCCAGAAGACTCCTTCTTTTTTGGGTAGTAACTGCGTGTCATAAAGCACAACTTGCAACTCTCTCTTTCTATATTTACTGTATGTATGGGTGTGCGTGTATGGTGTGTGCCAAGAGAACGAGAGGAACCTCAGAGAAGAGATGGCTCATAAAACGGCAGGATTTCTTCTGGACATCTGGCGGAGGTCGTTAAGAAAATTTTTCCTCCTATAGGGGCCCCATGGGAAAATAAATGACACCTTCCGCTCACGCTGAGTAGGCGTATCGAGGAGGGTCAGCTCACGTAAGCTTCAGGGATGTCTCGCCATAGGAGGGGAGGGGAGGGGTTTTTCCCCAAATCATTTTAGAGCCGGCGAGGGGGAAATGGATGATTTATGCACAAGAGAAGAGTTTGAGGGTGCATCTTCTGCGCTGAACGATCTTTGCACACTTTGTCTTCGGTCAGGTACTTCTTCAAATGATCGAAGCTAATTGCGTCCGTGATGGCGCAGTCCGGACGATGACTTGTTGAACAGGCAGCACCTCCCTCCGCACGTGCTCCAGACCCGCTGGAGCAGCATCGAGTTGAAATAATTGGGAGGCCCTTCCACTTTTTTGCATCTCCAGTTTATCAATTGCTGAATCCACCCACAGACAGTATTGGACTCGTTGTTCCTGCAGAGGGTGAAAACCTGGTGTGGGACTCGTAAGAAGAAGATGATGATAGGTTGGGAATGGAGGCAGACGCACACATGTATGAGCTATCCTTGAGCACATGCACAGTGTAAGCGCAATTATCGGAAATTGTTTGTGACAGGAAGAGTCAAAGTACCCGGTATGAGTCCCTCTTTTTTTACGCGATTACCCAAGCGAAATTGGAACTTCTTGCTCGGCTTCGTGCCGACATGTCATTTGTTACTTCATGAAAGAAGCAAAAAAACCAGGGGGAAAAAGCTGCTTTATCTCTGGAGAGGTCAACCAGCCAAGTGTTGGACACACAGATGATGCATGCGAGAAAGTTTGCTTGTTCCAGGCAAAAAATGGGTTTCGAACTGGAACTCGTCTGAGGACGACAAGGTTGGCTCTTTATCTCGGATCGTCGAATACTTTCTGGCTTTCAGAAGGTCCACGTAGGCTCCGTCCAAGGGGCCAGACGCTTCGATTCGCATCTACTCAGACGATTGCCTCATGCACCACCGTGTACATACATTCAGAGGCCAACAGCCGACAGATGGACAGAGCAATGAAATTCTTCTAGCCAGTCAGCCTCCCCTGCGTACGCACGTGCATTACGCACACGCGCGTGCCCGCGTAATTAATAGTTGAACCTTATCAGATTGGCAGCGAGCGTCCCTCTCTTCCCTCCCCCTCCCATTTGATGGATTTCCCCAAAAACAAAATGGATGGATGCGTGTGGGGGAAAAACAAGAGGGGTCAGTGTGGTCATGATAGGGCCTATCATGCACTCAGGTGGGGAAAAACCTTGCCATTCATCACTGTAGCTAGGTAGGGGGACGAGTCAGACCACCTACCCAAATATGCATACGCTCTGGCAGCAAATCCTCTTTGTCTGATGACCCCAGCAGAAACAATTACCTCACAAGGGTGAGAGACTTTTTTGGGTGGTCGCCGGATTCGCGCCTGGAGGGCGCCCATTAGAGGGGGCCCAAAGAAATTGATGAGTCTAATCCTGCGGGCGACCACCGGTTCACCTTGAAGACCTCTGAGAAATCATTGTATTCCTAGGCATTTCAATCGAGGGATTTCGCCCTCTTCTCATGGAGAGCAATTGAGTAAGTTCTGTCTGGGACACGCGCACAGTTATTGTTTTCTGCTTCTTGGTGAGGCTGCGCACGCACCACTGACCCCTCACTTGCTACCGCGCATGCGTGGGCGACCCAAGATGCGTGAAAATGGGTATTTAAGGCTGGGCTCTTGTGCACCACGGTGCTTTGTTCCTCCGCCACCCACATCAGAAAAGAGTTAACGAGCCAGTTCCGCCTACTGCTTGTGTAAGGGTAACGCACGTAGTAGTTGAGTGAGATTTCCGCGAATGAGTAGTTCTTCGTCTCCGTGATCTGCGTATGCGCTAATCACGGACTCGTTTCGGCGAGTGAGCCATGACTGGGTGACGCGGTGCTGACGTCAGTACCAAGTCTGCCATGGAGTTGCATGTCCGCACTGCACAGGCAATGCAGCGGAGCAATCGGGTAATAAACAGACCAGAGATACTGTATCAGATCGGCTGTTCGCGCCCTCACTCGTCAATAGTGGATGCACTGTTAATAGACGCGTCCACCCTGACGCACTTGCTCAGCATGAGAACGCCTTGTCCAATCCTAGCACGCAAACCACAAATCATCATCCTGACCTCCCCTGAGTTGAGTGGGGCTGAGCAGAGCGGACCTGACTGACTTCCCTCACTCTTTATGCTCTGAGCATGCAAATAAGTCTGGCTTTTTCATCTCTCGGGGGCAAATCGGGATCACAAAAGGAGGCCTGAAGAAGGCTGGACGACTCAAATTATTCAGACGGCGGAACAAAAAACAAGAAGGCGGCAAAAGGCAAATGATGCGCTTTGGCATGCATAATGAAGAAAACAGGTGGGCCTGCCTGGGGAAAGCTTGGCTTGGACTCAGTGCTCCTTGGCTGCACCGACGTGAGGTGGACGCGTGAAGTCTACTAGTCGGTGTGGCTTTAACAGTTCGCTCTCTCCTGATATATCAAGAACGTGTGGAAGTCACGGAGCCACGTCCGACCACCAGTGTCCAATCTTTTTGCCAGGGAGCCATAAAAGCACGTACTTAAGATAAATGTCACTTTTCTTCATGGTGAAGGACAGAGAAATCAAGAGGTTTATCAGTACAGGCAGATGGGATGTGTGATATGAGACGCTCTTCCTCTTTGCATTCAAATGGTCGACGCACATGTTGAAAAAAGTGGACACGAACTGCGCGAGGAAGGAACGAGGCTGAGCTTCTTGCATAGGGTCGGCGTCGATGGTGGACGTACAGGGGTAATTATTCAATTGAAACGTTCGAAGAAGGCACACTTTTGTCCATCTGATCCTAAGGCATCCAGGAGTTCGTCATCATTGGTGTTTTTTGCACCATGTCTTCTGGTCACCCGCTGGTGAGGATCAGTAAGAGTTTTTAAAGTTCTCCTCTACATCTGTACCGAGGCAGAACAGAGAGGATAGCAAAGAAAACGAGGAAGCAAATTGGTTTCCAAAAATTTGAAATCAATTTGAAGCTGCCAACCTCAGCCAGTTGGTGCTCATAAAACGTAATGCCACTTGTTATGATTTATTTAACTATATAAAAAAATTGAGTTTGAAACCCTGGCGTTTCAATGACATACATGCTGTGCAGTTCGGTAGAGGAGCAAAACCGTGCACCCAGTTTGTGCACTGCTCTAAAATTGCGCAGAGGTGGGGAGGCGAAATTGCATCCTCACAGCTCACGCGGACGAGGGGAATTTGCCAGTATTTTTGGGTAGGGCTCCAGTGCCCATTTTGCAACCTAAGCCACGGGAAAACACCCATTTTTACGACATCCAATTGGTACTCACAAGTTTAATTGCAGTTACCTCTCCAGAATAGTTATTCTTGTCAAGAAGGAAAAGACGTCCAGAAGAGGAGTCATAACGTACGGAATGTTCATCTAGGGGAGCGGGGAACGGCAGAAAAAAGTTTTCAACCGACTGCCACGGGGCCTACAAGGTAGGCCTACTCGGTATTTGCACGAGAATGTCAGTAGTACTTCGGATAAGCCCAATTTCTCAGGCAGACATATTCCATGTGGACGAAAGCATGACGAAACTACCCAGAACTTTGCTGGTGACGGTCTGGAGCAAAGGCGTCGACGTCTTCGAAGATCGTACAACTTCTTCTGGATGCAGAACCTTATCGAGAACTCTGATGCTGTCAGAACAGCGAAAACTGTCCCGTCTTCAGCTAACAAAGCCTTCGTGACGCACCATTCGTACGAGCAAACCATGCTTCGTCAATCCACTTGCCCAATGAAAGCGCATATTCCTGCTACACAGAGGGTCGTAGCTACAGGCGTTATGGCAGCAGGCTGCCAACTTTTTTTTGTTTCCCCTCCACAGATCCCGTAAGTACATTCACGTCCGTCCTGGACGTGGCTCTCTACGTCCGCACGGCGAGTACCAGTCATTATGTACTGTTTCTTGCGAAGTCGCAAGTTCCTACAAATAAAAAGTTGTTTGCAATAAATAGACTGAGCGGCTGTCGAGGGTAACGCAGATGTTATCATCGCCGACCAGGGTTGGCAGGGTTGAGAACATGGGTGGGACTTAGCTATAGACTGTAATGTTGCAATGCGGTGTGACTGTTTTCTCTGCCAATACCCTGCGTGTGCGCGTGTCAGCCGCAAGGTGAGAGAGATTAAGTCACGTCGCTCATGTGTTTGCGTGTGCGAACTCTGTGCAAATGTCGCAAAACCTGGCCACGTCCCCCAACCCCCCCCCCTTCTCCCCCGTGCCAGCGAGGTCCGTGCGGGACGCACAACAGGAACGGCGACTGCTTCGCCGGCTGCTCCGCCGACTTCCTGGCGAGGTCGCTACAGTTAAGGGAAAACTCATAATGCTCTGCCACCTTTGCCTCCCGTCCCGCTACGAATTGGGCGGCAGCTCGAAAACTCCTCGCCCGCTCGTGCCGTGCATGATGTCGACATCTCTCTGCACCGATGTTTCCCCGACTTCATTTTCGCTGGCGGCGCCAAAACAGGGGTTGCCTCTGCAGTCAGTCACAGACTTGTAAGAGGCATGATGGATTACACATTCCTTTTTCTTCTTACCTGCGGGCAGCAGGCTGCTATTTGCTATGCGTCAGCCTGCCCACGAACGAGCTTTTTCCGGTCTGTTACTCCTTTTATGGGCGATCTTTGCATTCACATTGTGCGCTCAAGTACACCTGAGCCAGGTCCAAAAAAAACACGTGTTACTTTTTGCCACAGCCCTCGTCGCGCCCGCGTTGGTCTCCACTGTGGAACATCGAGTGGAGAAGAAAACGTGCATGAAAAGAGTAGGAACAGGAAGGGAAATCCCGAAAGACTGGTGCAAATTGTATTGTATTACTTGCTATCCAATATGCGTTCATATGGATGTGCACGGACCAGAATGAGCGTTTGTTCTCGTACAATATGACACCTAAGGGAGATGGGTGCGTCTGCTCGCCCGGCCAGATTGGGTGGGCCCACGAGCTGGTTTCCTTTTCACTGAACCGATCGAGACTGTAAGCCTGAAATAGCAATAGGAGTGTCACGGGGATAAGACCCCCGCCCCCTGTGGTGAAGAATGGCCAGAACACAGGAAATACACTTATGTGGTGAAAGTTGCTCTTTGATCCCGCAAAGAGAGACCACCAGAATGGAACTCAAAGAGGTATCCTCTACTGTCAACAATGGCAGAGCCTAGTAAAGTGAATATCATTTTATCTAGGACAGTCGTGCCCACAATTAAGCCCGAAATTATTGCCACCCCCGTCAAAATTCTGAAGTTCTGCACATAATTCTGAAAATACATCCTTGACTCAGGTGTCCTTTTATGACTAACGACATGACCCAGGTTCACACTCAATACTTGTGTATCTCACTTTCAGGAACTTTTAGGCATGCGTTAGAACTTTACCAGCTCAACATTGTTGGTGCCCCTTGGGAAAGATGGGCAACATTGGACGATTACATAGGTTTGACAACACATATTGCCAACATTCCACAACATCCTGTGAGTAATTCTAATGCTAGAGAAACATCTGGTGGACATTTGCCTCACCCATTCACGCACTGTTTGGAACTCCTACTCCAACTTCCTTCCTCTGCACTATCCACAGCATAGTGCTCCTTGACTTTCTTCAGGATGTTCCTGAGCGTTGATGCAGGGCTTCCAAGGGCCTCGAAAAAGGCCTCGTAGCCTTGCAGCCCCAGAGTCCCTCTAAGTGGCAATGCACTCTCTCATGACCCTGCCGAGCACTCTGGTCTTTCTCATGCTGAATGGGGTGCTGATGACCATTTTTTGCCTTTTCCTCAGCATAAAGGTCGGACAAATCTCCATTGAAGGTATTTTTAGCCTCTGAATTGCTCACTAGATGTTGGGAAAAATTTAAAAACTACTTTGTGTCAAATATTAGTGGAATGATGTCATTTCCTACCATTCCCAAAGGAGTTCCCAACAATTTTGACCACGTAAAATTTTTAGTGGTGCCTTAAAGTTCCTCCAGAAAAATTGGAGAATCAGTAGCAGACATAGAAAGAAAGAAATGAGTGTGAGCCATGGCCATGTCGTCATTCTTGAACTGATGCGTCCCTCAATAACATATTTTCAGAATTATGCGTAAAAGTGAAGAATTTCGACGGGGATGCGAAAAATTTCAGGCCTGATCAAATGGGCGGATTCGAATTTGGCATCGCTGAATTCACGTACGCGTGTAAGTAGAAGCGATGAACTTATAGAAGTGTAAAAAGGATTAACCCCCCTGACACCCCGTTGTGAGGAACGGAGTTAAGTGAAACTTAAGTAGTTAAAGTTGCCCCCTTGGCTTATAACAGGTCCTCTCCTCACGCACAAAAAGGGGGTGCCCATGACAGAAGGGGTTAACCCCGCAGAAGAAGCCAATCTGTCTTTTTTGTAAACTGAAGTCCTCCTGCAAGGAAGGGGAGGGGGTCCTTGGAGAGAAAATGCGGGCCATAGACAGGACCTTCCGCCAGAACAAGCAAAATTACCCGCCCTTTGGTGCGCTATCTTGCTAGTTAACCTTAGAACATTTCTGCACATAACTTACTCTGTCCTCAAAGACACACTTTTTCCTCGCAGCATGAGGCTTAAGAGAACAAATGGGTCCTGTTCTATTCCGCTGAGAAAAAATGGGTTTCTTGTCTCGATGAATGGCGCTTTTGAGCTTAGGATTTGTACGCCGGTCATGCAAAAAGTGGCATAAGGCTTGTCACATTTGGTACCAGCTCTTTTGCGGCCCACCTAAACAGCTCCAACAGCGAAATATATAAAAATAGTGGTAACAGCTACTCTAAGTAACGGTTGTCTCTGATAATTAGTAATGGTCACACACCTCTGAAGCTCTACATATGCTTCGTCCAGTGTGCACATTGGCACTGTTCCCAAATCGGTTGTGATGTGCAGAGATCTGCAGCTCCAGCACGTTGCTTCTTCATAACTTTAGTCAAGAACTCACGCGAGAAGTGCCTCTGTCTCTACGAGTAAGTGGGCGCATCTGAGGGGCTACAATGAAGCCGGCCGCGTGCACGTATTTGTAGTCCGCAACCGAGGAGGCCCGCAAATGAGGGAATCCAGTCACAGTTATTCCCATGGTCAAGCTTTGATTGCGAAATGAGTGCTAAGAATCTTCAGACGGCCGCTCTCAAGAGGTCTCCTTTTTGCTCATAGAAAAGCTTAGCTTCAGCTTCAATTGTACGTACTAAGGTGGACAGAATGTTCCCGCTCACAGTCTTGTAAGAGCCAATAGCGTAAAAGTATCGGCAAATCGGAAAACTGCCTCTTTTTGATGGTGAAGTGCTCTGTTCTGCCTTCGCTCCCAGAGTCCGTAGCAATATACTGATAGACAGAATAGGTAAAGCAGCATTCCGGTACTACCTGGTGATTAAGCTGGACTCACTTTATTTCAGGACTTACGTAAAGGGATTATGGGTGAATTTTACCGGGACAAGTACAAAGGCGCCCGCAGGTGAAGCTGCGACTTCGTCGGTGACCGCAACTGACTCCTTGCTGTTAGTGCGGCCGAGTGAATGCACACGCGTACAAAGAGCGTGGACGAGTGCATACCTGTTATGCATGCCTGTTATGCTCCTGGTGTTCGGTCATGCTTTGGAGCAGCAATCAACTAAAAGAAGATAGGCGGACGCGCGTAATCAAGGTTGGGTGAGCCAGCTGCTCATCCCAAGATTTGGGCTGGGCTGATCGGGGGGTGATGCAGGGCGTCGCACACCTGATAGCAGAACTCCCTTGGCGGACCTCTCAGTGGAGGCTGGGGCAAGAACGATCCCAACGGCGACTCGTGCCGCAGAAGCCGGCGAAAGACGACTCTTGCTGGCGGCGGAGGCAGCGGCGCTACGACTCTGTTCTTATTCTGCCTGCACGCACCCTGCACGAGGGCATCCTCCTCGTCGTCAACGATTCCACCCTGGCCATCCTCATCCTCGCACTCATGGGGAGGCGGCGGGGGCGGCGGGGGCTCCGATGGCGTGTAAAGCGGAAAGCACAGGCTGATGCAGCCCTCGGGTTTGTCCTCGCACGGGCACTTGCCGGCGCAGTCCAATTGCTGGAAGATAATGTTCAATGATGTTAAACAGTATTTAACACCCCCAATGAATCGTTGGCACTGGATTGTTCATCGACGAATGACATTTAGAGATGCTTGTATCTCAAATACTCATGGGTTTTACATGCAAAAACATATAATCTAAACAGATCTATTGACCTCGGGGTCCTAACAAAAGCCTAATTTACGGAGTCTTCATTTGGTGTGGCGCAATGCACCATATATAGTTATTCTACGCGTATTAACATGCACACTGATAAGTTCTACCCTAACAAGTCAGAGTTATATGAACTTACGGTCCCGGCACACCTCGCTTGGCAAAGATTTTCATACTGTACGCCGTCAACCCCGCACACAGGGTCCAGCACGGTCGGGCAGATGCAATAGCTGGGGTGGAAGTTGGCATACACCGTGTACAGACCCAAGCACGGGTTGACGGCCGCCACCAACGCCAAGACGACCGGAAAAGTGCCCATGATCGATTGGTTGGCAAACGTTCGCTCGCTCTCCCTCTTCTACATAGTACGATCCATGTGTAGATCGTTGCGGCGCAGGTGAGTGACTGAGGCAGTCACTTTGGATGCGCCAGAAGGATGTGGGTAGAGCGTGGGAAAGCAGTTTCCTTGTCTGCGAGTAGAGATCCCGCTGTAGCAACGCTCTTGGACTATAGTACAAACTGACTCAGCCAGTGATCAAAGACAATCACCTGATCACGCGATCACCTGATCTGTAATGATTCGCGTTCACCATAACTTTATAACAACAACGTAATACGAAATTGTCACAGCAACTTTCCTCGTCGACGCATTCATGCATGTAACATAGTTCATTTGAGCACTTAAAAGTAACCAAAGCATCTAAACAGCTCGGTGTTGTAGTAGTAAGCAAAGTCATCTTGCGTCATGTCTAAGTCTTTTAAATGCCAATACATGTGTTTCTTGAAGGTTTCTGTGCCCCTACAGCGACGATCACAAATTTCACACATATAAATCCTGAAACGTTTTCTTGGACCTCGCGGCGCCGACAGCCAAGGTGGTGGCGGAAGGGGAGGCGGCGGCGGAGAAGGAGAAAGCATGCGCTGTCCCGAGGTCACCTTGCGGTTTGGGGTCTTCTGCTGCTTGCCCTGACGGTTTTCCTCAGTGACTTCCTTCACTAAGTCTAGAAATAGATCGGTTGTTGGCTCGAAATCTTCATCCTCGGTATCTACAGTCCGTATGACCGGTAACGAATTTTTGACCTTGTGGGAGACTATCTCCTCCGTCTTTGCCTCGGCTAGCGCTTCTTCATCGCTGCTCTCTTCCATAGCTACCAGATCTATCATATCGTTGAGGTTGTCCGCGTCAGAGGTGTCGCAGAAGGTTGGTTCAGTCTCATTGAGAACCTTTTGGTTCCTGTTCGCGTCGGAGGCATCTTGAAGCTTCGTGTCTTCAGTAACGTCCATCTGTCCAGAATTGTCCATTTCAGAGACAAAGCTGCAGCTCTCAGTATTGGTGGCATCATTGAGATTCTCGGTGTTGTGACCTTTGATCTTCTTCATGATCTCTTGACTGCAGCTTTCACCATCGACAGCACCAACGCACCTCTCACTGAGATTTTCTTTGTCGTTTTTCTGGACTTCGGTCTTATCGATAGCCTCTTGGCCGCAGCTCTCAGCATTGACTGCACCAAAGCACCTTGGCTGAACGTCATCTTTGTTGCGACCCTGCTCATTGGTCTCGTCAGAGACCTCTTGGCTGTGATTTTCTTCCATGTGCCAAACGTTGGTGCTCTGCCTTCTCTTGGCCAAGGAGTGTCTTTTCCTCGGCGCCAGTGAGACCTTTCCGAGAGAAATAGCGATGGCCAACTCGAGATGCCTCCGTTCAGTCCTGGATGGCTGTGCTAATTTCTCCTGCGCTTTCTTGGACATCTGCCCGAATGGCTCCAGAAGACGCAGCTCCGACCGGTGTCGTGGCATCGTGGAGTCCGCTTACTCCACCACCTCCGCCTTGGACAAACCTGGGTTCAGCTCTCATGTAGCGTCCCTAAGCTAGGCGTAACATCTAATCGAGCCTAAAGTCTCAAACTAGCCGAGAGCATCCCGAACTCGTATCTGTTCTAGCGAGCCAGCCAAACATGAAAGTAATGCATTTGATATATCCAACAGTAAGATATAAAATGTAAGAAAATTTGTGCTATAATCGAATTTTTTCTTCTCTAACACGCATGTGAAAACACAATTGGAGTTGTGTTTTCTCAGCTCGACCCGACTCGATATCGCAGCTGGAACACATCCCTGGACTTGTTGACATCATCCTCAGAAAACCGGGCTGAAGTTGTGAATCTTCTTACTTGATAATCCGGACTTGCACTTGGGGATCATGGACATCACGTCGTAGTCCGGAGTACCCTAGGGAGATCTGCAACTCATTTTTAAGGGGGACAACAACATGGCGAATCTTTATGGTCCACCCCGAACAAACGTCCATACACAGTACTTGCTGAAGGTCGGCATTAGAACAAATACTGCCCCGACTCCTCGTACCCGTAGGGAGTGCACTTGCACAATGAGTGGTACCCCACGACATCGGCGACGCATATTGAATCGCTCTTGCATGAGACGCTCTGAGTGAGGCCACAGAATGTGGTTTATTAACAGTAACTGATTGTACACTACATCGTGTTGAGCTAGTTTCAATAAGCATATGGGTTCTTGTCACTCATATCTCTTTAGTCTTTTTACTCTTGGTGCCACGACTTCCAGACTGCAAAGGCAAACGCTGTGAAGGTGACGGCTCTCAAAGTGTGCACGCTTCTGCTCTGCTTCTTCTTCACGAGAACCACCGGACCTTCACTGCCTAGCGACGACACGTTGTTCACGACGGTTAGAGAGTTCCTGGAGAGGTTGCGTCGTCGCATTTCGGGCCGATACATTGAGCAAGGATCACCGAACCAGCTCAGTAAGTACAAGGAGCCGAGGAAGGCAGAAGAGAAGCCCAGGGGCAGGAGGAACAATGGACGGTCGCTTAATGCAATGCCTGAAAAAAAAAGTTGGTGCATTCAAAGTTGTCCCAAATGTCCCTTGGGAGGACTGCTAGACAGAGTGTTCAAATACATGTACCCTTACCTACTGCAAAAGTGGAGAATCCTGTCAGCATCGCAGCTCTCTTGATGTAGCTGCCAACAATGATCCACTTGGTCGTGTAAGCCCCCAGTGCAGCAGGCTCAATTATGATGGATCGACACCCAGCCTAAAAAGAGAATAGCAAGTTGCTCAAGGAACACAAGCATATCATGCTGCTGGTTGTCATACTTTTAAAGCTTTCTCCAGTTCCATCTTAAATATCTCTTCAGAGTGGTCACCATCGTATACCTCTCGTATTATGGCCACATCTCCGGGCCCAAGATCACTGTTGATGAATAATACACGATATGCTAAGATAAACTGCGTTTGCTTTCAAGGTAGCTCAATGCCTCTGGAAGCCCCATCTCCCTCATGGTCCACTCCTCTGAAGCTGTTGCTGTCTCGTGCACCTCAACCTTGGGGGGTGTCTGAAGACAGCCTTTGCCAAAAAGCACTAAACAACTGTAGCCAGTGGCCTTCGCCTCCCGAAGCTTTTTTCCAACAGTGAGTCTGTCTCTGTCATCAAGCACAACATCTTCAGAAAATACACGAGTGTTCAGCTCATCATAAAAGTCAATGTCTGCCCCAGCAATAGCGGCTTCCTCTCTACTGCCTGCCTTGGGTGCGAGAACGGCAGCCGAGAATGGTGCGATCTTGTCTGGCCAGCGCAATTCGTTTTTGGTGGACAGTGACTCGACAGCTGCTGCCAGGATGCGTGAGACACCAAGGCCATAGCAGCCCATTTGCAGTGGTGCAGGTTTGCCTGTAGCTTCGAGATACTGACCCTTCAAGATTGCAGAGTATCGGTCTCCCAGAAAGAATGTGTGTCCCACTTCAACACCCTTTCTCTCTGAGATGGCTTTGTCTCTGCCCCCACACCTTGGGCAGTCTCCCAGGTCTGGGACAACGGCAATGTTCTCTCCTCGGCCACACTTGGCACACAGCAGGAGCTGGTCCTGTCCAATGCCACCACAGTCATAATGGAACTCATGCGAGACCTCACCACCAATGTCACCGGAGTCACCACGCACCCTCACAACTGGCACACCCAACTCGGAGAAGAAGCCATTGTAGGCATCTGACACTTCCTCGTAAGTACGCATGGCAGCCACTTTGTCCACATCAAATGTGTAGAGGTCCTTCATGAGGAACTCTCTGCTGCGGATCAGGCCATGCTTGGGGTCAGCCTCATCACGGAACTTGGTTGACATCTGGTAAAGCTTAAGTGGGAGAGCGCGGTATGACAGCGGGTGCAGTTCTGCCATCAAGGCAGTGATGCTCTCCTCATGTGTGGGTGCGAGTACAAAGTGGCGGCCAGTGCGGTCAACAAGTGTCAGCAGCTCCTTCTGCATGGCATCAAGTCGATTGGTAGCACGCCAGAGGTAGGAGGGAGTCAGGGTGGGCAGCAGCAACTTTTGGCAGGAGATGGCAGTCATGTGCTTATCAATCAGTCTCATCAACTTCTCCAGAGATCTGTACATAAAAAGTAAGGAAAAACAGATTTTGTACCTAAGATGTTAACATTTTGTAGTAATATCTATGACGCACCTGACAGCCAGTGGCAGGTAGTAAAAGATGCCCATTGCAGTGGCAACTGGCTTGATTATGCCCTGGTCAACCATCAGGCGATAACTTCTACTGGTGGTAGAGCATGCCGACTCAACTGGTGAGGCTAGATTCTCCTGCGAATTGTGAGGCAGGATGTTGAGAGGCCGGAGCAGATGGGACAACCGGTGTCGCTCTGACGGCATCCTGTGAAGCCTCCGGATACTTGGAGAGACAACCTTTTGTGGTGCACGAGGCAGCATTTGGGCAGACAGCTGGCGGAAGTGGACCAGAGATGATGGAGCTTTGGCTTTGAGTCGGCAATGCAGAAAAAGAGCTGCTGATCTACAGTTTCAAAAAAGAATGTCAGCAGCATCAGGATTATCAAGGACTAAGAACTCCCCACTTCATTGGGTAGAAAGAATGGGAAAAATATAATGTGCCATGTGTGTGTGTGTCTGTCTGTCTGACACCACACTCACCACACGCTTTGTGCTCACCGCACCGTTTGTCTTCACCATGTGCACACTGGTAAAGCTGGGACCTAACTTAACCTAACCACGCACGCACACAGCACTTCACATTTTGTCTACCGATCAGGGGAGCGTGAAAGTGCTAGTCTAATATAAAGTGTGAGGGTCCAGTGTAAAGCTTGAGGGTCATATGTACGTGTATCTCTGTCTGTCTGTGTACCGCACCGCGTGCTTCACACTCAGCGCACGAAAAGCTGGAAATCAGCCGCACTAAAGCTGGAATTAGCTGCGCAGCCGCCGGAAATCAGCCGCGAAAACGGTCGCAATCAGTCATGCACAGCTGCCAGAACCAGCCGCGCAAAAGCTAGAAATCGGCCGCGGACAGACAGACAGACACACGTGTATAGGGCCCTCGCGCTTTATATAGAGAGAGATTACCTCGGGTGCAGGCCCACGTCTACCATAGTGCTCAGACGGAGGGCACTGATGGAAAGGACATGCCCGAGGAGGTAGTCTTCGCCACAGTCATGCTCCAAGAGAGAGCAGTGATCATGCCTGCGAGAAAGATTTGTTGTTTTCTGACGCCCGGCCTGCTGTCGCCCTGCGTGGCCAGCAGCGCCACCTGTGAACGTCTGGGATAACTAGCACTAATACGAAGGTAAACTAAAAAGGAGTATTAGGGCCTCTCGAATTCTGGAATTCATACATATCGTTCTTGCCAGTACAAGCAAAGCATATTACTTAAAAACGATTGCAAAAGAAAACTGCTATCGAATTTCACAAGCACCTTCTATATGAGACACCATAAAATGATGAACATGCCTTCCGGAGTAGTCCCACCTTCCCTTTGAGAGCATTAGCGTTGTAAAACTGGCTCCGCTCAAAGTGCTCTGGGCAGGACATGATGTTGGTGTGCAAATATTGCAGGGGTTTCCTTAGCATATCCCCTCTTCGACTTGTAATCACCCAGCAGGAAGCACCAAAGCAGGAGGAGCAGGATCGCTCCTTCTGGTTTGGCGATTGAAAGAATGCAAGACTAGGTTATGTCCTACCGTTGTGGGTCCTGCCCATAGCGAAGCAGTGCCTCACATCCGTTGTTACTTTCTGTCAGGAAATGAATTGGGCAACGACATTGGCATCAACTGAATGTTAGAACTGCAGCACCAAACATTGCTGTTGAGAACAACAAGGTTATGCTAGGGGAGCAATTTGGTACGGGGTGTTTCTCCAACTGAGTCAGGAAGACAGCCTTGATGACACAAACTATAAAACACAAAGGATTCTTTATCAGTTTTTTACCTGTTCTAAAATATTGCTGTTGGCGGACTTAAGTAAAGTAGTAACATGAATTCTTAGCTGTCGTTTTGCTTCAGACTACGGATCATACTTGAAGTCCTACGAGAACTACTGAGGATGAAGCTATACAGGGTGGACCAAAAGTAACTGCCATCTGTTGGAAACCCATAGCTTGGCTTCTATAGGACCTAGAGAGGCGGTATGGGTGGCATAGGAAAGAGGAGATTCTAAACCTTCATAAAGACGGAGAAATCTGCCCAGACTCAAATTTTGAGTGTCGAATACAGTAGACGTAGTGTGGGATGTGGTCAAGTTTGCGTGAAATATGGTGGAATTAGCGTGGGATATGGTTATAGTAATCTATCCTCTTCTTTAGCCCCTAACAACTTTCGCTGAATTTTGACATTCAAAGAAGATAATCTTCTTTGAGAGAAGCATGTTCACTCCTTAGGCGGGAGGCTTCACTCCTTAGGCTTCACTTCAGAACTTGAACATTGGCCACACAACCTCGACATAAACCGGGTATCAGTGTATAATAGAAGGTATTAATTTTATGATTGCAGCGTTTAAAGTCCTTCGGTTTGCAGTCCACCCGACATCAGCAACCTGGGATCACCTCATCGCGCCAGAAGTCTCAAGCACTTGATTAACATCATCTTCAACCATCACAGTGGCACCGACGATAACTTTGGCTTCATTCATGACAACGGGGTGTCTAGAGACAAACGATTCACTCGAGTCACACCGCAACACCACGGGCACGCGCTCTGATACTTGTAATAGCACGAAAAAGACCGTGACGACTAGGAACGTGGCAACGTGGCTCTATTTTTCTCATGGCTCCATGTATCGAGATCACAATGGTCAGCTTTTGCTTAGCTGACAGATTCTGATTTTACCCTAGAAAGTCTTTTTTTCCTCTTCTTGGCTTTTGGAGACTTCGTCTCAGTGATGTCAGGCTGCGTTGACTTGATTGGAAGCTCGAGAAACTGCGGTGCCTCAGGGGGCTTAAGGCGGAAGCTGCTGGAAAGGGACTCCACCTCCTCCACAAAGGCGATCTCTCCTTTGACCACAGCATTAACTATAACAAAAGGAAGCTTAGGTACCTCCATGTTAAAATACTCCGCCAAGTCGCACTCACCAGCTTCATAATCGTCTCCTCGCTTCACAACCATAGGTATTACGTTCTTCTTTTTCGTAATCTTGGGGATAAATCTTTGAGACTCTAGAGTGTTCAGGGTTTGCTCATGAAGCTTATCCATGTTCATCTGGAACATGCGTGTGAGAGGTCAATTTCAGACCCTGATTGGCTCACTGCCTTACCTCTGCTGGGGCCTTGATGATCCAGATCTCCTTTCCTTCTCCGGGAAACGTCATTGTTCACAGCCCTGGACGGAATCCAATCTGAACAAAAGTAGAAAAAATTATATAGAATAGACAATCACTCGTCACGATCATCATCACAAGCATCATTCTTCACACACTGCCCATCTCATTTCGTCATCAACAGCAAATACTCGAGAGCATTAAACGCCGTTGCAGCCTTGGCGTCTTCTTTGGTGGCGCCAGTGCCAAAGCAAACTGCCTCCGGGATGGTAGAAAGTTGAACGAGGCACATGTTTTCACCCTTTTTGGACAGCTCTTCAAGTTCGACAAAATTCACTGCAAAGTCCTGCTCACGACCGATATCCTCTAAACGCTTCACGCTCTCTGAAGTCAGATCGTCAACGGAAAGTGACTGTAGCTTTTCCAAGAGAGAGTCTTTCTTAGCCTGGAGATTCCTGTAAAGTCTGCCGGCTCCTCCCAACCGCAAGTCTTTGCTGCTACGGATAGCGATGCCCTGCGCCAGATCGTCGTCGTCCACAGAATGCAACGTCTCCTCGGCGTCGTTTGCGGCAGGCTGGGCCTTTAGCCTCTTTAGCATCTTGTGAGCGGCTTGGCGCTTGGCCAGCTTTTTCGACTTGCCGCAGCCGGCCTCCGACTGTTTCCCGCCCACTGAGCACGTGATGACAAACTTTCGCTCATGAGGCTGGCCCTCCTCCAGACTGACCTCGTACGACGGCGGCGGCATCCTTCGGTTCATGCATAACTCCTGTAGCTCGCCAACGGGATTCCCGTCGATACCATCGTCGTAAGGTGAGATCACCTCCTTGTCCAGGTCGGGTAGATCCACGGCCACTTGGCTACACAGAGACACAGCGTTAACGGGAATCGCTACAATTCCCGTCCCCGAAGGTGGTGAGGCCGCTGCAGCCACAGCGGAGGCAGAGGCCACGACTGCCTGCGCGTGCCTCAGCTTCTCCAAGACGGCCTTGGCAGCGCTATGTTTGGCCTTCTTCTTGCTCTGGCCACATCCGGTAGCTACGAACTCACCGACGGTGACTCTGTACTTGAACGTCGGCTCGTGCACGGCACCCTCGATCTGCACCAAGTCATACTTTGGGGTGATTCCCCTTCTCACATACAACTCTTGCAACAGCGACACCGGTGTCTTCGCCATCGACGATTGGGGAGGGGAGGCTTGCGCCGGCGAGGGCGCCGACTCTGTGGGTTCTTCCATAATCCTACCGAAGGTGATAGCGTAATCCAAGGCGTAGGCGTAGCCTAGCCCGGCTAGCTGGATGACTTCCAGCTGGCTCCTCCGTCGGTCCTCTCGCAACACTAGAGATATCAGCGGGCTGATGGTCGCAGAGCCTCGTACGGGTTGACCGACTTTCACACTTTGCTGCACGACTATGTTGGACTATGACTGTATATGGCTATGTTAAACCATTCCCGTTAGACTACGGAAAACAGCACAGATCATTGCAAAATCTTTCCGAGGAGGGCCACCGGGCCACCGAGGTCCACTGAGCATCCACCGGGCCGCGAGACCCCAAGTTTTGGCTCGCAGACATCACTATAACAACACTTACTGCTGCCACGGCTACAGCTGCAGCTGTTGGGAGCTGAGCTGCTCAGGGTTGACAGAAAAAATTGTCTGAACCAAAATTCTTCAGCGGCGAAGGCTAGAGAGGAATTTGCTCTTGGGAAGTAGAGGAGGCTGACAGGCGCAAAAAATATAGGGGAAAGAAAAGCCTTGTGAAAACTTTGAACCGGTTCCAGGCAGATGACCTTCACTAGAGAGCAGGGCCGAAGAGGGAAGTCCAACTTTCTCGTGACAACCCTTTCGGGAGAGACCCTCTGCACGTCTCGATCGTGGTACTAATCGTACAGGTCGGGTCGACCCAGACTCGGCGATGGTCGCCGGTGGCCTCGCTGCGGGAGGTGTCGCAGCAGTTGCGGTCTCTCGGTGCTGCCGCCGGATTATTTGTGTTCGCCTCCGCTCTCAAGTCCGGGCCGCCGACCCCGGGACGTCTCATAGAGTCGTCAACGCCAAAGTACTTGGCCGCCCAGAGGTTGCCGCGCGCGGAGGTAAGACCGGAGCTGCGAAATTATCTTTGACTTTCAGTGCATATGGTATGTCCGCCACTTTCCTTGCTTCATCATCCTAGATGTCAGGACATATTTACCGTGTTTTCTCATCCTCCAGTGATGCCACGCCCGCTGGTTTTGTGCGGTCCCTCCGGCTCGGGCAAGTCCACCTTGCTGACTAGATTGACGGAAGAATTCCCAAATGCTTTCGGTTTCTCGGTCTCGCATACCACCAGGAAGCCCAGACCCGGAGAAGTAGAGGGGGTAAGTGCTGTTTATATTGTGACATATTGAGTCTGCCAGGTCCCCACGTCGATCTTGAAGCTGTCACTATCAATTTTGGGCGCTATAGCGCACTACACGGCGTGCACGTAGTGCAGAGCGCGCGCACCGTGCTGGCCACTGAGATATCAGTGGTGCCTGCGCATATAGGTGCACAACAAGGCTGAAAAATGGCTCATCGTCCTCGATTTCAGATACACTATCACTTCGTGACCCGACCACATCTCGAGTCAGCGATCCGCCGCGGAGACTTCGTAGAAAGTGCCGAGTTCTCAGGCAATCTCTATGGGACTTCCCTGGCCGCCATCGAGAAAGTTAGAGCGATGGGAAAGATATGCATCTTAGACATTGAGGTGCAGGGAGTCATTCAGGTGAGCCATTCAAGTTTTTCTACTTGCTGATTGTTGCGTCTCACACACCCCTACTGTAATTGGTTTGTCTCCTGATGTAAACTCGTCTGCAGTTGAGTTTGCCATATGCGTGGCAAAATATCAGGCATTTTTTTGCTTATAATGTTGAACGTTTCCAGATCAAACAGAGGAGCCTTCATTGTCAGTTTGTCTTCATTCGCCCACCGTCGCTAGTGACCTTGGAAGAGAGGTTGCGTGAGCGCAATACTGAGACAGAAGAGTGCCTCCAGAGGCGGTTGGAAGCGGCCAGGGAGGAGCTCGCTTATGGGGAACAGGTAAGAACGGGGATACCCTGGTCCCCAGCAACCACGAGTGGAGGTCGGAGTGTACTGCGATGCATTCCTGTCCTTACTTTTATTGGCATGAGCTCATTTTCTGGCCTTGTGCGATTGGACACTGATATCTTCTTTTTTGACTGACTGCATTTAACAAGTTTAGCCTGGACACCATGCTTGAAGTCAGTTCATGTTAGTACACATAGTCTGTGCATGGTTTGCAATGGTTGTTTCAAAGATGTAGTGGACTCTGCACCGGATTATGGTGCAACTTGTTTTATGGTGCAAGTTTTGCAGTTCTGGTTCCTCTCACGTGGTGATCGTACACCGCCTTATTGTGCAACTTTTGCTTGATCCGAGGATGCACAATAAAACGGAATCCACTGCATTTTTTTTTCTTATTTACCCTCTTTCCTCTATTGATTTGCATTTTTTGTGCTGACAAGGATGCTCACGACTTTCACCACTCATAATTCTCATTTCTTCACAGAAAGGCAACTTTGACCTCGTTATAGTCAACAACAACCTGGAGAAATCCTACGAGACCCTTAGAGAATTCATTCTACCTGACATCGAGTTAATGAAGAAAGAAGAACTTCTAAAAAATAAAACCAAAAAGTCGAAAAAGAGTGCGACACAGATGGAGTCTATATTATAATAGAAAAGAAATAGATGCAATACAGGACATTCATGTGAAGTCACTGTTGCTTTTAATAGGTTCGAATGCGTCACGAACAGCTTCTAAAGCACAATTATCAGTGTCCAGAACATAGGATTAGTGTGGGAGGACAAGAATGACCCTCTCTTGATATTATGTTTCCAATTGTGCATTATGGGAAAGGTCTTGCTTTAACTTGAAGTTGTTGTACATGTAGTGGTAAACCCTGTTAGACAACAGTGCGTCCCAGAGAGAACTGAGCTTTTTATCTACAGCCATTAGAACCACAGGGATACTTGGTGTCAAATTTATCAACATGTCAAGTTTGTGCTTTATTGAAAACGCTTTTTGCAGCTCCAGATTCAAATTGCTCTAACCCCGTTGTGCTCATATTTGCGAGGATGTTTTTGTGGTGAATCTAAATCGAATTTTGTACCGCTTTCACTCTCCTTGTCAATATTTTGGTGACGAAACCTCCCTGGCTTCTGCAACCTGTTCTATCCCTGTGCTATACGTATGACTCACAACCCAAAAGTCTACAAAGGTCAATACTGCTGCCGCCTGACACACACTAAGTGACGATCTGGCACAGTTCCGTTTCTTTCTTCATTTTGTTGCCTCCCTCTTTAGGTTTCCTTTGGAGGGATAGAGATTGGTTAGGATGCTGAAGGGCCTATGGGACAATGCTTTTGAACTGTCACGATCAAACATCATCATAAGTTAAAAAACAATAATTCTGCGGCGCCATTGGCTGCCAAGGAAATGAGCTTTTAAAAATGTCAGTCCTTTCCGGTACGCATTGTACTTTCATGTCATCATGTACTGTACCATCAGTTAAAAGACAGCAGGCAAGTGTTGTACCCTTCTATGCACTTCAACATGCTGCACTGGCTGGCAACTGGAAGTGCGTAGTAGGGTACAACACTTGCTAAAACTTGCTACGACTCATGCTATAGCTTGAACTATATCTATAAATGCACCTGTCAAATAAAATGAGGATCTAAGAATAGCTTCAGCAGGCCTAAAAATTGATAGTACCGCTTCAAGTGCAGTCACAGTTGATAGTAGAATGAATGTATTTATATGTTGTAATGAGATCATTCTGCGCAGTCACGTCTCCTGAAGACGATGGATGTCACCATGTTTCCTACGATCCCCCCGAACGTGAACTGGGGAGTTGGAAGCACTTCCACGACTTCAAAACCTGAAAAAGTGCGACATACTAAATAGAACGACGTCCACATACGTACGACTGACTGCAGCGTGACGGACTTACACTTGCCGAAGTCCGATATAAGCTCCTGCTCAGTCCAGTTACAGGAGGTGATTGCGAATATGCCCTTATCTCGGAGACAGCCGTGTATCGTCGAGATGTACCTAACAGACACCGCCAATCCTAGAAACACTTAAAAATCTATGCACAATTCCGTCATCATACCGCCGTCTCTTCTTCCCGGCATCTTCTGGATGCAGGCTAACCGCGTCATAGGTCCCTTTATCTATTATAGCATCGTATGTTCTCTGTAGGGCAGGAGAGCTGTCCGGTTTCAAGATATCTCCTACCTGCAAGATTGCAGTGTGATAGAAAGAATGAGTGTGTGATTCTGCTCTGCAGACTAACCTCGAAAGCCACGTTCTCGGCCTTGTGCTTCTCTGCCACTTTTCGTGAAAGTGCGATTGCGGCCTCAGAGTAGTCGACTCCGACGACGTCCTTGTAGCCGGCGGCCGCCAAATGAACGGACGTGATGCCGTTGCCGCAACCCACGTCGAGAACAGCAGTGTCTGCGGCGTTGACGTTGCCGTCGAACCAGCGCAGCACGCGAAAGAGTGAATCCTCGCCAAACCACACCTCGCCCTCATCACCATTGGAGGCGAAGTTGGCTAGTTCGGCGGCATAGGTGTCGTCCCAGCTGAGGTTGAGATGGTAAGGTGAAAAGTGAATGAAGGGAGAAATGAATGAGTGCATGTGCATCACACATGAAGACACAAGTGCGTAACGGTGACATAAAGGTGGACAATACTGTAATCAATGTTAGGAAGAGGAAGTGGAAGGACTGGTGGTAAGTACTGATGTGGCAGCGGCTTTGTATCTGGCAATGGCTGAAGTGAGTTTCCGTCGTGGACCCAACAAGGTGATGCCGGCCTCTTTCAAAGCAGCGTCGTCCATGTCTAGGACTTTCTCGAGGTCAAGATCATTACCCACAAATAGTTCGGCATATTTCTGCACTCCAGCGGCCTCGAGAAAGGCGTTGAGGTCTTTTGGGAGATTTTTCTGTAGCTGCTGCTCTTGCTCCTTCTTTAGCTTAGCTGCCAATTTCGCAGGTCCATCTAGCACGCTAATGCCTAGCGAAATGGGTAATCGGCCGCTGCCGCCTCCGAGCAGTCGCAGCATCTTCTCGTGTCCATTTCTCACAGCCACCATGCGTGCGTTCTCGCCCAGAATGTTGGCGTAAGCTGGATCTGCCCCATATTTGATAAGCCACTGAGCCACCACCTCGTGACCCTCCTCACAGGCGCGCATTAGTGGAGAGAACCCACGCACGCTATCTGAGACATTGACGCAAGCTCCGGCCTCAAGCAGCAGTGTGGCGAGCGCGGCGTGGCCGAAGACCACAGCGTGGAAAAGAGGTGTCTGTCCACGATCGTCACGCTCCTCGAGCGCCGCGCGACCCAACCGGCGCATCAGCAGGCGCGACGTCGCCTCATTCCCGCACATGGCAGCCGTCATGAGCGGCGTCCGCCCGCCAGCCGCGGACCTGTCAGACACCTCGCCGCCTCCGCGGTCCAACAAGAAATTTGCAGCGTCTGCGTGGTCGTAGTAGGCAGCGTACATCAAAGGCGTCCAGCCACCCTGATTTCTAGCCGCCAGATCTAGTCCCGGCGACTCCACATCAAGGTCTATTAAGTGATCAATATCACCCACAGAGGCCGCCGTGTGGAGATCGAGTCGACCTCCTGGATCACGCAGGGCGTTCTCCACGTCGGGGGCGAAAGGCTTGAACCACGAAGACATGACTTACTGTTCCTTGGTGCCCAGACTAGACGGAGGCAGCTCCTCCTGGTTGATTCTGTGCTTCTCCCCCTCGCAGTCGGATGCCATGTCAACAAGTAGAAGGAAAGCCAAACCGACTTAAGGACCTCAGCCACGTCTTCTTGTTTTTCTTGGATTTGTTTTTCTTGTACGGTTCAGTGGGGTAGTGCTCGGGCTCGGGGCTGGCTCGAAAGCCTGAGACTCGAAGCTCCAAGAAACGACTCGGGCTCGATAACATTGTGTAGCACATGCCTAATCAGTGTTGCTGACGCCTGCTTGTTACCAAACATCGATGTCGAACGTGGTGTTGTTCTGCACCGGTCTCGTCATCATTGCGATAAAATGCCCATAAAGTGTTTGTTTGTTTGTTCTGGCGAATACTGCAGGGGATTGATGCCCGTGCAGTAACTGGAGTAACCCTGGATTAGGTCTTTTCCTGCCCCGGTTCGTCTCAAACATCTAGGCTCTTAGCAGACTAACCCATAGTGTTTTACCTAGAAGATTTTTTTTAAAGAAAAGCCTTCTTTGCAAAGTAGCCTCATTATAGCTGACTGACTAGCTGAGCGAGGCGGGAGGAAATGATAGCTACTTTAGCTAGAAGGCCGATCCAGACCAGTCAGCTCAGTCGACGACTCATGTTCCACTTCTGTTCACCCATTTTCTACGTTTTTCGTTCATTCTTTCCGTAGGAAAGCATTGTCTCATCGGGAAAGATTGATATTCTGGATCTGATTTCTTGGGGAATTTTTTTTGCAGACAGACTAAAAAACTCGAATAGTTAAAGAAAATTACATTACCTGGTCAATTACTTGGCCGATTTGTTGATAAGCAGTTATTCTCACTCGCAAATTTAACTCTGATCCACTCATGAGAATACATGTACATAATTTTACTTATTTTGGGTCAAGAAAATATCTTTTGTCAATGATTTTCAGCCCAAAAGTCGATCAATCAAAGAAAAGCTTATCAAAGCACAGTTGGCGCCGCTTATTGTGGCGCCGGATATACCGACAATTCGCCCATAGTCACAACTTTCCCAATGTTACTTTAGAAAATCTGCCAGGTGCACTGACACTTTGCTGCTTGTACTGACGTTTTGGGCGGCAAAAAATTTTCTTATCTTTTTTGTCAAGTTTACCATGCAAGGAAAAAGCTTTCTGGCATAGCAATGCCAAGCCTTGGCTTAGCCGAGAAACGCCACTTGACTTTAAGCTTTGCATACATCCTTGACTTCTTTTTCTTAAGGAAAGCTACACTGTCTGGATCATTTAGTCTGAGTTGATGTAATTCGTCCCCGTGACCGCTTGGAACGCTGTCGTCGACCCCTTCAGAAATAGCTTGCCTGAAAATCAGCTGCATCAACTCAGACATGTAGGAGGGGAGGGGTAGCGCAAAAAAAGTAAACATAGCACAGCAGAAAAGCTTGCACAAATGATGCAGGCAACAATTGACCTGCAAATGAGGACGATGAAGTGATCATGGACGACGACAGAGTCATCTTACTCGAGACTTCGGGCGATGACGGCAGCGAGGCCATCGAGCTCAGGGCTTCGAACAACGGCACCGCCATCGCAGCCGAAGCAGGAGATGGAGAAACATCGTACCAAGTGAGTCAAAAAGCGACCGGACAATTAATTGTACACGTGTGATGATTGTTCGAGGGCCTCGCTAAAAGGCCTCGCTTTTTACTCGGGATCGCATCGGACGATTTTGAGCCGACTATTTTTCCTGACCGTTGGAGCAGACTTCATATCAGTTGTGGGTCTTTTTTAGCAGCTACCAGTTATTTTCACGATTTGAAAGTCATCCTGCAACTTTCCTGGGGAGAATCGCTGCTCAACTTCATCATTTTGATTCGAGTCGTCCTGAACGTTTGCTGGAGGGTACAAGTTCCTCTCCGATGGGGTCGTCAATAGCCTGTAGGACAATTGAGGTCACCTGTCTGATCCGCTGATGAAGATTTTAAAAAAAGCTTGGTCTTTTTAGCTCTCCTATATTCTGCTTCTACTCATGAGTCACTTTAAGTCCTATGATGACCTTAATGACCTGTAAGTCCTGCTGGTTGAAGGTACTTTTGACTAATCCTGCAGAACTTGTATCAACAGCAGGAGAGTCGACCACAAAAGGAGAGTCCAGATGAACCTGCAGGGATCGTTTATGTGGCTGCGTGCGTGGCTGCCGTGGGCGGGATCCTCTTCGGCTACGACATGGGTGTGATTTCGGGGGCCAAGACGCAGATGCAAGCTGAGTTGGGCCTCACTTGTGCTCAAGTGGCAGCAGCAGTTGCATTCTTGCCCCTGGGAGGTTTCGTCGCATCTCTTGTGGGAGGTGAGGAAAATGCACTGTCAAAGAAGGTCACTACAGCAAATTATTGTCAATTTTCGTGCCTTTGCCAAGTGATTATTCACAGAGACAGCAATCTCTTAAACTCAACTTCTTCGCTTTGACCTGTACAGTACCCCTGGTGATAGACCTTGATCAAATCATTGACCAGGATATTCTCAAGATATCCTTATCTAGCTAGAATATGTCTGCAAATTTCAGAGAGAATGGTTATGGATGACTCTTATGTGGTAACGTTCAAGAGACTCTCTAGAGATGGACCATAGAATATAGGAATACCTTGAGAGCTTGTCAAGTGCGTCTCTGGAAGCTTTCTTGAAGGGGGACATCATCAAAAAGTTCTCTTAAGAGACTTGTGCATGACCATGTTCTGTTTCACTCACACTTTTTCCAACTAGCCAGAGCAGCTAAAATCAGTCAGAATTCTCAAGGACACTCAATCCTTCATTCCGAGTGCAAGGGCAACTGTCACCTTTCTAGCCAATGTCTCTTCTTGTTCCAGGGATTGCTGTGGACAAATACGGCCGTCGTTTCACGATTGCTGCAAACGCTCTTATCTTCACATTGGGATCATTGCTGATCTCGCTGACGTCCACGCTTTGGATTCTTCTCTTGGGAAGACTCATCCTCGGTTTTGCTGTGTCACTTTCAGCCATCGCTGAGTGCATTTACATCGCCGAGATTGCCACAGATGGAAAAAGGGGGATGCTTGTGAGCCTCAACGAACTGGGAATCACAGTGGGAATCCTGGTAAGAAACTCTTTAGGTTGAGGCAAAGGTAACAAAAAGAGAAGGTTCTCCAACAGAATGGTGGAGAACCAGCTGGAAGATTGTGCAAAACTGTGAATGTCATTGGTATTTCCTGAAGTAGGATGGCATGTACTTCCAGGTTGCCTTCCTGGTCAACTACATCTTTGCAGAGGTGGAAGGCGGCTGGCGCGTGTCCTTTGGCCTCAGTGGTGGCATCGCCTTGGCTCAAGCCGCTGCAGTTGTAATCCTCTTGCCTCGCACCCCACAGTTTCTCATCATCAGGTACAGCAGCATCAAACAGTCTTGTCATAACATGTGAATCTCCCCTGATGTATCCGAAATTTTGCTGTGGCTTTAGAGGCCAAGAAAACATGGCCCAACATGAGTTTGTTGCAGGCTTGAGGAGCTAGTGCAGTGGATAGTATTATTATACATAAAAATAAAAAAATACCTAAGCTGATGATGCTACATGTCTTTTAGTGTCAAACCTTGAAAACTTGACTACATTACAGTCACCGAGAGGAGGAGGCAGAGGCCACAATCCAGAGGCTCCGCCTGGCCAAGAATGTGAGACAAAAGATGGCGGACATCAGGCACTCTCTCCAAGACAGTGGCAGTGGCTTTTTCATGACGATCTTGGACAACTCTGACAACCTAGGAAGCAGATTCATGATTGGCTGTGCTCTTGTGCTTTTCCAACAGTTCTCGGGCCAGCCCAACATGATGTATTTCGCCGCTGACGTCTTCAGACAGGTCGGATTCTGCAATGACTGGAGCGCAACCCTAGCAACTGTTGGACTTGGGATTCTTAAGGTACTGAAGTTCTCCCGTTAGAGTCTACATTTGGAGTAGTGGCAGTGACAGCAGAAGCATGAGACCATGTTTGATCTACACTAGAACAGATCTGAACCTCGTCTAAATAGTCTAATTTTATGGACAGTGACTATCGGCGCTGAGCTTGAAGGTTAGCTAAGGCTAATTCGGGGGGGGGGTCTATTGATGACAATGTCAAGCTGCAGGGCTTTAAAGACATCTGCTCTTGTTTTAGGTCCTCTCCACTGGCCTCTCTCTGTCCATCGTGGATCGTGTTGGACGTCGTCGTGCCTTGATTGCTGGCATCAGTGTCATGGCCGTGAGTGTCCTGACCCTCTCAGCCTTTGCTTTCCATCAGGGCCAAGAGATCCGTGAGGAAACTTGTCACGAGCTCACGACTGAACTTTATGCGAATGCAAGCTCAACCAACATCACCTGCCAAGATGATGACTCCTCATGGTTCTTCAAGCACTTTGCCTTCTTCTCCCTCGTCTGCTTCGTGTGCGCCTACTCCTTCAGTTTTGGCCCCATCACCTGGTACTTTTTTTACTTTTTTTTTCCTTTAAGGTCCAAGACTGAATTCAACTGTTGACATCAATTTTCTGTTGGAATCTGCCTGGAGCCAAATTTTGATCCTTATTTCAGGATTCTGTTGAGTGAGATCTTTCCAGCATCTACCAAAGGTCGTGCAATGGCCCTGGCCACTGCCCTCAACTGGTTTGCAAACACCATAGTATCGGCAACCTTTTTGCAGGCCACAGGTGAGAAGCGACAGAAAAAGTGTCCAAAATTGATCCATCCAAGCAACCTTACAGAACTCTAATTGCTAAATTTTACACTTCGTGAGTGGTATCAGTTCACTTTCCTTTTGTCTTGGCAACATTTTGCCCAAAATGTTCCGAGGTTAATAAGTTAATGCTTGTTCTTCCCAGCCGTCTTTTCTCTCGGAGGGGTCTTCCTCTCATATTCTCTCATCTGCATCTTGGCTGTGGCCTTTGTCGTCCTCTTGGTGCCCGAGACGAAGAACAAGTCGTTGGAGGAAATCTCAAAGGAGTTAAAATCAAAGTAAGATGATATTTTTATGCATCTTAGTCTTTATATTATCACAATGACATCATCACAGTTACATTATTCGATGGCTTCCAAGTGTCACGTTAAGCCAAAGATCAACGGAAGGAAAATTTCAAGGTTCTTACTTTTAGTCTGGTGTTGGAGTGACGGCTTTTAACATGTTGAGAGTGTCATTTTTGGGCGAGAGTTTATTAATGACAACTAACATGATGCTGTGTGAGTGAATAAGTCACCAGTTTACCTCTCCAAGACAGGTGAGGGTGAGATCTCTAATCTAGCTTGGCAATACATGCCGATACATGGAACTCAATTAAATGGGCTCATGCAAAAGACACGTGCAGAAGCGATAGCTAAGTTGATCCTCGACGATAATTCAGCCTTTTTGAATTATTCAGTTCGCAGACAGCAGCAAGGCACTTTCAAATTTACCCATGAAAATGACTTTGTATTCCACGTAGGAGAAATTGCCCCAAACCAACCAGTTTTTCAATGGCACAACTGTGATTAATGTAGGACCTGGGAGTATGTCAGTATTTGGGACATATGTTTGAAAAAGAAAGTGAATGAACAGGAACTCCGGAAGTATCCTCGTTGCTGTCGAGCTCGTTCCAGAGCATTAATTTATCCTATAAAGGGTTAGAATTATGAGATTGATGTGAAACATGTCTAAGAAATAACGTATTTTTCAGAAATACCCGAGGATTGATGCAAGAGAACTTACAGTTCTGCTGCCGGTCAAGGCAGCAACGCCCAAGAAATGAGGCCTATCACAATTATTCAGTGCTTCACTTCACAGTTTAAATTCACGAGGTTACCTAAGTGTTTACTTTTAGAGAAACAAACAACTTTTCCGTCCCCAATGAAGTTTTCCTTCATGCCTGAATATTTTCATTGTACTCAGATCATTCAGGTGTTTTTGCCTATGTCTGTGATATCATTTTCGGAGCGAACCGTGCCCCCATCCCCAACTGCATGTGGGTACATATGAGCTGATTATGGATATTTGAAAAGCTGTACATCACAAAAGAGAAATCATTATCATCATTACCTGTATACCTCACCAAGATCTAAGGGAACTGACAAGATTGACATCATCCGCGTACCTATGAGAGATGTTCTGTCTTCAATAAAGTTATATAGACCTTCTCGTTCTTCTCATTCATTCATCTGCTTCAGTGCTTGTATTACTTTGCTTCACTCAGTCATTGACTTTACCTCCGTTTCGTTGGTATGTGCTAAATTTCTACTCGATGCGAGCCACTTTGAAAAAAATTCCGGCCGAGGCGGCTCGTTACCTTTCCCTGATTTCCGCCAGCTCTTGGCTGGCCAACGCAAGATGTTGATCTTCGGCCTCCTGTTGGCCGCAGTGGCCAAGGATTGAGTCGCGCCAGCACCTCCGCCAGCTCTCAGGACCGGCGTCTGCTTGTCTTGACATAGAGGAAACCTCTAGTGACCACGTGATGTGCTTGTCCGAGTCCTGAGCACAGTATTGTGTTGCATTCGTATCAGTTCGGCGGGAGTAAATGAGGACCTTTATCCGTCCATGCTGTACGGACGTCTTAATACCAAGCGAAGATGAATGTTTTTCTTTGAGAAAGAGTCATCCATCTCTTACGAATGGGGCGCCTGACATTGACCATGGCGACAGTATCAACTACTTTCATTCTTTGAGAAAAAAGTCTCTTGAGATTGATGTCTCGTCGTATTTTCAGAAATGCTTAGCTGTGGTTGGCTCCTCGCCTCCCCACCATAGCGATGCTCCTACTTTTTTGGTATCGTGAATGATGTTGCGATGAGGTCCTGCTTGTTCTTATGAGTGAGTGTCTTTGCACAAAGCTCATTTATTGTCATTGGATGCAAAAAATATTGTAGAGAAACAAGCGCATCATACAGTCAAATCTTTGGTAGAGGTAAGCAGCATCTGTTGCCGGCACGTAGGTTTTTCCAGAGCTAGATGTGAGCTTTATCCGCTGTTCCATCAGTGTAAGATTGCATTAAACAAGTAGAAAAATACGTTTTTGAGGAACAGTTCCAAAATGTCTACCTACAAAGCTACACTGATAAAATGGAAGGAGATACAGGAAGACAATTAATTGCCTACAAAATATTTATCCCTATCCTGCTTCTCAACGTCATTGTCCTCATTGTTCTCTATTATAAGGTATGGATTTCTCCACCAGTAGGTAGAAAAGATTACTTCCAGTAAGCATCGTTACTGTCGGGCACGGTCAAGAGATTTGTATCTTTTGGCGTTGATAACCGAGAGTGATTCGTCTGCAAGAGCGGCCAGGACGCCCTGTTGTGACCAAGGATCCCGGGAGTCACCAAGGTCACCAAGACTCCGGGACCAAATGCCGCCATTCGTTATGACGCCAATGACGTCTGGAGATCTTTTTTCGGTTAACCATTATCCTTCTCACCTGAAACACTGACAGTGATCACCAACGCTTCTGTTCGAATCATGGAAGCTTACTTGGTCCCCATTTGCGTTATGATGCTGCCACTGTATGATATAAGTGTCCTGTCGTTGAAGAAAGGTCGGTTATCCACTATTTGGGATTTTCTCTTTCCTCGTTGTCCTTGAATGCGTCATAATCATGGTGTTTGGCAGCTTCGGGCAAGCAGTGCGATCGATTGAAATCGGCATTGTCGTAGCAGAGAAAACGCACCAAACCCTTTTCATATCCAAAGTACACCCATTGCTCATATATGGTCTTCTCAGGAAATCTAGCACAATATAGTCAGTATCAGGTGTAGTTCTTCTGAATGAGCATGCATGGAACACAGGGCTGCCACCAAGGATGTCCCGGAAAAAGCTTTACTCTATGAAAAATCTAGGAAAATTTCAGGGGACCCATCCCGGAGCTTTTCACTCAAGGTTTAGGCCAAATTGCACAGGGCAACTGGACTTCTTAAAAAGGCTGCTTTTGCGGCCGAGACACTTCCCAATCGTCATGCATTTTGCTCTAAGATGCCGACCTCACTCAAGGAGACGCGTCATTCAGGCATATTTCCTTCTGGAAATCAGGCCTTTTTTTCCTCATTGTAGGGCTCAAGTGGCAAAGAAGCTTTATCCCATGAAATCCGCGGAAAGAATTTTCCCGGGAAATTTGCAGCCCTCCGCGTACGTGGAACTTACTCATAGTAGTCAGGCATGTTCATGAAGTCTTGGCACATCCGGGCCAATCTGGCCGCGATGTTTCCTCCGGAGGCAAACAGCGAGTTCTTGGCAAAGCCACCGACGCCTTTGCCTGCCAACACTGGCCTTGAGGAGGCAATCTTGTCGTCCTCCAACATGTAAGAGTACCTGTAGTCTTCATACGTGCGCGGATGGCAAACTTTCTCTGAGGATGTATAATCAAGGGATGTTATTCGTGTAGGCAAACTATATTGGGCCCTGGAAGAATTAGATCTTGAATGAATGGAATGTTGAGTGACTAAGCATTGACATGAACATCGTTAGGGGAGAAGGATGTTTTGGAACGCCATTAAAAATGTATTAAAAATCTATGGATTTTCGTATTGGAAGCTTTGCAGAATCAAAATTACAGGCTTCCAAAGCCTTTTTCAATAAAGAGACATTATACTTTTAGGTTGACCTCAGCCATCTTTAGGAATTACCAACTGAATCAAATCTGAATTGCTCTATCAAACGGAGAGCCCGCTCCAATGGCTGCAGGGTCTTATGTAGTATTATCACTCCATATTTACAAATTTTGTCCTATAACGCGAATTTCTTAATTGCCCGATACTCTATTAACTGGAATTTACTGTTATGCTTTAGAACTTAACATGAATGAAACCTTCATTGGTTCCCCTGGGGATGTCATGCTGATACTTTACACCTAATTTTAGGTAGTCGTGGTTAACATAAAGAAACCACATGCACACATATGGAATAATTACCTGCAATTTCAATGACCTCGACGGTGTTGAGACCCTTCTCCCTATTATGCCTATGGGCCCACATGTAGGCCCAGTGGAACTGAAATGCCACTGCCTTGCAGCCGGAACAGCGCATGTTCTCAGGCAGATCCAAAGCCAGTTCCAACTCCTCACTTAGTCGAGGTGGTTTCCAAGGCTCTTGGACGTTTCCTCCATCTACAGTATTGCCAAAAGTGGCCTATAAAGTTTTGCGGGAGCGTGGGGAGATTTTCATAGAGTCTTCGCGGAGTATTCATGTGATACAGACCGTCGACTGACAGATCCGCAGTGTAGGGTGCACGGTAACCATCGTCGTCTCCATGAGCGCGCACAAGTTGACTCTTCCCATGACTGGCAGCCCTATCAATCTTTTCACCCACAGGTTGTGCATTTCTGATGTCAATATTGCTGACATTTACTGACTGCAATGAGTCAGTGCACTTGCTAAACGTATGTGATGTAAGATCGGTAGAGTATGTAAATGTCCATTGGCTCAGCCAGGCAATGAGAAATAGTGCAAACATGATCAAGAAGTTGGGACCAAAGAAGGGGAATTGCGCGTTATGAATCACATTCATTAAGAATTTCATGCATGGGACTATGAAAGCTGCCCGTGCATGAAGGATCTGCGCATTAGTGTATTCATTCACTTGTATGGTACTGGGACGACCACCAATAACAGTGGCATAAAATGAGTCTCCAAGCAGTTATATTTATAGTCCTTGCAAAGTTTTGCACATTTGCTTTCCTAGGAGATGAGGTAAGATTGCTTTAGGTGCCTTAATTGCATCTGCATGTTCAGCCTTGCTCTGTGACTGTGATCCACGACTGTGCAGCGCTCTGTCCACGTGATCAGCTACAAGGAGGCATCTCCCTGGCAGGTTAGTGAAGAAGAGTCCCTCAACAATGCCACACCCGAGTACCTCAAGTGCGATAGCTGCTTGGCCGTGGCCTCAGAGTTGGCAAGGGCGTTCCACAAATTTGAGAGGCACCTCTCCCGGTTGTTGGCTGATTCGGAGATCCTAGACATTGTTGGTATGTGTAAGTCAAAAAGACATTTAAGTTCGTCCGATCACGGGTATTTGTGTGCACTGCCATCATAGTAGTCACTTACAGCACAAGTCTTTTACCTGTGCCAGATTCTGTATGCCGTCCAGTCACATTCAATTACTATGGCGTAACTGTGGACAACCGCAGAAAGCTCGTTGGACCGGGATTTGGTACAGAGGACTCAAAGAAACCCATGCAAGTTCTGTCAGCCGGACTGTAAGTGGACGGCATTCACTGTCGAAAGTAGCACTTCAACGATTTATTTCACCCTTGTAACATACATTTGCTCCTTCAGATTCCCACATCGGCTTTCTGACATGTGCAGGACATTCACAGAGCTCGATGAGATCATGGATGAGATCCAGATATATGAATACTGGGTACGTCAGTTCAGATTTGCAAATTGCAACCCATAAATTAAGAGGCATCGTAGTTTTTTTCTAAGGAATGGACTGGACTTTTAGGTTCGATTCGGCCGCACATCCAAGGGTTTGGTCAACGTACTCTGCTTGAATCCCATGGCTAAGGAGACCAGTCAGTGTGTGAAGGACAACGAAATCGACACTGGGCCCAGGCTCTATGAGGAAGAGTACCTTGACGACAGTTATCAATATCTATCAGAGAAATGAAACTAAGCAAAACAGTTACTTTATTGAATGACTGTGTAGCTGAGTGAGTGAACAGTGAGATATTGCATGATGAAACATTCGTATCCCTTAGTTGCTTGAGAGTGAGGTAAGATTCAACTAGCTACAAAAAGATATTTACTTTCTGAAGGAGCGTTATGGTGGGTAGTATGGCATATTAACGTGAGCAATAACTTTTCAGACGATGAGTTTCAGCATCTCCTCAATCATTTGGTTGACTCCGTCGAATATCTCATGGAACTGACCCTCGTACATAAAGGCCGGGGTAGTGACCAACTTGTTGTCCTTGTCCACACAAACCTCGTCCACACCAGCCTCTTCCACCTCGGCTCCCATGGCAACCACTGAGTCTATGGCAGTTGCATAAGGCCAACCATCACCTAGGCAAGAATTAGCAACTGTACCATGTATTTTACTCAGTCAGCCGGCTGCTGTACGCATACCCAGTAAGACTGCGCGATGCATGAACATTGACATTAGGTAATTTAGGCAGACACTGATGACCAGCGTCAATGCTTGGGTATCATGTACATTATTTATACCCTTCTTTCCCAGTGTGACCTTGACTTTCTCCCCATCCTCTTTAGCGATGATCAAGGCCGCGATGACCGGCGCGATGCAGCACATGGCAATTGGCTTTGAAGCCGCACGGAATTCGCGAACCACTCGGGCAACCTCATCATCAACGGTAGGCTCCGAGCTCACGCCAAACGTGCTCAAGTTCTTGGCGGCGCCAAAACCACCAGGAAACACTACCGCTTCAAAGTCAGAGGCGTGAAGCTCCTTCAACAGAGGAAAAGTGTGAGCATGAAAAATCCTCCCCATCGGACAGTGGTCACTAGAAAGGACTTGGCCATATTCCTCGTCAAACTAGACAAAAGGCTATTATATTAACTTTAGCCGGCCTATTGAAATTGTACATGGGCAGAAGTAAAGTGTTATTCACCTGAAGTGGGCTAATCTTCCCTCTGGCAATCCTGCCAGCCTCGACAAGCACGTTTCTATCACTGCCTTCGCTGCTCTCACCGTTCAGGTGGTTCACGTTGTGGTAGTGATCCTATTTCGTTAATAAGAGATACCCACGACTTAGACGATTCAAGGTTATGTGATGTTCGTAGAAACACCTGACCCACCTTGTCCGGAGCAAAAAAGACTGGCGTCTTCTTGGCGCGCGCCAGTGCCACGCACGCGGCCGAGGACTCGTGAATCTCAGAGCCGTCAAAGACGCCACAGCCGGACAAGACAACAGCCACGGACATTTCCTCGTCCGTGTTTCTGTCTACGATTCTCACAACTCTAGGTCGTCGGCTTTCAGTACTCGGCTAGGCCGTCGGCTGACTCTTGGCAACTGTTGTGCAGCAGTAAGAGACTTGCTTCTAAGTGACCAGAACTAAAAACACTATCCTAACCTAACCACAAATTTGACTTAACCTTACCTAAACGGAAAAAGACGAAACCGGGTGAGTTATATGTGAGCTACATTGGATAACCTAAGCAAACATGGTTTGTGTACACCCTAAAGGTCTCGAGGCATTTCCCTATGGCTCCCCCATTTCTTATGTACTGCACGTACAACTGGAGAACCGATGTGAAGTAGAATTTCCCGTGGCTCCCCGCTTTCTCTCGCTCTGGTCCGAGGCTCTGTAATACAGGTTAGCAAACAAGGAAGCTGCCCGGGCTAACCGCGGAACTGGAGATGAAGAGGTTTTGTTAACTACGGAGGCAAACGTAAATAAATCGCTACGAG
>JAAUXU010064552.1_pt1 | contig 70134 bp, 41 predicted proteins | sample 7278151 | NCBI WGS metagenome assembly JAAUXU01 (sample SAMN14350113, study PRJNA611818) | marine sediment metagenome | isolation source: surface marine sediment (1.8m) | place: French Polynesia: Moorea | collected 2018-08
CCTTGTGATGACAAAATGGTCTCCTTGAAGTGACAATTCTCAGAGAAATCGATACTGGTTGTTAGGACTTGCTACTCCTTTAAAGCCACTATTGGCTAGTCATCATTTGTTAGCTCAACAATGGCAAATAGAGGCATGCCCTGACTGCCACGGGATCTCCTAGTCTCGTCTGAAGTTGACCAAGGCTTATTGCAGTGAGAAGCAAGGTATGAGTGATGGAGGCTCCAATTCGTACAAATTAGTTTTGACTTCTACCTCATGCACACAGTACAGGGCGGACCTGAAGTGAGCCGGTTCGAGCCGACGCTACTCGGCCTGGGGAGGGCGTACAAATGCGTAACTCGCCTTGTTTGACAGAGGAGATTTGGAAATTTTCACTTGTCAAAAGAATTTTGTAAATCGGATCAGAAACAACGAAGTTCTGATCTCATCTTTGAAGTTATCAACATTGGAGCATCCGTTTTCCCGTATGAGTTGAAACAGTTGAAAAAAAAAAAGTTGCCAAGAAAAGGGCCTGCAAATGTAGGGAAAACTTGACCTTCAAGTTTGGCAAGGCAGAACTCACGTTATTACACTAGTCGAATCTTCAGAATTGTTTTCTGCAACGACAACTTTGAACCCCGCCTTTTCGTCGTACGTACCCGTTGCCCCCCCTCGGCCGATGGGCGGGCAGTTGAGGGAGATGTAGATGTCCGAGTGCTGCTGGTTGCTGAGCAGACTCACGTAGGAGGCCGAGGGGTCCTTGGAGATGGGCTGCATCGCCACTTCCGGCTCGAGAGACTCTGAAAATATCGTTGTTTCATCAAAAGCAGAAACAAAAAGTGAAAAAATTTGGCTCTGCTGCAGTGATTGATGATGCTTGTGAGATTTGTAGGCAAAATATGAGGTCTGAGTTCACTCTGTTTGATTGCCGAGAGGACAGAGTTGCCAGCTTTAAAGCTTCTGCCTGTTTTTGAACGATTCCGACGTCATCGGCGGCGTGACAGCAAAAATGCCGCAACCACCGAAGAAGAACAGCGCCAAATTTCGTGCGCTATCCTTTTGCGCGCTTTTGCCTCCCGGCAAGGACGCGGCCGTCAATAGGCCGTGACTGCTGAGGCTGCGGCCGTCGCCGCACACGCTGTTGCCGGCCATGTCGTCCGTCCCGCCCGTCGGCATTTAATTTCATCAGGGAAATCGCGGCCGAGACAAGTCAAATTGGGACGACGCCTGCGTGGGAAGAATGGAGTCATTTGTCCTGGTCAAGCGAGCATTTTGTACGTTTTCATGCCCCGCTGTGGCTAGGCCTAACAGACAAACAGGCCTGGCATTTGACACATTGCAGCAAACCCCAAACGCACAGATTTGCCTCCGAGTCAGCGGTGGCATTTCCAGACCAGGTGCGTGGGTCTCCTTTGCCGAAGCAAAGGCTGTCGGGCGAGGACTCGTTGGCACAGCTGCACTTGCCTGGGTTCTTCTTGATCCTGGGCAAGCTCTTGGCCCGAGCGCTGCTCCGACTGCTGGGGAAGAAGAATTCGCCAATCACTTGGCCTCTGCTCTTCTTGCGCTTGGCCCACAGGGACATTTCTTTGTTGGGTGGTTTTTTCGGGAGAAAAAAAAGCACCAAAAAAAGATCGCCGTGACCTGAAGGCACCTCCAGAAATCAATTCCAATTCCTCTGCTCTGCTCTGGAGGTGACACCCAGCACATGAGCACACATTCACTGTTGCTGTGGCGAGACAAACACACGCACAAACACACACTCTTTGGCATGGGAGCATCTACTGATACGAGGAGCGTTGTGGGATCTTCTGCGTGCGTGCGTCCGTGCGTCCGTGCGTGCGTGCGTGCGTGCGGACTTCACTCACTCTTCTTGGTCAGAACGTACACGTGCGTACGGACAGAGTACGCAGGAATATGCGTCAAAATGCGTTGGGACGGAAAATTACGCACGCGCTGCTCCTGCTTTGCTACAATGGATAGCAAAGATAGTACAAGTAAATACATCACAATGCCTCCGAAATCTTTTCCATTACGGTTATTTTCCCCATGTGTGTAGCTTAGACTTATTATGTGTGTTTGTAAAGAACTAGCACGATCTGTGTGCGTGTGTGTAGCACAGTCTGCACTGTACAGAGCTTCCAGTACAGTCGAGTGTGCACTGTGCTGAGCGTATGTTGCTACAGCATGCATGATAGATCTTATTACACAGAATCTTTTTAATAATTCTGCAAATATGACTCGCATCAGCTTGAAATTTGATACAGGGACTCTCAAGACTACTGAGGAAAACTTTCATTTCAAACATATTCACAGTGGCCTCCTTGCTGCTGGATTACTTTATGAAGTCGAGGCTGAACTTGAGCACAAATAGCATGGATGGTGTCCTCAGAGATGCACTTCAGATCTCATTCCTAGGCATTCCTAGTTGGAGAAAAACTTATTTTGACAAAGTTGTCGGGCTTTGTTGTCAGAAGTTGCACACAAAAAATGAGCGCGAAATTCAAAGTACTGTTCAAGATAGTTTATTTTTATCCCGTACAAGAAGACTTATGACGCATGCTGTAAGTGTATATTGCCAAGCCGTATGATCCGACCTGTCCTCGGACTTGGACTGGCCTTAGATTGTCCTCAGCCTGAGATTGTCCTCGGCCTCAGACTGTCCTCGGGCTGACATTATCCTGGCCCGAGACAAGCAGACCGAGGACAGATCGAAACCTCAGTCAAAACGAGAAAAATGTGGTACACATCAGGGCCAGGCAACTTCTCATGTAACGCGAAATTGTTGCTTTCCACCAAAATATTTAAGTGCGAAATAGTGCTGTCCTGTCGGGCACAAACAAAACTGAACGAAAAAGGATTTATAGCAGAACTTAGTGATTTCAGCTGATGTGGTCATAGAGTACTTCCCCTGGGGACTAAAAAATTCGACTGTAGACCGAACATTTGGCGTTGAGTACAGAATAGATGTAGCATATTCTGTACTGCACAGAGTTCATGTGTGCTTGTGTAGTGCAAAGTTTGTGCGTGTGTGTGTGTGTGGTACGGAGATGATGTGAATGTCTTTATTTTCACGTGCATGTGTATAGCACAAAGCTTATGTGCGTGTGTGTGTGCGGCGCATAGGTTGTGTGTGCAGTCCGAGACTTGTGTATATCAGCGTATGCATGAGTTCGGTGCGTGTGTTGTCGTGCATGACTGCGTACGCTTGTGGTCGTGACCACTTCTATATGATAGAAAGGTGAAGTTTCTCACTCTCTTCGCCAACCCTTTAATTGCGCCAGGGTGATCCAGAGATCCATTAATCCAGAGTGAGACTAAAGTAGTTCTTAGAAATTGTCATTGGGTCGGGAACAAAATAGTCAATATTGTGGTGCTATGAATCACCGAGTGAAACTTGGAGGTCCAGAAGTCCTCCAGAGCGACGGAGTTGAGCCCACGACTTGACGGGGACTCCTGCACGGCCTTGGACACTTGGAGAGGGTCACGAAGGCCAAAGGAGGTCGCTTAGAAAGACCATGAGGTCTTTGTCTGCTTGCTGTCCATGAGGTCTTTTGAAAATTTCGCCTAAAGGTGTTCTTGTTGACTAAACCGATTAAAACATGTTGCAGAGCCCGGCTCCTTACCGGGGGAAGCCTCAATATGGCACATTCAAGGCAGCACTGGCGAATAACTTGCTCCAGTCTGATGCGTCAGTACCGTCCAAGAAATGGCCAGCGCCGCCTTTAACATCCATTTTCATCCAAGGCGATGAAAATGAGCTTTCTAAAGATGTCAAGAGATTTTGTGTAGCTGCTGTATAAATGGAGTTAGGATGTTTGGAATGGTGGGCGAATACTTTTGACAATTGGTGTGTGCGTGAGTCCGAAGCTTCCCCCCCTCCCTCTAAGAAAATCTTGACATTTTGCTACTCGAAATCGTGCAAAAAGCATCATTTTTACGGGGGGGGGGGGGAAATACTTATGGAGGACACTGCCCACACGTCCATACGGGCATGTTTTATTTTACGTCAGATCTTGGACTCTCTCTTTCCGATTTTACAGCTACATACCTGCAAAGAGAGAGTAAAGACCTCGTCCACACAGACATCTGTAGCTTGATGCCAGTTCTGGAGTTTACTATCTTTGTTCCCTGTTTTTGTAGAGCAGCCATTCAGGCCTCAAAGCTCATCCCCTCTGTAGGAAGTAGCTCTGTGGTGAAGTGCCATTTTAGCCCATTTAGCCCGGCAGCCTAGTGTGTCAAGCGTGGCGTCAAGTGCCACTTCTGCCAACTGCTGTCCAGCCCAGTGTCTTCAGCGTGATGTAAAGTTCCACTATACATCACGCTTCTAGTACATAAGACAGGCACGTAAACTGGAGAACAGGCGTCAACTTATTTATTTATTTTTCCTTATTTGTCTCAGTAGAGGCCTCTTCTTCTGGATGTTGTCGTGATCACTACACAGTACAAGGTCTCGGTTCTTTGGTGGTTGTGGCTTAGCAAACTGACTGTAAAAACACAGTTATTTTCTCTACTTGTTTCTTTGTTGTTTGAAGAATCCATCCAACAGGTACGCATATACATGAATGTGTTGTGTGTGTGTGTGTATCTGCGAGGTAACCGCCGTCTATAATACATTCGAATAGCACACATATATATGTAGCATATATATATATACATATACTGTATACACAGAGTTTATTATAACATCAATGAGGACACATTGATTATTATGCGAGCAAAAATGATGTTTTTTCCCTCCCCTTCCTCAGTAAAAGTCTCTGTTAGTCGTGGCAAAACCTCCTCTTTTTTGCCGCGATTCAGAAGGCTTCCAATTCTTATATGTGTGTGTTTATACAGATTCGAAAGATCGAGCAAAACTCAAGTGTTCAGACCACGGAACTGACGCCACATTTGCAGGGGTCTTGCTTGCTTGCTTGCTTACTTACTTTCTTACTTTCTTACTTACCTACTCTTGTCCATAACAGTACTACTACACAGTTGTGTTTTTTTCTTTAAAAAGCAGGTGTCAGGGCATTTGAGGTGTTGCCGCTAAATCAAGCTTAGGTGCAAATGTCTCAGTAACCCGTCATGATAACATAAGCATTATTACACATCCTTCTTTAATGAGTCTTCTTGGATCTTGTCTTGAAGGCACACATTGATGAAGGGCTTCTATTGTCTCCTTTTGCGAGAAGGAAGGGCAAAAAACGATATATTTTTTCCATTCCATGCTAATTTCAAACTCAAATTCCGCACTACTTAATAGGCGGCCGTCCGCCTGAGGTCCTCCTGCATGATCTGGTCGTCCTTGATCATTTGCAGTATGTTCCTGATGGCGGGGACCAAGAAGGCGAGTTCAGCGTCGATCTCACTCTCTGTGGGGTCACAAAAGAGCCACGTGTATAATGTGCGTATGATATCGCGTAAGTTCCATCTTGGTCCGATAGCTACGAACCTTTTGCCCTCCTAGCGTATGTCTCCCTCATGCGATCCAACTCTGCAAAATATGAGAGAATGTGACGTCTGACAGAAAAAAAGGAATGGCTTTAGTTGATAAATGACAATATACGCTATTTGCGTGCATTACACCGAAACTTATAACGAAAAATTAAATTCCACGTTCACAAACAAAACATGCTTGACAGTGACATTGACGTGCAGTCACATCCACGCACTGGAAGAATGCCTGAGGGTGTAGATAACCTGGCGGTTTAGACAGATAGACATGAATGTGCTCTCTTTTTTTTGCTTCCTTTGTTTTCGCCACTTACGAACTGGCTGGCAGACACACGTATGCACACACATTTGTTATCTTATGCAGTTAATCGGTGTTGTCGGCGTCAGGATCTTCATCGCCGACGTCCCTCCCAACCCTGGGCATAGGAATCTGCTGGAACTTTCCCTCTGATCTGGTCAGTCTGATCCTTCCTCCTCTCAAGCCTCTGTCGTATTCGTCGAGCTGGTCCAGGTCAGCGTCAATGATGTCGGTCACCCTGACATCGTCGGTCGGCTCAGCTCTGTCCAGGAAGTAGTAGTAGCTGTCGTCGCTGTCGTCGTCCAGGTTGTCGAGGCCAATGCCAGGGAATCTGGTGAGTCTCGACCTGACAGAACTGCCAAACTTGGACATGGGGACCTGGTCATTGAGGATGTGAACTCCGCCTTTGCCTTTGCCTCTTCCGGCCTTCTTGCCCATCCTTGCCATGGGGACCATGGGAGCATCGCGACCCAGCCTGGCCATGGGAACCATCATGGGGCCGTTAGCGGCTCTCAGGGATCTCAACTCTTCAAAATAGTCCTCAAAGTCCTCGTCACCGGCGCGACCAATTCTAGCAAGTGGGAGCATTGGAACTGCTGAGGACTTTCGGCTGTACATGACCGCCAAAGGCTCCTCTGGTTCAACTGTCCTCTTGCCAATCCTCGGGTACGGGACCGGAATGGTTGAACGGTCTGATCTTGAATATGGATTGGACGATGCTGTTGTATCGCTTCCAAACCAATAGTCCAGCAGTGAAGAAGGACTCCTTTTGGTCAGCCTAGGACTCATCCTCCGGACTCTACCATTGTCGACAAAGTCGTTGGCAGCCTGGTTCTCCATACCAGCGGCTATATTGGTAAAAATTGTTTATTACAGTACCATACGGATTACTTTGCTTCGCAGCTTTGTGCTATCAAGCTTAAAGAGCTGACGTGCACGACGTACAACATAGAGACGGGGTCGACCGTGACCAGTGGAGGCTGAGGGGCCGGGAGTATGTACAGGAGTAGGAGTTACACGTTCTGCTACCGCCACCACAACCACTACTGCACTACCGCCACTCATAGGCACATTGCTTTTCGACTGCTCTATGGAAGCACATGGATGTTAGGTGTCTAAACACCCTATCGTACTGGTGTCTAAATTGTACTGTGGATTTTTTCGGGTGTCTAACTAAGCTGCGTCTAGCTGAGGTGTCTTAATACACTGTCGTCCAACTGAGGTGTCTAAATGTACAGTCGTTAGACGGATTGATGTACTGTCTTTAGGTGTCTAAAGCTACAGTCGTTAGATGAATTGATGTATTGTCTTTAGGTGTCTTAATGCACGGTCAGTAGGTGTCTAAATATACTGCACTGAGGTGCCTATATACACTGACTTAAGCATCGAATTACTGTATTTTAGGATCTAACTACTGTTCAAGGTTTCGACGACTAGACAGGAACTACAGATACATAGGACTACATTATATTTGGGCACCAGGGAGATCCTGATAGAGGGCTTTGAACAACGCCCGGGTGTTTATGAACTCGCTGCCGTCGTCGCGACTGCCACGGCTAACTTGACTGCCACCGCCGCCACCTTCGCCACCGCCGCCGCCGTCACCTCCGCCGCCTCCGCCTCCGCCGTACGACCGCTTCCCCGTCCTGGGAAAGGGAATGAGAGCCTGCCGCTTGCCGATCCGAGGAAAAGGGATCAGTTTCTGCCTCTTGTACTTGTCGTTAAAGACGGAGTCGACGGCGGCGGCTGATTCGGCGGCCCCCGCGGCGGCCGCGGCCGCGCTGAGAGGGTTCGAACTACTTAGGTGATGATGCCTGTCGTTTTCTGAGCGTTTGCGGAGTGAAAGAAGGGGTGAAACAGGAGGGTGACAAACTGGACGAGGGTTGGACAAAGAACAAACAGATCGCTACGTCGATACGAGAGAGTTAGGAAAAAAAAGGCTCCACAAAAAAAGGAGCGTTTGAAAACGTTGCTACTGTAGAGTAACGAGAGGAGAATCCTTGAGTAGTGAAATAGCGTGAAAGATGAGCGAGGCCTTTAGGGATGACCTTAAAAGTGAGGAAAAAATGCCATTTGTTCGTCCCCTGACAAGACACCAGGCAAAAAATTGGCAGAATTTCAAAAGTTGAAGAAAACGGAGACGAAATTGTGGCCTATTTTTTTTTGTCTGTACCGTCGCCTTGTTGCAGCTGGGCCCATGAAAGAGGCCCACTCCTCTTCTTCCCCACTCTGGGAAAGGGGATCAGACTGGACTTGCCCGTCCTCTTCTGGCCCAAGTACAGGGTGTTGTCGAGGGCGGCCGACCCCGCCGGCTCTACAGATCTACCCACCCTAGGGAAGGGGATCAGGCTGGAGGAGGCGGAACGCGCGCGCTTCAGGGGATCTGCCGGGGAGCCTAGTGCAGGGAAGACATCCCCTCAATCACTGTCGTGGGCTTGGTCACCGTGCACAAACAGACGCTTCCAAGCCAATGGAGTACTGACCATTGATTAGTGATGACGCGAGTCTCAAACTATGACACTGATCAGACTTAGGCTTGTTTAAACGCCTAGGCCTCCTAAGCCCAGGTCTGAAGCCAAAAAAAAATCATAGCCAGCAGAATGACTGTTTGTGGACTGTGTGAACAAGTAATTACCCATTTTAGACAGTTGCTGTTATCTCTAAATATAGAAATGTACATATTGCTGCTCGCTGTAACATATTTCTTCGTCTTTGCAGCCCTCAACAAGTGCCGGAGTCATCTGGAGAGGTGCATTTGCAGCAAAAAGGCCGGCCTCCACTTGGACATATGGATGCACAGCAGACTTCATCGGGACTGTCTGGGTTGAACGTCTCATGTGACACCAGAGGGTGACTGAACACAGCGAGCCTTGCAGGTGTGTCACGCGCAGTCAAGTCTGGCAGAGAAAAGGCCCGGGAGAAGGCCTAGAAAAGGCCTCCCCCCCCCATCTCCGGGAGAAACAAAATGCTCATGTCATCACCGCTATTCACACAAAAACGACTCACGACAATTGTCTGACTCCATTCACGGACCACGAGTCTGCTTTGCTATGCATGAAAGACATCGAGATAAACGCTGGTGAATATTAAATTCTTTTTTCTCATCATGTCTTCTCTCTGGGTGCTAGAGGAAAATCCTAAAGTCATTTGAGTGTTTTAAATATTCATACACGTCATTCCAGAGAAATAACAGCCCGAAAGAAATGGTGGAGGTGAAAATTGAACATTTTGCCAGAAGAAAAAATTTCTTGGTTGAGCTTGAGGAGAAAAACTCTGTAGTCTGCAAAAGCAACAGAGTCACACACACTTGTACCAGTCACTCATTGAGCTGAGAGAGAGCAAATTAGCGATGCATCGAGTCACTTGAAGCCGATTTATTGCCTGTGTAAGCTGCCCTAAGCTAAAAAAGAAGTCACAATGTAATAGGGTAAACGTGTCATATTTATGACCTCGCTAACAAGCGAATAATAAACTTTCTTGAACATTCCGACCTCAAAAAAATTGGACTGGAGCCTTTTTTTTGAGCCTTTCGCTGACTTTCCACGCTTGATAATTTTGACGTACGAGGTAAAAAAAAAAAAGTGCAATCGCTGCTCGTGACTGACCAAGGTTTTTGGTGACGCACACGTGAAGCGGAAGAGTGGAATGGACACTGTCACGGCTGTTTGCGCGGGCCGCGCACTGCTCAACCGGACACTTGTGTTCAGAGAGGAACGAAAGCAGCTGGAGGCACTGACTTTGAGCCTCTGTCCGGCCGAGTCACTGTCCCACTGGCAGTTCTACTACTCCATCACTAGGTCGGTCAGGTGGAAAAGTGATTGGCAAAAAAGAGAGTTTGCCTCAACCCATCCAGGAGAAACTTATGAGCTGCTGTCACGGCCTAAGACTTGGGGGTATCTTTGTACCTCCAGGTATGTTAGTTGCTCCCAGCGAACGACGCGAGTGTTATGGTGGATTACCTTGAGCCCCCGCGACGGCGACCACGGCCAGGATGGCGATGGCGGCGGCGACCGCGCCCAACGTGAAGGAGGAGGACCAGATTTGTCGAGCCATCTCCAAGAAAGAAAAAATAACACGGGAAAGAAGAGGAGATAGAAAAGGAAGAAGGAAACGAAGTGTTTTCAATAAAGGAGTAGTTTTGTAGGTGTGTTTGGTTGTTGGTGGCTTGATCCGGAGTGGCGGACCCGGTCATGGGTGGCATCCCTATTTATGCTAAAGGACGCTTTTTCTCTCTCTCTCTCTCCGCGCGCGCGCAGACGCGTGTGTGTGTATTCTTTCTTTAGGGGCGGAACAAGAGAAAAAAACTCATGACTTTCTGGGGTCGAGTTCCTCCACTAGCTTTGGCCGTATCCAGAGCAAGCCGATTGTGCGACGTCGCAGTCGTTTCAAGCAACAACAACAAATTTGGTCAAGCAGCCCAGGATCATGGTGATCCCACCTCGGGGCACCGTGAAGGTGTCCGTTCCCTCCCCCCCCCTCGTGTCCCGTGGTGACGAGAGGGACACGTCAACGGGACACGCGTGGGCGTGCGAGTGAGTGTGGGTGGATGCGTGCTCATCCCGGACGCGTCGGATGTGTACCACAACAGCAGCTCGTTGACCGCGTCCCCCAGCCTGGCGGCGGGACGGCACCAGGAGTTCGTGTCGGGGTCGGTGCAAGACTTCTCCACACTCATGCGTAGAAGTTTGACCTTAAAGGTCAAGGAGCGGCGTCCCCTTTCCAACACGTTGAGCAACAAGTGGAGCAAGTGGCAACTGTGGGCAAAGTTGCATAGGGAATGAAGAGAGGCTGCAACTATGGCGTATTCGTGAATGTGGTCATAGCTTAACGCAACCACAGGAAAAGTTTCTGCCCTAATATTGTCTTGGCACAATTTAAAGCTGAAAAAGCAAGCACAAAAACTAACACCTGCCCATTTCTTCGGCAACAAAATCAGGATTTATATCGACAGCGATTGAGCGGGAGCACGAGGAAAAGAGAAAGTAAATGAATGGGGGCACACAAAAAACCTTTAGCTGACCTGACCTGAATCTTCAAGGAATGTTCGGAGAGATGCAATAAGACACAGGCAACTTGATCTCTGTACGGAGGAGTCACAAGATGGGCATCATGCGTGCCTGTGCCCACTTTTCGGTGGGCCCCTGCCTGGGCCTGGTGGCAGAGGGAGTGTCAACCTGGCTGTCATCGACTCCTGCATAAGTCTCCGCCTTGACCAAAGGGGTGTCGTTGAATTACGTGAGACAAGCCGGATCTTCGCCCATTGTTTAAGGTGGAGAAATCCCCCCCGTCCCTAGTCTCAGAGGTGTACATGGAATGATACAACATCACGTCACGCTATGTACTACTCATATGTACAGTCCAGACGGAGCCCCCCAAACGTTATGCATGAATGCTACTCCCCATTGCTCAACACACAATACTAAGTTCTATCATAATATGTACGTGTGTGTGTGTGAGAGAGAGAGAAAGCACCAGAAGCTCTGAAGACATGACCCTCGTCACAGTAGCGTGAGAAGAGACACCACGCCCAACCAGATGTAATTTTCTTCTTCGTGCGAAGATGTGACATGAAATTCTGCTAAGGACTTGAGGTCATGAGAAATGGAGGGGTGGCATTTCACACACTGCACCTGCTGCTGGTCACGAATAGCGCATAATTTTGCTGTGAAGTGATTCATGAATTTCACTGTTTCTCAATCACGAGTCAAAAGCTGACATGCAAAATGAACTGCCATTACTTCCAATGAGCTCAGGGGTGGGTTAAATTTAGTCGGAAATGAATCGTCTTGAATGCAGTTGTTGCCGTCATCAATCGTCCACAAATAGAACTCTGCCATGAACATGATGATTTGTTAGCAAAACGAAAGGGTTCTTATAGGGACTTCGTGGCCTCACTGGTCCAGACCTGTGTTGACAGTGTGGAAGATTGCCCTGCCATTGTGTCCTCTCACAGAATGGTCAGCGTGGGGAATTTCTCATGGGTGAAAGCTCCTTAAGCGTCAAGCTGGGGAGGGGGGGGGGAATTGTTGGGGAGTGGAAGTGTAGATTCAAGGTTACATCTTTCATCATTATGGTGTTGCTTTCTCAAGTTCTCTTCTCACATATCAGCATGGAACAGCGTGGTACTGTAGTCAGCAGGAGTTAAATTTACAGAGCTCTACATACACAGCGGAGAAGACATACATTACGCTACGGTAAACTGCATGGAACTGCATCACACCGGGCTCAGTGACTGGGGCACTCAGCCAGGCAGGCGCTGGGTCCGATCCCAAATTGCGAGGGGTGGCTGGGCTCATATGTCGGCCAATCTGCCCACGTCATAGTACTCGCGCCAGGCCGGGAGGGGGGGGGGACGTGGGCGCGATGCATTCGACCAAGACGCAGCAGCAGCACCTCCTGATGGTGTGTGGACTCCGGCTTGTGTCCGACCCAACGTACTAAGACACCGCAGCCTCGAATCAGCACGCGCGCGCAGTGCAACAGAAAGTGCACGACAAACGTGCACGAGTACACAACGTCGGAGATTAATCACACCTCGCCGAGATGAAGGCGCATTTCCTTCAATATTTAAGCGACCACGAGCCAAAGACCCAAAATAGCTGGCCCCAAAGACTCATGGGCAGGCCCTATTAATTAAGGCCTCCAGGAAAAATCTCTTTTGGGGTAATCCCTTAATGGGTACAAGGCCGGCGGGAGCCTCATATCCCAACCTAATGGACGCCCCCCCGCCCCCTTGGAAGACAATTAGATGGCGACTCGTGAAGATGCTAATTAAAACTTCGGCGAGAACACAAACTTGTACACGGACAAATAAAAAAAGCAGGGATGTATATTTCAAATCTTTTCTGCACCACAAATCTCCAAGTCTCGTAGCTTACATCCAAGTATATGTCCTAGCATATACCAAGCTTCCTCCTATTCAGTACAAAGTGTAGCACTATGGCCTATGGACTCCTATGTATGAGGAAGAGTACAATATTGCCTCAAGCAGATTAGGAAGCAATGACAAATTGATCGAGACGTATTAGTACGCACAGAAACGAAGCTTATTTCCCCTCTGTCCAGACTTTTCTTCCTACGAGGTTGGGGGTGGCGGTGGCGGCGCCGCCATCAAGTTGGACAAGCTGATGCCGGAGGTCTGCGGCGGTGCCACCGGTTGAGGGATGCCGGGCGGGGGAGCTGCAAGAGGGAGGACAGGTCAGATGTGCGTCCTATATGTGTGGACCGCGTAGTACGCGCCCACGTTTCACGGGTCGTGGTTACTGGATCTCTTATTTCTCTTTACTGAAGACAGTCGTCTCGTCCCCCATCCCCTTAGACCGTTCCAACAGCTACAAATCCAAATCGGTGTCAGAGGTCTCAAGGGAGACCTCGCCATTCGAAGGGACACGTGAAGAACACAAAATTGCCTTTACACACGTATTGCACAAACTTACCGCCCCACTGTTGTTGCTGCTGCCAGTAAGGTTGCTGTTGCTGAGGAGGAGGCCTTTGTCCTTGCGGAACTATGGGTGTCCCTGGTGGGGAAGCAGCACCACCCGTCCAAGTCTGTTGCTGCGAAGCTCCACTTCCGCTCCAGCTTCCGCCTGGAGGAGGTGGGGGCGGCCCACCCGTCGGGTGCTGCGGCGGTGGCCCGCCGCCCATGGTGTAGTGAGGAGGCATAGGGGGAGGCATTCCGTAGGAACCGCCGGTTACCGGAATCGGGCCGCTCCCAGGAGGAGGCGGTGGCGGGGGAGCGCCGCTTGTTGGAGGTTGTCCGGGTGGTGGTGGCGCACCCCACTGCTGCTGTCCTGGAGGTGGCGGTCCTGAGGCTCTAGGTGGAGGTGGAGGTCCTTGACCTATGATGACATCGGCACGCAAACGTTACGCTTTGTATGCATGCGCGGTACAGCCAGAACTCATCGTAAACTGACCTGGTGGCGGTGGGGGTTGGTTCCATCCTCCACTAGCTGCGGTCGGTCGAGGTGGCGGCGCTCCTGCCTGGGCCCACGGCGGAGGAACGCTTTGCTGCATCAGATTAGGTGGCTTCCACTGCGATCCATTGGCGTAGTGACCTGGCAGAGGCGGAGGCCCTGTCGTTCCGGGCGGGGGAGGCGGTCCTGTGGTTCCCGGAGGCGGCGGAGGCGGCGGAGGCGGATTGCCGTATTCACCCGGTGGCGGCGGCGGCGGGGCTGAACAAACATTCATTTTACCAAGGGTACACCGGAATCGTGTACGCAAAGGCAGAAAGGAGGTGCAAGGTACATTTACAGGACATACGAGTATACGAGAAGTCTAATTTCACGTACGTACGACTGTCGTCAATCATCAAAGTTCTTACCCGGTCCTCTGGGCGGTCCCATGAGCGGTCGCAGCGGCCCGGGTGCTCTGAAAATCCCCCCAGGGGGTGGACCCGGAGGTCGGTGTTGCCAGCCTCCAGTGCTCTGTTGCGTTGGGGTGGCAGGCGGCGGGGGCCCCTCACCCAATTCGGCCATCAATGACATGTACTAGAAAGGTCACCGTTAGGATGATCCCTACGTAGATAGCTGCTGCACCGTCTCACCTCGTCATCCATTTTATTCTTTGGCTCCTGCTGCTGCCCGAATCCCATTCCGGGCCTCCTCTGGGTGCAGTCCTTGGCGATATGACCGGCGCCGCCGCAGGAGCTGCACACGATATTGTTCGTCATGTTGGGCTTGTCCTAGAACGCATGGAGTACGTAAAGGTACAGTAGAGCAAAACCATTGTATGCACTAAGTGTTGTCCCTCACCTGGCACTGCCAGGCCTTGTGATCGGCGGCTCCGCAGTTAGTGCACCTGGGGCCATCGCCCTCCCTTAGAGTGCCGTTCAGGAGAGCCAACTCTCTCAACTGCGTCCGCCTGAGGTCGTTTTGACCCTCGGGAACTTCAACGCCTGTAAAATGGCGAATGGAAAGTGCTATTCTCATCGAGGACCTTCCTCCGTTGGGTTACCTAAGGTAACTTACCTTGCTTGATGACTTCCTTGATTTTGTCGACGGCCTTCTTGACTGCCTCCGGGTTGGTGGCCGTGACGTACGCGTGCAGGGGCTCGTCTTCGCCAGGCAGAGGCTGGCCGTCCTTACGTCCGACCTGCGGACATGCGGACGGCGTGAAAGTGAACAAAGTTACAATTCCTTCGACTCACCTTGCCTTCCTTGACACTGCCCTTGCCTCGGATGATGATCTTGGCGCCCGTCTCTCTTTCCATGGCTGCAACAGGAAGTACATACGTGAAGGTAAGAGCTGGACATCATATCAAGGGTGCGGACGCAAGACGTGGAATGTACTACTCCCTGCACGATGGACGAATTACAAAATTCTTTTCTTCAGTGTGTCTCTCAAGCTGTGGACTTTGGACAGACAAGACATTGCAGCAGTAGAAGTCACTTTTCAGACTGTCATCATTTGTCCATTCCGCATTGTGGCTCCACAATCGCGTTGCGCTAGTGCTACTGACCATAATCTTCATCCTCATGGATCATAATATACGTAGCATCGATGTGACACGTACAAAACGGTCCGGATGAGGGTTTCAACCAATAGCAACCGTTTCGATGTACCCGGAGATTGCGGAGCAGTGTCCAATGCAGGGCTCCCACATCCTAAATTTGACCAAGTGCATATCCTTGCTCACAATCTGTCTTAAGTCCAGTCATACTTGAACAGAAATTTATATGCCAGGCCAGGAGATAAAACTTCGTCCGCTACAGTGGCAGGTGGGGAGTTTTAGATTGCCACGTTCTGCGTCCGCACCCGCTACTTACACTTCAGGGTGTTTCCCCTGGGTCCAATGAGGAGACCCACAAAGTTGATCTCCGGGTGTTCCTCCTGCGGGATCATCACCTTGTCGTTCACCTTGATCTGAGGAGGCCTGCGAGAAAAGGAGCAAAGATGGAAGAACACATCACATCCCAGGAGGTGTGACTTCCTCCTGCCTCACGCTGCTCAGGGGCAGCTTCAGACAGTCTATTCTGGCGCGCGAAGAGCAAACACTTTGAAGTCTCCAGAGGTGAAATTTGAGAAAGCGATTCTCAACCCTTTGACATGGTGATGCGGGCAATTTTCATGCATGATGTGCGCACTTTCACCCTGACCGAGTGGCCAGTGATGACGACGAACGCGTACTCACTTGTAGTCCGGCGGTGGCTTGTACTCAGAGTTGAGCATGAGCATCCTCGTGATGGCCTCATGCCTCTTCTCCTCCAGCTCCTTCCGCTTCCGGTACTCGCGCGTGTTGAGCCTCTTTCCGTCGGAGGAGTAGATCGGCTCGGGGGAGGGGGACCTGCGCGAAAATTGGACGGATGTTCATGGCGATTCGGGAGGAAAACGCGTGCAAACTTTTGGTGAAGCGACGAAAAAAGTGAATGAAAGGCAGATCTTGCACAGAAAAGGCACATTTTCACTGAGCGGAATCTGTCTAATGCAAGCACCGCTTAAAGACCTATATGAGATGGATAATTTTGCTCTTTTATACATGCTAGTTCAGATGCTGAGCATAGGCAGTGTTCAGTCAAAAGCGCTCAGTGGAAACAGAGCCCACAAACACATCAGATGCTTGTTGTAGGGGGAAAAAAATTGAGTTAACTGCTCTATAACAGAACTATGTTGGTTGGTCTTTTTTTTTTACTTAGCAGCAACTGCTTTGCAATTGTGAACTACGTAGAGGTGATAATTTTGCCGGACTTCTTGCTTTCAAAAGTCGAGACTCCTGGAAAAGTTATTAACCTGGTCAGGAGAAAAGAATTTTTTGGGGAAAAGAGGTTATTTGTTTGGTCTTTGTTTTTGGCCTTTTCCCGGAACCTCTCGACGGCCTCGTTTTAGGCTAAAAGGAGAGCGAAGTTAATTTTTTTGCCCCTTCCTAGAATGAAGGAGAGACTTTTTGCGCTTCTAGAATCAAGCAAGAATCCGCCCCTACATCAGATGTACGTAGAAGAGAACATAATTATCACGTTAGCTTGAATGATACTTTGGTTTCTTCTGCTGGAGGCAGCTCCAGCCCCAAAAGGACAGGAGGCTGGCGGCGATTACATGGGAGGGCGGGAGCCTGATCAATGGCTTCACCCCCTATAATTTCCACCGCGCAGGAAACAAAATCCGCGAAGACGAAGAGAGTCCAAACCTTTCTTCCGGGTTCTGCGGGATGCCCAGGTCCCCACTCCTCAGGCGTCTGCTGGCGTCCTCGATCTTCAGTTGAACTAAAAAGAACGGGTTAAAGGGCAAAATGCCCCAAGGTTAGACAGTGTACACGCGGCTTAAGTAGCAGTAGAAGGATCTCTGTCTGCATGAACCTGACTCTGAAAACATTGGGGGAGGGTGTGGGGTAGAGGGGGGAACATGGTCAACTATTTCATCATTCCTCGGGCTTTGTGGTTCTCTAACGTAAGTAGCAGAGAGTCTCACCAACTCACTGGAGCTAAAGACGAGCATCTAATCATACACATACTACAGCAAATGATGAAGCTTTTGCGGACGCTACTTATCGATCATAGATATAGAGAGAGACAGCAATAAAGAAATAAATCACTTACGCAGGTAGGCCTCCTCCTGGTCCTTGGTCAGCCCGGCCGGCATCATGGTGGGCATCCCGGGGATGAAGGTCTTGTCCTCCTCGCCGCCGCCCCAACGAGACTTCTTCCGGCGCTTTCGACCAGCAGAATCGGGTGCTGCGGACCCGCCGCCAGAGGCGGGCGAGCTAAAGCCGCCACCGCCACCCCCACCGCCACCCCCACCGCCACCGCCGGCGCCACCGCCCGCCGCAGCACGCTTGCGTGCCTGCTCGGCATTGAAGTTCATGATAGTCTGCATGGCCTGAAGTCTCTTGGCCTCGTTGGACCCGCCAAGACTTGGTCCGGCGCCGCTGCCGCCGCCTCCGCCGCCGCCCCCGCCGCCGCCTCCTGCACCACCACCGCCACCTCCTCCTCCTCCTCCGCTTCCTCCTTCTATTCGGGGTTGTAATAAAGTCACGTACAGGAGGTACTAGTTTTAAGTCACCCTCGATTTCCTCCGTCTAAGCTTACCTTGCAGGTAGGCCGGCTTCAAGAGCGATCCTCCAGCAGTCCCGCGGCTGGCCCCGCTGCTGGCCCCGAGAGACCCCGGTCCCTGGGGCCGAGCGCCCAAGGGGACGTTGTTTGCGCCGGACATGGTGGAGCCGCCGTGCCGAGACATGGTGATTGCTTACGGACTCGTGACGTGCGCCAATACGCCAAGGAGGACGCCACACACGCTATCCTTTCAATAGAGAAAGCGCTTTGCTTTGCAGCTGAGCTGCGCTGGAGCGCACTCGCTACGCACCGGAGCAATGGCCGACTGTGAGGAAGGAGCGTTGCCATTTACCTTCGACGAATGACTACTGGCATCTGCTCCGGGCGTTCGGATCTCTTCCAAAGGCCCTTCGGGTCTCTCCGGCACTGCCAAATGGCAGTTCTCTACTATGCCTTAACCTGGCGCGGGCAAGCAAACGTAGACTTGATTGATGTTACTGCACAAATCAGCAACAAGCAAACTTGAGCCGAAATAGAATGAGTTTAATTTTTCGTCGCCAAATTGAATGTTCCAATGCGGAGATACGTTAAAAACTGCTCTTCTTAGTACTCTTCTCCTTCCTCTCCTTCGCCCTCCAAGGAATCCATGCCGACCTCCTCATAGTCCTTCTCCAGGGCAGCCAAGTCCTCACGAGCTTCAGAGAATTCGCCCTCTTCCATGCCCTCACCAACATACCAGTGGACAAAAGCACGCTTGGCATACATCAGATCAAACTTGTGGTCGAGACGAGCCCAGGCCTCAGCAATAGCAGTGGTGTTGCTCAGCATGCAGACTGCACGGGGCACCTTGGCCAAGTCACCTCCAGGTACTACAGTTGGAGGCTGATAGTTGATGCCAACCTTGAAGCCAGTGGGACACCAGTCCACAAACTGGATCGAGCGCTTTGTCTTGATGGTAGCAACTGCTGCATTGACATCCTTGGGGACCACATCGCCACGGTAGAGCATGCAGCAAGCCATGTACTTTCCATGACGTGGGTCACACTTGACCATCTGATTGGCAGGCTCGAAGCAGGCGTTGGTGATCTCAGCAACGGAGAGCTGCTCATGATAAGCCTTTTCAGCAGAGATGACCGGAGCATAGGTCACCAGAGGGAAGTGGATCCTTGGGTAAGGGACAAGATTGGTCTGGAATTCCGTCAGATCCACATTGAGAGCTCCGTCAAAGCGAAGTGATGCAGTGATTGAGGAAACAATCTGTCCAATGAGCCTGTTGAGGTTAGTGTAGGTGGGGCGCTCAATATCCAGGTTCCTACGGCAGATGTCATAGATTGCCTCATTGTCAACCATGAAGGCACAGTCAGAGTGCTCAAGGGTGGTATGAGTCGTCAGAATTGAGTTGTAGGGCTCCACTACAGCCGTAGCCACCTGAGGGGCGGGGTAGATGGAGAACTCCAGCTTGGACTTCTTCCCATAATCAACTGAGAGCCTCTCCATGAGCAGGGAAGTAAATCCAGAGCCAGTGCCACCACCAAACGAGTGGAAGACCAGGAATCCCTGCAGTCCAGTGCACTGGTCAGCCAGTTTGCGAATCCTGTCCAGAACGAGATCAACAATTTCCTTTCCAATGGTGTAGTGGCCACGGGCATAGTTGTTGGCTGCATCCTCTTTGCCAGTAATGAGTTGTTCCGGGTGGAACAGTTGCCTGTAGGTTCCAGTCCTGACCTCGTCAATCACAGAGGGCTCCAGATCCACGAAGACAGCCCGAGGCACGTGCTTCCCAGCTCCAGTTTCCGAGAAGAAGGTGTTGAATGAGTCATCACCTCCACCAATGGTCTTGTCAGATGGCATCTGTCCGTCAGGCTGGATGCCATGTTCCAGGCAGTAGAGCTCCCAACAGGCGTTGCCGATCTGGCAACCGGCCTGGCCGACGTGGATGGAGATACACTCACGCTGCAATGCAAAACGGACCGTTAAGATTGGCTCTAACTGGACTGCAGGAATCAAACGGCAAACGCGCCGGGTGCCGAAGGAAGCGGTATTGAACTCAACTACTTTTCCACCCTGGGCTTGATCATCAGCAAGAATGCAAAATCGGGGGTCAATTCAGGATAGCATGAAGATGTGGGGTCAAGCTGAAAACCTCAGGCTCTCTCCAAAGACTTCAAGCACCCTGAAGGATTTCACGCCCATTCACTGCAGTGAGGAGTCCTGCAGTCGTTTGCCGGATGATTTCCGCAGCCATCTTTTTTTTTCGCCGGCTTTTTAAATTCTGGGCTTTCATTTGCCGAAAACAGCTCCACAAACAATGTTACGTTCACTTACCATGATGGAATTGAGTAGTTTTAGGAATTGAAGTCACTGCCGAAACTCTTCTGAGGTAGAGTGCTCGACCGTAAGTGAGAGGGGAAATTCGCAGGTGAAGGGGAGAAGAGGCGGGCGTTGGTCTTTGTCGATGAGTCACAGGTTGGGGATGACGTGGAAAAACGTCTCCGACTCGAGCTGGCCCGACCCGGTCTAGCGTCCACCTCTCTTTTCTGTCTTGGCAGATTTGCGGGAGGAACGGGCCTTTGGACACTTTACCGTTCATCGGCTTGGTCGTCAGTGATGACTTTCAGCCGGGCTGGCGACTGCGATTCACAGAGCATCCCTACATTATGACTGTTCTAACCGTCGCCCCCCCTTTTTCCGCCTTTGGCTGATTCACCCAACTTTCAGCTAGAAACCACCCAAACGATGGAGTGGCCACTGCTGCCTGCAACAGACGGAAGCCTGAATATGTCAGAAGTCAATCTCGTCTGAACGCATTTCCACGGCGTCTGGAGCAAGATTGTCTGACCATAGCCAAGGTGCCAGCTTGGTCACTCCCCGACCGAGCTTTTCCAACCTGCCCAGGTCTGATTGGCCAAGACCCTTCCAGACTCATGCTCCGTTGGTCACAGAGGAGGGGGAAAAATCAATGCCTGGTAGCAGCACATCCTCGCACACAAACCCTTATGCGTGCTCTTCTTTGCGGCCAATTGCATCACCATCATCGTACCTTGGAGGGGGACTTATCTGCAGACATGACAAGGCGTGAAGCCTCCAGCCAATCAAAGCCCGCGCATCTGTGCAAGTTTCTTTACGTAGTCTTGGCTGTCAGTGTTCCTGCCATGTCTGCAACATTGGTGATGCAAAACTTTGCCCAACACTCGTCCACAGCTGACGAATCAATATCCTTTTCTGACACAACCAATACAGATGAACAGCATCCAGTCCTGGCTGACGCTCATCAGGATCAACTTCACTCGTCTCGAAATGATCCTAATTCCCCTCTCGGTCAACTGGCAGCACGATGGCTTTCACGGAAAAGACTTGCTTGCATGAAAAATGTTCCACACAAACAAACAATGCTCCAGCTTGGATACACACGTGACTCACGCCGCAATCGTCTCTCTGGCTGTTCCAGCGGGAGGCAATTATGTTGGGCAGGGGGGCGAGACGCACCTGCCTCACGAAAGCTGGCAGCCACCCCTCAATACTCCTCTATCATGTGTGCGCTTACCTGCTTGTCCACGCTCCGGGATCTGGGACAACCAGTGCAGAAGACACACGCATGCAAGCTGCGCGTCATTGCACAGTGGAATAGGAAAGGGTCTCTCTTATACCTCCTGACATGCAGACAAACACGCACGGGTGCAACTTCCCTACAACGTTGGGTCTCTGCAGTGTGTAGGGACCGGGAAGAAATGAGGACCAAATTTTCGATTCGAAGTCGCTCACATCGCAGCTATTTATTAATCTCTGTACGGGTAGATTGGATGCTTTTTGGTGCTTTAGTCGAGCTTCTTGAATCCGATGTCGTTCGCGTACTCCCTGAAGCACTGGCGACACATGTTCAGCTTGTACTTCCGGATGAGTCCGTGTCGGTTGGAGCAGGCTCGGCTGAAAAAGTCAGACGCTCTGATTTGGGCAATCGATTTGAGTCATTGAAGTTGAGGCTTTCTGAGCATTTGATGCGTCATTGACGACTGGACTTTCTTTAACTTTAGAGGCCCCAAAAGACCTGAAAACCAATGGGGTCTTTAACATGAGGGACATGGCAGCAGCTTTGTCAGACTTCGTCAGCTAACTGATCCTCTGTCAGGTGTTTGATTCATTGTTGCTTGCGAGTAGAATTGTCCAGTTTTCATGTGAGTTTGACTCCTTGACAAGACAGAAAATTCTTCCTTTCAAAAGCAGAATCGTTCTGTTTATGAACAGAAGTAAGTTCAAAAGAGCCAAGGACAGAAAATGAGCAAGTTACAACGACCCCATTGAAGGCTGAGTGTAAAAAAAAACTCTTGAAATTCTTCCAAGGGTCCTTCCCTCCCCCCAAAAATGACAGATACGACTTCACTTGCCAAGATCTTGGCACAATTTGCTCACCAGCAGCGCGATCCCTGTCCGAACTTCCTCGGTCGCGAGTACCAAACGTTCTCGAAGCCCATTTTTGACGGAGCGCCCAAAAAATGTCCAAGAAATGAGCGGATTGAAGCTCTCTGGCTGAAGAACCTAGAGGAAAAGGAAGTAGCAGCTGAGGTCAGCTGACGAGGAGAAACATAAACACTCTCAGCGGCAGGAAAGAAGACGCCGAGGATGGAGGAAATGAAGCCGAAAGTCTTGTCATTTTCGTCCAGTGCTGCAAGAGTGACCTCTTTTAGTGATTTGAAAGTGTTTCTAGAGACATTTTCCTAGCAACTTTTCCTTCGGTGGAGTCGCTCACTTCCGGAAAGTGTCCAGTCGAGTCACGCAACCTTTCTCAATTTGTTTACTAAACATTTTGTGACCAGCGGTGAGACTAAAAATTCGCATGATTTGAGACTTTCGTGACGTCTCTTACGGAGCGACGCGGGCAAGAAGAGTCACGGAGAGAACGAGGATCGAGGATGTAAACACGGAAGAGGCGTGAAACTTCTAGAGCTTGCACAACGTCTTCTTCTTCTTAGACATGTTATTGTGACACGAGAAGGACAAACAAGCAGCAGGAGGCGTCCCAGAGCCATGGCTTCTGACGATCCCGCCCCTGTCTTCTCGGAGCTGTCGGCGGAGTCCGGGCAGCCCTCCTCGGTCGAGTCCATGTGCGTCAACTGCATGGAAAACGTGAGTTTGCTCCTAATTTCCCACCACGTCGTGAAGTACAAGTACTGTCCTCACAGGAAACACAGCTAGCTTTTGAAGCCTTCTCCTTTGTCGACAATGAAGGCGTTGGTTGACCTCGAAAAAAAATGCGTCTCACCCTTGTTTCATCTCAGCTTTCGCGGTAGAATCCTTACAAACTGCTTCATTACGTAATTACCGTGTAATTAGGGTCAAGCTGTATTTTATATACTTCAGTATCCCCAGACACCGGAAATTGACTTGAGCCGGACTCAGCTTTGCCCACAAAGTCTCAGTGGAATCTGTAAGTCTTTGATCCTCCCTTGTTGTTGGGTATTGCGCTCGAGCGTCTGCACGTTTCAACCAGGTGACGTCCGGCCGGACGACGGTGGCGGGGTGGACCGTCTAACCGTTGACGCGGACGAAGCGACCACGCGTGAGGTCGTCGTAGCACCCGCAGGGAGCCGAGAAAGACTTGGTCAACGCGAGGTCGTCGTACAAGTGTTTTGCGGCCATGGCTGTTGCCCTCGGCCTCCGCCCGCGATGCCAAGTTCATGTCCAAGATCTGGGATCGTCAGATTTCTCACTTTAGGTTGTTCATGAATTGTTTTACCTGAAATTTTCTTCTCCTGTGTTTTCATCTCTTGTTCTGCTGCCAAATGGAAGTAGGAACTTTCACGTGAGATGCCAAGGAAAGTACGCGACAGGCGTGAATCCCACATTCAATTTCTCTCTTCGTCATCAGTCATGACTCAGCTGATGCCGACCCCGCCATTGACTGGCTTCAGTTGTGCAGCCAGGACAAGGCTGGCCTCGCCTGAGTCTCCGCAGCCTCCATGTCGATTGCCAAAGCCTCTCTCTGGTTGAAGACTTGTCCTTAAAGTGGGGGAAAGTTCGGAAATTGTCCTTCAGGGCACTGAAATTACCATCGATGGCGAGAGAAATTTAATGCTCTCCTCCTTGGTGACGGCTTCAGCCAGCTTCGTCCTGCACGTCTTTGCTGTCCTTGTGTCACAGCTCTGTCGTAGAGAACTCCTGCATGTTGTTGCTATGACTGAACGTTGCTGGAAAAGTATCACTTATGGCTCCCCCCCCCCCAAAGTAAACCCCGCACATGGTCAAGACTGACGTCACCCCCTCCCCCTGTGCACATGCATGCATTTTTTCGTGGCGCCGCCACTTGTTTGCGCTGCCTCCGCACTCCACCGAGTAGCAGCAGCCAGATAAATGAACCCGAGTCAGCATATCTGTGTGCAAATATCGCAGTTTGTGATTTTTTGGCATTTTCTTTGCCCTCCGCCAGCACTAATTTGGCCATCTCGCGTGACCCAAGCAATAGAGATGAGGGTTAGAGAGGCTTCCTGAGGACGCGCTTACACTTGCGCTTCGCCTGTTGCCCCCTCGGACTGGACTTGCCAATTCTTTTTGCATAGATGAGTGGCTCTTAAAGAGCCCTCGTCGGCGCCATATTTTTTTATTATTTTATAGCTTTCCTCCAAGGAGGGGAAAACAACATCAGTGAAAAAGTCGAGAATGAAGGCGAGTTTTACAAACTTTCGACAGTGCTTTAATCACTTTGATTGTAAAGGCTTAGGTCTTGAAGTTGCAGTTCGTTAATGCGAGTCTGTCTGGCTCCTTCCATTGCTGTATTTAAGCTTGTGTGCGTTCGTCGTATTAACCCATTGACTCCTTCATGGGTGTGGATGGCGCGGGGCTGTTGTGTTGTCTGTGGTGTTACACTGCAAACACTGAACGTTTGTTCGGGGGTGGGTGGAAGAGATGGAACTTTTTTTTTTGCAAGAGCAGAAACCAACGATCCGTCAGTGCCAATTTGTACTTTCTGGCATTTTTGGCCTTGTCTAATGTAACATGAGAAAGAAAAGGGGAAAGTCTATGCTTTTCCTCTGAAAGTTGAGAGCGCTGTTGACATAGGGGCTGTCCTAATGTTCTGCAAAGTGCGTTTCAACTTGAACCACACCGTATTTTTGCACATGCATGTATGGCAAAGCTTATCTGGGAGCCGGAGAGTTTTTGGAGAGGGGGGCAGGAGGAAAAAAAAGGACAAAGAAAAATCTGCTTAATGGCCTTTCCCTCCTTTCCATCCGGCGGCATTGGCCTTTGCCCCCCCCTTTCCTGCTACTTAACAATAGCACTAACTCCGGTAACTGCAGGAGACACATCGTTTTTAATTACTGCGTGTCCTTCTGAGACATGGCCTCTCTCCACGCAATGAGGGACATTACAGTGTGATCCGCCTAATGCCCTGCTCCACACACCTGTGTCAAGGGCTGTGGACCAACAGAGGGTTGTCATCTCGCTTCTCAACAACCAACCAGACTGTCAAATGCTTCAAACAGATCTGTCCTTTCCTCACCCTCCTGACATGGGCTCTGTGTCAGGATTTATGTCTTCCTTATGAGAGAGGAGAGCTCAGTTTCAAAAGGTTTTCTGAACAATGACCTTGCTGTTGCCTCCTTTTTGTGACCTTGCCTGCGCTCATTTTGCTCTTGTGACTGCTAGGAGAGGCAGGTCCAGATGTTGGCCCGGTTCCTCTTCTCATTGGTTAAGAATGAGTGTAGAACTTTGGAAATTCATGACGCTTGGACTAAATGCAACGTTGTGAAAAAGGCTCTGAAGGGTGGCATCGAGAGAGAGCAAAATGGCACATTTGGCATTTCAACCGCTGTGGAACTTCCCCTCCCCCCTCCGTAGAGGCCACGTCTAAGTACCTTTAAAAGGCTGCATTGTGCTCATAATAATCTTTTCCAGGGCCAGGCATTTCCATTCAAATTACTGATAATTATGAGGCCCCCAAAACTTTGTGTGTCATCAACTCCATGCGCAAACTTAGTTCTCTGGAGGAGATCACTGAAGCATTCATTTAGAAAGATGAGGAGGAGTCAAAGCTAGAATGTTGGTCGTGGTTCTTCCACCTTATTTACTACGCGTCATTTGTACAATTTCCCCAGGGTGTCTCATACAGAGGTGGCGAGGTTGGGGAATCCGCTCCATTTTTAAATGTGTTCAAAATTCCTGCCAAAAGAGATGTTGCGGACGTCATCACTCTCAACTCCCCCCCCCCCTCCCTGATCAACTTCGTCAAGATTCTCCGTCATGTCGACCGTTTTCACGTATCGTTGATGAGGCTGAACCTCTCCCTACTTGACCAGGTCCATGTCGAAGTCGACCTCTGTTGCCGCATGGCTTTGAGGCAACTCTGCTCTTGTTGGCAAGAGGCCGGATATGTTTCCTCTCTCTGCTCGTGTCACGCATCTTTGTTTGCTGTATTCTGTTTTCACAAGAAGATGCTCTTCCTCGGCCTCGCCTCTCATGTGTTTATGTATGGCGGGGAAGAAGAAGAAATAGAGCAAAGAAAATATCCTTTTCTGTGCAAGTGTCTGCGTTAATAGCTTGGCCGATTGGATGAGAAAAAGGCTGCCACTGAAGCAGCGCTTCGACGTTGCAGGGGGCGAACGACTCGAGCCTGCTGACGGCGTCCGGGATGTTGTAGCCAGTGCAGACCGTCCTTAATTTGCAGTGCACCCAGGACGACCTGACTGACCAACTGCATTATGCGGCAGGGCAAGGGATAAAACAGCCATGTTTATTTTTGGGTGCCCTAAGTAACCAAGCATTTTGTGGGGACAGACAGAGAGGAGGCCCTGGGTCAATATGACGGCAGATCTCGACGGGTCCACTCAATAAAAAGGAGGAAAAATGGTTATAGGGTAACAGCCAAGAAAAGTTCTACCCAAAAGCTCAGGTAGCTCCCTTAAAGGGGGGGACGAGGCTCAAAAAGCCTCACTTCTGCCTCAAAAGCAAGTTTCTGGCCAATTTTCTTAGATGGAAATCCCACTAAACCAATATTGGTTGTTGGCTCTGGCTCTCCCCGCAATTTTCACAAATCAGGAGTGAGATATTGGATGAAGGAAAACACCAATCTCTTTGCCACCACAAATTACTTCTTAGTGGGTCAGAAAGAAGGGACTGGTGAAATGGAGGTCGTGCGCGAGCGAGGACAGAGATCGAGGCCGTTGCTCAGCGGTTTGTTTGCATACAGAAGACATTTCGCTTGGATTAATCGTCTATTCAATTTCCCCCAATTCTTCTCATATCATGACTTGGTGTCCTCTTCATACACACGCACGCACACACAGTGTGAGGGAGGACAAACCATTTATATATAACAAAGAAAGGAAATGACGTCACTTCAGCTAAGTGCCCAAAAAAAGCCAACAAAGCGACGTCAGCCCCAAGAAAGACCCATTTCGGATGATGGGACAATTTCTCATATCCCCTTTTTTTGCCCAGTTTGTATATCTTGTTTTGCTCTCTCTTCTCACACACAGAGACAAAAAAATCCGCACATATTAACGGGGAGAAGGAGCGAAAACCAACACTCTCATTTGTCAGGGAATCCCCATCCTCCTCTTCTTTTCTAGGGCGAGACGAAGCTCCTCTTGACCAGGATTCCCCACTACCGTGAGGTCATCCTCATGTCCTTCGAGTGTCCCTCCTGCGGCTTCAAGAACAATGAGGTTCAGCCAGGAGGAAAGATACAAGATCAGGTCAGTGAATCTACAGAAGCGTATGTGGTTAACAGCGTGTTCAAGTCCTAATTTCTTGCTCTCGCTCTCTCTTTGAAATACAGGGTGTAGAGTTTCATTTGAGGCTGACCTGTGAACGAGACCTCAGTCGCCAAGTGGTCAAGGGCGATTCAGCCTCCATCACTTTCCCGGAAATTGATCTCGAGATCCCGGCCTCGTCACAAAAAGGAGGTAACTGTTACTAAGGATCTGTGCGCACGTGCGCACACACACGCAAAGTGAGGCCTCGTGGAGACAAGATTAGCCTCGGACACTGTGTGGCTGTTATGCAGACCTCGAAAATTTAGGTGAAGAATGGTAGCAACTTTGGTGACAGTTCAGTCTGTTCTTTCGTCTTTCACTGCAATGTGGTGGCCAATGTTTTTTTCAAAATTGCCCAAAATTTCGGAAGTGCTCTCTTTTCTTGAGTTGCACTGCATTATGTCATCAACTCTTGCCCCTCCCCCTTAAGAAAAGAGACATTTTTAACTTAGTTCTTTTGGGGTTTTACCTGAAATTCCGAGGTCTACTGATACCCAACTCTTCTAGTGCAAACACACCCTAAAAGGAACGTCTTTTTTCTCCCCCTCCTCTCGTCCCAGCCATAACAACAGTTGAGGGTCTGCTGAACAGAACCTTGGAAGGTCTGGAGCACGACCAGCCAGTGCGGAGGATCACCGATCCAGAGGCGGCTGAACAGATCGACAAGTTCTTGGCAAAGGTCCGAGATCTCCTCGACGTCAAGGAGCCTTGCAACATGGTAGGTCATGAATAGCCCACACTTATGTTGTGAACTAGTGAAAAATTCCCAGCCAAGCCGCTCTACCACATCTAACACATGCGCAGCCTTTGCGTGCATGAGCAGCTAGCATAAAAGGCCTTGAATTTAGGCCTTGGACAAAAAACCTCGCGCGCGTACGCACTTGAAGCTGTGCGACAGCACTTTTTTAACGAGAGTGCTGGAAAAAAAGAAAGCTTTTGTATCCGATGAAGCGGGGAAAATTAATGTTGATTCGGCCTGTAGAGCAGAAGGTGAAAATTCCCCCTCCCTGGCTAAAAAAAAAGCAGCTCATACGTACACGCACGGCAGAGCAAATAAACTTTCTGTATGAGATATTTCACTGTAAACCCCTACCTGGGCCCATGTGTACTTTTGCAGCGTCGACTTAAGCAGCATGCGTAAAAGAAATTAGCCACTTGTTTCACAATTGTGGGATGAATGAACAAACTTTCCGAGCTCCACCAACTGCGAGAGCCTGATTTTAATGTTCTGAGTTGATAAGCATTAAGAGTCCTATTGTGTTTGAAAACTATGGCTCCCAGGGACCAGATCGATAGAATTAAATTCTGCATGATCCAAGCTTTCATTTGGCATTACCTAAAGCTTCTGATCTTAAAAATTGACGAACATATTGAAGGGCAGACGTTGTTTGCACTATACAACTTTGATGTAGAAGTGCGTGGTGATGTGAAGTCAGTGGAGAGTTGGAAAGAGATGGACCTTATCGGAGGCTGTCTTATACATGTGAGGACGAGAACTGCTCCAGATGGGTCTCACGGCCTGCTGGAAGTCCTTGTTGTTCTTGGCCAAGTTGCCAACCCAGACAGCTTTTTGCAAAAGCTCACTTGATGAAATCCAGACTCGTCCATAATCTTTGCTTTGTCCGCCAAAGAAGTGTCTCTTCTGCTTTTTCGTTTTGCTCTTGCCATTTCCAGGGTTGGAAGTGGAAATCCACACATTGCAAAAAAGATTGGTCGTTTAGCTATTTGTGCAGTGAATTTCAATCAGTTCCTTTGTACCCAGACAATTGACCAAATCGGATTTTCACTGCATTGATTCGCATTGAAATCATGCACGACTTTACTTCATGGGTGAGGACTCAGCTGATGTGAGACACAATTTTCCCTGGTGTGGCAGCTACCACGGTTTCTAACGGAATCACCCTGAGACATGGCCAATATAGGGCAATGTAGGACATCCCCAACTCGTGAAGAGCTCATATTCACGCGAGGGGAGGGGGGGGGGAACCCCTCCCCAACCTCAGTCGCAATGCAGACGCAGGAGCTTCAATCTCAGGTCCTGAAATTACACACAAACTTTTTCTTTGGCTGCTCGAAAGTTTTCTATGCGTGACTCACGTATTAATATCTCGGCGGAAAACACAATCCCTTCAATGCTTTCGGCACTGTTTTGGTCCTGCTTCTTATGATAGTGTGAGTGCGTGCGCGTGCGTTAATAAAAGCTAAACCTCCAGAGTGCGCGAGCACCTAGAGAAAAGATGAGGAAAGGAAAGAATTCTGACGATCATTTTGGAGAGCGAGAGGAAAAGAAAGGGCTCTTATCGGAAATTAGGTTTTTCCAGGCCAAAGAAAGAAAAATGAAGGTAAAGTAAGAACGGAGATGATAAAGTCTTTCATGTACGCAAAGCTTGATGAATAAAAAGTGCGTGAGGACAGAAAGAAGCTCTTCTTTCTTATTCCAGTATCTCCTCAGCAAGTGCACACTTATTCAGACGGAAGAAAAATCGTTCCGATTTAAGCCGGCAGAAGTATAAGGCTTATGAAAGTCAAGGGATTAACTGATTTACGCAGATCTTAAGCCACGAGCAACAGAAAGAAAGGCTTGAGAACCACTGGAGCAGCACGACCAAATGGCGGTTGCTGTGAAAGATTACAGGGAAGGGCGAAGATTAGAGGGCTCAATGGATTTCGGTCAGTATCACGATGAAAGAATCCGGAGAGCGACCACGAGAAAGCATCCGGAGGGACCCGGAGAGGATGACAAATCGTCCCGGTCCGTGGTGTAAAATTTGTGTGCCCCCCTCAGTTTGTCTTCCTCTGAAATGTTTGCTGATGTCGATTTAGGACCGAACTTTATTCCGTCGTCCACTGTTAAGTGTCTGCGCAAACTTTCACTTTTGGGCACCGAGTTGCTTTTCAATAAAGTCACTCTATCTCATACTTTATTACTGCCAATGAGCTACTTCAAAGCGCTTTTTTTTCTCCAGCCCCATCCTTCTTTTGTTCGGGCTCTGCCAATATGGCTGAGTGAGCACGCACGTGCACTTTATATACAGAACAGCGATGATGCCGACGGCGACGACGACGACGTTGATGATGATGCTTCCCTTTTCTTCCCCTCCTCCCTTGGCAACTCGCAAATGGGAGTCACGTTTCGACAGTAAATAAGTCGACAGAGTTGCCACGCAAGGATCTTTTTTTTTAACCTTGTATTTTTGCATCTACGTGACTTTCTTTGGGATGTGGTTTTCATCAGTTTCTGGGGCGGGATTTTTTTCCCCCTCTCGACACAAAATGGCAACTCCATTCAATCGCCATGGATTTCTGATTGGAAAGTTATATAGCTACTTTCCACCCTACTTAAGAAACTTTCCTGAGCTGGTACAGGGACTCCTCTAGGAGTAGTGGCAACTCTCTCGCCGTCCGCGATGATGACTCCCACGATGATGGTTCCGTGACGAACTTCATCCTTCCGGTCAAAGATGGTCCTGGTCTCGATTATCCCCCGCAGAATTAAAATTTACCCCCGTGTGAACGCTCCTTTAGTTAAGAAGGCCTCAAGCAAACTTTACGATGATTGTGATCTTAATAATGGATGTGTGGGAAAGTAAAGCAAGGCCACGCACTTGCACGTAGAGAGCGAGGACGGGGACGCCCTCGAGCGGGCGAGCGCGCCAGAGTCGCATAATGAGGCCGCCGCCATCATCTAGCATGCATGAGTGCTTTTTTGCCTCTATCGATCGGGCCTTGCTTTTCCACACTCGCTATAACTGTGTGTGTGTGTGTGTGTCCATGCTCAGTTTAGCAGCTACTTTAAAGGTCAGGCCACACTTACCCTCCCAAAAAATGTCAACTGGCCCAGGTAGGACGGGTTCAAAAGTTGGTAGAGATCGTCCCCGACTGTTGGATGGTGGGTGGTTTTTTTTGGCATTTGGCATGATAAATGTGCATTGGCCACAAGCGAATTTGGCACCTTGGGGAGGCTCTTGCTTCCCCCTCACCCCTCTCCCTGATGTGCAGGCCTCTCCAGAGCTTCTTGGAAACAATATTTAGTGGCTTTTGGGCCTGAAAATTGTCTCATCAGCTTTACAAGAGAGGCTGGTGTCAGTCTATCTTTACTTCGCTGTTCATGTTTTCAGCTGGCAAAGTTTGTGTGGCTCATTGACTTGCAAATTTACATATTGTGCGTGTCCTCGGAATGAGTTGACGCGCGCAGCCTCGGAGGATGGTGGTGGCAAGCTAAATATTGGCCTGAGTTGAAAAAAGATGAGCAATGTTTAGTGCACGTCGAGCAAGTAGCAAAAGTGGTAGGAGACGAATGAGAGTCGATACCAAGGCCAGAACTTCGTTCCTGCAGGTGCTCCGCGATCCCAGCGGAAACAGCTTCGTGGAGAGCCTCGTGGCTCCCTCCAAGGACCCGCAGTTGACCGTCAAGGCCTTCACCAGATCCACCGAGGAGGACCACACTCTGGGGATCTACACGCAGGAGGAATTGCACGAAGAGAAGGTACGAGAAAAAAAAAAGTTATTGACGTCGATCAACTTGCTCGTTCACTCTAGACCGCAGCTGATGACGACGTGGACAGGGTGGCCCCGGACGAGGTCTTGCACTTCCCCACCAACTGCCCCCAATGCAACGCTCCCGCAGTCACCAACATGAAGCTCACCAGTAAGGAGACCGAACCATAATGGTTGTTTTTGTTGCCTCCGTCCCTTTGTGAGGGCCTCTTGCCAGCGTATCAGTTTGATTGTCCCCATTTCATATAAGCCCATTTTTCAAGTCCCCTCAAAAAGCAGACTTCATCTACTTTCCCCCCATTTAACCTAGGAGGATTCCTCTTCCAGCCCTCGGAGCTTTGAGGCTGTTTGAGGCTGTTGCTTGCGCGCGCGCGTGGAAGGGAGTGGTTCTCTCTCTCTCTCTCTCTCTCTCTCTCTCTCTCTCTCTCTCCACATGTACGCACATTCTGCTGCTCTCTTTCTTTTCTCTCTCAGCCGTGAGCTGAAGAGCTAAGGCACAAGAGGCTTCTTCTCTCTCCCAAGTGACAGAGTTTGTGTCTCGTAGAGACAGAAAAGTCTGCGCAGCGTTAAGATTTCAAAGAACTGTGTTTGGTCAGCCTGGTCCATAAAGGAGGCTTTTACCAGTCCCCTGCTCGTATTCCCCCGAGTCCGGAGCAACAAGGTAAGGAAATGACGTCTGGGAGTGAGGAGAGGTGAGTCCTGTATCACGGACGTGGGAGAGCAGCTGGTGCGCAGGAATCCCCAATGTCCGTGCAAGCAACACCTCTGGTGTCCTGCGGAATTGGCGCTGAAACATCTCGCTCTCTTTGGTAGATGCAACAGGCTTGTTACTGCCAAGAGAATTTAATATTAGGGAAAGCCGACTCTCTACACCTATGAGCGTACTTTGAATATCATCTTGCCTTTGCTCTGCACGACAGAGTCGGGGTGGAAGCCAGAAACTATTTCTGGGCACCCGGAATTTGGCTAACGTGCCAACTGTTGCCCATTGTTGGCGCGCCAGATGTGGGTGCGTTATCGCATTGGCCAGAAATGACCCAGCAACAACTTCTTCTCTTAGGCGTGTCTCACTCGTAATCCTGATTAATATTGCAACATTGTGACGACTTGAAAAGAAAGCTCAATTTCACAGCTCTCACAGAAGTTTTCCGAGATGACTGTAGGAGTTTCTTTTAGCAATTCTTTGGGCGAAGGAAGAAGAATTCAAATCTCCCAGAAATACAACCAGCAATATTATTGCTGCACGACAGCAAATTTCACATTTCTGCACGAACTGGGCGGAATGTGAGTTTCCACCAAGTGCTGGACAGTCAAGTCAGACCACAATGACGATGGATCACTCAGCTCGATATTAGCTAAATATCGTGCATAGAGACTGGGTGCTTGTGTAGCTGTCAGAGCAAATGTTGATGTTGAAGTTGATGGAATGAATGAGTGCATCCTCACCAACCATGGCAGCAACACTAGTATCGAATTTCTGGTGACTGGAAGGGAAAAAAGAAGTATCTCCAAAAGAGCCTGATGTTCAGTAGGAGGCATTTCGCACTTTGGGCATGTATTTTTGGGTGCATGTCAGAATGAATTCTTTTCAGCCAAGTATGTGTGCGTGTGTGTGCGTGCGTGTGCGCTGGTGTGACTTCGCCTAAGGAGAAATGGAGAGAGAGAAAGAGAGAGAGGGAGATGAACTCGGGCGCGTAGTGGTGAAATGACAAATGGAGAGTCGATTTAGTGAAACTTTTAGCCTAAAGGGTTGCTGCCCATTGTTTGGGCCTGCGACGTGCAAACTTTTGTCACCCGCCAGCCCTGCTTTTAGTGGACAAAAGATGACAAACTTTTCATGCCTTGAGGCTGCTGTCATTTTGCGTGAAGCAACTTTTTTCCTGTTTTTCACTATCGATCCGTCCTTGGGAGGGGAGGGGGGGGAATTACATTTCGCCTTTTCTGTTCTCATTTTTGCGCTCATTGTAGGCATCCCCCACTTCAAGGAGGTGGTGATCATGGCTACGACTTGCGACCACTGCGGCCACAAGACCAACGAGGTCAAGTCCGGCGGAGGCATCGAGCCCAGAGGCACCAAGATCACCCTCAAGGTCACGGATCCCTCCGACATGAGCAGAGACGTCCTCAAGGTAAGGGACAAACTCACGAGAATGTACTGCCTGTGAGTGATGCCGAGGACTCCTTTGGGTTGAGTGTCGAACGCACATGTATAATATTTCCTTCCTGGCGTCAGAATCATTCCAAAGATCCATTTCTCGCGCATACATTTTGGACTCGAAATATGAATGAGACGCTTTTGGCGGTCTCCGAGAGCGTTCGCTTGGCGGGCGCCAACAGACGCGCCAGCTCGGCCTTAATGGAATGATTTTCGGAGCAGCACCTGTTCAGTGCAGTTCACTGATCGAGTCACAAATGTCTCCTTCCTGCTTACATTATGCTCACATGTATCAAGGGTTCTACGTAGCACTCGCCGACAGCCAGGAGGGGCTTCTTTGTGAGCAAGACCCTGCTGAATAATTTATTGGTATTGCGACAATGAAAGAGGGTGAGAGAGAGGTGGAGAGGGGGGCAGCATCTTTGTGTACGTGAACACGAACTGCTTACTCACTGTCCAAGGCTAGTGAGTCTTATTGGTGGACGAAGATCCCTTTGTCCACTGGTCAACGAGCCAGACCTTAAAGTGCATTGGCCATTTCTTCCCCCCTCCTCTTGTCCATTGCTGACAAAATCCCTTCTTTAAGGCCTTGGCCGACGAGGATATTGGGCCACTGCAATTGAAAGGGACAGATATTGAGGCTGACTCCAAATTGCAAACCACTCACCAGGCTTGAGGTGAAATTGAAGGCCTCTGGAATGATTGATGGGGGCAGCAGAATGACTGTCAAAAGTCACCACTGGTGTCTTGTTTTCTTTGCTACAGTCCGAGAATTGCTTCCTGAAGCTCCCCGACCTGGACTTTGAGATGGGCAGCTTCGCCCTGGGCGGCAGGTTCACCACACTGGAGGGCCTCCTCAGGAACGTCTTGGAGCAGTTGGTGAGTGCGTACATTTTTGTGTGTTTCTCTCTGGTCTGTTCGAATGAATACGAAAATTGTCGTTGATCCTTCCCCTCTCTCTCCAGGAGAACAACCCTTTCCTGGGCACCGGCAGCACCGAAGGCGACTCCTCCACGGACGAGCAGAAGCGTCGTCTGGAGGAGTTCAAGACCAAGTTGGGCTCTCTCCTCCAGGGGAACAAAGAATTCCTCTTCATCCTGGACGATCCCACGGGAAACAGCTATCTTCAGGTCGTTAAAGCCTTCAGTAACTTCTCCTGTCCGAGTTGGAGAGAAATTCGAGTCCTGACTTAACCTTGTAGAGCTCATTTTTTTTCGCTTGCTCCTTCTCCATTGCCACTTTTGAGCTTTTTAAAAGCCGCTTTGCCTTATCCACCCCACCCCCCCTCTTTTTCCAGTCGAAATTATCGTATGAGCCGCAATGGGGTGAGCAGCAAAAAGCCACAGCTCGTAGAGAATCATCCCGAATTTGTACGCTTGAGCTCAGCCTGTGCTTCAGTGATAAAGACCCCGGTTCTTTTTGGCACGTAGACCTTGTTTGAAACTGCGCAGCCTAAATCCCCTTCCGCCTTTCAAGGAAATACTGGTAAATGGTACAACAGGGGAGGAAGAAGAAGAAAATTTTCTTATCTTAAATCCCCCTACCCACTTTTTGTAGTTCTCTCCAATTTCTGTCCTCGGAGGACCCGTAATAGGATACAGGAATTACCGTATGTTCCCTACATATGTTGTGCGCTCGTGGTGGAGCAAAACGCACGAGTCACCAAGCTGTGCAGCCGCTATCGATTACTGCTCTTTCTCTGGCACGACGAAAACTGCTACAGCAGTATAATTTCGTTCCGTACCACTGACTGCTAGTGCGCATTTGACAGTTTATGCCTCCACGTACAAATAGGCCTATTTTGGGGGAGGGAGGAAGCAAATAGCAGACTAAAGTGAGTGAAAAAGTTGCTAACAGCTGACAGAAAGAGGGAAAGAAAGGGGGTAGAGAGCGATATCACGTGAATGCACACGTACATTGGCCAGCCAATGCAAACTTTTGTCATGGAAGATGGATCATGCCACACTCGCGCTATGCTGGCGCCAGCTAACAGATAACAAAAATATATTTAAAAGATTTTTTTTTAAAAGAATCACTTTTTAGTCAGTCAGGAGCTGACAAAGGGAGGTCAGGGTGCTGGGCAAGTACTTCAAGTACCCCACACTGGCCTACCTGGCGAGCTGTTCCCAACAGACGCCACGGCAAGGGTATGAAAGGAGAAAACCGGGTTTTTTTTTGGGGGGGGGGCACCCGGGCATTCATTTATTGACTTGCTTTCACATGAGGAAAGAAAAGTCTTTTTTAAGCAGATCTTAGAGCCTTTTATTCCTCTGGCAAAAAAGTAATATTCTGGACCAGAGTGTGAAAGAATTTAAAGAAGATTATGTGCTTGACAAAAACAAAATAGTCATTCTCATTTGCAAGTTTTACCCTGATCTTCTTGTGAACACTTTTTTTTCACTTGTCCCTCATGATAAAAGAGTTCAAGGCTCACTCGAGAATCGGTAAAGTTTGCTCGTGAAAGGAAGAAAGTAAAGTTAGGAGACATAAGAAAAGTTACTTCCTTTTCGTCCAACATATGATGTTTCTGTTTGCTGAATCACTATTCTGCTGTACCCTGTGATTACCCGGCGGGCACCCGATCAAAATCTACCAGGGCATCCAACTGTACAAGTTTCTCCGCGTTCCCGGATATCCCAATAGTTGTTGGACAGACTCTATCTGCTTGGCAAACAGAGAAAGTGAGGGTACCAAACAAAGTGAATTTGTTTTGCAACAAGACCAGAAACCTTATTTACCCCTTTTGTCCAGCATGCGCTTTAAGTACAGGGTGAGACGAATTCCAGTCACTCAAAGCAGCTGGTACAAGGTTGAAATGACTGACTCAAGCTGCCTCTGGTCAAAAGTTGTGCTCAGTCTGCACTGAGCAATGGAGGGCCACTCCAGAGGAACTCATGGCCGGGTTCAGCACCTCCCGCCGCATCGGCACCTCCCGCCAGACCGCTTACAACATAAAGAGACTGTACGAGTAGACTGGGGAGGTACGCTAGAATGGAGGTAGGCCTGGACGAGGACAAGACCGAGCTTAAGGCCTGAATCGGAATTCTCATGACGAAGCTGGAGTGCAGAGCGTCAATGGGACGAGCTGACAAGGAGCTTGATTCTGAGGCCTTGTTTGACTGCACAAACACTAAGACTAAATGCGTTGAAGGGAAATCTGCCTCACCCTGTAGGTGTGATTTCAACATGAAGTCCGAGCGGGCCCGCATCCAAGGCTTGGTCGTGTGCGTTAGCTTCGTGTTGACTCTCACCTCTTCAACTGCCTCTAGTACTGATCAAATGTGCACAACCTTAACGAACAGAAAGTGACCTTGTACTAAACTTGCAGAAAGTTCCAAAACATAACTTTATGAGACATTTTAAACAACTTTTGGAAAGAGTAGATGAAGCTGATCGGGAGGGGAAGCCAGGCTCTTTATACTGTCAGTGCAGGTACGTATGAATAGTGAAGTCAAGCGTGAATCAGCGTAAAGTGGAGATTCCCGAGAATACTTGAACGAACTTTTAAAGTGGTTTACTTGAAAAACTCTTGTTTTAGCTGCTTCAGTCCAACAGTATCAATTTCTGACCTGAGGGCTACGTAAGCCCAGAAGTTGACGAGTACGAAAGCCTTGTTGAAGATGTATCCGGCGGCGGAAATCTTGGTGCACGTGAACCTGGTTTCAATTGGTTTTCTTTTCAACTGAAACTGGGACTCTTGCGTAATGATTCATGCGAGAAAGTCCAATTTAAAGGCATGCAAAACATGCAGTATTAAATCACGCGGCAGACGCCACTTCTGATATATTTCACTATGCATATTGCCTCTCCGTACTGTAGTAACACTATATTTTTAAAGCTTTGGCTGTACTCAGCCTTTGGTTGTCCGAGGGCGGGCAGAGACCTCGGGACTATATGAGGCCGAGGACTGGGCCAAACCTCACCAAAACGAGGGGAAAATATCGAGTACATCATGCCCAGGCAATTGTAACTTAGCACGAAATTGTTGCTTTTCCCCTCCAAAGGAAGAAAATCCCCCGTAAAGTATATAGTTAGTGCAGTCAGTACGTCTATAGTCCCAGAGGGCACAAAATAAAGAAGAGAAATATTCAGTCTGTTCAGAAAGTACAACAGAAACGAAAGTCGAAAGTGAAGTCACGATTTCTCTTCAACAATTTTTATATAAAAGTATTCTCTTTGACTCACATCAAGGCTTCTCTGGAGAGGAAGTTGTGCCAGTCATGGTGCGGGCGCTGTTGCCTCAACTCTTTTGAAGGAGAGCTGTGAAAAATCACTTTCTTGTCACTTTTGGCCCCCCCAGCCTAAACTTTCATGGGCAACCAAAGTTTTTACCTTTAATCCCGCCCAACTTATCAGGTGTGTGCACGCGCGCCTTTTGTGCGTGCGTGCGCGTATGCGCGAAAAGGACTTGGCTGAAATGTTCGACTTACGTCCTCCTTTTCTTTCCGAGCGATAGAATTGACTTTGAGCTGAGTGCGAGAAAAAATGGGCACCCATTTCTCTCGCCCAATTGGGGGAGTGTTATTTACAGCGCGCGCTTGTTTGCGCGCGTGTGCGGAGGCGCTCAAAACTTTTCCATTCCCCCCCCCATGAAAAAGTGTGAGCTGCCCCATTTCCTCCATTGATGGACGGCTCTTCTTTCACTCAAAGTAGGATTCTTGACGTTTTGCCAACGTATGAGCTTTGCGATTCTTTTTTATAGCTCGCAGGATCTTGATCTTGTCTTTTTTTTTCTTTTTTACGGCCCACAGAACGTGTACGCGCCCGATCCGGACCCCGAGATGAAGGTTGAGCACTACGAGCGGACGAACGAGCAGAACGAGGCCTTGGGCATCAACGACATGATCACCGAGGACTACGACTGCGACGAGAAGACACCACTTCAGAAGGCCCACCTGCTAGAGGTGGGCGCGGCCAGCACCGGCAAGCACCTCTACTCCAAGCACGACGAGAACCGCCAGGCGGCCCAAGGGGGCGTGGCCAACAAGGGCTTACTCACGCCAACCGCAATCAAAGGTGAGGAGAAGGAAGTCCTTCGAATCCAGCCCGTCTACAGCTGATCGGTCCATTGAGGTCAATAACATTGCAATCACCTCCAATGTGCAATTCGGAGGTCCTTTCCTGTGCCAATTCGTTCGGCAGCAACAACCCTGGGTCACATTTCTTTTTCTTTCTACAGTAAAGCTTTGATTCAGTCGGGCATTGGTGAAGTCCGGAGAACGTCCTGTGTGGAAGCAGCACAGAACTGCTCCAGACGGCTCACACAAGCCCTGGAAGTCCTTGTTGTTCTTGGCCAAGTTGCCAACCCAGACAGCTTTTTGCAAAAGCTCACTTGATGAAATCCAGACTCGTCCATAATCTTTGCTTTGTCTGCCAAAGAAGTGTCTCTTCTGCTTTTCTATTTTGCTCTTGCCATTTCTGACGTTGAAAGTGGAAATCCAGATTTGCAAGAAAGATTTGTCGTTTTGCTATTTGTGCAGTGAATTTCAACCAGTTGTTGTTTTACCCGAAGAAATTGACTAAATCTCCTGATTGAATCAATCAGACACTCTGACAAAGTGAGAATTCGGTTGTCCGACAAAAATGGACTAAATCTGAGTTCTACTGTATCTATTTTTGGGGCCCAGACTGAGGCCGCCCTCAGCAGGCCTATGGTTAACGTATGAAATTTTTATCTGACTGTGGAGTGCTGGCCTTCGAGGAAGGCCCAATTGACTTGATGTCTCGTCCTTCAGACTCCCACGACGCATCTCGCCGCGTGAGCGCCGCCAAGAGCACGACCTCGTCCTCCGACGCCAACGGCGCGGGCGCCAGCGGCAGCTCCGAGAGCGGCAGATGACAATGACAATTGGTCTCCCGCCTCATGCTTTTTGCCTTCCTCATCGTCTTCATGGCTTGCTGGTCCTACATGCTCTGCGCGCTCGACCACGAGTGCAGGCCCTTCCAGGCCTTCAACTTTACCGCCAATTCCACCCATAGACCCTTGTTTTGAAAGCTACTTTCTTTTTTCTCCCACCCCACGTCAAAATGGATGTTTCCCTGGAGCCGTCGTCACCTGCGCGGTCGAGATCACTTTCGTCTGCGTCCTCTTCATCATTGTACATTTGTTTAATGCTACAAGCGAGAGTTCAAACTTACAATCTGCGAGGAAGCCCAAGAGTAAAGAGAGCGGCAGAATAAGCCTATTTTTGTACAATGACGTCCCTCCAAGTCGGCCTCTGCCCCCACCATTGAGTACAGCAACGGGTGTAGCAGCAAGATGTGTAGCTGAGGCTGCTGCGAGGGTCTCGTAAAATGTAACAGTATGTCTGTCCTATGACCTGATAATCATAAATGTTGTTCAATGTGTGATTTTCGCCCACTTTTTACCATGGCGATGTTAAACAATGGAGCAAGTTCTTGGTAATGTCAAGTAATAAGGTTCTGTAATGTTGTAAAGAAGTTTACCCTGCTGCAATCGACTTACTCAATGTATTACGTGTACTGTACGAGATGCGAGGTTAAATGCATGTTTAACTATGTTTATAAGCTGCTTCTATACTTGGCACAACAGTACAGTTTTTGGGAATATATTTCTACCAAAAGAAGAAACCTTTTTTCGCAAGTGGCGCCCTGCTTCGGCTGCAGACAGGGTGACGCAGTTGGTCGCGCAGTCCATGACCGCCGACCCACAAGGAGCAGCAGCCGAGGTTGTTGTTGTTGCTTGTTGTTGTGTTCACATCCGGACTGGCGACTGCACGTGTGGCCCAACACGTGCAGTCCTCCACTAGCACGCACCGAACGACGTCTTCCTCACCAGCCTCTGGTGCCTCTTCTTGGCCATCTTGTGCTGCGGGTCCGAGAGATTTCCTGAGGGGAGATAGTAGCTGGTTTGTTCTCTGCGAAGCCACAAACCAATGCTGTAGCATAAGAGGACAAGTGAAGTAGCAGTCGGAAGGATTCAACAACTCGAGTATGCAAAAGCTCGACCTCGCCTAGATGTATCAAGTGCAGTAGGGCCAAATGTTCCTTTGGTCTGCAGGTCACCAAGAGCCTCCTCAGCCAAGCGCTGCCCACGTTTCCCACCGCAGGCATTTAACAGGAAGTGGGCGCCGCAGTCAGGATGTCCATATTGATGCCGCACATCCTGGGGCTTTAAAACAAGAATTAGGACCTGCTCAAAGTGAGACTGAGTCAACAATGTCAGGAGGCGAATTATCAACACTCACTCGTAATAGCTAACTGAAGGACAACTTCTTGGACCGACGCTCATTGGACGTTGAAATTTTATCTAAAAATACAGTTATATCGATCACAAATACAGTTAAGCGAGAAGTCAGCGCCAAAGGTTGTCGCTTGTGGCTCCTCTCGTACATGGTAAAATGGATTTAGTTCCAGCGTGATTAACGCCACAACCGCTCAACCAGTGGACTTCGAACTTGGGGTGATATCGGGGGTACCCATAGAGCGTCAAAGGGGGGGGATCTTACTTACCCTATTCTTCGGGTCAACCCGTGCAGAAACTGTAAACCCACCCAAAAGTTCCGAACATCTGTTTCACTGGAAATGTCCCTAAATCTCACTGAGGTTCTAAATTTAGATTAATAAGAGCCCTCCGATCAAATCCATTAATTCAGATTGGTTTCTGTATTTTTGACTTCCTGATCATACTGACCTTCCTGGTCAGTTGATGACTCTGCAACAAAAACATGTGTCTTCTGTTGGGTCATCATTTAACTTCGTTCTCAAATTGGAAATGAATACACCAGCAGCACTGAATGTCCTCGAATGAACGAACTAATATCAAGGACAACCATGATCAAGCAATGCCAAACACCTTTAAATGTTTCAATTTCAGAGACTGCAAAACTAACATATCAGTATTGTGAGAGATGAAGTTACTGTGAGGTTACAGTCGAGTCTCATTACCGCAATGGGGGGGGCGGCACCAGCATAATCATTGTTAAAATGAGTCTAATCATAATAATTCTAGGGTGCTGCTACTACTGGACTTTGAACAAGCACAGGATGGACGGGTCGGTCTCGACTTGAAATAAAATGGACATTTTATTACAGTTCAGATTTGGCGCTTCGCACTTTTTGCGCCTCCACAATTGCCACAAACTGCCAGATGTCCTTTGCCATGGCCTCCGGGACCTCGAACGCGGCAAAGTGGCCTCCTTCGGTCAGCTCCGTCACGGACACAATGTCGTCGAACCTGGACTTCAGGAAGGACGGGGGATGGGCAAAGAGCTCTTGGGGGGCATAAGCTATGCCTGTCGGAACACGCACGGGAACTCTGGATGGGCGAAAAGAACCGATACTCCTGGTTCGCTCAAAATATCCGAGAAAACTTACCTCTCCAATTGTTGGTCTCGCTCTTTGAAGCTGAAATTCTCCTTGTAGAACCTTTGAGACGAGGTGATGGAGTTGTCAATCCAGTAGATCATGATGTTGGTAAGCAGTTCGTCCAGGGTGAATCTCTTGGTCAGGTTGCCGTCGACGGCGTCGGGATTGTTCTTGTGGGTCCACGTGGAGAACTTCTCCAAGATGTAGGCTGCCAGACCCAGTGGAGAGCTGCTGAGAGCCGTCCCTACGTAAAGAATTGGAGGAAGGTCAACAACGTTGAGGCCTATGACATCTTGACGACATCGGTGACATTTGCCAAATATCTGCAACTTGATGTCCATCAGAAATATTGTACAATATCGTACAATATTCTCCATTGTATCTTGAATGGAGAGGCAAAGCACGTTGAAAAAGCCCTTAAAAGTGTCAGGACGTCTGGACGTGCGAGACGAGACCAAGGGTTGCCACAGTCTCGTCAGGGTAATTTGCCCCAAACTGTTTCTTACTTTGTCTGATGTCCTGATGACGTGATTCTGAGCCAAGCATAGGAGGAGATCTTCACTCCCACCACACTTTTTGGGCCCCAGTAAAAGTCTCTGGGAGGTAAGACTGTATGATACTCGAGTATCAGATCGAATATCGACATTTTTTCCAAGTATGGCGTTGCGTAAAGTATCGGCGATACTCGCCAAACGATACTTCCTGAAAAATTCAGCCCAGAGTATATCGCTACTTGTCGGTTGTTGTCCTCCCAGTATCAACTTACTCCACAAGGAGTAACCTATTTTACTTCAGTTTTTCACAGTCCACTCCGGGACACACTTGAAAAATTGGAGTTTTCCACGAATTTCTTTCTTGTATCCCCCTAGTATCGAGTATTGCGTCTGGACGATACTTTTGGCTCTACAATACTTGATACCATCAAGTGCCGAATCGAGTATCGGATGACAAGTAACGAGTACCGGCGATGCGGCACCTTTTCAATATCGCTCAGTCCTACTGGGAGGCATTCTAAAAGCGTGCTTGATGTTGGAGAGGTAGGTTCGAGTAGTATTAACTCGTGTTATCTGAACCCCGTGTTATGAACATGGCTTCATTTGAGCCCCGCTACACAAGAGGTAACAAAGGGTACTTTGGCTTCACTCTCTTGCAGACATTCATTCATGTATGCATGATGTCAAGCATCAGTGGCTCCACAGCCTTTGGCCAACGCAGGAAACTTCAAACTCTGCTTCTTCAACTGGAAACATGTGAAGCAGGGGCAAAAAAAGAAAAGAAAGCTGCCATTCATAGGCAAACTTACCCACAGTGTCTGGTTTCGTGCCCTGAATGTGCAGGTAGCCCGATTCTCTAAAGAGGAAGATGTACTTCTCTGACGCAGGCAAGATCTTGGCCTCGTCCTCCTTGGGAATGATCCACCCGGACGGGAGGTAGGAGGCCAACATCAACTTGAGATAGTTCGACGGCGCCTGACTGATGGCCATGTTCACGTGGAGTCCGGAGACGCTGTGCAAAGAAATCTCGTGACATTTACAACTACGTATCGATAGTTATGAATGAATGACAGACCTTGGAAGTTTAGGTGGCTACAATGGCATTTTAGGGGTTTTTTCTCTTGCTTCTCTTGCTTTGTCATCTGTCATTGATCATTTCTCAAAAATTCCACTGCCTGTGGCGATTTATTCTTCATTTTTCAATTTCTACTGCTTCTATCCTCTTTTACGCTCCATTAAATTCGTTAAGTTAGATTGAGTTGCAAAAATATTGAGAGAAAAAGGAAGAAGTTGCAGGCGCAGCGGTTGTCGCGCGGGTGCAACTTGTCACTGTCCAAGGTAGCCAAGTTCGGGTTGAAGTAACCAATCGTGTCAAGACGGAAGAAAAAGGATCCAAATCACCAAACCTCAACCCCGTGTTGTACCTCAAGTTACTGACCGACCGACTGTACAATTTGGAGTCAAAAGAACGACTTCAGTGCAGAAATAGATCCGGGTTAAGGTGCAACAAGCTGATTCAACCTCAGCAAGATGGCCAAGGGGACATTGTGGAGGACCTAGATGACAGCAATGATACTTTTGACCCAGTCTACTCTGTTTGGCCTGCACGACATGATTGTGGTGAATGTCGTTGATCTTGAAGCTGTCGTACCCATTCGGAGACAGACTTGGCTACTTCTGCTTGTTTCAGAGGTCCGAGTCTATACCTCTTTTGGCTACCTTTGGAACACGCTAAAGACCAAGTCGATCGGACTCTAAATTTTGCCACCACTGTACTTACTATTCTGGGAAAAGAAGAGCGATGTCGGTGGTGATCAGGGATCCCCAGTCGCCGCCCTGCAAGTAGAACTTGTCGAAAAGCAGTCGATCCTTCATGAGCTTCTTGAAGATTTTGGCGCACTGGGCGGCGTCGAAGCCTTTCTTGGTGGGGGCGGAGGAGAAGCCGTAGCCCGGAATGGATGGCGCGACGACCTCGAACACGAAGTCCCGGTCGTCGGATGGTGTCGTCAGCAGCGGAAGAATCTTGTAGAACTCGTAGAAGGAGCCTGCGAGAGAGACAAGAGTTTCTGTCTCATCATCTTTTGTGTCACACTCATGTCACAGGGTTGAAAAGAGGTGTTTTGTGGGTACAAATCTACGTCAGAAAGCAATCTTGTGCGCACAGGGGGGGCCGAGGGGGGGTTAGAGGGGGGGGAGTGACGCGATGAATGGGTCGAGTTTTCCGCTAATCCATCTTCAGACTTGACAGACATCGGTGTGTCGCGTTCCGCGCTGCAGCATTCGCGCAACATTTAGACGAGTTGCTAATAATTGCACGAAAATTGCTCACTCTGCCAAGCAAAACCAGGAAATAGCGAACATAGAGAAAGGAGATACAGGAGAGAGTCCAAGCCCAAGCTCAAATCTTGCCTTCGAAGCAGGTGGTTCATTGGGAATCGGTTTGTGCACAAGCATTCAATCATGGACGACGACTGCAATGAAGTCACTGCGCACCTCTGCAAATTTCAAGCACGCTCAGCCAATCTTTCATATCTATCATGATCCCAGGTTAGAAAAAGGCCTAAATCTCCAATTTCCTCTAACGCCTTCCTAAATGGCTGCTGACTCAGATGAGCAGAGAATAAAAAAAGGCCAATTTCTTCTTGAAATCCTGGCAAAAATGCCTCCAGTGACGGCCTTCAAGGCCTTGATCGCCAATCTTCTTCTTCCGCTTTTACTTCGATTTCGTCTGTACCTATTATTTTATAGTTATTGAACAAGTTATTTTTCGACTGAGCCACAATGACTTTTTTTGTCATTCTTTTTCTTTTGGTGAGAAAGAGCAAGAAAACAACGAAGCCAAAGTCTTAATCATCCTTTTCGTTGGCGCTTGAGAAATCAGTTTTTCCCCGCCCGCTACTTGTGAGATACATTACAGGAATTTTAGGCGAAAAACGAGTTAAAAGATTAAGATTTCACTTAAATGGGAGGGGGGGGGGGTTGAAAAATTGAAAAACGACAAATAACAAGAAAGCAACTATAGACAAAATGGATGCTTTCTTGTTATCTGTCGTTTTTCAATTTTCTCCCAATTTGGAGCCATACTGACGAGAAAATTTTCGACGAAATATTATAATAGAAGCCCTAAGGTTATCCACCTAAAATGCCGACGTCGCTCTCGACTACACAGCCGTGTACATATGAGCTGGATGCACCTGACATGGACTTGACAGAGACTAACAACGGGGCGGATGACTGAATATCGTTTGTCAACCTCAACTGTGCGGGAAGAAAAGCTTTTAAGCCTCGAAGTAGAGAAAAGTTGAAAAGGTGAACTTGTTCCCGAGCTGCTCCAAGGCTTACCTGGCCATCCGTGCACCATGAGCAAGGGCAAGACCTTCTTCGTCTTGTACGCGGCGGCGGGGGGCTTGACGTGGACGAAGTGCACGTCCAGGCCGTCGATCTTCGTCTTGAAGTGAGGGAATTTGTTGAGTTCTTTCTCCTGCTTGGGCCAGTCGTATTTCTTGAGCCAGTAGTCGGCGACCTTGCGCAGGTAGGCGCTGTTGAAGCCGTAGGTGAAGGCCGAGTCGACGAGGGCGGGCTGAAGTCGAGCCAAGTCGAGCTCGACGCGGTGCTTCAGATCGGTTAAGACCTGAAATCGTGGACAGTTCAACGTAGTGTGAAAAGGCACCAAGATGTGGCAACAGACATAAGGGTTATGAGCTGTCTGACACGACGTCGTCGCCGTTATTGTTGTTGTTCTTGTCGGCGTCGTTGCTGTTGCTCTTGAAGACGATTGAGAGAATGCGCAAGATGAGAAAATGAAAAGACTTTTTCGCAGAGTTTGAATTTTGATGTCACCTATGGATCCGTCTCAAATTTTTCAGTCTCACATTAATGTCATAATAATGATAACTCTGCTGTTGCTCATTGCCCTGTCCTTCTTATATCTTGTCTCTCACCTTTTCACTGACTCCGACTTTGTACGGCTTGACCGCTGTGTCTTCCCTGACCGGGTTACCCATACCGAACCACACGTCCTCCACGTGCGGCGGCACCTCTGGCCTGGCCGGGTAGCGATCGGTGAACACGGCCCAGATGAAGAGTCCCAGGGACGTGGCCACCGTCACGTGGATGAGCACCACGATCTTCAGGCACGTCGAGCGGCTCATATTGTTGTTGGTCTGCCGAAGAGAAGGATTTTCACGTACCGTATTTGCTCGAATATAACCCCCCCTTGAATAAAAGCTCCCTTTGACTGAGCAGAAGATGTTACTGCTTAACACTGTTCTTTAGTATTCTTCAGAAAATAAACCTTGTTTAGTGTTGGGAAAGTCTTTGTATAAGCCCCCCTCTGTATAGTAACCCCCTCTTGAAAAGACACACACACACGCACCTAAGCGCACAATGAGACCTGTAAACCCCCGGGGGTTATATTCGCGCAAATACTGTATTTGGTAGGGGTTTTTTTTCGAATTCGGGGTGACCGGTACGTCCCAGTCGACCCGAGGGGCGCTTCCGGGACCCGGAGAGTTGACGCCGCTACCCAAATCGGGGTTGGCCCCAAACTTTTTGACTTTACAATCACTTAAGTGAGAGGATTCAACTCAAGGGCAATGGTGATGTCCCAGTGAGTCAGGTTTGGTTGACACGGACGGGCTCAGGATGACCTATTGTTATTCCTATTTATCTTCCCCCAGTGTTGACACAAGGGGTGAGCTTTAGGGTTGGATTCAAGCCCAGGCTTGAGCTCCAAACGTCGGAAAAAGCCTAACTTTCGGAGGGGCTTGAGGAGGCTGGAAGGCTTGTCTTTCGTACAATGTGCAATTAAAATTTCATATATTTTTTTAAAAATATTCAACCATCTTGGTCGACATCATTTCATCCAGTCTGGGCGGTGCTCTACGGGTAGAACTTGTTGCTACAACCTCTCGTATGGTGGAGAGGACTCTGAAGCTGTTTGTCTAGAACTGCTTTTTGACACATCTAGACTCGTTCCAACTGACTTGAGCTTGATTCGAAAAAGCTTGATCCAGGCTCGAGCTCGAGACTGCTAGGCTCGACCCACCCCAAGTGAGCTTCTGTTTTAGTTGCATTAAGTTGAGAGGGGTGAGCAAAGACCAAGCAAGACAACAGAAGCTCAATAGTGCTGAAGTTATAATCAGTCGACTCGCTAATACTTTTTGTACGGTAACACCGAATAAAAGCACAGGGTTGGCCGAGGGTGAGGTTACAACTACAGGCTCACTCATGTTTTGGCGGGAAATTTAAAAACAGTACATAGGAGATGCTCCCTCGTGCAATATTCTTTGACCAAATTTACCTCGTTTTAGTGAGGACCGTAAAGCAAACACACAAGAGGACCGATGACAGGCTAGTGCAGGCGGACCAGATGCGGGGGCTGACTTGGCCAACAAAGGGGAGGGGACTTGTTAACATCTCACGTTCATCAATCAGGGTTGCCTTACAGCTGCCTTCATGGCCAGATTTACTGTAGGTGTTGCTGGCCATTGTGGATTATCTTAGGTTTTTTGTGATGTTCATTCATCAAATAGGTATAGTTGAAATTGCTCATTGCTGCACAGTCCACATATGCATAAGTGATGGTGGAAGTGAACAGTGATTCATTGATTGATTGTTGGAGAATGATATATTCTGATTAAGTTTTACCTAATCAAGATAGTTAGATACATCGGGATCACACAGTAAAGCTAACTCTTTCTCCTTATTTCCTGTGTCTAATTTTACTCGTTTAATGAAGAAAATATGGAAAGAACTTTAAACGACCCCAGTTCACTCCCTTAAAAAAGCACTATCAGTTTGTGCACATAATTTGTGGTGTGATGTGGGCTTTGTGCACATTTTTTTACTCACTTATCACTTTGTCGGCAGTCCACAATTATAAATCAAAGTAGTACTTTTCACGCTGGCACGTAAAATTAGGTATCTAACATTAAATAGCTGGCGATACAATTGTATTGTTGACATTACTTGATGAAAACGATCTAACGGGTACATTGAGCTTCGATGTCGCTGCCGCCCTCGACGTCTTGGACGTGCGTAGGGTCGGATTAGATAAGCTCCCTTTCCCCCTCCTCCTTGACATCGGGCAGGCAGCCGCTGCTCTTCAGGTTGGGGGTCGAACAAGTCACTAAAGAGCTGCCCATGATAATCAGTCAAACCTTGGCCGGACGATTTCAAAAGTAATTTTTGCACTGCAAACCTCTTCTTCAATCAGTGCAGCACCGACAAAAGCCCGGGGGCATCTCCCCCCCCCTCCGAAGCAACAAGGGCGCGTGTGATAGCCCCTCCTGTGCGCATGATTGGGTGTGTGTGGAACAGATGAATAATAGAAGAAAGCACTCATCTCATTCCTTCCGCACGTGGCCAATAATTAATGTTGGAGCAGTTTTCTCTCCCTCGATTGGAACAGGAAAAGGATTGGTGTGGAGGGAGGATCGATGGCGACGAAAAAGCACTTCTGCCGCTTGCACAACGTCGTTCCCAGCATCGACAACAGCAACGGCGGCAGCAGCAGATTGATGTGTTATCAACGCCCCTCAATCTTGCAGGGAGGGGGGGGAGTGTGCAAAAGCCCGAAAATATTCGGTCATGCAAACTTTCCCCACGACGACTGTGGGCTTCATGCGATTAGTTCTGCCAATTGATATGATAATCCCGCTTCTTAACAGCAGCAGCAACAACAACCACCTCAACGTGGCGGCGGCGGCGGGCGTGGTGTCGAAGTCCAGCCAGGAGAGGGACCGCCATTTCTCTCCCGAGGGAGAGAGGAAAACAAAACAAAAAATCCTGGCTTATTGGAAGCTTATTAGACCGCGGAATTTTTGGTGAAGAAATTTCGCGTATAAGGGGCTTCATCTCCTGCTATAGTAGGAGCAACCAGCTTGTTTGGCGAACCCGCATTATTAGCAAAGATGTTAAACTCCCCAAACCATTTATGATGTTCTACATTACAAAGTGATCGGTTATGGGTGAATAAGCACAGTTTATTGGCGGATTTTGCTTCCAAACATTCCAACTGGACGCTCATGAAATTCTCATGCTGACTGGATGTTTTGTACTTCTAATACTCATGGGGACTAAAAAGCACTCATTCTTAACGGAAAGCAGCTGATATGATGAAAAGACACTTGAGGACACCTTAGCTGCGATGCGCAAATCCGCTAGTCAGTGAGAGAGGGTGGAAAATTTGCAGTTGGGTTACTTGGCTATGTTGGCGAAAAAATGATTCTCCTGACGTTTGCCAAATACGCAGGTTCCACTGTATTTTATCACCCATTTTTTGTTTTTTTTTTCAAAATCCCTCAAAATTTTCCTCTGGATTTTTGTGTTACTTTGTCAAAGTTTCCGCCCCCTCGAGGAGGTTTTATCCCCTATTTTTGGGGTGTTTCACCTAGAATTCCTCAGACCCCTGACTGCCGATCTGGTGTGGCCTGACACGTATCTGCCACAGCTGTGTCGAATCCACAGGAAAGAAGAAAGGAAGAAAAGGCTTCTTTGGGTCTCTTGATTAATGCAAGGAAGGCAAACAATGGATTTCGGAAACCCCTTTTTTCTGTTCTTTCATTTCCTCCGTGTATTCAGTTTTTCCACGCATATTTGCAAGTCGGGCTGAGGAGGAACTCACGCTGAGCCCGGACTGAAAGAAGAGCAAACATGAGCTGATCTCATATTTTTATGCCCTAAAAGCTCATAACTCTGCCATTGTTAACAAAAAAAAGGGTCTCAGTAGCTCTTCCTTCTCTCTGGCAATGCAGGAGCAGATGAACTCCGGCAATCACGACTGTGCAAACGCTGACATTTCATGCCCAACACTTGGTTGTGGAGCAGCTCGATCGTCCTGGCCGACGCCGACGACGTGGACTTGTTCTCCCTCCCTCACATGGCTCACCCCCCCGACCCCAACCCCCCATTACGCCCAATAAAAGGCGACAGTGAGTAATGCCTTGGATGATCCCTCTCCTGCTCCGGTGTTCCTGCAATTTCTGCCATTGCCCATGATGTCGTCCGTGCATACGACAAATAAAGCGCCAATAAAATTCACAAAGAGTGGGACGGCGCCCGCGCAGCAGGGAGTGAGTGTCCCCATTCAGGAGCTGCTCAATGAGAAAAATGGTTCAGATATGGGCAGTGCCCATTTTTTCTATTATGGGCGCCGACAGAGAGAGAGAGTGAGAAGAGGGGAGCTTAATCCTCATTTGAAACGGCTCCTAAATTCGCCCTAACGAGTAGAAAAAACCTTGTGTGATCACACTCCGAGTCACAATTGACTTGTACACGAAGCCTCCTCCACCGCGTGCAGGGTGAAGCCCGACATCTCGGACGACGACGAGGCCAAGTTTTGTCTCAGGGGATTTCTTTGGCAAGCCCCACCAAACGTGATGTGAACACTATACGTATATTAGGTTACACCAAAGGACGAATTTTTGGGAATTTTGCTGAGTGCATCTTAGGTTTGTTACGTAAAGCCCAATTTCGAGGAAGCCGCCGAATGGTTCTCAAAAGAAATCTTAGGTTACCTCCCTCTCTGGCTATAATAACTACTTCAGTCGAGACGAGAAAGTAAACTTTCTAGCAGGGGCTGATGATGTTTTCTGTAAAAATGTGGCTTTTGGTCCAGGGCAGAACTTTTTTGTCTGCTCTTGACCTTTTTTTGTCCGCTATTTCTACTTTTTTGTCCGCTAATTGATAAGCTATTGCGGACAAAAGAGTTAAGAGTTTGCGACATGCGGATAAAAAAGTCTTTTTTGTCCGCCATTTCTCGGAGAAGAAAAGTGACATTTTAACAGAAAGTTTACAAAGTGTTCAGATTTGGAAGGTGCTGTGCACACTTTGTGTTTAGTCGCGTTCCACTGCATTTTAGCATCTGGAAAGTAACTAAGCAGGACTCATCTGAAATGTAGACCTGACATCCTTGTGTTATGTGTATGTAGAGAGGAGACTCAAACAATGATTATTTCTTCATTCCATTTGAGGAGAATGTCGTAAAACCAAATATAGAACAAAGATGGAGATAAAATATGGTCTAGGCTAATAAATATGTAAAAACAGACTCAAAAGAAGAGCGCGAAGATCAGCTGCAGCTTGACGAATGTGGACGAAATCTGGAAGAGGATCGTGGAGGATCTGTGCAGCTCCTCCTGAAAGGCATCTTTGATCTTGATAAAGCCTTTCAAAATCCATGTGATGTTATATATCTCTGGTGCGGGAGCACCTTTGCCAGCGTCGCCTACGACAAGGACAAAGACAACAAGACTATATGCACGTGTATGAAAACATTACTCATAAATTACACACGCTTTGTTGAGCTCTGTGAGAATCCGGCCAAAGTCAAGCATGTCCGAGACGCATCGGTTCTGCCACACCCTGTACAAAATACGAGGTGAAAACGAGCATGAGATGACCTCTGAGAGCTGCTTTTGTCTGACAGAGGCTCTGCACTCCAGAAAGTCCCTCATGTCAGAACACACGTTCAGCTACGACCAGGACTTCTCAAAGTCCGTGCAGCTTGAGAGCTTTCGCTGTGCTCTTCTACTCATCAAGGCGGGCAATTCGCATGCAAATCGCCCCCGACTCCTTAGGAGTTTCTCCGGAATTCAAACTGTGTGATCCGGGGACGATTGGGCTGAAGAAGCTGGAGCACCCAAAAATGCCCATTATTTTCTCCTGGCGGCTTCATGTGCACACTTTTTAGGGCACTAACAAGAACAACAGCAGGTGGAACAACTGGAAACACACGTAAAAGTACGAGGCAAGAAAAAGAGAACGACTCTTTTGGGACCACTAATTTAGGTCGTGTGGTAAGAAGTAATTACACTGATAAATCGTGCGGCTTCTGAATTATCCACTAACTGGATTGCGACTGTCACAACTTTCTGGAACGACTTTCTGGGCTCATTTTCATAAATTGGACCAACGCGTTCCATTATTACGCGGCTGCAGCAACAACTCCAGTCCTTTTTTTTTGCATGTTTGGACTGTGCAAACACACTACTGATTTCCGTATTTGGCGTGATGGATCACTCGACCGTGTCCGGGCAACGCCACTCAGAGTTGGCACGGAAGGAAGCTTTAATATCGATAGATGAGGGACGATGGCAACTCCTCCCTTTGCTGCTGAAGGCGAGAGCAGTTCTGCCATTTGGCGTGGAAGACCTGCCACGAGGCTGCCTTCATTCTCAAGGCGGACTTGATGCTTCACACGTCCGGGACACAATTGTCCACGGCTCCAGATCGATCCCCCACGTTGACCTCCATCAAGATTCCCCTCTGTGATGCCCAAGTCGAGACCTGCATGGAGCACTACAATGGCTCGGGTGTTTCAATTGTCGTTCACTTGTCAAAAACGTTGCTAACGAAAGCTGTGGACATATCTTAGGTCTATTGGCATAAACGTTTGCTGCATTTTAGGTAGGCAATTCTCACCTAAAGCACTCACACTGTCAGAGACAGGGGTTGGACAGTGAACTGGCATTATTGGGCAGCTAATGTAAACTTTACGCTCTACTATGGATTGGATGAGTCCGCATGAATCTCCATTCATATCTCCTCCTGCCTTTGACATGAATCCATGCATTCTGGCAGCTGCGCATTGTTGGCACCTTCAAGGGCATTTTCGTCACCACAGAGTCGTCGTTGGGAGGCCCGCACGGACACGAAATGCCCTTGCGAGTCCGTGGAGTCCCACTTTGATACGAGAGATGCTGTTTGGTACAATCAAGTCTCCGCAAAAAGGAGAGTCCATATTCTGATAACTTGAACTGAGAAATCAGTGAAAAAAAGTCTTTTTTTTTCGACCGACTTCTATATTTTTCACTGATGCTTACAATGAGCAAGCCACGTGTTATTGATATTCTTCTCGGCAAATGACGCGACAACAAATGGGCTGTGAAAAAAGTCGCCCAATTGAAAGAAAATTTCATGTTTGACGAAAAACAAGTACTCATTCCCACTCGCAAATTCAACTCCGCTTGAGAATAACTTCAGCCATTTTTCGTCACCCAATCTTTCTTTTGTCAGCTTTATTTGCACACTTCTGGTCCACTTTAGCCACTTGTATTTACATCATTTAAATATCTCTACTTATTAGTCAATTGCGACTCGAGTAAGGAAAAACTTTTTTTCCCGCGCTCTGTGTCCATTGGTGCACTGCAACTGTGCTGAATAAATTTCCATCAATGGTACAAGAAAAGAGAGACCCTTTGTGCCCATAAAGTAGCCCATGAATAACTTGCTCGTCATTTTCTTCCATTGGCTGAGCTCGATACTCGATAGCGACTCTGACCCAAACATGCAAGATCGAGACTGAATCAATCGTGGTCCTGGCGTTTGAATGACATGCCACGTCAGCTCTCAGAAGTCGAGCAATATGTCATCGAAACCGCAAATGCTGCCGGGGCCACACTGGAGGGAGGGACGGACGGAGAAGGGGGGCACCTGCAATGCCTCCAACAACAAAAACTCTCTCTCCAACAACAAAAACTTGTCCTACAGGACGGGGTAGTACGTAGATTGATTCGTTTCCTCAATGGGAACCAAAACCCTGAGCACGACGTCGACGACGACCGCCACGCGTGACCACAGGGCGGACACGAGCCAGCAGCTGTGTTGTGAAATGTGAGCTCAAAGAGATTAACAGCGGTGGTTGCACTTAGGCAACTTCACCTCCGTAGGAGGTAAAACCAAGTCGAAGCCTCTCTCTCACTGAGAAAACAATGGGCAGATGGATGTGACAGCTCCTGCTGTCCTCAAAAAAAAAAAAAGTGTCCGTTAAGCTGTAAAACTCTGTCTCTTTGGCGGTCAATTGCAGACGAGGCTCTCGTCGTCGACCTCGCTGTCGTCAGTGCTGCCAGACTCATGCACAGATGTGCTGATGAAGGCAAGCTTGACTGCTGTTCAAAGAAAGCTTTAATCTGCTCCAGAACGCATTACTCAGCAGAGCTTTAATGATTGGTGCTTCCGCTCTCTCAATCTCTTGACTCCCCTTTTGGCATCATCATTGTTGCCAGCTGCCTTGACATTGCTAATGACGGTTTGCGCCAGCCGATCATCGATCCGGATGAAAAATGGTCCGGCGGATCAAGTCCCGGTCAGCATGTGCGAAAACACGATCGACGGATCCGGTGTCTCTCGTTTGCCCGGACAGCCTGGGACGTCGCATCAATCCGAGGGGGGACACGAATTTGCACTCACAGACGTGGACCCCTTCAAGTCGTCCCCAGCGGGAAAGGTCACAAAGCATCCTAATAATGGGGAGGTCGCACTTGTTTGTAAAGCAGTGGCACGAGACACAAAAAGGGGTGCTGTTGGCTGCGCGTACGGAGGAAGTCCTTTCTAGGTGGAATCTCATTGGCACGACGTGAAAAGGACTTACCCCAAGATGGAGGAGAGCGACGTCGGTGCGGTGTGCGTGGTGTTGAGCTGCAGTCACCTCAATCACAACTGCCTCGAGTGATAAGGCAGCGAGTAACGCGAATAAGTACTTTGCAGTCAGTTCATGCCGATGCCTTCAAGGGTCTCCCTCACTTCTGGATACTCGTCGCGTTACGTAACTTCTTCCTCTCGGTCCACGAGCAGCGACACAAACATGCAGGTCGTCAGTCGAGGCTACTACTGCAGTGCCACCGCTGCTGCAATAGAGTTGTTGCACGTACTGACGGAGTACACGTACACACACACACCCCTCGAGCCTTTGGCAACAGGGGGCACAGTGACTTGGTGCTCGTTCTAGTGCCGGTCGCCGTCAATGCTGTGGGCACAGATAAGCTGCAGTTCACCGCACTTTTTCGTGGTGAACAACGTGCAGAACGATGAGTTTTGACCTCGGCCGCGCCCACTGTCGGCTACCAGTTTCTTGAGCAGCTGGGCCTCCTTGGGGACGCCGGGCGGTCACGAGGACCTGCGTGCGTCCGTGCATATGGGGGCAATAAAGATAAACCCAGGATTTAATATTGCATCGCTCGGCCTTTGCACGGCTGTGACGAACATTGCGCACAACACTGAGACCGGGCTCTAAGACGAGGTTTTTCCTCCGTCACCCTGAGGCCCGGTACTCTTTCTGCCAAATCAGATGTTTTGGTTCCTACAGCCAATATATTCGGACTTCACTCCGAAGAAATGTTCTTCGTCGACTTTGTTGAACAACATGATACGTATTTTACTGTGCATGGTTTATAAACTTTTACGTATATTCGAGTGCGGAAAGCTGAGACTCATCTCAGAAACCAAGGTGATGACAATGCACTTTCAATCTTGCATTTGTTCACAATGCGATTTTTTTATTAGAAACCTTTCATTTCTAGCGCTGAACCATTTAACCACTTCTGTAGCCCAATTCAACTGAGAGTTCTGGCTGAGAAACAGCGTGCTATACACTTGTTAAGCACTCTGTGCTTAAGGTGCGCATAGTAAAACAATGTTCGGGGCCTGGTCAACTTTTCTTCACTGAAAAACCAGAGAAAAAAGCTCTCTTTCATCTTGCTGCACTCGTTTTCTAGCATCTTTCACTGATTTCTACTTTTTTTCACCAATAGCCTTGCCTTGCATAGGAAAAATGAATATTTCTTAGTGAATGACTCTACGTTGCGGATCGACTGAGCAAAAATGACCATTAGCTAAAGAAAATCAAGTGTTTGACGAAAGACAAATAGTTCTTCTCACTCTGGCCCTCTGGTGAGAATAACTTCCCTTATTTTTCGTCCAAAGAATCATCTCTATTTTTTCTCAAAAAATAAGACAGGAGACAAATTTTCACTCTCCGACGATACAAAATTGACATTTTGCAGATGCCCATGCACGCATACAGGTGACAGGCCTAGACACGACTGTTTGTGGACTCCAGGGCTTCCCTGACATTAACTCCCAGGTGGCGACGCTCATTGGTTGTGGATTTTTTCCCTGTGCAACATGGCATCTTTTTTTCGGGTCAGATCCAGACTGACTGCACGCATGGAAGCTGTTGCCACTAGGGCTGTTGTCTTGGCCTCAGCCTGAGTCGGATCAGGAATGACTCGAGTCGAAGTCTCTGTTGATTCGAATACCGTTTCTTGCCAGAGTCAAATGCCTGTTTGTCATGGCAACCACGTCAACCGTAGTCGACTAATTGCTCAACTAAAATCTCATTTAGCCATAGTCGACTAAAATGGAATTAGTCATGACTGTGGTATGGAAAAGTTTTGTCCCAGACTGCCTCTGCTCTGATCAGAATTTTCAGAGTGACATAAACCGTCCGTGATGCCTCTTATGTCACTAATAGCAACAGTATCGGGAAAGGGTTCTTCATCACCACAGTGGACAGCTTAGATTTCCTGAAAAGTTGTTTGCGTACCTGGTACCGGTGCGTACCTTCAAATAGTTCTGACATCTCATGTGTCGATGCCAGAAAGCCCTCAAAAGTGCTAACTGTGTCTCCTTGTTTTGGCTCCTCTTCCGAGCTGAGTTGGAGCCGTGATCAGGGAACCCCTGTTTGACTGCGGCCAAGTCTTGGGTGAGTCAGGACTAAACTACGCTCGACCACCGATATTCGGAAATTCCCGCTCTCCACCAATTGGAGTCGCCAAAAAATGTTTTCCTGTTTCGAGGTGAATCTTCGCGCGACCAGTTTTGCGTGTGGTGGCCTCCGCCAGACAAAAGTCGAACTCGGCCGAAGTTCACTTCATAGAATAGAATGCATTGCTGTGGACTTCACTTCTGATGAAAGCTGTCTGGTAGAGGAGTCCACCATGTATGACAGATCTTCTTTTCTACCTCCTCACCAGCGCTTGTGGGTGGGGATGTGGGCCTATAAAGGCGTGTCTAGGCCTTGGTGCAACATCAGTCTGGTTCGCCCTCTCGTCTTCGGCAACGCCATGGGCCGCAACGTTTTTCCCATTGGCCGGGTCTTCTTCCTCTTCGTAGTCGCTGTTCAAGTCGTCCGAGGCTTTCCCAATCCTCAGACAGACTCGGACGGCGACGGCTTCACCGACTTCACCGAGAAATGCGACCGCTTCAAATTCCAAGAATACTTGTCCGACGTGGACCAATGCGACACGCAGGCAAAGCAGCCACTCAACGAGGTCTTCGCATCGGGTTCCTTGGACATCAAGGAGATCAATGACGCCATCTGCAGTTCCATCAGAGGCGTGGTGAGTGAGCGCAGCCCCTGTTAACTGTGGGAACAAAAACAAAGTTTCTCTTTTTGTGATTCACACTGTGGCTAAGTTTGACCCTTACTCCTACAGGTCGCATGCATTGATAAATTTAGTCCCAACTGCTATAAAGAAGATATAGTGAGAAACATCAAGTTCAACTACCTGAAGACCGAGTTCGAGAAGGCGTTCAACGCATCCGATGTCCTGGGCAACGATGTCTTCGACAGCTGTCCCACCCTGGTGCAATACGAAGACACCCTCGTCGAGGCAATCAGTGGATCGGCCAAGTACTATTGACACCCGTCGCAGGTGACGATGGCCATGAGCTTGTTCTTACTTATGCTCCTCTACAGATGCAGGTTCTTCCAATACGAGGAAAGACGGAGGCTATGGAAGAAGTGCGAAACAGACGCAGCCACAGAAAAAAATGATAAGCTGGAGCTGATAGAAATCGCACCGGATGCCAAGTACGAAAAAAAAAGCCATCATGGCCACATCTATGTAAATTTAGGGTGTATGGGAATGAGCTAAAGCACCGACAGGGCTGCTCTAGATCTTTGGTTACATGACATTTGGGTAGCTGTGAATAATGTTTTGATCACTTCCAACAGCTCCTTTTTACCTCATGTCAGCTGATTAGGGTCCCCCTAAGAGAGAAATCCCTTTAAAGTTATAGGACATGTTCTGGTCTTTATAGGGGATGAAAGCTGCTCTTCTGTGGCCTAAACTAATGGCCTCACACAAGACACTGACAGGGACTCATTGATCCTGGTTGGCAACGCTGCTAACAAACTTCAATGGTCCAGATTTCATGCTCCCTATGCATCAAACTCTCCGTCTTAAAAGTGTTTGTGGTGTGCCTTGTGTCAAAGGATCAGCTGACATTGAGTAAATGTACAAGGTCTGGAAGGATGTTGTTCAAAAGAAAATTCACGGCTTGAGGTTATCAAAAGCAGGGTTGACCACTTCAATTTACACCAAGTTTGGCTGCATCGAGAACAAAAGAGGGCAACTCTTCTTATTTCATTAAATCACTGACAGTGTCATCAACAGAATGTTGTTGGGATGTGCCAATATTGGCACATGCCAATAGTGCTCATGACCTCTACGGGCCTGTGGCCCGCGCGAACCAGAGCGACAACAACGTCTCTTTCACCTTGTACCAGCACAATTTGTTGTTTCTGAAAGTGAATTATGGTTCTTGCTGTATTCCAAAAGGGCGTTGACCCAACCTCTGCCCTCGGAAAATGTCTCAATTGCCCTCCTTGGGGTTCAGGACAGTGCCGAGTTTGGCGTGAATTGACGTGGACGTGACCCCGCAACTTAAGAGTAGTCCGATCTATGCTGGAACTACTGGGGTGTGTGCAGCAATAGTGCCAAGGTGCATTCGTACATGGTCGCAAGGATGTTGGTCGAGGCTGGTCTTGACACTTGTACCGCCGGCCGACGTTGTTGCTGCACTGACACGACCTCAGCCGTCTTGTGCGCATTGTACACAGGTGGGTGTCCCCGTCACACTGGTTATCCCGGGGAAGCAGCAGTGATTTTGAGCTATCACCCTGTACGTGCGTCCACGACGAGTTCTTTGTCACGTTCCCTCTCTCGCAGGCAGTGGTACATCGACGCCCAGTGCAAGATGAGGGAGGATTTGACCAGAAGCTGCTTGAACATCATCTCTCCATGCATAGGCCAGGAGGAGGTCCAGTCACTCCTCGACGGACAGCAACAGTACGTCTTTGGCCCTCTCGAGGACATCATCCAAGGGATTCTTCCAGAGTTCACCTACGAGAAGACGTGCAACTGAGGGGTGGGGGAAAGTCCCACATTTCTCCCCTCTCTTTTTCTTCTACTCATATGTCATATGTTATTAATGTTCTTGCAAGTGCGTTAAAGTTCTCCTTGGAAACCAGTTGTCGAGGTCTGCAGAGCATCCAAGAAGTGCTCGAACTCATCACTCACTCCGGTACTCTCACGCGGCACTGCGAAAGATCAATCCGGGCATCTCAGGTACCTGACTGAACGTACAAAGGACAATCGGTCAAGGAGTCCCCCGGAGCTGCCAAGAAGAAATGGCCGGCGGTCGAGCTAGGGGTGGCACGGCTCCGGCTCGGGAACTGGGCTCAGCTCATTCGGCTTCTTTATTGAGTCAGCTGCGTTTTAAAAACCTACGACAGATTTTAGAAATGCAAGATCAACTCTATTTTTTAAGTTTTGAGTTCGTGACCTTACACAGTAACACAGCAGCTTTACAACAAACATGAGATTAACTCTTTGTCGGATTATAATGCGGCCACATTAATCTTTCTCTAAGAAAAGCTAAGAAATTTCTCTAAGAAATCATATTTTTATGTAGCCATGCGGACTCATGAGTCGGCTCGGCTCATTTTAGAAAAGTTTCCGAGTCGGCTCGGTCAAATCCCTGAGCATCCCATCCCTAGTCAAGAGTGTTTTGGCTCACCCGATGCGCAGTAGTGACTGAAAAGGCCGACCGGTTTTCCCCGCTTAAAGGTACTTAATGAATAATAAATAACCTCTGACTGTACTAAACAAGAAGTTGCAAATCCGCGTCTCGTCAACAAGCGACTCAATCGACTCAGTATTACAGAGCTGCAGCGTGTGCAACATTACAAGCTGAGGCACTCAGGTGGAGAGAGATAGATAGCGACGTTGCACAGCAGCTGCGCTTGATTGGCGCGGAATTAAACCCGATTGCTTGATTGATGTGCATTGGGAGTGAACCCTTGACCAAACAAGACTGTCTGATCCATCTTCATCGCCACGCCGAACAGGGAGAAGCTCTCTCTGTCTTGTTCCCTGGCACCAGATAATTCCCTATTGTGGCTCGGCCATTCCCAGTGGACCCCGGCACCAACGAAGGACAGCCTTTCCAGGCCCGTCACTCCTTGTTCCAAGTGTCCCGGACTGCGGAGTCGGGGCTGTGATGGCTTTTTAATGGACGTGCGGTGAAGGGAAGGAGAAAATTGGTGGAGAGCAGAGTTTTAGGCAATCACAAATTGCACGCTCGTCAGCGAGCTCACAGAGAAAGGGAATAATCAAGGGTGCAAGAGGTGTCACAACCAGAGGAGCCTCCAAGGACAAAGCACCTTCGGCCTTTGCACCCGTTCCAGTCATCGCTCATCCCGGAGCCGCCAGCCTCGGGACAGACAGACTTACTTCACGTCAGTCGTTCTCACACACATTTCAGCTGTGTTTGATGAGACTATATTTACCGTACGTACACTCTATATCTGCGTGTTCCCCCCTCTTGGTATACACAGTCCCTCTCTCGTTCGACCCCCATCGGGCTGTGTGCATGATTGAGTCTTGATGGATGAGTTTTTGCGGCCGACGCCTTTCTTTGCACCCGTGGGGGGTGCACGCGAATCAAGAATCTGCACGCGTGACACAGATCGGTTTTCCATCCGCGCATATGCATCACACTGTAAGACCTGGGAGGTCGTGTGTGCCATATTGAACCAAGCTGCTGGGTGGGTTTCTCCTCTTGGCAGTTAGCAACCTGACTTTTCCTTCATCAAACAGGGAAGAAAAAGGAGCTGTTCTCTGTCTCTGTCTCTCTCTCTCTCACACACAGACGCACGCATGCACGCACGCGCACGCACGCGCACACGCTGGGTGTCAAACATGGTCGAATAGGGGCAGAAATCAATGCCAGATGGATGAGAGGCGCCAACAGAGGGGTCAATTAGGAATGCAAAGCAGAGGGAAAAAGTGCATATTAATCACTCTTGCAGTAACCTAGTGATGAATGCTGCTTGAAAGCAACCAATATTTCCATATCCATTGAACGCTGCAATGAAGTTTTGTATTCACACACACGACCGAGTCGCTCTAAATGTCCTGGCCCATTGAGCAAATGGTATTACTGTAGTACTAGTGAGGGGAGACGAACGGCTCACATTTTCACTCGAGTTTCGCTCGTGTATCTCGGGTTCGCATGTCTTTGCGCCTTTCAGCCGACTCGTCCGCACGCACAATTGCCAGCACCACCCACACGTATCGACGGCCAAGCTCGTGCTATTACATAGCGACTCCTCTCCTTAAGCCAAATTATGATGATGGTCTTCTCCCCCAGCAGCTGCTGTGTGGCATAGAGCGTGCATTCGAATAAGTTTCCGTCCATTCCTTCGAATAAGCGATTTTTTTTTGGCTTTCCAACCACCAAAGCTAGCCTGACGTGCAAAGTGCTGAATATACTTCATAAGGGAGGGGAAGAAGTTCCACTCAGACATGCAGTGCGCATTTCCCAACGAAATTCTTCATTATTCGAACACATTGAACAGCTGAATCATCTACAGCCCCCTAGTGTGGAGCTTAGTGTGAAGGTGCGAAAGCGCAAAAAAAGTAGAGAAGCATTCAGACGAGAGACAAAAAGGTGAAGGAAACCTTTCAAAAAAAAGCTTCTTTGGAACAGCAGAAGCCGATTGGCTCTCCCATACGACGATAATACTCCACGCGTAAAAAGCATGGCAGTGTTAATCGTATCAGGGATTGGATACAACATGTGCTGCCCGCGCGCACAAATGTGGACGCCACCTTTTCAGCGCCAATATGCATATGGATGACGCGTGACGATCTTTGGCAAGTGCAACATGGACCTCGCCAAGTTTTTCTTCTTCTTCACTCTCACCGTATTAGACGCATACTTTATTTTCATTAGCTCTATGCATAACTGATTGTGTCTGCAGGCAAGACAAATGCCGGAGTGGAGGACAGAGAAAGAAGTGAAGCGAGTAGGAACATACACACATGGGTGGGCGGGGGAATGGGGGGTGGAAGCGATCAAATTAGCGAGGGGGTGGGGGGAGAGAAGCGCTCAAAGAATGTCATTTTACGGAAGAATGAGTGCAGATCAATACAACTTTGTGCCTGAGGTACGGACGTGTTATGGTCATCCGATGGCAACTACTTCGTACTGAACATCTTTTTTTTTGTATTGGCCACAGTTGTCGTTTGCAGAATGGTTTTTATTAGCACAGACGACGCTCGACAGCGCCAAAAGGTCCAGTATGAGCGTTGATTCGTTGCTTTGTTGTGCTGTCAGCAGACACTTTGATCCACACTTCCTACGTGCACAGGACAGTCAACAATGCAGCTTGTGTACACTCAGTGTTTGTGCGACACAACATGATGTAGGTAACTTCCAAGGGATTTCCTGAGGATGCCAAGAAAGCCGAGGAAGAAGCGTCTGTTTCAGTATCGCTGCATTGATCCATCCGCTCAGGGCTGCGTGTTTTTTGCAATCTCCTCTGGATTGCCTTCTCATCCCCCTACTTTTCTTCGACTTGGAACGTCCAGAAGCATCTTTGGCGGAAGGGGGAGGGGGGATCAAGGAGAGATGGAAGCATCGACGACAGCATCAGACAAATTGACCTCTGGAAAGGGGGGGGGGGATTCACGCCCGACCCATCTAACTTTTTATCGCGCGTTGCAATGAGCGAGTCAAAGAGTTTGGCTAGTTTATTTCTGCTGTAAATGCCACGTTAAGTACGTTTTGTTCATGTTTTTGGCGCATCCACGTATGCGAAATGTCGGTCATCTCTGCGATTCTCTTAATTTCTCCAACACATTCGGCAGGAAGCCCTTTGAAGTAGGCACTAGACACACAGCTTCGCTCGCACACACACCTCAAGTTACTGGATAGCAAGTCTTTCATCGTGCAATTGTCAGTCATCATGGCAGCTCTGGCGCCCTCGAGCATTGGCGCCGCAGAGTTTCTCTTCTGTCTATGGAGTCTCTTTTCTTCTCCTTATCACAAATGTCTGCCTAAATGAACCATTCCTTCTTCTTCTCCACCTGGTGGCCGGTCCTGCCCTGCAGGACGGCCGTGTCGGCGTCGAACGCATCGTGCGCGCCCTCGTCCTCGCGCGTCAAGTAGGCGCCCTTGTGGCGGTTGACGTACATGCCCCAGAGCAGCGCTATGACCACTGCCAAGATGAACAACAGCGCCAAGAGGACGCCGAGCAATGCCGAGTTGGTGGCCTGTGGAAAGATAAGACGTTTGAGCAAGAGTCTGACGTGCCGTATGATGCACTGTGCGTACAATACAACATTACTGTGCATGGGTGAGGTCGACGATGTCGGGATGCGCATGCATGAGGAGAAGCAGATCATTATCAATTCGACTCACCGAGTAGTAGTAGTGCTCAATCTTCTCCTCGTCCACCTCTGGCGGCCGCCTGGTCTCCTCCTCCTCCGGCGGTAGCGTGACCGGCTCGATGCCGCAAAAGTCCTCCGTGATCGTCTCCGGAATGGCGGCTATGTTGGAGAGCGGATCCTCCTGGAAGAGCAGCTTCAGCGGGATGATCTCGTCGAACTCGACCCGCGAGATGCAGCCCACGAAGCCCTCTCTCATCGTCTCATTGCGACCGATGTACAAGTAACGGATATTGTTGAATTGAGCATCAGCTGAGGACTTGAGGCTCTCGTGGAAGGAGTAAATCTGCGGCTCGTAGTTGTCCACCGTCATCTTGAGGCTGCGGCCCTGGTCAAACCGCTCAATGCGCACATCGTGGAACTGCCCTGTCAGGAAGTTCTGCTTCTTGAACACCATCTCTTGGCGCTCGAAACCGAAGTCGAAGACCAGTCTCAAGTGTCCAGAGTTGGAAACCATGAGCGTCAAGTATTCCTTGCTGATATCAGAATAGGCACCAAGGAGGAATCCCTTGGGATCGGTGGTGGTGAAACCGACGTGGATCTTCTCGGCAATAGTGGACTTGTAGTTGCCCTTGAAGTCGTATTTGATCATGTAATTGGTGCGCATGTTGACACCGATCTCATCGGCGCAGATAGGACCCTTGAACGGCGTCCAACGGCAGTCGCAAGTGAAGTGATCGTATCCCTCACGGCAGTTGCCGCCATTCAAGCAGGGGTTGCTGGTGCACTTCCCTTGGCAGCCCGTGCCAACGCCATACAGACCCCAGGGGTTCTTGGTGGCCTCGTGCACCAGATCAGCTACGACTCCATTGATGACAAGAGCTCGAATGCACCCGACGAAGCCATCGCTGAAGTCTCTCGTCGCTCCCACGTACAAGTTTCTGTCGAGCAGCATCGGCCTGACTGGCCCAAGTGGCTCCTTGACTTGACCCTTCCTAGCGCCATCCACCACCACCATGGCCTCCTTCCTGTTTCTCTCCACCAGCACGGAGTGCCAGGTGTCGTCGTCCAACCTGTATGAGGTCTCCACGGTGACTCCCTGCTGGCCCTTGCCACTCTCGTACTCGAATTGCACGTGGTTGCCCGAGATGAGAGACACGCGGATGAAGTCTCCGTTGGTGCCCTCGCTATGTATGAGCACCATCGTCTTGATGGAGGTGGTCTTGAACTCGAAGTAAATGTCTCCACTCTGGCCGAACTCCACCGGAGGCAGTTCTATCACTGCGTCATCTCTCCTGAACGTGACGACGTTGTCGAACAGTGTGTCTCCGTCGCACTCCAGCGGCCCCAAGGTGTAGCGACCCTCTTTTCGATCGAGCGGATTTCCGGTGTCTCCAAAGTGCAGCGCTCTCACTGGCAAGTATTCCTTCTGCGTGATTTCTCCCCCGTCCCAGAGCCAATCGTTGTTGCCGGAGTCGCAGTTGCACCACTTCTCCGGGTCGATGCAGACCCCGAGGAGACCGCATTCGCACTTTCTCGATCCCGGCAGCGAACCTGCCCAGTAGTCCATGGGCTTGTTCTGCCTCGACACCCAGTAGCCGTACGGCGCGAAGTTGTCGCTGTCGCCCACAGGGGTGTTGAGCAGCCGAGACCGTTTACAGTCGTACCCGAGCTTCTGCAGGCAGGTCTTGCTGCGGTTGATCATGGCCTCCATGATGTCCATGGAGGTATCGTAGTGAATGACCTGTCGGTAGCTGCCCTTCTCCTCGAAGCCGTCGACCTTGGTGGCCTCTTCATTCGCGTGACCGATATAGGTGATGTTGCGGCCATCAGGGAAGAACTCGCAGCGCACAGGGAACGGCGCCAACGGCCCGGAGCCGTCGACGTCAATCACGGTCTCAGCATAGCGGGACTCTGGGTGGACGTTCTTATAGTGGACGCAGGACTTGAAGTTTAGAGAGGTGTGGCAAACGGCGCCAGTGTATCCGGTGCCTTCGCATTCGCAGTAGAACTCGCGGGAGTTCTGCTTACAAATGCCCAGGTGCTCGCACGGGTTGGGCGTGCACCTGTCCACCACGAGGCAAGACTCCAGAGCCACGTCATCTCTGGAGGAATACTCCTCGTCCTTCCAGTCAGACGGAATCTTGTAATTTCCATCGATGGTGATGCGACGCATGCATCCGATGAACCCAGTTTCTCCGTAGATGCCTCCGCCTATCATGTAGTAAGCACCGGTGGCTATATTCAGGATCCGTCTGGTTTCCATGGGATCAGAATCGATCGTCAGCACGGCCTTGTTCTTGGACATGGCCAGCTCGACTGAGTGCCACTTTCCGTCATTGTACGTCTGGTCAAAGTTATCCAGCTCCACTTGAGGAATATCCTTGGAAACCAGAATGACCTTGATGCGTCCGTCTTCCATGAAGAGCTTGACAAATCCCTGGTTACTGAAGAGATGATAAATGAGCAGACCGTTCTCTTCAAACGTCCTGAACTCGAGGCTCACGTTCATGCTGTAAGAGCCCTCGTACCCAGTCAACCTCACATGTGCGTTGTCGTTCTTGAAGGTGACGGGAACCGTGAAATAGTCAACCGTGCACCCCTTTATGACGCCGCCAATCTCCTCGTAGTTGTAGAAGCGGTCGTCGTACGCCAGTCTATCCTTAAACCCGGCTATCACGTTCGAGTGATTGAGGTACATGTTCTCTATGCAGCCATCGAAGTTCTCGTAGACCACCAGTCCCTCTTCCACTTTGGGCACTCCGCCGATGTAGAGGTTGCGATCTAGGTTCAGCCTGTGGAAATCGCTTTGAATCCTGTCTCTGATGCGCACTCTGTCCACGGACAATATGACATCCCTGCGCTGCCGCGAGATCACGACCTCGTGGAAGAGGTTGTCGTCCAGCAGCGATCCCAGAGCCATCGAGGTCGTGCGGCTGCCGCCCAAGTTCAAGTTGAGGAGAAGCCTGTTTTCCACCAGCTGAAGGGCAATGAAGTCTCCCTGTGAGCCACGGCTGTAGAGTATCACCCCGTTCTCGCGGTTAGTCTTGAACCTCAGCCTGAAAGTGTCTCTGAGGGAAGAGATCGGATGTTTTGAGAGGTCTCTCTTGATAAGCGCCTTTCCGTTGAAATGCAGCACGTCCGGGATGTAGTCGCAACCGTAGAGCTCCATGCGAATGGAGATTCGGTCGGCCCAGCGTGTGGGGTTGACGCGCATCCACTGCGCGATGATGGGCTGATCGAAGTCATTTCTGACCACGTAGTCACCATCCACGTTGGCGCGGAAGAGCTTCGGCGAGCCGTCGACCTCCTTGTAGTCGATCCAGTCCTTGCCGTTTGAGCCGTACTGGATGCGATATTCCATCACGAACTCGTCCGAGTGAGCGCGCCCTTGAGTGGCGATGCCAGTCACGTTCTTGATGATGCCCAGGTCAATGATGAGGGCCTGGGCAAAGTCCGAATTCTCCGCGGTCCACGCGGACCCTCCCCACAGGCGCGCGTTGACGCTCGTCCGCTGCGACGCCTCCGTCGTAGCCGAGATGTTGGAGTGCTGCAGCAGCGGATCGCGACATAAGTTGTAGGGAGAGTCCAGCAGATAACGATCGTAGTAAGTCCTCGAGTTCTCGTACGTGCTCTGGAGGAACTCGCCTCCCTGCGCCTTCACTCCCGCAAACCACAGACACAGCAGCAACGCCGCAGAGGCGAAGCTCTGCGTCTTCTTCGAGGACATGCTGCAGTTGCTTCAGGTCTTTCACACGATCATGACTGTTGGCGCAAGGCTCCGCTGACTCCTCAAGCCTCCTGTGCTGCAGCCGCGCTTTCCGGGGCAGCGGCGTAAGAATCCAGGTAGAAGTTGATGTCGCCTGCTAAACCAAGAGAATGAGGCGTTGCCCACTGCCGGCGTCAGGCAGCACTACGTACTACTACAGGTGTAGCGACAGGAAAAAGCTCTCGGCAACCACCATCAACACGCCCAAACTGTCTATCTGCTCGTGTGTAACGACAAAACGAAGGCTGCTGTTTACGAGCGACCTTTCTCTCTTGTGCCTGACGTCCCACTGAGCAACGACGACGGCAAAAGGGCAGTGGAAGAAAGCAGTGATGGGCCAGCGCTCCTTCTCGTTGCGCACGATGTGTACGTAGGAGGAGGGACAGACAGTGAGGGAGAGAGAGAGAGCGAACGCCCAAAAGGCGCGCGCTGGCTCCCGGCGCATGTTGATACGTCTACGCACGACTACGTGAGTGCGGAACAAAAGGAGAACGACGTGGGACTGAGGGAAGAGGTCTTCTCTATCTCCTCTCTGGTGGCACCACAGGAGCACCAGTGCAGACGTGTATTGTGCAAAGCCGTAATTAGAGAGGCGACGGAGGAGGTCGAGTCTAGAAACTAGGAGTCTTTTTTTTCGCCTTTCGTCCGCACTGCATGTACAGTACATCCATCCAGTTGTCCTGGCGATTTCCACACAGAGTGTCCTGTTCAGAGACAAGCATGGACAGAGTCCGGACACTTCCCAAGCTGGACAGACAGGATGGCTGCAGCTGTTAGAGCCGACAATCACTTTTACACACTTTTTCCTGCCGACTCTCGCAACCTCTGTCAACATGAGCTAGCAACATTAACATAAGGTTACTTTTTGGCTTCATTTCTTTTTTGGCTTCAAACAGGAGCTGCCAGAGGTTGCGAGAGTTGGCACGAAAACTGAGGGGCTGGACTGCAAGACCCCACGAGTCAAGAAAACTTTTCGCAGGTGCCAGGAAACCATACGTAAAGAGTCATCCCCTTCCACGATGACATTGGCCATAATGATTTCCAGCGTAAACTTCCTGTTTGACTGTTGAAGGCAGCTACCCCGAGGCGAATACGACCGCTTTCCAACTGGCAACCTCAAGAAAGTGCAAGAATTGCCTCCCTCCACAGCTTGTTTCTTTTAGCTGACAAAATATACTGTGCCGTGCCAGCCAGACCGTGGAGAGTGTCCGGTCTCTATCTCTACTTGGCTCTGGTCCCATCTCATCACTGATGAGTAGGGCTAGGATTTCGTCACACACTGCTTTCACTGCTGCACTGCCCGTTTTCAAATTACAGGGGACGTTCAATCAGAACAGCGGACTGAGGAGTCTACGACCAATTCGTCACAAAATCCAAGCGCTTCTCGTCAGTTTTGATATAGAGATATCCATGGAAGTACAGTAGTCTCCGGTCGTGGTCACTTCGGTTGTAGTCTTGATCCGGTTAGACTCATCACTCTTCTCTATCTCAATTTTTCACTTCATAAAGTGGATGCATTTTTTGCCGTTCGAGTCATCAAAATCTGCTCACAGTCATTAAGTTACCTATGGAAAATTTAACTTACCCTCAAAAGATTTGGGGTTTTTTTTGCGGGTAATTTAAATTTTGAGTACACTGACTTGCTGGAAAGTCTACGCGCGGAGGTACGCTTGCCTCCAAAGTATTTGAACACCAGCTCTGTAGTGGAGAAGTGAGCGTATGTAGTAATTTTTTTTTGCTTCATTGCCAGTGCTGCCTTCAATCTGCAATTTCATCCAGAGTAAAGTGAAAAGTTCAACAGCTAAGTCTTCAAGCTTTCCAACAATGTTAGTATAGTTTGTGTAGCTTCAACATTGATGGAGCTTTGCATGATTCTATTTAGTACAATAGATTAGCTAAAGGCATTGACAAAATGGCCAGCGCTGCCTTTTATATACAATTTCTCTGAAAATGAATGTAATAGGTTCAACTGCTGAGACTTTAAGCATTCCAATGATGTAAGTGTTACAGTTCATGTAGCTGCAATATTAAGGGAGTTACAGCAGCAGGAAAAAGTGTTCAAATACTTATGCACACCCCAAAAAAGGGACTTTGCTGCAGTGGTGGTGGAGCCACAGGGTGGTGGGTGGGTGAGGTCTGGAGGGAGGTGTTCCCCTAAAGTGGTCAAAAAAATTGAAAATGCTTCCCAAAACGCATGACATTTCAG
>JAAUXU010056481.1_pt1 | contig 70016 bp, 72 predicted proteins | sample 7278151 | NCBI WGS metagenome assembly JAAUXU01 (sample SAMN14350113, study PRJNA611818) | marine sediment metagenome | isolation source: surface marine sediment (1.8m) | place: French Polynesia: Moorea | collected 2018-08
AAAAACATCTCACAAACAACCACTCCCCCCCCCAGCCCCCCCTCTCCCGCGCCTTTGTTTTCTTTTTTTTTTTTTTCTGTCCCCCCCCCCGGTGGTGGTGGGGGGGGGGCGCGCCCCCCCCCCGGAAAAAGCCACAGGTGAAGAAATGCAGTCTGGGACGTTGCGCCACCCTGTGCGTACAGGGTGAGCCATGGAAAGTGTTGGTCCGGCTGAGTGGCCCCAAAAGTCCAAGTCCCACACCGAGGGTTTGGCGTGGACGGACAGTCCGGAGGTGAAAAGTCCTCGTTCTGCGTGGAGATGCCATTCATCTTGGTCTGCAGGGTGATTTAACTTTCACCTGGGCAAAACACAGGGTATAAATTCAGACCCAAACGAAGTCAGACACTTTTCGTGGGTCACCCTGTGCAAGAACAAAACGCCATTTTAGGGAACTTTTAAAGCCAAACATCAACGTGAACACTCAAAGGAGCTGCTAAAAAGACAGATTGTAGCGAAAATCAGTCATACACAAATATCTTCGTCGTGGGTCCTTGAATTCGTTATATCTAATGTTCTTCTCCAGGATGCCGACATCTTCTTGTCCGTGGACCACCCGATCCACAAGGGTCACCCGTGGACACAGCAGAGTCAGGGTTGCGGGCGACCCGGAGACTTCATCTACCTCCCCGAGTCCTTCTCGGCCAACAAAAGCGAGGAAGTCGGCGATGTGATCAGGGACCAGTGGATCAGGTACAGGTTTGGGGTCTTCGACTCGGTCGACGGCGACCCAAGCTCAGCCCAACTCGCCATGTGTCGGGGTCTTTCCGCGGAGGAGGTGGTCCGGACCCACCCGGACGTGTTCACGAGCAGGTGCGCAACAACCCCTAGAATAAAATTAACAAAAGTCTCTCCAGCTTGGCAGACCCGGGCTCGCAAGCCCGGGCTTGCATCATCACCACCTTCAGTTGCTAATCCGTACCGTAACACTGCAGGGCGAAGCTGAGTCCGAAAGTGCCCCGGCCTCCGGTGCCCAAGTTCTCCGTGAGCCGTCGGCAGCCGCCTAGGTACGTGCTTGTCTTGGAGAACTCGGCGGCCATGGACGGGAGCGGCGGCCGCTGGGAGCTCCTGAGCATGGCGGCTAAAAAGTTCGTGCGAGAGGACCTGCAGAATTCTTCTTCTCTGGGCCTGGTCTTGTTCAACGAAGAAGCCCACGAGGCCAAGGCCGTGCAGGTGCTGGAGGACGCCAAGACGCGCGACAGCGTCACCGTCAAGATACCCAACAGGTACGGCCTCATCAACAAGACCAGCAGCTGCATCAAGTGCGGAGTTAGGGAAGCCATCAAGGCTCTCCAGGTAAGACCAAAGGATATTTTTCTCCCGTCGTTTATTTAGTTCCTCTTTAGACATTTGACTGGTGGTCGAAGTTTCCCCCTGCCACAATTGTCTTGCCAACGAAATTTGGCGTGAAATTGTTGGGAGGAAGCTCATGTACTTACTGCGTTGCTCCCTCGGGTGTCATTTTCCCTAAATGTCATTTCCCGTAAATGTTCTACACGTCCCCCAGCCCTGTGCCACACCAAAACTGTGGAGATAAAGCTGTCTGAATGCATTTATCTCCTTCCACCACGACGTTTGACTCATCCAGGACTTTGGCACTAGTCCTGGAGGTTGTAAAGAAGAGAATCTTGGTCGTATCTTTCCTCCTTGAATATGCCAAGCCTGTTCTTCTTTTCAGAACTCCGGGTCTTCCATAGGAGGCACGATTGTCTTGTTGAGCCAGGGAAAATCCACCGGGTTGGGGACCGGAGAAGAGCAAGAGCTACTCGATCTCACTGCCAAGCACCGGCTCCGGGTCTTCAGCATAGCGATGCCGAGTAAGGAAAAAGAAAAATCAACGAACCCGGACATGATGAACATTATGATGTTGCCAATAAACCCGGAGGAGAAACCTTTTAAAGATATATTGAGCCCTTTTTGGTGATGTCATAAGCGTTATAACAGCGCATTTACTAGAGTTCTGATTGAAAAGTGATTCACCTAAAAATCTGACACTGACTCCAGCACACAGAATATTATCACCCTTGAGGTTCCATTGACCATTTGGACTCGCAGATACTGTTCGACTTTCAGTGCAGGGTCTTTCAGCACACTCTTATTATCTTGGCCTCATGCTGTAATCTGTTTTAAGATAAGTTTTTTTTTAACAATGCGATATTTTCTGTTTGTTAGGCCCTCCACAGGACGACATCTCCACGTCCCTGGAGCGCCTGGCGCACGCCACGGGCGGCCTCTCGTTCTTCGTGGCGCAGACGGCGCCCTACAGGTCTGTCTTCACGTAACGATACAATAATAACATGTACCAACTTGTGACTGATACCCGTATGTCCGTCTTGCAGGGAGAAGCCCGACCTGGAGACCTACGCCAGCCTAGTGGACGCCTTCAGAGAGGTCCAGGCGAGGACCGGTGACGACGGGCCTTACCTGGTGAGGAAGTAGTTTGTGAGACACCCTGCTGGACCAAGGCGTTAATTAATCACCTCTTCAACCCTTTCTCTCTCTCAGACACCTTCAAAAGTCTCAATAGTTTTATTGGAAGAAATCTTTGGAGGAAGTGAAAATTTTGCCAGTCACTGTTTTTAAATGGTAGTTGAAAGTTTTTTTTCTTTTATTCTCTGTATTATTTATGACATGTCAGAAGTCTACTGAGAAGTCCAGGACTGTTTTTCGTTGAAGAGACCAAGCCTTTGGTCTCCATAGAAGACCAAAACCTCAGTTGAGACCTCAAGAAACCCTTCTGGAATGCCGATATCCAATAGGATTTCAGTTATTTCCTCCCTCTTCAACAGTGATTTCAATCGCACACTTCCTTGAAAATCAGAGGGCTTCTTCAGCATTGTTTACACCTGGCGAAGTCATTCCAAATAGTTCAAGCGCGACTTTAGTGCACTCTGCATTCCTCGGAGTTTCCTTTGCGCACTTCTCCTCCCCCCCCCCCTCTTTTTTCTTCTTCCCATTCCCCGAAACACAAACTCCTTAAGGCGCGCTCAGACTGGGCCAATTTACCCGAACTCAGGATCGCCCTTGTGCCGCCCGTGTAACCGCACCCGAAGCTTTCTTCTTAAAAAACCCACGCCCCATTAACCCTTTCAGTGCTTGTCATCGTGCGTGCGCGCGCGTGCGCGCGCGTGCGTGCTCAGCGCAGCCAGCCCAGCCCCTCCGTGGGCAGGTCCAAGAAAGGAAAAATGTCGTAAAAAGCCAATCTACACAGTCATTCCCGCCTAAAAAATAAAGAATGTTGTATAGGTAGGACTCAGTGGGGGCCTCTTCGATTGCTATCTCGCTCAGACACACATATCTCATAGAGTAAAAAGGGTCCCGTTGACAATTTCATTGTCTTGTCGGGCCCATAACAAAGCAGTTTTGACGCACCGGAATTTGTCAAGATTAAAGGCGCGCTCAACTTTGGCGCAATTGGAATCAAGGGGGGAGTTCTAATGCAGTTCTACAGTCAAGAGCGGAAGCGAAAATGTCGAGGATGCTGAATTTGAAAGCAATTCTTACATATTGGCCTTTATTTTTGGTTCGAGGCCGTTTCGAGGTCGCTACTGCTCAGCTTGAAGTGTTTCAGACAGTCCGCGGTCATCGATCCTTGAGTAAACGTCTGTTTTTTGTTGACAGATCCACGAGAAGCTTTTTCCGGCGCATTCAAGGTCCGAGGGAGTGGAGGAGTCGGGCTCCTTCGTGATGGACAAGTTCATCGGCCGCGACACCGACTTCTCCGTGTTTACGCTCAGCCATCCCGACACCTACCTCAAGAGCTTCGTCGTCAGAGATCGCCGAGGAGGACAATTCCCCGGGATCCAGGGCACCCGAGCTGCATTTAAAATCCTGGATCCCGACCCCACGCTGCCGGACAAGTTTGAGGCGGTCAGTTCACAATACAGTCTGAGCCATGAAAAATGACTTTTTTTGACTCATACGGTACTTATTGTATGTCACTGAGATGTCTGACAGGGAGGAGCCAGTGTATACCTGACATAAAGGGGTAATTTTTAAAACAAAGTATGTTGAGGCCGTCATTGAGGCCACAGCGAGACCTATTTATATATATATTTTTTTAAAAAAAATGCTTTGCCATAGACCGCGTTTTTGCCGTCGTTGGACGTGACAAAGCTGGGACGCAAATTTAAACGTTTCACGAGATAAGAGAGGCCTTAAGAGCAAAGGGTTAAGGGAGGCGTCGCTAAAAGGGGTAGAGAGTAATGGGCAGAGATGGCATCGGACACTTTTTGTGACTTACACTGTTCTGTTGTGTTGGTTTGTGCTAGCAAAACACTTTGTTGATCACGCCAACATTTGAATTTTAGCATGAGAACATCGGCATGAACTGGACGTACAGCATGATCCGCATGCCCGGGAACAAGGGCGACAACGCGCACCTCGCCAGGGTCACCTCGAGGTCCAGGAGCAGCGACGAAGAGATCAACATCAGGTTCTTCACCAACTTGGACACTCATGCGACCAAGGTGAGAAAAAAAAGGACAGGAGGGCAAAAATTAATCATTGATCATCTATGATAACTATGGTGTGGGCCAAAAAAAAAAAAGTATTGACTGAGTTAGGGACCACAAATGTGTCATTGTCGTGTGATTATATCAAAGCGAAAATGTGCATTTAACGTACCTTTATTAGATATGTACTATTTATTCCCTTTAATTATATCTGCAGATGCTTCGCATAATGATGCATTTTAAGTCTTTGTGCAGATACTCCGGCAGTATTTTGGAAAATAAAACATCCTTAGATTCCGCTTTCTGTTATAACGACAGCAATAACGAATAGTCTTTGCTATGTTATTTTTTTGTATGTTAGCTCATTTCTGACCCACAGCAGCAATATGTGAGCATTTTATGTCAAGACATTCTCTTCCGTCCCGTATTCATATCCTATCCTGAGCATGCTTGGAACTAAAGTCTGTTATTTATTCATACTTTTCAGGTGAATCCCTCGAACCCAGTCAAGTTGTACGCGGAGGTGAAGTTGTCCGGGGTCCCGGTGATTTGGGCCAGGGTCACTGCGAGAATCAGAGTGATCGACCTGAGGGGAGTCCTCACCCAGCCCTTCGACGTGCAGCTCCTCGACAACGGAAACGGGGGTAAGGGAACGGTTAAACAGGCCAAAATTGAACATCATCACTCACTGTGTTTGAAAAAAAAAATTGGGTGAACGGAAAAAAGAATCCGCTGAAGAATCAAATTAGGATTTGGGGCCCCAACTGTAAAATTGAGCTTGACTTACCCTTAGTCACTCTGTCTAACCCATTTCACGGCTGGTGAGCGGTAAAAACTCCACGGACAACTGGCTTGGGACCTACGGCTTCGCGTCGGCCTGATGACCATGGACCACGGGCTGGTGTCTCGTCCATGAGAGCCCAACTTGTCCATGATCGCGCGCTCGCTCAATCGGAAATCGGCCCGCGTCCGACCCCATGACCAATTTCTGAACCCATTGTTTTTTCCATATTTTGGGGCTCCTTTTGCTGAGTCATCCGTTCTAATAATTCAGATCCCGACGTGGAGAAGAACGACGGGGTCTACTCGAGATACCTAACCGAGCTTTCCTTCGGGTCCGGCCGCTACACGGTCGACATCATCGTCGACGACAACGGGGAGAAGGCGTTCAGCTACCTCAGGACCAAAGACAGTAAGTTCTAGTGAAGAAACATGGCTCGCACCTACTCCTGTACAAATGAATGACTGTTAGTAAAATATGTTTAATTATCTTTGTGTAAAATTACTCCTAAATATAGCTTTGAAATCCCGTTCATTTAGGTTCTCTCACGGGCTCTTGCTGCAAGGATCCGAACCTGTCTGGCTTGATCACAAACCAGAAGTTGGGAATCTTCCGTCGGACCGTCCGAGGAGACTCCTTTAGGCTTGAGGTCTCGTCGTCGTTGCCGTCGTTGTTCCCGCCGTCGAGGGTGATGGACCTGGCGGTCGAGGTCGACACGGACGAGGGACAGCTCGAGTTCAAGTGGACCGCACCGGGAGCAGATTTCGACAGCGGTAAGAATATGGCAAAAAGTAGTCCTAAAAAGTGTTTTTCGAAGTGTCAACCCTGGCTCGACTGGCAACCTTGGGCTCATGTCAAGAGTAGGAAGACCATTGCATACGTGATAGAGTCTTGGGAGAATGATTATGCCCTGCAAGAAGCAGGTGCCTGAAGCCATCACAAACCTGGGCAACAGGCCCCAGCACCTAGGACAAGGAGGTTTTAGGAATTGTTGACGTCCATCCGTGTCTTCCAGGCCCTTCAGTACAGGTTTCCCATCGCAGATTACCCGTCCCAAGATGTCTCCCTTGTATGTGTAGGCCTGGTTTGCCACGAGGAGTTGCCCATCCCCAGGTGTCTTCTTGAGTCACCAAATATTGGCGTGCAATCGTCCACTCCTTGTGGATCACAAGCTTCTTCCAAGCTTCCTTCTTGGCTTTGGCTTGAAGGTCGAGCCTGCTCGTACATGCTCGGCTCAAGCTGGACTCGACGCACCCCTAGACTGACTCGCCCTGCACAGCACACGTGTGTGTCTGGATGCGCCCTCAGAGCCATTTTGACGCCTTAAATAGTCAAGAGTTCATTTGTGGTCGAATTGAAGGGAAATGAGACACATTTTTCATGCCTGGATTGTGCAGAAAAGAAATTAGTCTCTATTTATCTTCTCCCGTTAGAGCAAGTGACTCCCCCAGCTTGCAAACGTTGCCAAATCCAGCGTGGGTGGGAGGGAAGGACCCCATTTGAACGTGGGGTCTGACCCAGGATTTGTCATTTTCTCCGTCCGCCTCCGAACCCATGATTTGCCCACTTTCTGGGCACTGCAGAGACCCTCGAGGGGCCTGGATGTAGCAGCCGTTACCGTTATTAATGAGCCCACTAATTATTTTTCAGGGAAGGCCACCTCCTACCAGCTGTACAGCGCAGAGGATGCCTCGGTCCTCTACAACAACGTCAGCGACGGCAGGTGAGCTCGCGTTATTAATGATTGCCTCACCTGAGCAGGAGATGTCGAACTCGAACGCTTCCTCGGGAGGGAACGAGCGGAATAATTTTCTCGTCTGCCACCGAGTTCAGGTGGAAGGAATTTCAGACAGTTGAAAAGGCTTTTTTCTCTATTGTTGCTGGGCTTCCAAAGATCAATGCAGGGGATATCGGGTAGTGGAACGAAAATTGGTTATCATAGTTAAAATATCCAGGACAAAAACAAGCGACATCTTAAGTTAGTCAATAAAGCCACCGGTTTAGGTGACACCTGATGTCGCTTTCTGTAAGAAGCTGAAATGACCGTGACTGGAGTTGCGTGTCGTCGCATCATGCGGAGACCACCGAAACAGTCACACTGTGACAACTGAGTATCGGCCACTGCTGAGACAGCCCAGATTGCTGGTCCTGCGTACCAGGAAATTAGGAAAGCATCAGTTATCTTGCATGGGGCAGCTTGACAGTAGAAATGACAGTGATCTGTATTACGTTAGCGTCGGACTCTGTGTTATACACAGTATAACACGATGTTGATGACAGGTACTTTCACTGTCCGAAGTATGTCACCTTAATGCAGATAAATATCTTGACCAACAAATCTTGGTCTCCACTTCTACCAGCTTTTGTGATGATCAAAAGAAATGCGACTTCACATAGAATGAGGCGTTTTTAGGATCACTCACGCAACGCGTACCTGCACGCAGTGCATAGAGTTGCCACTTTAAACTAAATCAGTTGACTAGCACATTTTATTGCAGTACTTAAGACACTCATTGAATTCTTTTGCTAATTTCAGGCTCCTGGTTGGGTTCAACGCAGGCGCGTCCGCTGGCTTTCCCGATCAGCACCGCCTAAACGTCGACGTCTTTGATCGCAGCCTCTTTTATGCGCTCTTGGCCATCGACGGCAAAGGAAACCCGGCAGAAGTCAGCAATGTCATCCGGGCCTTCGTCCCTACCCCCAAGAAAAGCTTCAATCTTGAACAGATCAACAACAATCTGAGGAAAGCCCCGAGCTCGCGCCCTGAGAGACTCCTCCTGTACGTAGTCGCCGGGATCGTCGGGTTCATCCTCTTCTGCGTCATCCTCGTGCTGGTCATCGTTTTAGGCTTCAGGTGTGTTTTGTTGTCACGTTCAAGTCAGACAGTGCGCCTATGTTAACTGATCCCCTCCCGCCAGAAGGAAGAAGAAGAACCTCGACGACTCTAGGAGCAGTGACGGCAGCGCCGATGCCGGCAGGGCCTCCATGGGCGTCTCCACCGAGGGAAAGGAGACGCTTTCGCCAGGTGAGCACCAGTAAACGTGCCAGTTCCCAGGAGTTATCTCACCTCGCAGAGAAGCAATTGCCTGGATTTAACATCCATATAATAACACACACACTCATAGGGAGAGAGAGAGAGAGTACAGTTAGTAGTTTATAGCGGTCTTAAGTATAATGACCCTCTTTTACCATGATACTCGCTTTCCGCACATGAATGTCCTAACTACAGGGCTTGTCAAAAGTGACCTTGCAGAAGCCGACGCCTGTGGTTCTTTTGCTTTGGCTGCCTCTGTATGCTTAGTTTCACAGCAGTGGGACCGCATTTTGATGGTAAAATTTTCTTCTAGGTTATTCTGTCTGTGATGAGCAGGACTTCGTCAAGGAGAGCAGCGGGAACCAGCAGGAGAATAAGCGCTTCATCAACTGCTACACTTCCTACAACGGCGGCAACAGCAACACCGCAGGCAACAGTCACGTCTCTTTTGACGACAACAGCGTCTACGGCGGCTCAGCGTACGGTTGGACAGAGCTGAATAACCCCTATGTGGTGTCCAACCCCCACGGGAGCACCCTGTACAATCATCACCTGTATGCCAAACCCCTGCCCAAGAGCCTCAGGCAGAATGGACAGCAGCTGTTGAGCTCCACCATGCACTCGACCCCTCAGAGCCCCAGCGGCTCCAGCAGCATATCCTACAACAAGAGGCACTTGGCAGGGAGCAGCAGCGTTGCTGCCCCCAACAGCTTGAGCAGCGGGGACGGAGAGAATAATAGTATTTACACGAGGAACTTGGGTGGCAACACCTTCGTCGCCCCCAATAGCCTCAGCAGTGGGGAGGGCGAGGAGAGGGTGAGACTCATCTCCTCCCTGTCTAACACGCCTACCAAGTCCATTCTGAAGAAGCCAAAGCAAAGTCTGCAACTTCCTACAAACACTGAGGACCAGAGCTCGAGCTCATCTAAGGAAAGGCTCTCCGAGTCCTCAAACGTGAGCTTTAGTGACCGGGACACGCCCCCAGAGGGCGTGACCAAAGAGGGGGATGCGGGTATGACTAAGAAACCGGACTTCTCGCCCAGCAACACCTACTTGGAGACCAGCTTTGAGGAAGTGGCCATCGGCCCTCCTGAGGCAGCGTTGACCAAAGTGCCCCCGCCCACGTTGCCCAAGCCACATAAGGAGGCTGATGCAGCCGATAACAACTCAAACACTTTGGACAGAAAGATCAGAAACATTACTCAGGTGTGAGAAACGTGTCGTATGCTCTAGTCTGCGAAAAGAGACATTTTTCTCATTACATAACTCATATAGACTTCCTTTCTTCTGTCTGTCTGTAATTAGCTGATCTCGTATTTGTTAAGCCTCAATGTCAAAAAATACATTAATGAAGCTTATTGCATTGGAATTTGCTATCCGCTGATGCAAGGTGCGATGTCTACTGTTTGGGCCACAGTTAAGTCATTCAAGCCTGGAGTCCCTGTTCGAGAGTGGAACCTTGATGAACTGCTGCAAAAGGGTCAGGAGTTTTGTGGCTAATCCCATGGCTGCCATCATCAACATTTCAAAGGTCCAAATTGTGCATGCCGGTCAGCCTGCTTCTGACCCTGCCTGCCAGTGTGAGAAAGGACTTAAAAAAGTGTTAAACGTCCATCAGCAGCAGGCACAGTCTTGCCCGAGCTGTTGTAACTCTTCATCCTCCTCCAGACCTCAACATCAAACCTGAGCCTGCTGGTCAGCCCGACATTGGCCAGCTACTGTGCGACAGGGGCTTATAACTCTACGTCGACGGCGCATTCTGTGGTACTATTTCTAACAGCGTCAAGTCCAAAGAGGGTACATATGAGTACATATTATGCGTCGCTAATTTGTCATTTTACACACGATCTTAGGGATTTCAAGGTATTTCACCGGTTTCAGAGTGTTGAATCGCAATGTGTCCTTGTGGAGAGGGAAATATAGAGTAAGAGTATTTCCCTCCAGGCAGAAAATGAGCGGGGATATATTGCGAAACTCGTGCGTTAAGGTTTGAATTATGCTTTTCTTAGTCCATTTGAGCAATCTCACTACTCTGGAATGTCGCTATTGGCGTCGAAACGAGCCGAAGAGTTGATACATGCAGGATGCGTAGTGAAATTTCACGATAGAGTTTATCTCAAGTGTAATGGGTGCTTGCACGAATGTGACAAAAAACTACATGGCCTCAAAGTGTAGCAGGCAGCAGTTCATGTTGGGACACGACGACCGTGATCACTGACCATCAAATCTTCTCTACATAAGTCCCAGGAAAGAAGCCGTCCAGGCCGCCAGTGGTCTTGCCAGTCCACCAACCAGATTCATCTGAAGGAGAGAACATCACGGTTAACAGCTCTTCTCGTGCTCGATTCGCGCTTCTCAAAAAAATTATACACATTTTTTTAAGTAAGGAAAAGCATTCAAAAAAGATAATATGTTTGTGCCATCGAAAAAGGGGGAAGAGTGACAAAAATGTCAAAAAGTGATCAATCTTACATCGAGCTTGACCTTTAAAGGAGAGCTGGGATTTGTGTGATACCTTCGTTGATGAGTTCCAGGACTTCTCCCTCCACTAGACTGATCTCGTCGCTCTCCTGAGCCTGGTAGTCGTACAACGCCCTCACTTTGGGCTTCGCCCTCGCCTTCACACTCGGCTTGGGCCGGCCGCCTGCCGGAACTGGTCGGGTTGCACCGGAGGTTGACGGGTTCGGAGAGCCTAGATAAAGTCAAAACTGCACAGCACGAAAACTTGCGCAACGTGACTGTAAGAAGACGTTTGAGCTACAGCTCTGAAATGACTGCTTCTCATACATCCCGTTTTTATATGCAAATGCATTGCATGTGGGCGATTTCTGGGCATCCACATTGAGCAGTGACTTTCTGTGTGATTAATATTGGGTTCGAGCCACTCAGACATGGTGAGAATGAATACGTAGGTCAGCAATGATGAATAGCAAGCATATGTTTTAGAGAAAATATATGCTTACTATTGATACTTGATTTTAGAGAAAATCAAGCAAAAATAGCAGAAGGAATGTCGTAGCTCAATGTGGATGCCCAGAAATCGCATATTTGCATATCAAAATGTGACGCTGCATACATATGCGAATCTGGGCTAACCACCTCTAATACTCTCCCTTGTGACCATGGCCTGGCCGCCAGCTGGAGTCTGTAGAAAATTCATGTTGGCGTCCACTTGGAGGCTTTCCTGTCTCTTCAGGTTGATGGCGTTGTGGCTGTGCTGGCTGTGGGCCTTCTTCAACTGCTCCACGAAGGACAGGCCGCCGTGCACGGGACTGGACGGCTGAAAACAGGTTCAGCAACATCCAAATCACTCCGGTGATTCACACACAGGAGGGAATTCTGTCTGTGTTTTTGAAGTACGCACCTGATTCTTGTGGGGAATTCTCTTGACCGAAGGCCTGTGCCTGGGTTGTGACTCCGGGGCGGGACCAGGCGGGGGTCCTGGAGGAATCCCGGGCGCCGTCCGGGCTGGTAGACGAGCTAAACGCAGGCAATTTCATACATAGCACACGTAAGAAACAGCCAGAAAATGATGTAACCAGACTTTCTGATCTCTTACAAGGTGTTCTGTCAAGGTTGGTAACTCGCTGGGCTGTTGGTTGGCGAGGACGAGTTTGCCTTACTGCGTCACTTCGAGGTTCTAAAGTAAAAAGCTTTGCTGAAATTCCTTGACTTTTCCCTTTCTGTAATATCAACTCCTGACTTGAAGTGTTTGGCAACCCGTCCTTTATCTCTACCCTGAAGTCGTTCTTGAGGAAGCCCGGGGCCGTGATCACCTCCAGGTTGGAAGAGCCTTTGTCGAAATTGATGGTGCGCTTCTTACCCCCGGTCAAACGAGACTTTTCGGCCACAAATTCTATCCTGCGAGAGACAGAGATGGAAGACACCCTGTGTGATTAGGAAGAGGCATCCCTGGCAGTGCTTTGCGCCAACATTGATCAGATATCTGGGGGATTGACAATTCCTAGTGGCAAACCTACACTTGACATGTCAGAAAGACATCCTGAGGGGATTGCACAAGATCTCTAATGGCAAGACAACTTGTCCGAGGCGCTGGACAATCTGCCTTGGACCAGGTGGTTGAAGTCGGTGGCTCAGGGCACCCCAGGGCAGTAGAATACTTGACCAATGTTGGCGATTGTTATTCTCTGGTATTTTCTTCACTTCGCGTGATCATGGCCGACTAGTCAAGCTCTATAGACGCCAAATATTGATCATACTGCATGCAGGTTAGGTAAGATCTAAACTTAACAGCTGGCCAAGCGTTCCTAATGAGGGCTTGAACTTTGGCCTCTCCTACTTCCATACCGAAAGACCAGCCTCATCTGTCAGAACTTTTGCGATATGAGCAGCTGCCGGAATAATTGCACCATCATTACTTGTCCGAGAACGCGATCCTGAGCTGCTGTCCTGGCCTGGCATCCGTGATCCTCTTGAGGATGGTGATGAACTCAGTCTTGAAGGGGATCTGCAGCAGTGAGTCATAGGAGTTGTTCACGTGGATCACGACAAAGTCGTCCTGTCGAGTCGACAGCGACACCTGGAGGAACAATGTAAAGTCACTTTTTTTGGTCACTTCTTGCCAAGTTTGGCACTTTTGGCACTTTGAATATCCATTCGGTTCTTTTTTTTACGTTGCGCGTACTGCCAGCATGTAGGAGTACCTGTCGGATATCCGAGAACGCCAGCTGACGGCTAATGACTTCTCTGGCCTGACCCTTGTTGGGTCCTGCCTTCTCCGTCTCCCTGCCAATGAGGAACAGGCCTTTGTGGGTCAGGACCAAGTCGCGCTTGGTGCTCTTGATGCCCTTGAAAGGTTAAGCGCTCCAGTTCGTAAGAAGTCTTGATCAACCGAAGAAGAAGTGCAATTTACCTTGAACTTTTTGGCAAATCTGGTGACGGTTTGAGCAAACTCCACCTTGTCCCTCTTGCCCACGAGAGTCCTGAGTCCGGCCTTCTCGTCCAGGCCGATGTAGTCGCCGAAGAAGTTCCGATTCAGTGAGTGCTCGCGTCTCTCCTTGCGTTGGTACAAGATGTCTACACACAAACACACATAAGCTAAGCATGACATAGTGAAATATATACCGGGTGAGGTAAAAAAAAATCACCTCAGTCAAAACAGTGCTACAGTTTCCGACTCTTGACAAAAAGGGAAGACTCCCTGAGATGGACTTTTCCCTATGTTATCCATGGTGTGGGTACGATTAAGCTATTGTAGTGAAGAATGACCCCTGGTTCTGATATGACCGTAAAATCTGTATATGCATATGAACGAAATAGCGACCACTGGCGCGAGGCCACAGTAAATCAGTTGCTCCTGTGCCTTTGAGCTGCGAGAGTAGGTGAACGTGCTTAAGGCCAGCTTACACCCGACGACTTCCAGATGAACCGCGTGGAGTCCACCCAACGTCAAGGTAGGGAAACTACGCTACTATCGGCACTTGCAGCAATGCGCAGTCCAGCAGGTGGTCGCTTTCGCTTCACATTATGATAATCAACGTCCACCTTATACTGTGAAATAGATGCAAGAAGTAACTCAAACCCTTCTGGTCTCGTCATTTCAGCCAAAAGAGTCAATTCTAGGTGTGTTCTGGTACTCTCAATCCACTGTACCGATCATAGCCACCCAAATCACAGAGTGATTCCAGGGTCCAAGCTCACCTGCAGCCTCCTCCTTCTCCCTGAGCAGCTTTTGCCGGTTGAAGTACTTTTTAAATGCCTTTTGCAGGGTCCTGGCGTAGTGGTCGAATTTCTTCTCTCTTCTCTCCTCCAGCAGAAAAAGCTATCATAACATTGATGACAGGATGAGGATAAAGTATTGTAAATTTTTGACTCGATGTAAGTCATGATTACATCTCGGGATTTTAGGTGAAACAAATCAAATGACTACCTTTTCGAGGCCTAAAGTTGGGCATTAGAAATTGAAAGATCAAGCAACCGTAAAATTTTGGATGTCAAAGTTGAATTTCGAAAATATGTGGTAATTACTGTGCAATGAGAAGCCAAACTTCAAGTTTCGTCACCTTAAATTCCGAGGTCATCATTTGGTTCTGTCTCTTCTCACCGACTCTGGGGCTTTGATGAAGAGCTTAGACTTTCCCATCTGAAACTCCTCCTGGTTCATGTTCACGGACCTCAAGATGTGCTCCACGCCCTGCCTCACGTCCCCGCGCCACTGTGGCCAAGTCTCCTTCGTTAATATCGCGTACCTAGACAAAGTCACTTTTCAACGAATGCTCCTAGGGAAATGTTAGGCCTGTTGAAGGCCCAGAGAGACCCAAAGACCAGTCACGAGAGGTGTGCTACATTTCAGCTGTCTCCTCATCCCGCATGAAAGAAAAGAAACAGTTTTCCACCATATTGTGCGGGTGGGCCCATGGGTAGGCCCATGGGCCTAAAGAGGGGACCTGAAAGAAGGCAGTACTGAGTGGAGCCTTTGACAAGCCACGTTGGGCCCAAACGAACCTTTAGGAGGAAGGTGAGAATGGAAAAGAGCAAAAGAAAGAAACCAAACGAAAAAACCAGCCCTTCCTTGAGTACACAAGTGCTATATTTACCTCTGCAGAAACTTTTGAAATGGTCTCCTGTAGGCGAATCCAGCTCTCCTGACCCTGATGTTCTCTTTGAGGCCGAGGTACTCGACCTGGTGTTTGACTCTGTCCTGTTCCCAGTCGCGCGGCTTCTTCGTCTCGTTGGGCTTGATGCACCTGATGTAGTGAGGCGTGCAAGCCATCAAGGACGTCACCAACTCGTTGGCCTGGAAGGAAAAAGGGACGTCCGTCACCACTGATTGCCACGTTGCCAAAAGTACATCAGCAACGTTGCCAATGCACGTCAGTGGGGCAATGGCAACATCGACCTATTCGTCCGCACGGTCAAGTAATAAATCAATTGTAATTGTACATTGGTGAACTTTTTTCTTCATGGTGAATATTGCAACTTCTAATACAGGCCAGTTGTTGTTTTCCTCACATTTTTGCAATGGGAGCAAGAATACATCATGTGGCAGCTCTACCTGAAGCTGTATTCAGAAGTCATGAAGCAGAAGAACAGCTCCCAGACCTTCTGCGTCCCCCTCACCCTGGTCTGGCTGGGGGACGAGGGCACGTGCAAACGCAGGGAAATCACCTCCAAGTTGGCTGCCAACAGAGACGAATTGGAGGACTTGAGCTTTGCAATTGGTGCTTCATAATGTTACTTCAGTCAATAAAATTTACAGGGGCGAGCAGAAGTGATGACCCGGCTCTGTGACAGAATGGGAAGTGTGATTTTCGGGCGCTTTTTAGTAAATTTGCTCATTCTTTTGCTAAACGGGGGGAGCAAATCAAAAACTTAGCAGCTTATAAGTCAAAAATTGACTGTTGATGAGACCTCCTACAAAAAAATATGTAAAATAAAAAGTGTTCAGCACCTTAAGAAATGGGGGAGCAAATGACTGCAGCTCTGACCTTTGAGATCCCTTATGGTCATGGTGTGAAGGATTTTGAATTTGTTGTGCTGCTGATCTCAATTGTGAAGTCAAATGACTCCTCATCCGCTCGCCCATTTATGATGTTGCTGAATGGTTTTTTATGTATACTTAATTTTTAACCACCACCCCCTTCTGCCAGAAATGTAGCTTTTGACTTCGGGAACACAATGACAGCCCTTTAATTCACCTGCGTAACGTTATAACGTTAGGTCTACCACTCTATACTTTCGCCCCTAGATCAGTGTACAATAGCTTATATGAATGACCAAATTGTTCTCCACTCACAGATTTATGATCTCTACGTGTCGAATCTCACAATTCCATCCAGGAAAAAAGTAAAACTCATTAAATACACAGTACATACTCAAACTCATCATGCGTGCACCCTTAATGACATCAGCGTATGATCAAAGAGAGACATTGACATCCACCATCAGCATATTTACACACCTCTTTGCTTAAGACCCGTAACATTTTTAGTTTCTTATCTTAAATTTAAAAATCCTTCTCAAGGCTTTGAACTCGCCCAGAACAGTGACTACGTTTGACCCGAACAGGTGTAGAGAAGGTGAAATTAGTTAATTGCGATCATCTTGAGTAAAATCACCTTAATTCCACCATCTTCTGTGGACGTAAAAAGAGGGTCAGCACAGGTCTTTGTGAAATGAGAGGTAGAGAATGGGTAGAGCGAAGTTTATGCAATACAAATCACGATTTTTGCTGTAATCAGTGTTATTTAAATCGGAGCAGAAATTTCAACATTTGTGAGCCTACATTTTTTTTAAGAAATCTGTGCTGCTGGGACCGCTGATGCAATGCAGATCTACTACGTACAGAGCTAAGTGGTCAGTGATAACAGATGAATTAAACGTTGGAAATTTAAGCTGAAATTTGCACGAGTCCATTTCCATATGTGTACTGTTACCAACATTCCAAGTTTTGTGTGCCATCAATTGTCCAAACTCAGGTGCTTTTGCAGTACAATAAGACTAAACTTATCTCCTCCAAAAAACCTTCTGCAAAAATGATCTGATTGATCTCAGATTTTAGGTACCAGTTGCAGGCACTAAGGGCTAGACTTATAGCTCATGTTTTGATGACAAAATGATGGTTTTTCGGGGCTTGTATGTCAACATGGTTTGGCTTGTACCCCCTATTTCCTGTTATTCTAAAATTACATTTATTGAGCTATAACTTCATGTCTGAGGGGGCTCAGCCCAATGTCGATCACACAGGGAGTCACGCTTCCCAATGCAATGTGGGTGCTTGCATGAGTCGCTGACTTATGTGCTTGCATGGGAAAACGATGCGCAGTGTACAACACCATACAGTGTGATGCTTAAGAATTGCACAACATTCTTTAAAACATTTACTCATGAAGTTCTGTTCGTTGGTCTGGGAGGCCCAGTGCAAGCTCAGTATCATATTGCTTGAGGTTCTGTTAGTGACCACTTTGACTCGTGACCTTCACCATCAGGTCTATTTCAATAATAAACTTTTTCTAGAATGCATACATTGCTAGGTTGATCCCCACCCTGTAGCCTACCCATTAGCAATTGTGATTATATGCAACTTTGGAGGTAACGAATAACAAATCGGTTTTTTTAACAAATAGCTCATAATGATTTATGAATGTTTGTATCTTTGAAAAGTCCCACTTCAATAAGACTTGGCAACTTGGCAGTCGATCAAGCAGAGCAATTTCTGTTCTGTACCTGCATTTCATAGGCACTCTTCATTGGTGCAACTTTTATTTTGTTTTCAAATTTACTCTCAAAGCATCGGAGGTCCTCAATTAGCAAATGAGACGAACGAATACTGACATCATTCGTCGTGAGCACGACTGCAACAAGGCCCCTTTAGACAGGGCCTCTCTGGAACGAGGTAGGCCCATGGTCGGCAGCGTTATGTTGCCCAGAAAGTCAAGACTTTTTTAAATCTAAAACTGTGCTATATCGACGCGTCTTCACGTACAGCACAGGTATGTTGAAAGAACTTTGTCTTACCACACGATGCTCACGTACAGTCCATGCCTGTACTAAGTGAACTAGAAAAATGATTTCTCCTCAAATTGCCACATTGCCTCATTCACTTCTTCACTCTCTCTTCGACTGGATGCCAACATAACGCACCTGCGGACAGGTGGACGTAACTAGGCAAGAAAGACAGCGTTGGATGCTCGCACTTTCCACCTCTGGTCTTTCACGGACTCAAATTGGCAAACACCGTGCAAAACTGACGCCCGGACAATGTCGAGTTTGAGAAAAAAAAAGGTGTTTCACCTTAAAATCTGGCCTCTTCTGACCAGACACAAACTGCAGCTTACAGAACTTGTTTCTTCTAGGGAAGACATTGTAGTCACGTCTTAACACTGACGCACATCAATATATGAAACAAAAAAGCCTACCTGCTTCTTGATCTTGGCCCCCGCTGTGATTGGCCTTTTCTTGGATGATCTGTCGACCTTTTCCGGAAAAAGACCCCTGACAAATGGGCTCTCGGACGTCTGCATGAGTTCCACGAGGTCCACGTTGAACATGTCCTTGTTGCGCTCCACGAAACCGTTGACGTTGTAGTTCACCACACCTAGGAACGTAGTGTGAGTCGCAAGAAAAGGCTGCCTCTTGGTGCATGTGCCATCAAATGAGGCCTAGTTGAAGACTCTCTTTACTTTTGAAAAGTTCTTTCACTCACTAGCCATAAAGAAAAGGTCATTTCTCTCAAGCTTCAAGCTTGGCACCAAGCTTTTTTTTGACCTGGCTTGGTCCATTTGATGTCCTCACCTGCGTAGTGATGGATGGCGAATCCTTGTGCAATCTCCTGGAAGTGCTTGTGTTGCCTGCAGTTGTCACTGAGCTTGCTCTTGAGGTTCTTGTCGGCGCCCTCCTTAACCCCGTGCTGAGAGGCGCAGACGTCGTCCAAGATAGCCAGGACTCCGGGATTGGGACGGCGATCCTCGATGAGGGCGCAGACGATGGAGTTGTTGAAGTACTCGATGGGACGCCACTGGATCCCCTCCTGCACGTACTCTTCCTGAAAGACATATGCTTTTTACGGTACAATATTGATGTTTTTATCGACAGTACAGTAACAATAGGCAGTTGATGTATAAATTGCTTCTTTCTCGCTCAATCCCCCCGCTGCTTTCAAGGACTAAAAACTTACAGTATTAGCTGACATTTACTGATGTTATTAAGTCACTTAACTGTAGGTCACGTAACACTTAACTAGACTTTTCGTTCAACTTAGACTTTAAGTCTTAACACATTGGCGAATTCATTTGGGTCAAAAATTCGTGAAAGGAGCAAAGTTACTATTAAATCGATTGTGAGTGGGATTTAGATCATCCTGGTGGCCTCATGCTCCGGCAACGTCTAGGGCAATGTCGTGGCCTCCTACTGCAGCAGCACCTTGGGCAATGTCGTGGCCTCCGACTTCACGATAACCTTACATTGCGTCACTACGAGTCATGCATGTACTTTTTTGTTGAGCCACTTTCCAAATTTTCCGTTACAATTTTTTTCCTTCAAAAATTGGTTGTACAAAAGTGAGCCAATTTTAGATCTGCGTCTATCACGAGTGAAAACGAGGCCTCAGCGGAGGCATGTCGAGAGAGGCCCAGAGAAATCGCCACCCAAATTTGCTACGGGGTGAGTGAAAAGTAGATTCATGAGTGTCATGAACATCTTCATGGTGGGATGAGTCTGGGGCCCCTTGACTCACCCTGTCAGAAAATGCACCAGATGTCTCATCTGACTATCACTTAAACGAATCCACGTAGCAGGGTGGACTCGGGAAATTTGCAACTCAACTCTTGTGATGCATATGCGTACAGGGTGGACCGAAGAAGGGAAAACCTACGTAACCACTCCGTACACTTCCAGCATCGCCGGGTCTGACGTTCTTGACCAGATACTTTTTCTTCACCCTGTGAGCTGCATTCTGAACATCTCCTTATGACGCAGAGGTGTGTGTGAAGCTGCGAAGTTTCTTGTCCCAACTCTCCGCATGCAATTACAGTGCGAGAAGAAAATATTTAGCTGCCACTGTCAGTGGTCTATGACTGGTCGAAAGTGTTATTGTTGTAAGATTAGGTGTGGAAGTGGAAGTCTGTGAATGTTATGTCCATGTGCACCCTTGAACACATTTCTGGAAATTGCTTTTGGTCTATTTGGCACCAACCAAATGGGGACTTGGCAACTCTTCTGGGAAGGTAAGTCTGAACTTGGCAATCCAGGCAGCGATGGGGGAGACAGAAAAGTTGCCCAACTTCTACATGGTCACGGCAATGATGCGCGCCACAGATTGACACGGATCAAATGAGACATTTTGGCCCTGAATTGCGGTGCTTCGTCATCTCCAACATTCGAGTTCATCTCTCAAGTAAAAAGTCTAAAGATTAAAATGCTTAAATTCCACAGTCCTGAATCACATAAAGCATTGCTGTAAGATGTTTCAGCAATGTTTGTTTACAAAATTTTCCTGACAATTGCAGATCATCCCCCCAAATAGCTGTGGCTACTCCAGCTTGCTTTGACCAAGGTTTCTGTCATGACCACAAAACCTTTCATCCTTCCCAAAGCCTCAAGTCTGTGAAAACAGTTTCCTCTTATATATTTCATCCTTGTTTCTTCACAAAACTCTCGCCGGCTTCAACGGAGAGAAGAAAGTGAAACGGTATAACTGTCATCTCCCCCTCCTCCCTTCTCTCAGTAGCCGCGTGGATCTCGACAGGAAAACATCTCCCTTCACTTAAAAGTCCCGTTGGAACAGAGTAAAGATGCGAACTTTGCTGCTCACAACTTTAATTCTGGCTGCTTCAGGCATTTGCCAAGCCTACAGTGTGGCAGCGCCTGAACAGGAGGGACGACAAGGTAACATGAGGTTTGATATGACCGGCTTGTTCTATCAAGTTCGATCGGGCTTGATCGGACTTGATCAAGTTCGGTCGGGCTCGATCGGGCTCGTTCGGTCGGGCTCGATCGGGCTCAGCTGGGTCTCCATACCACAAGGGAAAACAGTTTTGGACCACTCAACCGTGGGTTTTGCATTACAGTTAGCCCAAATGTTGCCACCTCAGAGGCTATTTTGACCGGGATTAAGAGGGCCCAAGCCTCGATTGAGCCTTTGGGGGCCGAACATTTCATGACGGCCTATAGATGCCATTTCAGACTGTTTCGGTGCTGCTATTTCGGCCGGGTAGGCCTATTTCATTGGTGAAGGGGTGGGCCTTCTTCGTACGTGTTCATAGGGCAGACAGATGGGCCTATCTCGTAGATGGGTCATAGTCCGGACGGACGGACGCGATAGGTCTTTGTAGACCGCTTTTTTTTGCTAAGTAATGCTTGGGAGGGGTTGCGGATCAGCCTCAGTAGCCTTGGACTGATGCGTGGCGCAAACGTGCCTATTCAGCCAAGGCCTGATTACGCAAGCATTGCAAAACGGCAGGGAGACTTACTACAAAGCACCCCTCCAGTGACTTTTCACTCACCACTCCTTGTTGCAAAGTTCTGACACCGTTGAACAGACGCGATTCCCCCCCAAAAATAACAGAAAAACTTTCTCTTAGCAGCGAAAGTGTCCCAAGCCAGGACTGCTGCAATTTTTGTTTCTGGCATCAGATTGAAGCAGGTCTTCAAAAAAAGCTGCCAAATTTCTATTTCGCTACTGCCCTTTCAAATATGTGTGACACGTCTTGGCAGCACCTTTTTTCCTATGCACTTTCAGTCTTTCTACGTGCAAGCCCAATATTCCAATGGAGGTTAAAAGTGTCAGCGCTACTTAAGATGCTTTGCTATTAGCCCTTCATTGCGTGACTGTGTGAATGCCTGACTACGAATATTATTCCAGACGCCTTGGCCACCTTCTACGACGCAGACAAGGAGGCCTTCATGGCTATCTTCGACAGCCTCCTGTGGGACGCCGACGAGCCAAAGATCGTCGATAACGACCAGGTATCACTTGCAGTACCGGGAGTGCGTGTACATGTACATGAAGGAGGAGGAGTTGGCTAGCATCTCATACCAGGCTACTGGACCAACTAGGATAAAGCTTGGCATGGCTAGCGTGGGTGTCAGATCACCCCGAGGAGGGGTCGGATCAGCCGTTCAACAATGGTCCATTAATGGCCATTCAGCAAAATTCATTGAGTAAATAAATGGTTGGATGAGTTAGGTTATATCAGGTTACATCATATTAGGTTATGTCGATTGCTTTAGGTAGGCTATGTTCGGTAAGTTAGATCGACCGTAGAGCAGTCATGAGGGGTGAGATACCCCTTTCCTGACCGCAATGTACCCAGAAACGGTGCCTTATAGTTGGAGCCTTTGGGCCCAGCACTGGGCCTCCGAGTGTAGGCCCGAAATGATGAGGCTGGACAGTTTGTGGCACTTGCTATTGAGTGTTGGTTGCTCCCATATTGGCGTAGCTTGGACACGTACTACGACACGGCCATGATTGCAGGCTCGCCACTTCGCTGACGACGATTCTGCCCACTACCACTACCGACGAGGGCTCCTGCGCATGCCCATGCCGTCCATGTTCCGGCGGGAGGACAACTTCGCGGGACAGATGTACAGGGGCTTCGCGGAGCAGTGCTACAGCTGGATATGCAAACTAGGACTAGGAGGACTCGCAAGCTCGCTGAATGGACTCTTCGGGTTCTGAGAAATTGTTTGTTCCATCTATAAAGTATAGCAGAAGTTGTTATTAATTTATTTTATACATGTATATGTGCGACTAAATAAGGCTCTCATGAAGGGGTTATAATTTTAGATCTCAGGTAGTTATGAGATCTCTAAGCTGCATATGTAGAACAGTTTTTAGAACTTATGTTGAATTAAAAAGCTCAGCAGTTTCCATAAAAAAGTTTAATTCCTTTAGTCTGGCACAGACTATTGTGATTTGACAAGTACCGGTAATCTTGTCAATCATTTCAATATTTTTTGGACGTCCTTGGGGAAGCTGCAGAATCACTGCATCGTTTCATGCAAATCACTGCTTAAACCACGGTGGCGCAATCACTGAAGGGGTTGTCTGGATGAGCATCTCTTACCTGCTCAGCTTTCAGGGTCAACTCGATGAAGATTTGCTGGAGCTTCTCGTTGACGAAGTTGATACAGAACTGCTCAAAGCCATTCTTGGCGAAGATCTCAAAGCCGTAGATGTCCAGGATGCCCAAGTTGAGAAGTTGCTGCTTGCTCAGCTTCGAAGGCAGCTCCATGGCTTGATTCACCCTCTGTGGAGTGGAGGAGGTCGGGGAACGTCTCTGACATGTACATTTTCAAGTCTCATGAGACATTACGTGGACCAAGTAGTCAAACAGTCTTGAGTAGAGTCCCTTGGCCAATGCGTCCCTGGTGGCCTCTGCCTGCTGGACGTTGCAGGTGACGTCGAGCCTCTCAGCCTGCGCGCCCCACTTGGACTCCATCACCCTGGACGTCAGCTTCTTCTTCAGCAAAGCCCGGTCCACTTGGAGCAGATAGGCAGGAAAGTCGAGCACTGAAAAAAGATTGTATTTAAATAATCCGTCGCGGTGAATTAAAGGAATAAATATAAGTCCCAACTTTGAGTCACGCTCTAAGGACCTCTAGCCTAAGCAATTCTGCTGCGTACTACACGTAGGCATGAAGTTATGAGCAGCTTGAAGTGCGTGCAGCAGAAACTGCTGGCACACGGAAAAAGTGACGGTGCTGCACGTATGCAGGTCCAGCTATTGGTGGTTGACACGTACACTCCTCTGCCTCTATGACGGCGGTCTCGTTGCCTTCCTCACTGAACAGGATGTTGCCCAGATGGAGGACGGCCGCGGCCACTTGCAAGACTTCGCTCTGCTCTTCCGCGTTCATGCGCATCGTGGACATGGCCGTAATCGTCTCCGAGTAGTCGGATGCATCGTCTGTTCCTTCGACCTAAAGAGAAGAACATTTTTTTAGTGACATTTCAGCTTCAGGTCTCCACTGTTGTAGTCACTTCGAAGGCCTGGTACCTGGTAGCACCCGTGGAGGTTTAGGTAAAAGTAATACTCCGGGTCCGCTATTCCAAACTGTTCCTTGGCCTCCTTGTCCATGCCTGAGCACAACTGGTAAAAGATGTGAAAGTTTCTCTCCTGAGGGTTCTGCATCACCACGCGGGACTTCTCCAACAAGAAGTTCGAGATTTTGCCCCCGACGGGCAAGCCGCTCACGAACAGAATCTCCACGTACTTTCCCTAAGGAGAACAAACCCGCTCAGACTTCTTGACTCTTAAAAGTAACCTGGCCTTAAGCCTAGCAGTCAACTTAATGCGCTTGGTAACTTAACTGTATAACATGACAGCATTGATTATGCTCAAGCCTCTAAACTTAGCTCGCTCTGAGAGTGCAGAGACATGAATCAGTCTAGATTGCGGGACTCACACTGTAAAGATGAACTTACAAATCTGGAAGAGTTGTTGTTCCTCACGGTCTTTGCGTTACCGAAGGCTTCCAACAGAGGGTTGGACTGCAGGATGACGTTCTTCACTTGCGTGGCGGTCTCTCCCCCGCCGGACACTTGCGACAGGAAGTTCATGATGTACTTGGCCGCCACGGTCTTGCCCGCTCCAGATTCCCCGCTGAAGACGAAAGAAAATGAGCGCGTAGACAATGCATGGCAATGAAATCAGTTTGGCACACTAGAGAATCACCAAAGAAGCCTCACCTGATGATGACGCACTGGTTCTCGTTGTCGATGGTCATGTTGCGGTACATGTTGTCGGCCAGCGCATACACATGGGGAGGGTTCTCATACTGAGCCTACGTGTCAGTAAAGGTCAATACTTTCACATTTGTCTCAATGCATACGTTTATATACATCATCCTGCACAGACAAGTATCAGAGGACTCATGGCCAAAAGTATCCAGTATCATTGCTGCAGTGAGATCCACGAAGTAACGTTTTTGTGGCTGGTGCAGAAATGTTCAAACCATAGGCTTTAGGCCCCGTATTGGCCGCCCATGTAGTGGCCTCGGGGTTAAAGTTTCAGTTTGGCCAGTAAAGGTTTCACTTGGCACCAAAGCAGTCGTGCGGACACATTCAGATCCCTAAAGGCCATGGACCTTAAAGGCTGCTTTTATCGCAAGTTGCGTTACGCTTGAATACTTCATACAAGGGTTGTCTCGAAGCAGCACTTTCATCAGTTCTAACGTTGGTTTACTCACTCAACCTACCGCGCCCTGATACATGTCGACCTCCCTCTGGGTGAAGTATTTCATGGGTTTGAAGGGATTCACGGATATGAGCACAGGCCCGATGTACGTAAAGATCCAGTCGTCCAGGAACCTCTTTTTGAGGTTTTCGACGATCGCGGACTCCTTGATGTCGGTCAACAGGGTCATGTCGTCCACGCCGGACCGCTTGTGGTCCGCAGACTGCCAGGTGTAGACCTGAGAGCAAGGGTTATAGTGTCATCGACGAGATAGTGTGCGTAGGTAGCTCTTACTGTTATGAAATGAAGTTTGCCTACTTTGGAAATCATTGGGATTCCTACCAGCTTTTTGAGTTGTATCATGAGTTGCACAAACTAACTTCAGTTGCTCATGCTCTGGAAGGCCTTGCTCATCTTGAAAGTGGTCTGGATGCGGCTGAGCCTCAACTCCATGTGGTCGCCCAAAGGGTCAGGGCGACCACAGCCATGAGATGCAGCACACATACTTCTTTATTGAATTTAAGTGCAAGGAACATAAAATGGGTGACTATTCAAATAACCACAAGAGGGCTGAGGAAAGAATTCCCCAGCTTCACCAGCATGTCAATCTTGTCACCAAAGGGAAACAGACGCAATGAGATCAATGGTCAACCTTCTCCTGAAGGACACGATGTGCTTGCAATCATGGTTACACTATGTAGAAAGCTAAGCTACCCCCCCCCCCTTATCACTTTCTCGGATGCTGGTGCCAAATGTGAATTTCCCTTGGTACCAAGGAGACAGCACATTGGGCAGGTACATTGAACTCATCCACTCTTCCAATGTTATATTTGTTAAGTCAGTACAAGTGTCTCGGCGTTTCAGGTAACATTCTCAAGAAGATTAAGATCACTAGAAGTTGATGAAACAACCGAAGAAGTCTTTGGATCACTTACTTCACTTGTGCAGCACAAAGGGACCCTGACCACCCATGAGAACATGCGTCTGGACCAGATAGGGAACTTTACTTCACATACATGAACATATTTCACCAGTATAAGTTCAGTGGCACTACAAGGCAAAGAACTGCCACTATGCATGAGTAACAGCTTTCCACAAGTTAGGCCAAATGTCACACAAGAAATTCTTTGTTTGAAGAGAACCCCCGACATCAACTGTTGGCACGGCTTGCGAGCAACATCCTAGGATTCCACAAGGGTCACAAAGAGCACAGACACTTGTCTTTGTGCACTAGTTTTTAGATGAAGCAGCTCGAACTTGTCCGTTGACAGGTATCGATTTTCTGACTCCACTGCCCTTGAAACGTGACAGCACAGTTTCCTCGTTGCACACCCAATCAACTCTTCGGCCACCCGTGTCACCAGCCTTTCGGCGTCGTTTTTGCACACAATTCTGCATCACACATGCTTGGTCAGCTCCATGCACATGAGCTTCGCACAACATTCACAAGCTTACCATAGTGGACGTCCTGAGATTTCCCTGGAGTAAACTTGGTTCTACATCAAATGATCTTCAAGGACCTGTGGGAGTCAATGGCCATTTCACTTCCTGCCACCCACACACAATTATTGTGGAGATTTTTTTGCTCTTTCTGCAGAATTTGCAGGCTTTAAGCAAACGGACACGTATACGAGTCCTTATCAGTCTCGCACTTCAAACAACATCGTCGTCGTCACTACGTACGTCCATGTGCACAGGGTGCCCAACAACTGCTACACTGCCAAGACGTCTTGACAAGGCTGATGCCATTCGTCCCCGTGAAGGTCGCACAGCGACCTTGTGGAGAGACCTCTTCGGTCTTCACGACACACTCCAAATATCCACTGAAGGCCTTCTTGCATGCACGAGTCCTACTCAATTTTCGTGTCCAACTCCACGGTCACGGTGAAGTTCACAACCTGCGCGTGCGTGACGCCCTCAACAGGAGTAACTTCAGTATTTCGTCAAAAGCCTTGGTGAAAAGTCAGACTTGGCCGCCCTGTTCTGTTCAGAGACATCAACTGCTGCTGGTGCTGCCGCCAATGAAGGCATTTCGATAATACCCGCATACAATCGCTTCCACCTTGAGGACGCGTCGACACAGGCGGATTTCGCGCACCGAGTGATTGGCAAGCAGTGATTGCTTCATTCACTGTCACTCTTTGCTCAATCAGGGGCCTTTTTCTCGTCCTTTTTTTCAATCACCGGGATTCTGCATGATTTGTCTCACGTCACGAAGATTCCACCCATGTAGACGGACCCTTAATGTTTGTGCTTAAGCCAGTGCATCGCACATAAATATGCGTCACGTCCAGCACACGAGTGTTAGGTCTTCTTCCCGCTGTGCACAACAAAAGAGCAGCCCTGCTAGAAATGTGGGTTAGAGGTGATGACACGAGCCGAAGCTCGCGAGCCTACACAGCCTTTTCTACAGTTTGGCCTGGGAAGGGAGAGGCTCGGCCAGGCCTTTTGCAAAATATGCGGAATAGGCCTACAAGGCCTGTGCGGCTCTCTGGTAAGGCCATCTGGATGAATAGCTGAAATCGTTCCACTCTCATAGAGACTGTCATTTTCCATCTTATAATGTTACTTCCTGCGCCTTTCGTCGTAAGACTCAAGCTACCGTGCATTTTACACTTGAAGACTTTTGGCAATAAAGGGTGGCGGGCTCGAGGCCCGCGAGGGAACCAACATCACCAGTGTGGTTACCAATGGGAGGAGAGGGCTTGACACACCAACTGCTCACGCAAAAAGCTTCTCGGCCTGCGACCTGTCGAAGTTCTTGTTCTCCTTATGCCTCTCGTTCAATTACATATATGCAAAAAGTCAGTGAAGGATGTTATAAGATGCCACTATACACAGCAGTTAGGCAAGGTCGGAAATTTCCATTCACGGTGAATATGTGAGTTAGCGAATCTTCTTACCTACGTAATTACCTACGTAAACTGCACGAACAGCGTTGACATTTTTTAAAAGGCTTAAAGAATTGAAAAAAACAGTGCTTTTGGATTCCTTTTCCTTCTTCATTGGGCGCGCCTGTTGCGCACAGGTGCACATTGCACATGTCGAGCGTCAGTGACTCACAAGGGTTCCTGGATCAAGCGAATAAACACACCTTGACTTCCCCCATAATTATTGCAGTCGGACCTGCATGAGGGTTATTTTTATCCCCATTCTGAAGGAGGTTGGGAAGGTGGGAGTTTGCAGGCATTTTTTTAGGCATGCATAGTATACAAATTGGCTGAGAGATATTTCTTTGGAAAAAGACGCAAAATCACATTTCTCATCATTCATCATACTCATATTTAAAACTTAAGATGGAGCAAGAAGACGATCTGTGAAGAGACTGATCAGTCTGGACTTGAGAATGAATCAATAGTTCCACCTACATGAGCAGGAAATAGAGCTGTGCTTACGTCAGTGGAGGGAAAAGTTTGTCTGATACCTGATCTGTGACGAAGTCCTGAGTAAAAAAAAGTACTTACTCAGGACAGAAAGCAAAGAAAAAACAAAAACAAGACAACTTTAAAAATTCTCCCACTTTAGTTATGTTTTAAGATAAGAAGATGAATCAGTTGCTGTGCATATGTTTCTGTACCGATCCTATTCCAGGCGTATGTAGAGGTTGATATGAACGAAACAGCGCTTACATTTTAATGTGTATTTTAAGTAATACTTTGTCATTGACCTTAGAAAGTTGTTACGGGCAAAGTTTTGAATGTCTACCTTCAGGTCATGAATACTTTATGAATTCTAACGCTTTTTACTTGCGACATAGGAAACGGTTGACCGGTCCAAATTCACCTTTAAGGTACTTCACGTTCAGATAATCAGTTATGGTTTGCCAGTGAAGCTTCTTACGAGTTCAGCCTGAGGTCTCGACTTTGTTCATCTCACTTTTGGAGCAAAACTTTTGCACTGTCTTGGCTGCACTTAAAGTGAAGAGCCCAGGTTCAAGCTTACTCATGCTCACCCTGTCCATGTTTCACACCTGTGGAATTCGTATACCAGCAAGTGCATTCTGCTCAGGATCAAAGTGCACCAAAAATACAGTCGCAGCTCAGACAATAGCAGAGCTGTAGTTATAGCAAGAGTAAGGCCAAATCGGCTCTACAACTGAACGTGTCCATGGGTTGGTGATGCTGTTTCTTTAAGGAAAGCGGTGCCTGTGCTTGGGCCTCCAACTGAGACTGAAGATGAGAACAGCTTGTTCCGTCCACTCGTCCAAAGTTTGATGTGACCGATGAAAGTCAAGAGGAGGTCTTGAGTGCCCCTTCATTCTTAACCCCAACAAATTGGCCAGCGTTGGTGTCAGTTGACACCACAGTCAGGCTCGCAAGTGGCTACTCTCGGGTTACCCAAGTCGAGAAACCTCAGGCAGTGTGGTCGGGCACCTTCACTGCGACGTCCTCGCCGTTCTTTTTGACCTACTACTGACCTACTTCACCGCTCTGACTTATTGTTGCATCAATGACCCCTTGCACAGCTCTTGGATGGGCCACAACTGCGGCCCGAACCCGGACGTCAGGTGGTGGTTGGGTCATGGTGATACTGTTGTCACAACGGGATCACGGGCATGACGCAGCCCAGGGCGAGGGGGAGTGGAACGACGACCGGGAAGGAGGGGCCATAGTACGGACACCAAACACGGTATGGGGGTCAGGCCATACGCTCGTGCAGACAAAACTTAGACTTCTGGTCATTTCGGGATGTCACTCATTAAAGCCCCTGCCAAAAGACGTGTTTGGGTCAGAAACTCAAGCCTCTCACACAGACAAATGTGTCTCGAACCAGCACGGCAGCCTCAAGAACATGACTATAGTAAACTACGTTAATGCTGCCAAAGCCGAATTCAGTAAAAGTTAAGAGCAAAAGCACGGAGGCCATTTTACTGATCGACATCAAGACGATCCTCTCTATGTTTGTTCCGTGATAGAAAAAGCCATTTGCGTCTACTCATGTCAGTTATAGGAATATGCCGATTACAGTCATGGAAACTTTGGATCCCGAGCTGATGAGTAGAACCGGAGACGTCTGTTTTGCGGATCCCCTGCTCCTTGCCGGAATTGTTCTTGATCAAGTTGAACCCGTGTCTTCGTTGCTAGGTCCAAGTTCGTTGCACATTAAAGTCAATCAGACTCTAAAGTTTGCCCTCAATATATCTCTGTCATATGTGCATACGCACTGAAGCATTGTTTACTCTGAAAAACCATCCATTTGCCACGAGAAGTCATCACAGAGTGGGAAAAACAAGAACAAAAGATATCAGTTCTGATCATCCCCAGGACTCCAGTCTGGATCCTCATCGTCGTCACTCTCGTCCAACTCTAGATCGTCCAAATCCTCAAAGAGAGATTCGTCTACCTTGACGGTTTCTCCAGCTAAAAAAAAAAGAGAAAACGCACATGATTACCGTGTTAGTGAGTGCACTTTAGCTCCTATTACACTTCTCAATCTTTTTATATACAATAATAACATAGAATATTACAATTCTCCCCGGCTTATGCAAGTACCGTGACCGTATCCTTTTCATCAGGTATAGGTACATCTGTTTACCTTCTTGCAAGAATTTGACGTCTGAGTCATTGAGTGTCGAGTCCCTGATGAAGAGTTGCCTGCCCGTGAGCTTTCCTTTGAGGCTGGCAGCCTCAGCCTCTTTGCTCTTCCTCCGGGCCTCAGCCCGTGTCTCGTCGAAGCGTTTCTTCCACGCCAAGAAGTTTTCCACGGTCACGCGGGTGCCTTCGAAACGTTTCTGTGAAGAAGAGAATAAGACTCAAGATCTTCGAGGTCTATTATCATTGCTCGTTATTAGCTCCTATGTGGGCGCAGACACGAAATGCCAACATTACCAACATTTTTTATGCCCTTATCTTCGACCACGTCGCCTACATCAAGAAAGACAGCATCTTGGCCAGAATTGTCACATCCGAATACTCCTGCTAGTAACGCACACCAGCCAGGCACGTTTTTGAAGATGTTCCGATGAATTTGGGAGAAAAATATCTTTATAATAATAGTTGGGACACCTGAAAACTTTGTGTTGTTGCAAAATAGGGGTTCATTTAGAGCCCTTTTACTCTGCATTGAAGACTCCAAGCTAAAGCAGCTTTAATTTATGCATTTAACTAAAAAAAGGAAATGAAATGTAGTGATGACACATGTCTAAGGCATCCGATGAGCATCCTATACCGACGTGCTAAATACCAGGGAATTTGACAGCTCAGCCTACCTGATTGAGTGAGATTTGGCGGAGGCCGTAGATGTAGCACACAAAGGACTTTGTAGACATGTAAACACAGCATGCAGACTTCACTCACTTACTGACTATGGCTGAAGTGAAGACTTCAGAGGTCTCAAGGTCTGGACTGAACTATTCCCCCCCCTCCCCTTGGAGACATATGAACGGTTAGGAAATGACTTTAGTGACATCCGGTCTTACCCTCTCAGCCTCCTCCTCTATATCCTTCTTCATTTTGGCCTCCTCTTCTTTCTGAACTTTTATCTCCTCGTTTTTGTTCCCCAGCCACTCGATGCTCGCGGACAAGATGGTGAACACCATGACCATGCCGAGGTTCTCGTCGATCTAGGAACAGAGCACCTTGTAAGTACGTGAAGAAACCACTTGCAAGACCTGCCTTGATGGAAACGGAGACAAAAAATGAGGGTCGAATTATCTACGTACAGCGTGAGTCAACTACTGGTTGGCCTCATTTTTTGACCAGCACTGTACACGCTGTGAGACTTTCACGCATGAATTTGACTCTTTTCGGTGATGCCAGCTTGACGTCACGTTCGAGCACATAATTGATGCCATTGAATGTGCAAAGCTCTCCAACTAGAAATTGAGACTGACCTTTTGTGGTGTAAAACACAACGCATAAGTTGATGCAGTGACAAAGCATTGATGAAGACATTAATCTTTCGAATTTCCCCCTTTGGCCCTCACAGCAGTCTCGAAGCACGTACAGACTTCAGAAGCACACAAATTTTCTTCACTGTTTAGAGGTCATTTTCTGGTCTCCACGAATAAATGGTGAGTTTTTGGTGTCTTTCAGGATCAAAGGTGCTCGAAGGCAAATACCACACAAAATGTTTTAATTTACGAGCACAATAGTAGGGTTAAGTTTTCGGTGACTCAGCATGTGCAGTGAGCTGGGTGATGAAGATCAACCCGGTCTGATTTTGGCGTCATTGAATGGGGTTGGATGTTCTGGTCATTGCGGCAAAGCCTGGTGTGATTGGCCTGGTGACGTGGCAATGGCTGACGCCTTGGCCACGTGAAGGGCGGTGGAGCAGACAAGGGCGAATTCGGCCCAAAGCTGCCGAGCGGTGCTCAAGAGTCTCTGACAGAAATATAAATGAATGTGAGAAAAGGACTACACTCCAATCATACTTTAAAGTCAGTCCGGCTTGATCTCGAGTCACCCTGTAGAACTACCGGGCGCCGTAGCATTGCGTGCATCACGCGTGCACGTGCGGACTCACTTGTTGTGAGACAAACTCCATGAACTCGTCCAGCACTTCATCGTCGACATCTCCCTGGTCCTCGACTTGGACGAGCGGGGCTTCGTCCGGATATTTGGGAGTAAGCGTGAACTTGAGCAGGATCTCCAGGTCGCCGATGTCTCCGGAGGAACCCGCGTCAGACTTCACTGGCAGCGTGAACGAGATCGGCGGATCGGAAGACAGCACTGAAAAAGGCAGTACTCGAATCAATCCCACATACAGCACAGGGTGACTCAAGAATATAAGATCTTCGAGAGAAAAGCTCCGTTAAAAGGGTCCGGACACAAAGTTTCCCCTGGAATTGCGGCAGCAGCTCAGCCTATGTTGTATTTTGCTCGTCTTGAAGCCTCTCACCATTGAGATCGCCCTCGTAGATGGACTCCAAGGCCTCCATCTCTCCCCTCTGCTCCTCCTCGTGGTCCATTGTCTTTGGAATTCGAATCAGATCTCCTCTGATTTCAAGCCATATGAGGAGGAACTCATGTAGTTGTCGGGCAGAGCGATCAGGGACTCAAGCTTGGACACAAAGTCCACGATGAACATTCACACATTAAGCCTGCCTGTGTCAGCCAGAGTCAGAGCGTGTTTGTTTACTACCTCTGCCTTTCACAACAATGGTCCAGAGTTACCAGGAAGTTGTGTGTAGCGATGTCGGGTTCTGTCGAAGAAAGCAAGTTGGTTATTTTACATATTTCTATCCTGAATCAATGTACCTATAGACTTCATTACGAATTTTAGTTTTCTATTTTCAATTTTCTACTAATTTTCTATTATTTTAGTTTTCAATATGTTTTGTCCTATTATATCATACTTGCTATTGTCATCCTCAAGAATATTAAATAAACCTTCCACCTGAAAGACTTGCGCGTATGCACATTCAGTAGTCTGATACTTGATTCGGTGCATTATAAAAGTATAGTTATCATGTCGATGAACGCACGGTTAATTTCTTTAAACTATTGTTGCCGAAAGTATTTGAAACACTATTATTAAAGTATTTGAAAGTATCAACACGCGGTCCGTCTCTTCACCTCTGTCCAAACAATCCTTGTTTAGCTGACTTTTCTGACAAATTATAGTGATAAAAACTTATGATCAGTTCAAGCACGCTCACGTGGCAACGCTGTCAAATTTGTTTTGGTCTCTTGCCAACAGACGAAATTCTTGTGATTTCCCCAACGTTACCATGGCTTCTCGCGTCGGCCCCCGCGCCACCGGCACGGACGGCACCGACTTCGGACACCGGGAGATCATCAAGGAGCAGTACTACATCAGGTGAGCAGCAATCAGTGGTGACTGGCGATGGGGACCCAAGCCGAGACTGCACTGGCAGCCTCTTCACCCTGGACGATTAGTTTTGACATTTGACCCAGTGCAGTGCCCTAAATGGAACGTTGTAAGAACAGGGGAGCTTCCCCCGGCTTACACGATCCAATAAAATACAATTCTACACATACATTATTAAGGTACTATGTGTGCGTGTGTGTGTGCGTGTCAACTACACTCAGACCACCAAGTTGCACGGACATCAGACAAAGTTGACCCCAAAAGTAACAAACAGTGAAGGTGAACACTTAAAGTCATTCAAAACTCAAAACCTCCCTACAACCGTGCAATGTGGAACTACAGAGGACACTTTGATGTGGGCCCCAAGTAGAAAGACTCCCTAGACCACACTTTGGGCACTCTAGGTGATGCATCGGTCTCCAACACCGCCTTTTTTTTCAGGGGACCGACCAATTTGTGATTTTCGGACTGAAAATTTTTTTTTTAAGTGTTCTCCAGGGGGTGGAAAAGTAAGTGAAAAGGAAATGCCAAATATGAACTTTACGACTCTATGTTATATCGTTTCTGAACGGTAGGGACGAATCCAAGCTTGTTCATAAGGTACAATGGTCTTCTGTCTTTCAAGATACTTTTGGGTATTGAAAAAGATCTCTCTACACTCCATTAGTGCTGGCAACGGGACGAAGCTGGAGCGTTCATGGGTCTAAATTTCTTTTAAAAGTATTCTCTGTCCTGAGGTTTGTGATTGCCCTTGGATTTCCTTGGTCCTGTGACCAAGGTGTGATAGGTGGAAAATGACTTCAGTTGGGTGCATGACCAGAAAAACGTACCTAAAGACAAAAGCAATCGGGTTTTTTTTTATTTGTAGTTAATTCCATAAATATGCATTTGTACTTAAATAACCCAACGTACGAAGCGTCCGATATTTCTTTGCACAAGAACGGAAAGGAGGTATTCCGACTGAAGATAATTCTGACACACCCTGTGTGTAAAGTTGGCCTGTGTAAACTGCAGCTCATCTCCACCCTCACATTGACCACAGTTTTTGACCAAAGTGACCAAACACAGTCTATAATAAAACAGGGAGCAGCAAACTAAGGGTTGCCGAACTCTTCACACACCGTCTACATAGGACTGCATTTCAAGATGACGTGAATATAGCGAGCTTTATAGAATTATACGTAAACACTATGCTGGTGTAAACGCGCCCTCAGAAACGGCGATAGCCGCCGCTTCGACGGCAACGGCAGTCACGAAACCTTCTTCGCCCGTCGGAAGGCGGGAGCGGTCCTCAACACTGACCCCGGCGTCCAGGAGAGCGACGACGAACACGCCGCTGAAGAATTCGTCAAGTACTCTGATGAGCATGAGGTGTTGGAAGAGATCGTTGACGCCGCTGCCAAGGACGATCATGCGCTCGCCAGCGACTACGTTGGCATGGGTGGGCCCGAGACCGTCCCGCTCCATGCCCCTGGAGCCGCCTTCGAGCCGCCACCCACCGAGCCGCATCGGGCCTGCATCCTGGACGAGCTCTTCCTCACCCCCAGCAGCGACCAGCTCAAGAGGTTCCGGCGCATCGAGGAGAGGAAACTTAAGTCAGCGAGAAAAGCTTTTCGTTCTTAACTCGACTTTAACTTTCTCATATGGGAGGGACCATAAAGTTATCAGATTTCTGCATCATGACTAAGTTTTGCCTGTCCATATTATGATTTTTGACTTTTGACCGAGTTGACCTGTCCGAGATCTCCGATTGTCCGAGGACGGAGGCCCGAGGACAACGGAGAGGCGAGGACAGGGCCAGACCTCAGTCGCCCCGAAAAGAAAGATCATGCTCTTTATGGCCGGGCAAGCAACATATGAAGGAGAAATAATGAGAGTAATTTCACTGCGAGCTACTTATACAGCGTGAGTCAGTAAAAAGTCCGATGAGACAGCATAAACTGAGGTGGGAGGGGACAGGGGCAGAAGGGAGTAGCAGGGGGAGGGGACAGAAAAGTCCATTGGACAGTATTTGACTCACTGGAAAGGGTGTTTTGAAATTATGGCCACAAAGTTATTTTACGTCCTTTTTGTGTGTGAACTGATAGTTGTGCATAACACAATTTGTCTTGCAAATATTTGATGCAGTTGAGCGCAGAATCCTTTTGCGCTGATGCTATTGCAGTGAAATAGATTCCTGACACATTAACTACTCCATAGCCGTGTGACTAAAGTTTTGTCGCCAGGCTGGTGGTTGTATGAATGATACGATGCTCTCATACAGGTTGTCTCAACTAAGCTGAGCACAGTTTGGTCTAAAATAGTTTTTGGCTTCCTGTTGAAGGTCAGGATAAAGCAGCACCTTCTGAAGTGTTTTCAATAGCAAGCCTGAAGTCAGCTATCCAGATAGCGCAAAATGATCAAGAGGAAGATGTTGTGCTTGCCCTGGTTCACCAAGTTCTACCCAGTGTTCAGCAAAGTGGGGAGTGTAAAAACTGTATTCAGAACTCTGCAGTGTCCCAACTCAAGCCAAATTGCAAATGGAATACGTGGGAACTCTATCTGAGGCAATTTCAAAGGTTTGGAGAAAAAACCTAAGCACACAGAAGGATCTCTATGATGTGGCAAAACTTAGGTATAGTGTACGACTACCGAGGTGGCTGCGCCAGACCAACCTCATTGCAGCTCACTGGATGCGGGAATACAGCTCCTGGTCACTGGACTAGGAGCCAAGTACAGAACCGAGGGCACTCCAGCTAGCAGTATCGGTTCGGGTTATGCTGTATACGCAAGATTTTTTTCTATGAATTTTGCCATTAACTTGCAGTATTCTATGTGACACAAGTAAAACTAAAGAATACTGAGTTGGAAGTGAACTGAGACGGATAAGGCTAACAAGTACAGGATAGGAATGCAGTCAGCAACCTCTCATGCATGAGTCCTAATGCAGTGAGACCCCCAACTATTTATTGTCCACTGGGGGCAGCCAGGTCCTGGACGATGTCAGCAGGTTCCTATGCTGTACTTTTTAGAGGTACGCCTGACTGAGAGAACTTGTGGACTACTGTGCATAAGGCAGCGATTGTGAAAATGGGTGCGATACTTTGGCCGGGATACTCACAAATATTGGTGATTCTACATTATTCAACCTTTTTGTTACAAACCTTTAAACCCAATAACCTTTATAAATACCCAGAGTTGCATCGCAACTGAGACAACCTGTTGTTCATGTAGCTACAGTCTGGCACTGGTTTTTGTTCATAACTGACGAATGCTTCGCTTTGACCGACTCCAACTGTGCGATGATCCCTCTTTGACCCTTGACACAGGTTTCTCCTCTCCCTTTGTGTTGCCATTTTGTCTGACTCATACTGTAACTGTGCGCAACAAAGGCTGCAATCCATGCCTACAGGGGTTGTGTTCTTATCTGCTTCAGTGCCGTGAACAAGTCCCGTCTGAAGTGGGCCGTCACATCCCACATGCTCTTGTTCGGCCTGATGTGTGCCAAGTTGCTGCCGGAGGTCCTCGACAGACTGGATGTCTTCGTGCTCGAGCTGGAGGAACTCTTTATTCCAAAGGTGACTGGAACGATATTACATGTCAATGGATCGAGTTGCTCCATATGACACGTACAGTGTGAGTCAAGCAATAAAAAGGAAGGACTTGCAAGTAGAGAAATCGGCAACTTTCTTCGAGTCACACGGTAGCTTTTTTTTTTTAAAAAAAAAAAAAAAAGAACCACCTGCTGAATTGCTTGCATGTATTAACTAACGGATTGTTTATACTAGGCCAGCCTGTGGGAGTGGTTCTGGCTGGTGAGCGTCGTCTCCAGCTTCTTCGGCTTGTCTGCGTGCCGCAAGTCCAATCCCGGCTCCATGACCAAGTTCTTGGTCGGCGTGATCGCGTTTGGCCTTCTTCCGGTCGTCGCCGGCCTCGTCGCTCACTTCCCGGACGTCTACGCGTTCGTCACTACGAAAAGCGCAAAAGACATGCACACCTGGAAGGTAAGACAAGCATCTGTACACCCGCACTCGTTGAACATCCTATTCCAGGGTTACCCTGTTGCCCTGCTGTGGTACGCGTTCTTCGTGGTTGCTCTGCAAGTCCACTGCTTCGAGATCTACTTCGCCAAGACCCTCATCAAGGCCTGGAGTCCAAGAAGAAAGACACAGTGAAAAACCCCAACCCCAAAGTCTGTGAGAAGGTCCTACCCAAATTGTTGAGAGGCAAACTCGTCACTGCTACTTGCGACCGCTTTTGCTTCAGTCAATAATAAAGTTTGTCTTCATTCACTCAGTCTTTCTTCAGTGTCATGCTAGAAGAGGGGCCAGCACTGACTGATACAGTCAAGTCTTGATTGAACGACCATTCTGCTGCTTCCACCTCTTTATTTGCATAAGTTCGAGTGAGTCACAATATGTGTGCTGTTGCATCAACGTCCCCAAGACCCATTTTTGTCCGGTGGAGCAAAGTTTGACAACACGTCTGCAGCTTTAAAGCGCGCGCGCGAAGTAAGCTGAGGTGACTTTAACGCAGGTAGGAGAAAGAAAAGAAAAAGGAAGAAGACTAGATAGCTGCAAGACCATTACAGGGTGACTCGAGTCGTAGCCTCGTTGAGTAGCGCAAAAATGATTTGCGTGACGCAAGTCAGCCGTTCGTGCGCTCAGACAGCCTCTCAGTGCATTTTTTTCCCTCCACCCTGTAGCGGACAGATACCGTAATTCGACGGACGCTCGCCAGGTGAGTGACCTGCTGGTGGCCAGAACGTTTCAACTGTGCCGTACAAGCAATAAGTGTTTTTAAAGTCTTTGTAACTCTTCGTGGAAGTATTCACACATTAGTGTCTACATGTATGCTTCGCATAAGAAATGAACCTAAACAGGACGATGACTTTATTGTGTCGTCAGTAGTTTGGCGCCCACATGATAGGTACATCTCACGTGTGTATGTGTGTGCGTGCGTGTGTGTGTGTGTGTGTGTGTGTGTGTGTGTGTGTGGGTACGCGGGCGCTGGCGTGTGTGTGAGAGAGAGAGAGAGAGAGAGAGAGAGAGCGCTCGCTCCTTCACGAAGTGATCTGTGAGCCAGTCAATACAGAGAGCAGCAGCAAACATTTCTTTTCGCAAGTCTCTGACAATTTCTTGGGCAACCCCAAGTTATTGCGCTTCATCACCTGCAAGAGGATCTCATAGGCAATCATGAGGTAAGAGGAGAACAAACTCAAATACTGTAATATTGGTACTGTGGACTACAAAGCATCACTTTGGGGGGAGGGGGAGGTTTTTGATGCTTGTAGGCAACGCTACTAAAGTCACCTTGAACACCACAAATCTGATCAGACAACCAAGCAACGCACTGCATCTTGGTCATCTTCGGGACCTTCACAATGGTGCTGTTTTCCCCCATTTCGAGCTAGAGTCAGGTTCTGACTCAGGTGGTTGTGGTTCACTAACCACAGCATCATTGTTCAGTTGGGAGATGATCCTGACTGAATCTGCAGTGCAGCCAGATCATGAGTGGTATGGCCCACTCATTGCATCGATCGCTTCCTGGGTGGAAAAGTGGAAATCACTGTAAAAAGATATCTGTTGGCATGGACTTTGATGCTAATATTTGTTGGTCGTCCCAGTGATGCTTGTGTCACTTACAATGACAATGTTTCGGTCTGGGACAGGGGGATTTTGACGCTCATAACCGTGTGATGCAATCATCCATAGATGCAACCGACTGTAGCGACGACGAAGCAGTTTTCTCTCGACAAGACATTTGATCAGTGTTGTGCAATGTTGCAAGAAAGACAGGCAATCACGCAATCAACTGTGCTCAGGCACACCTGCCCTACCTGTCTGTCTGCCTCTCGGCATCTTCTTCATTTCTTTTGCTAATTGGCCTCATCAAATTCAACGCTTTTGTAAGATTTCCGGAGTTGTGTCACAAGACAAGGAAGCATCATAATCTTGCACGGTGACGCGGAGTTATTGCCAGGGACTTCTATACAGTAAAGGACGTGCACAAATCTTTCACTACTGCGAGAGCAGCGCTGCCCGGTGTTCAGCAGAGATCAGGGTTAGGATGGGTCAGGTTCCCTTGCCCCTTAACAATCTTTGTTCTACTTTGGTGCATTGCAATGGCCAACCTGAGATAGTCAGGAGACAAATCCCGGGAATTGTATTTCCTTTTTTTTCATCTTGTCACCAGACTCGATCCAATGGTGCCAAAAATTCAGAAGATGGAAAATCGGTTTTGTATGGCAAGCATACAAGATGTATGTATGGCAAGACACGAACATACTGTACACATATGCGTTAGATGTCCTCTGGTGTCTTTTCACCAATGGGTACTTGGACACTCCTGATGTTATTGAAATCTTGGTGTTCTCTGTGCCGTCGGATTCAGTGCAGCCCACAGTTGACTGGCAAAATGAGCAAGCCATGATGGAATTGGCAAAGGAAACGACTTCTCCGGGCCATGAAACAATGCCAAGCAGCATGGAGCTCGCCTATTCGGGGTGATCTAGGAGTGGACAATCGATGCTGGTACTGCACGTACGTAGTTACACTACGCTGTAGGAAACAAAAATGTTTTTTTTTCCTCGCTCATGTCCCTCACCACGCGTCCCATTGTCGTCCAGTGCTCCGTGTCCCTGACCACGCCCTTCATCGAGGAGTTCTTTTCAGTACTAGTATAGTACAAGCACAACCATCCTGCAATGTATGAGATGATCACATGTACATAAGAACAGGACTTACGTATGTGTTTCATTCCCTTAAAAATGAATGGGTGACGCAGGAAAAGCGTGTTTGAGTGCAATATCCGCCGATTAGCCAAGTTCTTGGTGTGATTCATAGGTGACTGACACAAGTCTTGGCTAAGACTTCCGGTGAGTGTCATTGCTGAACCACTAGAAATTTGAGGACGTCTCTGCTGCTGAAGTTACTGAGCAGCAACAACCCTCGTCCAGACCCTCCACCTTCGAGTGGTAAAGATTTCCAACTGATGCATCATTTCCGCTTTCAGAGTAAACAAGTGAATGGAGGAGCTGACTGATGATGACGAGGATGGCTCGGTTGATGAGGCTCCTCCCGAGGAAATTTTCGGTGATGACTGGAATGTTCCTACTGCTCCTCGTCCTCTTATTGAGCCTCCAGGAAGATCCTCCTGAAGGGAGGAGCAAAATGACAACATACATGGTGGAAGAAGCCCTATCGTGAGTGGCGCTGCGCACTGATTATAGTGTGCATAAATAACATTGGGATTTGTTTAGGCTTCAGAGCAACCAAAGCTGTGACACTCACACTGTGGTCACCTCAGCAAGACTTGAGATCAGAAGTCCTTGGAGAGGAGACTCTTGCTCCAAATATACCGTCAGGTACATATTGGCCTTGCTCGAGAGCTCTAAATGATGATACACGTGTTTATATATGGGTAAACATGTAATGTAGTACTGCCTTTTTTACGCAATACCAGACACATGATTCCTCATTGTCGACACCCAGTGGCTCTTGCTAGCTTTCCGGGAAGTGGAAACACCTGGATCAGGTGATTTACTTTACAAATTCATGCATTCCTCAAAGTTCTTAGTCCGCTCCTTTCTTATTCAGATACCTCATTGAAGGGGGCGGGGGCATTTTCACTGGCTCCAGATACAAGGATCTCCAGCTCCAGATGTTTGGTGAGCCCCTTGAGCATTTTAAATGCGCGTGGAGGAAGTTTAGAACACGGGAATTTGGACGTGGTAAAGTAGATCGAGGCTCAACGTCATCAAGAACAATACGGTCAAGAGAGTTGTACGTAAAATGTAGGGGATCTTGGCCATGTTGATGATGAAAAGTGCCCTCTGCTCTTTGCTAGACTTGGCTTACATGTGAAGACACATGTAGTCGTCATTGGTGATCTTGCAGCTGTCATACTTGTTCCAGAAACAGTTTTTCACGATTTCGTCTGTTTACTGTATGCATGTTTTAGAGGGCTGAATCGATGCCTCAAGTACCTCTGTTGGGAGGAACTTTGGACTCACTTCGACTGGCATCCAAAAATGCATCAGATTCTCAACTTTTGCCACCATGTTTAGTAGATAGAAAAGGTCTATTGTTTCAGGCTTTTGGGGAGAGATTCGTGATTGGGCAGATGGCACCACCATTGTGCAGAAGACCCACGATGCTAGTCGTCATCACGTACAGGTAAGTGCAAAAAAAGTAATTGTATTTCGGCTCGCTCCAGACAGGGCTGACATATCATACACCATGCGTACAGGGAGACTCTAAGATTCCAGACAATTCAAGGTATCGAGCTGTTCAAGTCTCTGACTTTCCTCCGTGACATGACTTTTATTTTACGCTTTCTAGTCGGATTTTGGCAGTCGCGGTGTGCTGATCTTGCGGAATCCCTACTCAGCAATCCTCTCGGTGCACAACTTCCTGTATGCTGGTCATCATGGGCAAGCACCAGACACAAATTTCCTCAGAAAAGGTTGTTTGGACTTGAATTTGTTCAACGTAGCCCTTGACCTTGATCTTGCTTCCAGACTGGGAACAGTTTGTGACAATCCAGATGTCCAAGTGGTTGGACATGGCCACCAATTGGACAGTGCACGCAACACCTGAGACGGTATGACCATTTCTTTTCATTGTAAACGTGATAGCACGTACCGAGCCAAGTCTGCGTAGAGACAATCTTGAACGTGGCTCCTTCCCGGTCTTTCCAGGTTCTAGTCCTCCACTACGAGAACGTCCTGGCCAATGTCCCCTCTTCCGTCATGCAGGTCCTCACGCACTTAGGACTCCCCACAAGTCCGGAGCGACTCAAATGCCTGGAAGAGAATCGCAACGGGTTCTTCAGGAGAAAAATGAGAGAGAAGAAAAGGTCTTTTGACTCTCCTGTACTTCCGTTTAACTCAGAGATGCGTGCGGCCATTGACGAGATCATTGACAAGCTGAACGACCTTCTGATGGATCATGGATATGGGTCGATTCCTGTTCAGAGCTATGACTTTTATAGAAAGAGTGATCAGGAGATCTTGAATATGATCAAGAAAAAGATTGAGCAAGAGAAGATCGAGGAAGAACTGAGAAAGGACGAATCAGGTGATGAACAAATCAGGATTGCTCATCTTACTATGCTTCTCAGAAGGCTGAAAGTTGTTTTTTTTTGGAACGCTGCGATATTTTCGGACTTTTCTTACAGAAATGGACATTGACCAGAGTCACGGAGCCAAGATGGTGCTCAAGAATTACTTCAAGTGGTTGGACACGGACAAGAACAGCGTAACAGAGGCAAGTGTCATTGTGGAGCATAAGATTTTCACCAGGAGTCACTGGGACTCCACGAAGATTGTTCACTCGCGGGAGGTTTGGGTTTGGTTGGACAGCATGAATGCCCTTTACACCTTCTTGACACAGTGTTGACACTTTTGAATCACATACAGATACAGAGTTACGACAATGAATAAGCTTACTGTAGTCACAATCAGTGCGTACATTTTTAGACTGAGGATGACATGAAGACTGCACTGATGAAGCAACTGTTCAAGACCTTTCGTGAGAACTCCCAGCACAAGACAATCACTGGATTGTCAGATCAGGCCGAAGGATTTCTGTCCAAGGCTGTTGAGATCTGGTAAGTGAGACGAATATATACAGTTTGTCACTATTTCGTGTTAACCACTGTGTTACTTTGCAGGCCAATCTTGACAAAACCTTTTCAGAAAGATCCAATCCAAGATCTCATCAGCACAGACGCCTTCAGAGGCAACTCGCTCAATGAATTAGCCAAGAAATACTTCTAAATGTAATGTTATTAATTCGTTTACATATATTGTCCACCCTGATACAAATGTGGGTCACATATTATGTTACAAACTGCTTGGACATTAAACAAGAGAAGTACAACATTGTGCTCTTACGTTCGATCAAGCTCCATTTCTCACATACCTTTTAATACTGTGGACGGCCGCAAATTCGTCCACAGGGTGTCCTCGTAGACTTTTCATCACTTAAGAGCAATGATACCATGTTATAAATACATGAGTTCGTCAAGTCCAGAGGAAGTCTCGATTTGACGATATCACGGTGAATACCGTGAAATCGCGTCTTGACTGTAGTTCACACGTTGCATGCTGGCTCGATTCGGTTGGATTTTTTTGCATGTCATGCATACGTATAAGGACGTTTACTGTAAGTGCATGATATTAGTGTGATACCCTACTTGTTGGACTGGACTGCAGGATCTTTTGGCTGAACGATGTGATGCCACCACCGGAAGGAGAGAAATAACTGAAGTACTCAAGTAAGAACGGCATTCGTTCCCAGCCAATCTTAGCTGATCCATCCCATACTAGTGCTGACTGTCGTGACCGCGATCTTGTGGAAGGACCTGGGCGTGTCCTGGACGCATACTTGGATCTATCCGGCTCTCGTGTGGACAAAGCGCCCTTTGAAGTCCAAAGGGCGCTTTGACCGATGGTATTGGCTGTTATTCATCGCTGATATAAAGACAAATGTTGCATCAGAGGTCATGAAAGACATCATACCATCAAAGTCTGCTAAGACTTATGACCGTGTTTGGGCTGCCTTCATGGACTTCAACAAGGACGGCTCGCTCGATGAAGAAGACTTCCTGAAGTACTTCCATCATCTGAAGCATGAAAAAAACTACAAGGCATCAAGTCTGCATGTGATCCGTTAAAGGCTGACAAAGAAGCTCCAGCAGTTGACCGGCCGAAGCTTCAAAGGTTGGGGTTGTCTGTTCGCTCTCTTAAAAAGCTACAATCAGGGATATGTACGAAAGGTATGTGAAGTAATCTACATCGCTACATTGCATATTTTAATGGTGTGACTCATAAATCCAGGTTGCAAAACTGTTTACCAAGGAGGAGATCGACACGTTTCTGGCTGCGGATCTTCCAAATGCATACTGGGTGTTGAGGAAAGCAGCTGTATCAATCAGTTTTGCTAGGGGACTGAGAGGAGCAGAACTGAGAAGTCTTGACCTGGCAAATTCTGACCTGAAGGAAATGGGCTGTTTCATCACATTTGCCACAGTAAAACAACGTGGAGAGATATGGACGCCTACTTTTCTGATACGATACAACCGTGAGTTTCCTCAGAACTGCATGGCATCAAAGGTCTGCCACAACTCCGAGAAGCTCAGAGCTGCCTCAATCAGGCAGTCTTTTACGGGGGTCAATTGAGAGTGCTCTGGTTATGTTAGGCAACCCATGCGCCAACATTATCTTTCTGCAATTGGGAAGGACATGGCGCAGTTTCTGAATATGAATAATGCATCAGAGTATACAGGTAAGCATGTGACCTGTACTGGTACAGTATTTTGTTCTAAAATCAAATTTTCCAGGTCACTGTTTTCGGTGTAGCAGGGCGCATCATTGTGCTGACAGCGAAATGACGATGATTGATATGCAATGGCACTTTGGGTGGAAAAAACAGGAAACAGCACTGCAGTACATTGATGAGTCAGTTATCAACAGAGAGAAAATGGCACAACCACTTCTAAAACAAGGAGAAACAAGTGTTGGGGTTCAAGTGCAAGAGTCCCCATGTAATGAAGACAAGAAAATAATGGTATTTCTATGAAAAAAAGCATGTCTGACAGTAAAGGAACTGTACATATAAAAGTTTAGTCCCACTTTTAACTTGCAACACAAATTTGTTATATTTCATGTAAACCCTTCCACATTTCATGCAAACCCTTCTATATTTCATGCAAACCCTGTCCTATTTCAAGCAAACTGTTCTATATTTTCTGCAAAGTCCTGTGTATCTCATACCATTTCCAGAATGCGGAAAATATGACGTTTTTGTACTTTTTTGTACTGATTATGTACTTCATTCAGTACATAATCAAGCATTCGTATTCACTTTGCCTCTTGGTAATGTCTCACCATCCAGGACAACCCTCAGAGACACTCTTCTTCCAAACCTCTTTGAACAAACAGTGGGAGAAATCAAGGGTCAGCTTGACAAGACGGACTCGACTCTGTCAGTTTAACTACCTACATGTGGACATCACTCAACACCACAGCATTTATGGCACTTCTGGGACGATGATGAGGGCCTGTGCGCAAAGACAGTCGATTGTGCGAGTTTGAAGTCAAAGTGGAGAAGGAATCGCAGAGAAGCTGAGGCAGACCATCCACAACTTCAAGCTGGAGGAGAAGGTCCTGGTGCTGACAACAGACAACAGCTCCAATGTTGCCAAAGGAGTAAGGCTGTTGGGGAAGACCCACATTCCCTGCTTCGCACACAAACTCAATCTAGGTATGAATAATTGTCCAGCAACGTTGGGTTTATTTTTATGATTATGTGTCTCCCACTTTTGAGCTGTGTCCGATGCTCTTGATGCGACGCCAGGAGTGGCAGCTCTAAGGGACAAGGTGTCAGCCACAGTGACTCTAACCAGGAGAAGCTCAACAGCCAAGGAATGCCTCGAGGAATGTGAGAGTTTGGTTGGCATGACACCTTTCAAACCACTCATCCAAGATGTAGCAACAAGGTGGAATTCCCTCTGCCTGGTGTGCGAGAGGTTCCACCATCTCAAAGAGTCCCTGATGCTGTTCTTTGTGAAGATGCAATCTGAGAATCGTCTTTCCCCCACTGAATGGGATCTGATAGCTACAATGGTCTCCCCCCTAAAGCCCTGCTTCAAATCAACAACAGAAATGTCAGGTGATCAGTACTTCACTGGGAGCAAGTTCATTCCCATGGTAAAGAGCATGTTGGGATTCTACGCAGAGGAGCAAAGCAAGCTTCAAAGGGGTGCAGAAGGAGACCTCAAGCTGAAGCTGTGCTCGAAGATCCTGGCCAAGCTCAGTGCAAGGTTTGGCGTCATTGAGGGGGTAAGGGAGTTGGCCATTAGCTCACCCTTGGATCCATGTTTTAAACAGCATAGCTTCAGAAATACTGAGAACAAAAAATGTTCTGGCCTGGGTCAGAGAAGAGATTGCTCAGAAGGATCAACAAAAGGCCTCTGATGCACCTACGTCCAAGCAATCGAGATCTACAAGCAACATTGATCCTGTGTGGGCATATCTTGACGCAGAGATGAAGAGGAAGACCACAGCAGGGGCCATGGCTCTCACTGACCCAGAAAAAGAGCTGAAATTCGACTTGGCTGAGGAGAAACTTGGGCGAGAAGAAGACCCCATCGAATGGTGGAAAAAACAGGGGGGAAAATACAAGAAATTGAGCAAGGTGGCACTTAAATTTGTCGCAATTCCTGCCACGAGTGTCCCTCGTGAAAGGGTATTTTCTGATGCAGGGAATATTGTTACAAAAAAGCGGTCCAGGCTCAAAGATGAGAACGTTAGAATGCCTGTTGTCCTGAATTCGAACCTGGAGCGAGATGCTTTGTCCAATATATTCAAGAGGTGACAGTACTGATGCAGCTTCATGAATTCAGTAGACTCAATGCGTATTCAAGCTCGACTTGTCCCCACAACACTATACTAGTACCAGACTCGTACTCGATATACCAGACTCATAGACTTATACTCGATATACCAGACTCGTACTCAATATACCAGATTCGTACTCGACTCGTATTTGACCTCTCACACTCATACTCGACTCGTACTCGAAAAAAGTGGACTCGATCCACCCCTACTTTGGACAAGTGCGGGAGGACCGACGCGAGGAGACGGACGACACGATGCACGAATCATGGACTGCACCTTGGATACCAATCTAGTAGCCTAGTAGGAAGGTCTTTCGGCATCTTAACTAAGCTTCAACTCGCTGCTCAGTCCAGAAGGTGGTCACGAACCATTCAAGTCACGTGTAGAACAGTCACATTTCAATGACCATTTCTATTCCAGATATTAAACTTAAGGAAGGATACAACTATTAATTTGTCTCTGGAATTCTTTTAGCTCAGTAAGCTTAATTTTAAGGTTTGACCTACTCGCTTCCAGATCTCGAGTTCCGTGGCACGAACTCCTTAGCTTGAGTAATATTTGCCAGAGCTAGAATAAGTCCTTTTGGCACTTAGTCCTGGACTTTTCTCCGTCTAGTACATTTATCGTAAGGACATACATGACTTGATCGAGCTCGAGTTCTTTCTGGCTCGTGGATTCCTTCTTCGAATGAATCATCACCTATCCCGAGCCACAGAAATCAGCTGTCGCACCTCACGCTTTTTGTCTTGACATTTGTTGACAGTTTCCTGCCCGGATCTTGCTTGGACGAAACTCCCTCGAAAGATATGGCACCTTCGTCATGAGCAGCGCCGAGGACGAGGAGGAGGCTAACTCCAACGGGGTGAGAGAGGAGGTGGCCAACAACTCCCACAATGCGAGAGAGGAGGAGGCCGACGACTCCAACAGGATGGAGGAGCAGGCCAACGACTCCAACAGGATAGGGGAGGAGGCCAACTCCATTAGGATGGAGGAAGAGACTGACAATCACTGCTACAACGTGGACGCCATCCTGGTACTCTTGACAAGACGGCTAAAATATGTCAGAAATAAATGTCTTACTTTCTAGGAGTCCTTGGGGCCATTCGGCCGGTTCCAGCGCGTCTTCTACTTTCTGCTCTGCCTTTTACCCATCTTCACCATGTTTGTGACGATGGCACCGGCCTTCGTGGCCGCGACCCCGAAGCACAGGTGCAAAATCCCCGACTGCGACAGCACCGACCCCAAGTACGAGGACGCCTTCGACAAGAACTTCTCAACATTCACAATTCCCCTGAAGAAGCAGACCTGGGTAAAGAAAGCCATGTAACGCTGTCATCCAGAGACTCGGGTCAGGCTTGACTCGAGTCAAAGTCTGCTCCAGCTAACTTTATGGAGGTTCTCTATGTAGAATACATGTGACATGAAAACTTTTTTCTAGCTGTAATGACAACAGAATGAGTCTTAGAGTTGACATTTTATGTTGTCCTTGACAAATTTTTCCTGCACTCGCATCAGTCGTACTCAAAGCTTAATGATGTATAGACTATGGTGCTAATTAATTAACTGATCCGTGCATTTTGTATCCCTAGTTTGCTGGTGGCGAATCCGACGAGTACTCGGAATGCGAGGTCTACTCAGAGAAGAAGGAGCACAAGTGCGTCCCCGAGAACTTCGACAGGAGCTCAATCATAGACTGTCCGGACGGGCTCATCTTCGACCGGTCCGCAGTCACCCTGGTCAGCGAGTTCGGGCTCGCCTGCGACTTGGCGTGGGAGGCGCCTAGCGTGGAGAGCGTGTTCTTCTTTGCTGTCCTCTTGGGCGCCGCCCTCTTCGGCTTCCTGGCGGACAAGTTCGGCCGCCGTCACGTCGTCATGGGGGCCGTCGCGATGATGGCCACCGCCAGCGTCGCCACAGCCCTGGCGCCGTCGTTCAGGTGAGTTCAAATCGCTCAGGATAACCCAGGCCTTTCGAGCCATTACGGGGTGTCCAGAAAGATGTGCTACTAAAGCTACGTAAGTAGCTTATAGCGTCCTGGCAGGTGCACCCGCCAAACAGGTGGGCCAGACCGCCCAGGCAAAAATTGGTTGGTAGGGCTGAAAAAATTAAAGGCTTCTAATTGAAAAATGAACCATTATGTCTCAAACTATTTCTTTAAGGACCCTCTAGGTCTTTAGCAAGTAAGAGTAGAATCGGGCCAACCTTTGTGATGCTAACCACTGACAATGAAAAACAACTTTCTTTTTTGAGTATGGCTTATGGTAGGTTAGAAAATAAAAGTTTTGGACTATGAGTGCATCTTGAGCTTGTCACCTAATTCCAAAAGTGAGGACGTAGTCGAATGGGCTTTGAGAAGAAAAACATTTTGGGTTTAAATGTACAAAACACAGTGTGTATCGTCATTATCACCTTTAGTTCACTTCTTAATGTGTCATCTGTTTTCAAGGTCTTGGGAGGTGCAGTGTGAATCATTAAAAAAGTGCAACTCGGACGAGGCACTTTTTGAGTCACACGGTATTTCTGCAATAGAAGAAAGCACCCTTGGATTAATCCTTCGTTAATCTATCAGTCTTTGAACATGATCTTACGCAGGTGGGTCCTCGTGTTCACCTTCATCAACGGCATGGGCCAGGTTGGTGTCTTCCAGACTGCCTTTATCCTGGGCGTCGAGAACGTGGGCAAGGACTTCCGAGTCTTCTGCGGTATTGTCATCGAGTTCTTCTGTGTAGCTGGTGAGGCCCTCACTGCCTTGGCGGCCTGGAGATTGCGCGACTGGCGCAAAATGCTCCTATGGGTGATGACGCCCTCCTCGGTCTTGCTCACCGCATGGCCGTTCCTGCCCGAGTCCCTGCGGTGGCAGATCTCGAACAGGAAGATGCGGGAAGCTCAGGCGACCGCGGACCGGATCGCCCGGTGGAACGGCAAGGACCAGATCGCCATCGTTGACTTCAAGCAGGAGAGAAGGACGAGGAGCAATAACAACGACAACGGCATCACTCAGGCCCTCAAGTCCGGCGTCTTCGTCTCCAGGAATGTAGTTTCTCAATCGTGACTTCTATTTTTAAAGGGTCCAGCCGGGACTTGCTGGCAGGGATGGAATCGAGCCGAGCTCGAGCCCTCGAGCACGAAGCACGATTATCTTAGGCTCGTTTCATCCCCAGCTCTGTGCTTTCTATAAAGGCAGCGTAAAAAGTACCTGGAATGCATTCGATCCACGTACAGTGTGACCAAAAAGTTGTTGCACGATGTGTGTGGCAGCACCTTTTGAGACAAAATATTCAATATCTTTCCAACGGAAAGTGTTGATGCTGTCATATATATTGAGACTCTTTGGGGGCCCCAGAAATCTGATGAATCCTGCATTGACTTCAACAGTTGTAACAGTAGCCCAATGATCAGTGTGATCTGGCAAAATCACGATTGAGAGTGGAGCAGGGCTGCCATCATCTGCTTCTCTTGGCTCGTGGTCACCTTCACCTACTACGGCCTCTCGCTAAACGCCACCAGCTTGGCCGGGGACCCGTACCTCAACTTCTTCTTAGTCTCCCTCATCGAGGCCCCCGGCTACGCGCTCTCTTACGTGACCATGGAAAAGCTGGGCAGGAGATTCTCAGTCTCGTCTTCATTTTTGCTCGGAGGAGTTTGTCTACTCGTCGATCCTTTTGTCTCGCCGAGTTTGGGCTGGCTCAAAACGCTGCTTTTCCTCCTGGGCAAAATGGGCGCCACCTGCGCATTCGGGTAAGTCTCCTTAAGATTGAAAAAAAAGCCCGTCAGTTTCACAGACCCTTTGGCTTGGTACGTACAGGGTGTGTTAGAATTAGTCACCCGTCGGAAATGTGTAGAATCAACTTCCCCATTCGAAATTCCCTCGCCTGCAGCATCAGTGATCTGAATCTACTGAGTGCCCCAAAAGTAACTGCGCCTCACTGGATGCTTATTGCTCGAGCTGCAGAAGACCTGCATCAGTAGTAATTCTCAATCAAGAAAATCATTCTTTGTTAACCTTGGCTTGCCTCTTAAGTCAGATGTGGTATTATGGCACTTCACCCTTTCACAGGACCATCTACTTGTATACATCGGAGTTGTACCCGACGTCTCTGCGCACCGTGGGCGTGGGCGTCAGCTCCATGTGCGGCAGAGTCGGCGCAATCCTCAGTCCCTACGTGGCGCTCTTGGGCGCCTACGTGCACTGGGCGCCGATGGTGGCGTTTGGCAGCGCTGCCACCGCGTGCGGCTTCTTGGTGTTGCTCCTGCCGGAGACCCTGGGGAAGGAGTTGCCGGAAACTGTCGAAGACGCCATCAACTTTGACCGGGCTGTGGCGGACGAGGGTGACCGTGAAGAAACCGAGAATGACCTCGCACCTCTACTGACCTGAGTCAAGAGCTGTGCACTGAGGGCGCGTTTGCACTGGCGAGGTGACTTGGGCGTTGATGACGGAGATCCTATTAAGACTGACAATCATGTATATCATATAAGTGTGGATGGGAAAAGCACGTCTTGAAGGCTCTGTTGTCGAGGGTTTCATTGTAGAGGTTTTAAGTACAGAAATTTCACGCACATCTTTCATTTTTGTCTCAAATCAACTCACTTATTTCTCGGTCGCTCATTTGCAATGAGTGCGAATTTTAGTTGCTCTTGCCTGGCTTCACTGTAATTATAAGAGCCGAGATTTTTGTGGATGAAACTGCAATGGTTCAGTCTTTGACCAGAGTGATGAGCCAAACCAAAGTCCAGTGTAGCCCCACAGATGTAGGCATCCTTTTCCCTTGCTCTGTTTAGAAAAAAATGCTTTATATATATGTATATTCAAAGAAGATATGTCATAAGCCAGGAATATTTAAGTTACGATGCATTTGTGCAACATTTGCATTCCAGCTCCAACCCCACCAGAACCTCTGGCCTCCATCATGAAGAGTCTGTGATCAGCAATGAGTCTCCTGTAAGACTTCAACCAATTCAACAGAAGTAGTAGAACGCGGAGCAAAGAGTTCGCACTGAGACTAGGAAAAGTTTGTTGTTTGACAGAAATATTCGAGATTGCATCGGTCAGCTGATAAGAGAGATTCCTGCATCGGGTGATCCTGACCAAGCGCTGTTTCTAGGAAGAATTGCTGAAGATCAATACACAAAGGTCGTTTCTCAGACATTTCATGTTGTCATCACAAAACCTGCAATACTTGTGTCTTTTTTATATACATAAAAAGGGGCATTTTAAGTGGATCTAATTGTTCTTTTCTTTAAAAAAAATCGGTGAATCCTTGTTATTGCCATAGAACTTTGTTATTCTGATGTCTCATTTATGTCAGGTGCTGACGTATCAATGATATTTTCCTGCTGTTTTATGATAATTCAAGCATTTCGGTTCATTGTTGTCTGTGATAGTTACTAGTACGAAATACACATTGATTATGATCTAATCTTAGGGAGATGTATTCGACCAATCGTTTCACCTCAGTGTGTTTAGCAAAGGTTAGGTTGAGTCTTCGCAAGGTTTTGTTTTGAGACACAAGTGATCACATTGATGGCATTGACAAGATTGATGGATTTGGCCAAAAAGTCTGGACTAGAGCAATGGTGCAGTCACTGAAATGATGGCCCGAGTCCACACACGAGATGATCAGAGCAAAGTGTGATGATTTCAGAAGTCCTTTCCAGGACTTTCACTGGCAGGTCTCTCTTCGCTAGAGCACCTTTGATCACAAAGCTGACTTGAACTTTGCACCTGTTCTTTGTCAGGGTCTCCAGTGTTCGGTCGACATGATTGCAATTCGCAGCCAACGACTTAGGAGAGACTCGCTCATGCGCACCATGTTCAGCCCCAAATCAGGGAAGTTCCATAATCAAGGACCAGTCCAAATGCTCCCAATAATCTTGAAAATCTCCCCCAGAGCAAAGATCAAGGGGATTGAGTTTATGGTCAACTTCTCCCCACTTTGGGTAAAAGGTAGCAGTGGCTGGTACTGGCCAAGCTCAACATCAGTAAGACCTCCAACAAACACTTCCTCCTCACCAACTTGAAATGTCACACTGTCTGCGTGTTGGATACCTTGGATATCTGCAATGTCGAGTTGGAGAGCTGTGTGTCAGGAAGTGGCGTCGTAAAATATACACCTAAACTCCATATTTGTATCAAACTAGTCCAGCTTCACCAGGAGCCCACGTATAACGACGTCAAGATTTTGCACTTTACCTTTCACAGCTCCTTTTGATCATCCGTTACACTCAAGCGCCAATCTAACGTTAGACCAAGATTTGTTACTAGACTGGATTCGGCACCATAGCAAACTCACCGGGCTGGAAAAGTAGCAACCCTGACAAACTTGTGCATGGGCGACGAAGAAGCCTTTTCTTCTTCAGTGATGTAATAGTTGGCAGCATCTCCTGGCTTCTTGGCCAAAAGATTATCAGGACTGCCTCCCACCAGTCCTGACTTGAACGTGTTGCACTTTGGGATCTTGGCAGCGATGGAGCAGTGTCTGGGGAGAAATCAACGCAAGTCATTCCCGACCCTGAGAGTGGCCTTGGAGAAGGTCTAGGCCTGTATATCGGAGGAGTACATCATGTCCGTGATCCGTCAAGACGACGAGACTGCGCACGCAGAACAAGGGACGCTCTGTGGAAGTTGGAGCGTCTGTTGTTCGCTGAACGTCAAACGTAGAAAAACAGTTAAAGAAAGTAAAATCAGTGACAGAAAAGCGGAAAAGGACTATTTATCTTTTAAAAAAATGACCTCTTATTATCCTGTTAAATTTGCCTGATTCCAAATACCGTGAAACTGACTTCTTAAGCCGATCAGCGAAGCTTAAGCGAGGCTTATAAAGTCATGTAGGAAGCAGACAGACAAGCAGGATAATAAAACACTTTCTCTTTTCAATACGTCATTTTCTTATAATCAACGCCATTTGTGTCCTGAAATTTCTACTCAGAAAGCACTTTGTTGTCCTCATTTTTCATTGAGAAGTTTTGAAAACTAAGTAGTGTAAAGAACCAAAGTACTGTAAGAACTGTGACTGGAAGAAAAAGCCCTGAGACCAGAAGACAGCTGTTTCTCTTAGCCATTTCCTATGAGAAAGTACTTTTCCATCAATGATTTTCTGAGCCGATGGAAGAAAGTACACGTTGTTAACACTCTCTTCTTTTTAGGTCTCTTTCTCTGTGTTGGACTGTCGACGCCAGATACAACGGCACCCCCAGGAAGAGCCAAATCTGCCATCATAAGCTAGCAGCACCCTACTTTTACCGGAGAAAAAGATCTTCTCTGAGAAAGAAATATAGACTGCATATCTGACTTTGCTAGGCTTATTCATTCCGTGAGCCAAACCCGACAGGAAGTCTTCAAGATCACTGCCATCAATGTCAAGCACAGCACAATTGATACCTTTTCCTTGCCGAGAACGTCTTAATAAATTTGTGATGAGACAGTTTTTCAACAAAGATGAAAGAAATACTCTTCCCTTTGGTAGTCGTGTGATCCTCTCTCGTTCTGGAGTTTACATCAGAAATGGCCTGACATTGGCCTTAACACGAGCCAAGTCAGTCTGGAGAAAAGTCCTCAAAACAGTCACAAACTTGGAACAAAGTGGACAAAAATAGCAATTTTGAACTGTCCAGCCTGCCATAGTAAGGAGAGAAGTTGCCACTGTGGCCTGCAGGACTTTCTGAGCTGGAAATGGGGATTTCCAGAATCTGCCTACAACAAGCGGCCACTGTACTGTAAGCGGCGCCAACTGTAGCGCAGTAATGGATAAGTGCGTAAATAGGACTCTGAAAATCTAAAGTCAATCAACTGGAAGAATCATAAGTGTTTTTTCCACATGCTTTTATTCTCTGTCACAAGCACATATGCGGCTGACTAAAAGAATGCTGACGCATCAGAACTGTTCCTTCATTCACAAACACAACAAATGTGCTTATTACTATAGCAGAAATTCAGAGAATCTAATGAGATCTCTGAGCTCTGAGACGTGTCTGCGGCTCCTGTGTGCCAGTTGGTGTCCGTAGCTCTCGTCCTCCTCCACATCCAGCAGCTGTTCCACCTCCTAAGTTACAGAGAAAAATCTTTGTTTCATCTGTGCATCATAATGCGTGTATGGTAACTATACTTGGTCAAAACAAAGTAATGTCACGCATCACGGCCATGCGATTCGTCTATTGGAAAAGCTCTAAAGGGCTAAATATTCCTGCCTGTCTTATGCTTCGCTCCCACCCCTGCACCAAACTTGCTGTCCACGCACTCCGCGCCGTCCACGCGCTTGACGCCGTCCACGCACCCCGCGATCCCCCACCCCGATCCGTTTGCCCTTTAATTTCGAAACTGGCTACTCTACTCCTCTCCCTCTTAAACTCCCACCCAGTGTTGCCAGGCATTTGGCATAGTTTTTTTGATTTGTTCCAAATATTTTTGTGACGGTGCGAGTATGCGACATTTCGTGGTCAGAGCGTGGCAACTCTGTCTCTCGTCTCTCTCCTGCTGTCACCACGAGAAGCCACTGATAATTAACTGCTGCAAGATGTAGTCTATGGAACCATATGTATATTAGGCAAGGAGTATCTTTTAAATCTCTTCCACTGTCCTTGATTTGTTGCAAAGTCTATTTGAAGACATTTCAGTGTCATGAAGGATTAATGACTTTTTGAGTCCCCGCCCCTCTGCCGTCAAAGTTATTTTGACACAGTACATAAGGATGTTAGATCAACACTACAAATTTGATGGGGACCTGCTTAGTTACTTTCAAGATGCAAAACTAAAGCACTGTACTCAAATGAAATAAAAAATAAAGTGTCTTCAGCTGTGTCAACGAGCTGTCAAAATCTGAGCACCTTGTTGTGTACTGAACTTATGTTGTACAACCTTATAGCCATAGAGAGGGGGGGTCAATTCTTTTTCAAAACTATTTGACTACATCTTCATTATTTGGCATTTGGTAACGCACCAAAGATGACTTACAAAAAGTGACTCTTACTCTCATTTGCTTTACTTCTTCACCTGATACATGCCAATGATGCTCTGGAGGTTTTCTCTGAATTCTTGGACTGAAATGGCACCTGCATCCAGCTTCCTCTGGGCCAAGGAGGTCAGGGACGTGGCCAACTCGAACAGGGTGGACCCACGCCAGTCGGTGGCGCCTGTAACAGATGTCTCCTTCAACCAGGACTCATTCACCCTAGTGTACAATTATTTTGGATTCATTCTTGTGCCGCGTACGCATAAACTACAAAAGGATCCTCCGGGGAAGTGCCCAAGATGTTCGTGCAATAGCTCTGAAAAGTCCCACAGCTACGCATAAACTTGCTGTCCAACTTGGGACTTGCCAAAGTTATATTAGAATATTTCTCCAAGCCGCGGTTGGGCCAATAACGGGCTGACCGGGCTGCACGGCCTTGACCTGGGGACTCTCGATGATGACCATAGGGATTCGATTGACGAATCTACAGCCCCTCCAAAACCCGACTGGAGCTGGACAAAATATCCCGTGCGTAGGCCTTCTTCAGGCCTATCTCGTATTCCTGAACAGGCCCAGTGGTTGCGGCTGCACAGCACATTCGCCTTGTTGTTGTCGTAGCTGGTGACGCTGGTACTGCTGCTCACCTGGATCTATCCTAGAAAAGACGTGTATGAACTCGACGCAGAGATTTTTCTTCCGCTCAATTTGAGCCTCCTCCAGCTGGTGGTAGAAGTGTCCGGGCACGTTTCCCACATGCGCGATCAGCTGGGACTTGACCCGCATGCTGAGGAAGTGGTGAGGGTGCAGCTTGGAGAGGCACTCGCACAAGTAGGACTCGTAGCGCGTGATCAACTCGGAGCCCCTGAAAATTAGATGTATGAGTGCTTACACATGCGTCACCTTTTTAACACCTCGGAATTCTGGGTGAAAAACTTTGAATTCCAGGGTTTTCATTGCGATTTTCAAACGTCATTTCAAAAGTCCTCAAGAAGTTAATGCCTGTTGCACTTTCTTGTAACAGTCGGGTTTTTTTTCTGAGTGTTCAAACAAACAAACGAAATGAACCTTGAGGAAGCTCGTCTAACAGAGAAAAGATCCGATCACACTCGTCAAGTTGAAACAGCAAAGGTGGGACGGACAAGTTGGCGTCCACGGCGCCGACCAGGATGTCCCCATGGGTCCTCTGACCCATGGGGACATCCTGGTTCTCCATCAGTTTCCAAAGGACGCGCGACCTTAGCAGAGGAGTGGGAAGAAGTCATTCCCCGTGTACTTTTGAAGGCCTCCAACCATTCTTGTATCTGTTCGTGGCACTTGAAGAATGAATGTAATGTGGAAGAACAGAGTCCTGACATCGTCAGCGAGGAGCTCTTCAAAAGAGATAAGTGACATTTACAGCTATTCCGTCCATTTTCCCCAACCTTTCTTTCTTCGTCTGCTCTGATCTGAGGCAGCCACAGAAATGAAGTGTACCTCATATCTCAAGCTCGGAATTCCATCAACTTCCCCATTGGAAAAGTCCGTCGATCAATTGGGAAGGAACTCAAAAGCAAATGAATCTCCTTCATTCATAAACAACTCTAAGCTTTCACAGAAATCAACGACGCAATTTCCAGAAGGAGATACTTCTCCATGCAATCCCGCTTGTCAGTAAGCAAAGTCAATCTTACTGTTTAAAAAGTCACTTTGCTTCCCCTTTGGACACCACTTGTCTGTCTCCAGGTCTTCCCTCAGCAACGATCAGCCTACGTGGAGTCAAGGATCTCCCTACCCTTTCCGACCGTGGACACCGTTCACTCTTCGAGAGTGACGAAGATGGAGCCCCAGTCGTAACCATCACAATGGGGTCTGAGGCGTCCCCGTACAATGACTCGTGGCTATGATCGGGGTGGCCACTTCCAGCTCTGGTTTGACCAAGCCCTGGAAGGAGTGACAAAGGTCGGACCCGACGACGTCCGAGTTCGTGTAGACGCTCATGCAGCAAATCGATGTTTCGTCAAAGGAAGAACTCTGCAAGTGGAAAGGTAACATCAATACCTCACTTCACCAGCCAGGAAGCAAGACTTTTCTCATCTTTGATCCTGTTCATGTCTGGAAAAAGACTCTTCACAAAACTACTTGAAAAAAAAGGAGTTTGTCAGCCTTCCATTCGGTGGAATTTCGACATCTCGGCTAGATTTGAAGGTGTGAACAGAGTGTACGAGAGAGATTCGACAACCTGTGACATACGGAACAAAAACATCATGTCAAAGCCTATTGAGAGGAGAAACTTTGCGTGACTGATTTGTTTCAAGCTAGTTCAGGTCAAGCCTTGACATTTGGAGTGGAAGAAATATTGAGACTAAGAGTTGCCAGAAACAATCATCAAGCAGTTTCGAAATGTTGTGAGGTCAAAGACCACAACACTGACTACAAGACGTCCAATTGAAGTCAACTACTGAAAGCAGAAAGAGTTCTTGGTGAACTTTTCTGAGTGAAAGTGGGAAAGATGGCGAAAAAGTATGATGGGTTCAGCAACGAGACCTTTCTTGCCTCACAACAATCAAGTCCGACCTTTTCAGAGCTGGCAAAGTATCTTCTTCAACCAAAGGATCTTGGGTCCCTCTGGCGGGCAAAGTCAACTCTGACCTGCTGGAAACAAGATTCACTGTATTCAGACAGTGGCTTTGCTTCCGACGCCAACTAGAACGAAGTTGCTAACAAATGTAAGAGGCTAAGAAGAAGATCCGGCTACAGTTCTTGGCCATGACCAAGGTCAAGGACATGTTCTCCAACGTGGAAGACGCCGACGAAAAGATGAAACAGAAGAATGACTCCAGCACCTCGAAGCTTTGATCTGACGTTGACAATGGCGTAGAAGGGATCGTGCATAATGTTGCTGGTGACCTTGCTCGGCCTCTGGTGAAAAATTAGTAAACGTGTACAGGCTTGGCCAGAGTTGCGTCATCGAGGGTAGGGTAGTTGGCAGATGTCAATGTGCCCATTGAGACAGGGACAATTTGCTTTTCCTTGCTTTCATAGCCTCTCGCAAGTCTTGTCATTTCGCGAAAATTCAATTTTCCCGCTCTTTTGTTGTCTCCTGTCAGTGTGCAAAAGCCGCTCAACTCTGTCCTAGTTTAGACAAGCGCTTCAACACTACTTAGCTTAGAACATTTTCAACCGAACATCCAAAGACTTTGTATGCGACCTAACTGCTAAAGTACAAGACTCTAGACAGAGATGGTCATAACCATCTCACAAAGTCAGAAAATTGCAATGTGACTGAATTTTTCTCTGCTTGATATCACTCTGTCGCCCACTCACAGTCCCGCACCAACACTCAGTTGTGAAGAAATGAAGCTCAAAATCCACAAAATGTCAAATTTTGTCTGCGTCGATTGCTACAATAACCGATGTGAGGTGTGACAACAACCGATAATAGTTGAGAAAGATGACGTTATTTAGTGCTTCATAGCAAGTTTTGAGAGTGGTGCATGATGCCATTACTGAATGTGTGTGTGTGTGTGTCATTTCATTTAACATCATTAAATGTTGACATGTAAGTAACATTAAGTAATTCATCGCAGTCTGTCCATAGATCAAGATTTCATTTGAAATTTTTGAATGCTGACTGTAAAGAGCATAATCACATTAGATAAAATATCTCACCAAGAACCCCAGCGATCTAACTGAGATGCGATCTAACTGAGACAACCTGACCAAATCACGCTACACCACCAAAAATGTATTGACATGAAGTGAGCGAAATATTTTGTATATGTTGCGTTCCGTAACGGAATTTTGAAGATTGTGTGTCGTGCAGTAGCAAAATAAGGGGAGCTGAGTGGCACCTGCATTGTGTTAGTACATATGCTACAGGCTCTGGTAAAGAACATAACAGTAGGCCAATTGTCGGACTGTCAGTCCCCCTATGTTACTTAAACAGTACTTTCGTCTCTGCTAAGGTTTTCTGCTGCTCAGGCTGAAAGTTTAAACAGTGCTGGTCTTTTGTGTCTTTCACCCAGATCTTTTGGATTCTAACCTCGTCTGGTCAGCGCTGAGTTTAGCTGCAATAGCATCTTCGGTCTCCAGAGCTTCACTGGCAGCAACCTCTTCTTGGCACAGCTGACACTGAAAATTTGATTGTTCTCCTTCGTGCGGAGCCTTTGAGGTCATGAAGCCTTCACAGCCTTTTTCTACGGGCACAGAAGACAGACAACAATGTCATATGGGTATTAAGATGGTGCACGTATGGGATTAACGTGTGAGTGAGAACAAGTAAAAAGAGCAAGCCATTATATAGCGCGGGTCATTCAATGCACGCTTGCGTCATATCTGTCCCTGACGTCTCACTGTTTTGTGTCTCGTGGTGTACAGGGTGTCGAAGGAGTCCTGCTCGAACAGTTCCGACGAAACATTCAGTGTTTCGTGAACACCACGTCAATGCACAGGTGACGGAGCCACGGAAGCCTTTGCAGGGGTCGATTTGTAAGTTGACGGCCAGCAAGTGCATGACCACGGAGGAGTTTGCGGCCTGCAGGCTGCGCACGTCCCATACAAGAACAGTGCGTTCAACATTTTCGCCAAATAGCACCAACGAACCATGCAGTAGCACATTTTTGGCCACCCTGTACAGCCTCCAACGGACATGTACAACCTAAAGCTACGTGTAAGTCATTCTTTGATCCCCCACATCACTCAATGTTAACTGTATATTGCCTGTTCGTTTGTGGCATTACACCTTCCGAGTTTTGACTGAAGTGATTAGACCTGTTCTAGGCCTGAGGTAGGCCAAAATAAGGCCTAGTAAAGGTGGGAAGCTTCAGTAAAAAAAGGTGGATCTGACACAACTCGTACAGGCAACTTGCAATTTATTGCGAAATTGTTGCTGTCCCCCCCCCCAAATAGTTGTTGCTCTTACACATTTCCTGGGGCACCAAAATGAGCAAAGGGAACATGTGGAAAAGACCATGAAAGTAGAAGAGGATACCTTCATGTTGTTTTTCAGAAAATTTAGTGATTTCAGCTGATATAGTCACAAAATGTTTCCCCCTCCGCACCAAAAAATTCGAAAATGATGCAACAACTTCAGGTTAATATGCATTAGGTGTGTGTACAAAGTATAATTATATCTTATGGTGTAACACGTACTGTTTGAACACTTTATGGAACCCAGATAGGATGCAGCCTCTGTTGGGTCTTGGCACCTTTGGCAGTTGCACTGGAAACACCAGTTTTTGAGCAGCTGTCGACGTCGACTTCCGGTTCCGGTCAGCAGTGATGTGTAGGAAATAGTGATTTCACTGCCTTTGGGAATCAGCACCTGAGCCCTGCAGTGCAGATTGAAATTTCATTTAACATCATTAAATGTTGATATGTAAGTAACATTAAGTAATTCATCACAGTCTGTCCATAGATCAAGATTTCATTTGAAATTTTTGAATGCTGACTGTAAAGAGCATAATCACATTAGATAAAATATCTCACCAGGAACCCCAGCTTTGGAGGACTTTGGGCTACTATTTATCGTGCATCTTTTCTCCTTTGTGTCTAGAAACAGCAAAAGTTTGTATAAAAAAATTATTGTCATGACAATGAATTAATCAACATTAAACCAGACAATACAGCTTTTCAAGCTATAAACCAAACTAAAGTTCATTATCAAGCTCTTAGTTGAGGTAATTTGAGAATTTTTATGTAGTAAAATCTTGGTCAGTGTCTCGAGGAATTTTATTTACTTGGTAGCTGTTGCTCATTTGAGAAGAGAGTGTCACTAATTATAGCTCCTAGCAGCGTAATTGTTACCTGATGTCGATTCCATGACCCTGACGCTGCACGCACCTGGCGTTGCATGTGCAGGAATGGGACAGGAGTGAGATGGTCTTGAAGAGGCTCCTGCCCCGTCTGACGCCTCCACCTCCTCCGACGCCTCTGGTGGCGATGCCGTTGGTCCGGATGATCCCAATGCACCTATTCACCTCGTCGCCGCTGAACAAGTCGCCGAGCTTTAGGTCCAGGAGCAGGAAGTCCACGACTGTAGTTTGGACTGCCTGCCAGGATTCCCTGTCTCTCTTGCGCTCCTCGTTGTGGTCCATCAGATTCAGCAGTGTGGAGTACAGGGCGGGGTCGGAATCGCGCAACAGCAGGAACCGGAGGGGCAGGAGACAGGGGACGAGCCTGGCTTCTCTGCAACACGTTACACCATGTGCCCCTTTTACACGTTGTGCATTGCCCTTGTTTGATAAAACAGTTCAGCTCCATGATGGCCTTGACCGAGGACAAGAAGAAGTGTGACCCCGTGAGGTCCCAAAGATTACATGGACCATCTGTCTGTACGTCGCCTCTCACTCAGTGATTGTCCTGAGCAATAATCAAAAGTTAAGGTCATTCTTGAGTCCTGCACTAACTTGAGCCTTTACGGTATAAACGTAATGAAGGTATCGGTACAGTAACGTCTGGACTCGATGAAAGTTTTGCGTCTTTCAAACTTTTTTCTAGAAACAGTCTCGATGTAAGAAGGAAAATTATTATTTGTTAATGCTCAAAGCCGGATGAAGCTGACAAGAATGCGCAGTCACAAAGTGTTTTCTACGCTAGTGTAGCTTAGACTCCAAGAGAGTAACAGTCTGAGGAATGACTAGATTGTATTTTTGGACTTAAAAAAAAACTATAGAAGGGAGTGCACAGACTTGAGATCACTTGAGTAGAATAATAATGATTCTTTCAAGCCATACAACTGACTTTCGACTAGTGATGACATCGAGCCTGGCTCGGCTCGGTTTTAGGCTCGAAAAATTGTCATTTTCACGGACTCGACTACGCTCGATTGTCTTCTACAAAGAAAAATCGGGCCGAGCCCACTCCCCACTTGCCGGGAAAACCTCTAGCCAAGAATTGCACTGCATGTGAGACAACACAAAGAAGTGGTGGCCTTGGTCATGCTCAAAGGCTGCCGGTATCTGATCTAGTCTGTACCATCTCTGCCTTGCCGACTGCATGCTTCTGCTCTGTCAAGTGAAGCTATGTGAGGGCAGTGAGGCAATAAGACATTTTCCAAAGTCCAAAGTCCACAATGGAGCTTCATTGTTGCTTGAGAGGTATGTCCATTATTCGTCATTGCCCAGAAGTTGAGTTTTTGCCCAACCCAATTCCTGTTAGGTTTGCCAGATCATCTGACAAAATTGAGAAGTCTGATGAGGGCAGAAATCCGCCACCCGCCTCTACTTTTTCTACCTATCCCCCAAGTGGAGCCAAGCTCAGCTGCAGTGATGACGAATTTGAGTTGAGTTAAAAAACTTATTTAGAGCAACTACGTCTTGAGCCATGAAGAACTTGCATCATGACATTGTTTTCATTGCATCGTATGATGTGACTCGATGTTACGATGATTTGGCCTCTGACAGACAACTTTGCAGTTCTACAGTGGGCTCGGCTCGGTTTTTGGCCAGAGCTCGAATCGGTTAGATTTCGTCTCAGGCTTGGCTCTAAAGAAGCCGGCCCGATTCCATCGCTACTTTCAACGTCAAATGTGCAAGTGGATGAGGATAAGGAAACCGAAGCTGCTGATATTTCTTCCACCACGAGCACAAAAAGTCTGAAGATCATGTTGAGGTTGCCACTGACCATCAAATCCACTTAAGTAGTTTAAGGGGCAAAGAGAGGGGAGGAGGCGAATTAGGTGAAAAATAGTTCATCTCGTCGTTGCGCCCTCTAGCGGCTGCCGCGCCTTCACTGCTTTAGCGCCGAAATGGGCAAAGACTTAATCTTCTGCGCTCAATCTGTTGTGTCAGAGTTTCAATGACCAATTCTACGTGGAGATTCCGCACCAGAAGCTGCCGCTGCAGCGTAGGCAGACCGCTTCATCCCTCATACAGCAGGAACTGCTAGTATATATATTTATAAAGATAGTCAAATGTTGTGTCCTACTATAACTTACGCTCCACGGGGCATCCTGACTTTCCGTTCAGAGAAGAGCTTGCATTCTCCTTCGGCATGCACCTGGCTCCGGGTGCACTCCTCGGAACAGAAGGACGTCAGATGGCACTTGGCACAGGGACACCGGTCCTCGTCGATTTGGGCGCAGCAACCAAAGCAGACGTTGAGCGTCTCGCCCTCCTCTGGGCCCAGGACTGACGGCAGCTCGGACATGATCAGTTCCAGGGGCAAGATGTCCCTGGCGGCCACGAGGCATCTGCCCACCCCGTCCGTGAACGAGATCTCGTACAAGTGAGGAGTCGTCATGACCTTGGCAGCCGTCAGTCACCTTCGCAACCTGGCCAGCGGGAAGTGCCGGTGATTGTTATGACTGATCCCATTGATTGTCAACACTGAATCCCAGTGATTCCTGGCATGAATGACGGTGACTCCTGAGACTGATGTCACCCACAGTGATTTCCCCGTGACTCGCCAATGATTTCATAGCACCGCGCCCCCACATCGCACCGGGCTGCAGATGATCCGAATCACTCTATGAAGTGCGCACCACAATAAAAGTGCCTGCAACGGTTTTCGACCAAGCGATCAGCTGCACACAGAATTCTGCAAGAGACGCGATCTCTGCACATTCAGCACGTTCTATGCACTCACTCACCACTCTACATGCTACAAGTGTCATAGAAATGCTCTGCCTGAGTAGGAGAATTCCCCAGAAAACTGTAGTCAGCCTCAACCTCTTCTTTTTTTGTCTGATTTCTTGTGTGCTGACTTCTGCAACCTTCCTTCTCAGTTCACAGCAACCTGAGCTAATGCGTGTGCTTCAAACAGCTGAGAATCAGTTCCTCTAAGTAGAACTAGGTACGGCCAAGAAGACGTGTGCGTGCGTGGGAGTCACTGTAAACGCGCGCAAGCGCTCCATACGTGGGCACCAGGGTTGGAACCCCAATAAAACAAAATATAACCCCGAAAAAAAAACCCCACGCCTGTGTAGACATTGGGATACAGAGGCATCAGACTCATAGTTTCCGAAGGCTTTTTTTCCTTAAGGAGATGGGAAAAGTTGAGTCAGAAAATAATAAAGAGGGCGGACAACGTTTACAAGAGCAGCGTGGAGATGTTTGACGAGCTCTTTGGAAGTTTGTCATGGTTGCTGCCTAGATGCGTGTGTCCAATATGAGCTGGATTTGCGCAAATTTGGCCTCGTCCCACGACAACGACAACGTTCGAGTCATCTGTGCACGTCTTCTTGTGCTATCAGAGAGCGCGGAAGAATAGGTGTGCAAAAAAGAGATTTTTTTTTTTTTGCAAGGTTGAGGAGGGGCATGAAACAAAAGTTGCTTTTTTCAATGGGGAACCCAGACCACTTCTTTAAGAAAGTTGTCCGAGCATTTGCACTGATGCATCTGTTTCTGTGTCGTTCATTTCGAAGGCAGTTCCATGATGCACTGCTATTGTGACGTAAGCTGACGAAGGTGTGTGCGGGACATATTTGGCAAACTGACTCAAATTTGCGAAAAAAAGAATTAAAAAATGCGATATTTCCCCGCCAAATCACATATTTTTCCGCTCTCTTCTCATCAGCAGTGGAGTGAGAGAGAGAGAGAGAGAGAGAGAGAGAGAGAGAGAGAGGAGAACGAGAGGAAAAATTTTGGCAAGTGTGCCCCAAAAAATGGGTGAGAGAGCGACGCCCACGAGTCCGTCTTCTAAGCACGTTCGTCTAGGCTGGTACAGGGTGGCGGAGAATGAAAAAGAAGTGAGTACAGCGTGCCTGAGGGTGAAGTAGCCTGGGGCTGCCACTCGTCGTGGCGACCCCCAGCTGAGTGGGTCAGTAGCCCTCCACTTCTTGCGGGTCACCCTGTAGTTGTATTTGGAGCGCATGTTCGTTCGCATACAAGTATTATTACAACAGCGCGACGAGGAAAGTTTTGTCCTCCGCCCTTTTAAGACGCTCATCATGCGTCACACCGGCGCTGACGTCGTTGGATGCATGCACGTTGGGCAGTCGTGTTTCGTCAAACTTGGGTGTGCAGCGCTCCTACGTCACACATGCGGACCTGCAGGGCTGGACACAGTGGGACAGCAATGCAGTGCAAAGCGCAGGCACCAATGTCGGCCACACAAGCTGACATCATTTCATACTCAGCTTCTGTCTATCGCAGGGTGCGGCTTATTTGCTTTCATTGGTGCGCCACAGGGGGCAACAGAGTTGTCACAGCTCTGGAAAGTCTGGACCTGCTGCGGCTGAGCATCTCTTGCTCATGTGCTGCAAGTCGTTGCACGCACTGGCCTAAGTGACCGGCATTCATGGGGTTCGTCAAAGGGATCCAGAGGGTGATGGACATGAGCTTGTAATATGATCAACACTTTTTCCAGCCCCTTGTTGCACACACCTAAGTTTCGGGCTGACCTGGGCAATCTTATGAAGTTATGGACTTTCCAGCAAAAAGCAAAATGTTGACTTGGGTACTGTTAATATAAAAATTTCGAACCTTTCAGGGTAGATGGGACTGACCAAAGAACTGACTACGGCTAAAATAAAACCCACGTAGGAGACAATCTAGACACGAGCAACTAAATAGATGCCTTGGTGGGCCCGAGTCTCGCCCAGTCACTGAGTGTGAAATGCGGAAATGACCCTTGATCAGGTGATTCAACAACATTTATATAACTATGATTGTGATCACCACAACGTTAAAACCTACCTTATACTTTAAAAGGGGTACTTATGACCAAAAAACCCGTCCGAATGAGTACAAATGCAAATTCGACCAGTCACAACAGCCTCCCCTAAGGCAGATCTACATTACAGAGCTTTAAAGCCGCAGCAGTATATATACAACTCACATCTGGGTACATGGGTTATTGAGGCCCCCAATGTATCGATCCTGTAATAAACGTATTTCCATGTGGGCACTCTTAAGCTTTCCTCTAGTGTCCCCAGGTGTCATGCACAGAAAACACATAACCAATACATGTAGGAGTAGCTGTTTGGTCGTTATCGAGTAAGACTGTGCGACTTTCTCGACTCAGTGACTTTCGGTTTTGAGTCCATTTACTCAGCCGTCGAGTATTGAAAGATACTACTCAGAGACACAGACCAAGGAGCTCATCTCTCTGCCCTTGCCGAGCTGAACTCTGTAGTCGACTTGTTATAGCTTGGCCGTATAGGAAGACTGTACCTGTTCACTAATTCATTAGTTTGGGCTCTCAGTTCAATACATTAGCGCATTGATTGCACCAGTACTTTGGCTGTCCGAAGCGGCCACTGTCAAGCACAGCAGAAGAGCTGGTGTTCCTACCTTGAGTGAGTCCATTTTTGCAACTGGGCCTCTCTTTTTTGCGAAGAAGCACCTGATGCTCGAGTTTGTTCGACCTGCACAAACGACGACGAGAAACAGCTTCTTTGAAGCGAAATTTTGAGATGCTGATCACAAAATCATGGATGACAGACTCGGACTGAAAAATTCACCCGGTGATGCCTGAGTCACAACAAAATCACCAAGTGTCAACGAACTGCACATCGTTGTTATACAGCAGGTGTGTGAAATCAATGTGCACCATGCAGGTGAAGAACGATTTTTTCTACACAACCTTTTCTGCGCGCACTTTTACAATGAATGAAGTAGGACAGAGAGAAGAAGCCCTTCAAGAAATGAAAAACCAAATATCATACGACCAAAGCGAAGCTGCTGTAGATTCTCCATTTTTCTTTCGATCTCCAGTGGAAGATTAATAAGTGAATCCGAGCATTTGGTCCAGCTGTTCGTCCCGTTGACTCAAGAGAACAGTGGAACGTCTCAATGGGAACCAGCTGGAAGGGTATAATTCTTATATTTCGTCTCATTTCAAATAGGAAAAAATGATCAGTTCTATAAAGAGAGAGTCCAATGTACTTAGGAGTCAAACTAAGTCGTCTAAACTGATGGTACCAAGGTCAACGAGTTCAAGGAGCTCCTCCTCAGATTCCATGTTAGAAAAAACAAAGGGCAAAAAAATTGTTAACGTGGTAAAGAGATGACATTTTCTATCCACTCGTCCACTATCTAAGTGATCGATGCTTTTCCCTGGAAGAGTAGGAAAAAAGAAAAAGAATGGTTTCACCCTACATATTCCATCCATCTACACCGTTTCTCATGCATTCTCAGACACTTCCAAGTCAATGCTGAGCGCCTCCAGCTAAATTTCAGATGGTCCAAGTCAAAATCAAATGCCTCCACCTGAATTTTCGCTACCTTCGAGTCAATTTCAGTCTTTTAGACATGTAAAAGAATATCAGCAGCATTCCCAAGCCAGATGACCAAAAGACAAATACAGTAACTAGAGGAAAGAGACCAAGAAATACAGTCAGTGCAGAAGCGAGAAAGAGAACAAGAGAAACGAGAGCAATAAGGATGATATTTATAACTTTGACCAAGACTTATTGGCCAGTGGGCCCATCTGCCATTGCCAGTGCTGCCCTGAAAAAAACATGGAAATGCTGACATGCATTCATGATGTCTGGTGATGACTGTTGAAAATGCATTGTCAATCCAAATTGTCCACCTGCTGAAGCTACTGTTCGCCCACCCTTGGCGGAGCAACTTGAGGAACTCGCATATCCTGCTTCACTGCAGCCTTCATTTTGCTCCAAGTTTAGCATTGGTGAGTATGGACTGAGGTGAAGGTTGACCAACCCTGAATGATCATCTTGGCATTCCTCAACATGCGAATGGCATGGGACATTGTCACAAATCACCAAAACAGTCTCCACTGGTCCACTTTTGAGCATTTCCAACAACCATGCTTTGGCTGTGTTAGCCTTAAATGCACCTTGCAGTGTCATCTTTTTGATAGTCTCAAATCCAGATATGGCCCAGATGACATGGATGTTTGGGCCCTTTGATGCCAGAAGAGGCACAGCAGCTCGTTGACCAGTGGTTGTGAACCCTTGAGTGTGACGGCAAAAGAAATTAAAGTTGGTCTCATGACTGTTAGAGAGACCAGGATTGTACAGAAAAACCCTCAAACCATGGTAACTATGTCCCAGACAGAGACACAGACCAGGATCAGGACAAGTAGGGTCTGACTTGAGTTCTTTTAAGACTACTCAATGACTTGAAACCAACACAGAGGGCTTAGTATAACACACATACTTTATTCTTTTACTTGGAGGGGACACACATACAAGTTATCTTACAAGAGTTAAAGCAATTAGATCCAGCAAAATGTACCTAGCCAAACTGCAACTGAAAAGGAGTGGTTCCTCCCAACTCAACTAATCAGTGCAGGAAGAAAAAGAGACTTGAGATAGAAAAGTATGCCTGAAGAATGGCTTAGCAAGCCTTTACCATGATCCAGAAGCAGCTGGTCCAATAGGAGGAGGCCTGAGGAAGAGGTAGGTCCACTGAGGAGAGGTAGGCCTAGGCAGAGAGGGCCTAGGAAGGAGGAGGGCCTAGGAAGGAGGAGGGCCTAGGAAGGAGGAGGGCCTAGGAAGGAGGAGGGCCTAGGGCTTGGAGCACTGCACTGTTCTCACTGGTACTAAGCACAGGAAGGCTACAAGCAAGCCAACTAGAAGTTAGAAGGAGTAGCCTTCCAAAACTTCAGTGGAAAAATGCTGAGGATTTGCTGCAAATTCTCCCCTTTTTATACCCCTTCCCCACTAAATAGAGGCAGCGACCAGCCATGCTGCCCACATATAGCTTAAGCTTCCCTCCATCTTTAATTGTTCTCCCCTGTGATCTTTACTGCAAAGCAGCTGCTGGCCTCTTTGCGCCTTCTTCTGGGATTTTCCCTCCACAACATACCCTCATGAAGGGACGACAGAAGACACTGGTCAGACATAGGAAGGAGCAAAAACAGAGACAGAAAAAGGAGACAAAGAGAGGGGACAGAAAGGCCGCGGCGTACGATTCTAGTAAGTTTTTAAACTCGACTACAGATGAGGAGTCAGTGAGTGAATACAACTGGCAAGATACACTTCCGTGCAAAAGTATTTGAACACGTGAGAGAGAGCCAAAAAGTAGTCCAAAATGGCACTGTTTTTGAGCAAATTTTGAAAATTTTTCCTACCGTGAAGAGGGGG